>Ga0126384_10000517_pt1 | contig 21357 bp, 18 predicted proteins | sample PanSoiMetPlot_36_FD_92543 | JGI IMG/M metagenome (GOLD analysis project Ga0126384, IMG submission 92543) | Tropical forest soil microbial communities from Panama - MetaG Plot_36 | ecosystem: Environmental > Terrestrial > Soil > Tropical forest > Bulk soil | place: Panama | collected 2016-02-17 | reverse complement strand
TGAAAACACCGAAGTAAGATGTCCCCTGTTCACCGACGTTCGTGTCCCCCGACTCACGCGTGGGCTCCCACCTCCTCCTCGTGTTCCTCCTCCTCGAGGTCGGCCACGGGCTTGGGCTTGCGTCCGAGCAGGCCGGCCTTCTTCTTCTCCCGCAACCGGTAGCTGTCCCCCTTGATGTTGACCGTCGTGGCGTGGTGGAGCAGGCGGTCCAGGATGGCGGTGGCCAGGATCTGGTCGTTGAAGACCTCGCCCCAGTCCACGAAGCGCTTGTTGCTGGTGACGATCAGGCTGGCCCGCTCGTAGCGCCGAACCAGGAGGCGGAAGAACAGGCTGGCCTCCTCGCGCGTGAGGGGCAGGTAGCCGAGCTCGTCCAGGATCAGCACGCGGGGAGAGGCGAGCTGGCTGCAGGGTCCGGTCGAGCCGGTTCTCATGGCGGGCCCGGACCAGCCGCCCCATCAGGCTCTCGAGGGTGAGGAAGAGCACCGAGTGGCCAGCCTCGACCGCCTTGACCCCGAGGGCGATCGCCAGATGATCTCCTACCTGTTGTCAAGAGCGAATATCATGCCGCGGCCACGGGCGCCTTCTTGCGCGTGCGCCGAATGACGTCGGGGACCCGCAAGTGGGTCTGGATGAGCTGCTTTGCTGCCGAAACTGTGATGGGGTGCCCGTCGAGATCGCGAAGTTCGTAGGGACGCCCGTCCCGCAGAACAGCATGGATCCGATTCACGAGCCGGGTCGCCACCGCACACAGGGCTTGTCGATGGTGGTGTCCCTTCTCCACCATGCACCGGTAATAGACCGCCGCCAGTTCGGGATCCACGGTGCGTGCGACATCTGCCGCGAGCATCAGGTTGCGTTTGATGCGGTTGTTGCCATCCTGCGTGATGGGCTGCCCGGGATGCGCCACGCCGCCTGACTCCTGGCGACGGGGAAACAGGCCGCAGAAGCCGCGGAGACGTCGCTGGGCGCCGAAGCGAGACGCTGTGTGCAGCACCCCGAGCAGCGCCGGCCCCAGAGTGTCGCCGATCCCCGAGAGTGTACGCAGGGCCTCCACAGGATGGAGCTCCCGATACAGTTGCTCGATCGCGCGATCCAACTCCACGAGGAGCTCGCGATGATGGCGGAGCAGCTGGATCTCTTGCCGCACCTCCAGCGGCAGCAACTCGAAGTCCACACCGTCGGCGCCGAACAGTGCCACGGCGTCGGCCGCGGCCGCCAGCAGGCCGCGGGCGAGCTCCTCGACGAACGGTCCGTGGGCGGGATGGTTGCCGCCGACGTGCCGGCCGATGAATTCGGTGAGCCGATGCGCGCCGAGGGCCTGCAGCTGCGCGGGGTTGAAATAGTGCTCCAACACGGCCAGGCTGACGCTCGTTCCGATCGACGGCAATACTGGCTCCAATGTCGGTTGCGCCCAGCGAATGAGATCGAGCAGCCGGCGCCGGATTGACGAGATCGCATCTTGGTACCGTGCACGTTGCTTGGTCAGGCGATTCAGGGCCTGCTGCTTGGCCGCTGGCACGTAGAGCGGCAGCAGCCCGCGCCGACCGAAGGCGAGCATGCGACCCAGCACCTGCGCGTCCGTCACATCGGTCTTGGCGTACTCGCTGAGGTATCGTCGCAGCGCTTTCACACGCTGCCCCTTGACACGAATGACGGTACAGCCGGCCTGCGTCAGCCGTCGTGCCAGCGGAAACCAGGCCATGCCCGTCGGCTCAAGGACGACCATGACCGTGTCGTCGGCCTGAAGCCCCGCGCGGATCTTGGTGACGAGCTCGGCGAGCGCGGCGGCACTCAAGCGAACCCGAATGGGGGTTCCCAGGGGCCGGCCTTGTTCGTCCAGAATGATCGCCACGTGCGGACCTCGAATCGCCACATCAATCCCTACCGTTCGCGTCGCCATGTCACCCCTCCTCACGCGCGGCAGCGAGCGCGAGCCGGGGCGGCACATCCATGTGCTTCATTCGTGGCCGCCAGCTCGGCGCCACAATCTCCTCACTCTTGCCCGTCCCCGAGGAGGGTGCGGAGGACCAGCAGTCACTTCGTCGGGACGGCCTTTGGCCTCCCATCGTCTTGCCCCTCTGCATCCTCCGCTCTGCTGCCGGCCCCATCCGGGGCTTCCGCCTGAGAGATAGATACATGGGTCTTGCCGACGCCGGGCGGGCCGAGCAGGACGACGGTCTCGGCGCGCTCGACGAAGCCCAGGCCGGCCAGCTCGCGGACCTGCTTGCGGTCGATCGACGGCTGAAAGTCGAAATCGAACTGCTCGAGGCTCTTCACCCAGGGGAGCCGGGCGAGCTTGAGGCGGCTCTCCACCCCGCGCTGGTGCCGGCCGCGCCACTCGGCTTCGAGGGCCTGGGGGAGAAAGCTTTTGTAGTCGAGGTCACCCTTGGCCGCGTGCTCGCAGACCCCATCGAGCTGGGCCAGGAGGTGCTCCATCTTCATGCGCTCGAGGAGGCTGGTCAGCTCCATGTCGTCACCGCCTCGTACACGGCCAGGGACCGCCGCTCGACGGCCAGCGTGTCGGCCCAGAGCGCGGCGTGATGATCGGGGACGGTCACCCCGCCCTGGGAGGACGTGCTGCGCGACACACTGCTCGCCGTCGTAGAGGGCGCGGGCGCCGTCGAGCGTGATCCGCACCCGCCCTGGCTGCCCGGCCAGGGTCCCGGGCACGCTGTAGCGATTGCCGCGGACCTCGACGTAGGCGTCCCAGGCGACCTGGCGTGCCTCCCAGTACGCGGTGTCATAGCGTCGCGATGGCAGGAGCCCCAGCGTCGGAGCTTCCCGGGCGAAGCGCTCGGCGACGACCTCGCGGACCGTGCCATGCACCCGCGGGTCGGCCTCCTCCCGCAGCCACTGCTCGGCGAGCTGGTTGAGGTGGGCCCAACTCTCGAAGGCCCGGTAGCGGACAAAAAAGTGGTGCTTGACGTAGCCGACGTTGCCTTCGTCTTTCCCCTTCGTCTGGGCGCGGGCCGGCCGGCAGGCCCGGGGGCGGAACCCGTAGTGGCCGCCCAGATCGAGGAAGCGCGGATGGAACTGGACGTCGCCCCCGCGCCGATGGGCGAGGACCGCGGCCTTCTGATTATCCACCAGGACCTCGGCCGGGACGCCGCCGAACCACTCGAAGGCCCGCACCAGGGCCTCTGTGCTCGGCGTCCTCACCGTCCGTCGCCCAGAAATGGAAGCGGCGGGAGTAGCTCAGCGTGCTCACCGCGACATGCACCGTGACCGGCTCTCCCGCGATCACCGTCGGCTGCACGGCCCAGTCCGTCTGCAGCTGCCGCCCGGGCTCTGTCTCGAAGCGTACCGTCGCCCGGGTGCCCGGGCCCAGCGCACGCTTGGGGCGGAGATCATCGCGGATGAGGGAGATCTCCCCGGGGTCGCCCCGGGCCTGCAGCTCCCGCCAGATCACCACCGCGTTCCACACCCCCTCGGCCAGGAGCCCGTCGATCACCGATCGGTACGGATCCAACAGGCTACCGCGCCGGCCGCGCCGCGGTGCCGGCGGGCCGCCCCGCTGCACCGCCCGGCTCACCGTCTTCGGGTGCACGCCGAGCTGCTCGGCCATGTCGCAGCGATAGACACCGCGCTTGACCAGTGCGTGAATCGTCATGAAGTCCTCCAGTCCCAGCATCTGTCCCTCCTCCCGATGGGCATCGGTGAAGGGACATTGTCGCTGAGGGTTGGGGGACTTCCTATTTCGGTGTTCTCTGAACTTCTACCATCGGCGCTGACAGCAGGTTCTTCCATTTAGGAAAATACCGCGAAGTACTGCCTGTTGGGCGGCGACGCGACCTAGGGCACTCGTCGGCTCGACTCCTCACGCGGGATTACGTTGACAACGTGGCAGGTACCGCCAATCTCGTGGTCTAGCGCAAGAGGGGGGCCCACCGGCGCCGATGTTCGGATCGCGCCGCCTGGCCTTGCATCACCAGCTACACGGCCTAGGCGGTCGTCGCGGGCACCACGTTTTTGCCACCGGGTCAAGGCCTCGAACGCCTTCGGGGACTCGGGCTACTCGAAAGAGGCTTGCAGATCGGGCGCTGCATCAAAACCCCAGTGAGGTGCCCAGCGGCTCCAACAGAAGATTTGAGCGACATGGCAGGGACATCGGCCCGATCGCTTCAGGGCTTCGGACCGATCAAGGCGGCCGTGTATGTTGCGGGAATGCCGAAACGATCCACGAACGGCCGCACAAATCGCACGCCCCGAAACCGGCGCAGCGTTTCGCCCGGCTTCGGGTATTGACCAGTGTCTCGGCGACAAATGGGCCAGTCGAAGTAGTCGTGAGGCTCGATCGACGCCCCAGCATCAGACGGCGCCGTGGACGACCGCAAGTCCCACCAGAAGACATACCCGCCTTTCTTCAGGACGCGATCCATTTCCTTGGCCGTATGTTTTCGCAAAGCCAATGTTGGAATGTTGGAAAAGCACACCAACTGCGTAATCAGGTCGAAATGCGCGGGAGGAAATGGAATGGACACACCATCGGTCTTCACCAGCTTGACGAGCGGATTCTTCGCTCTGCCGATATCGAAGCGCACATCAGAGACGTCGATACCAACGACATCTTCTGGCCTGGCATCGAATTCCACGAGCATCCGAAGCCACCGTCCATCGCCGCAACCGATATCCAGAATCTGCCAGCCGGCAAGGGTTTCGACCACGCGACCCAGGAGCTCACCGAACACGCGCAACTGTTGGGCCCGAAAGTTCCGTGACTCCTCCGTGAAGCCTAACCAGTATCGGCGGAACTCCGCATTGGCTCCATAGCTCGCGGTATGGCCTATGGTTGCCGAAATCTCGTCCTTGTACCCCTCAGAGAAGGTTGTCAAGATACGCTCTTCCGTCCTCCCACGATCGCGCGGACGGCGTCAATCACATCTTGCGCGTCGGTGTCGGTGAGTCTGGCCGATAGCGGGAGGCTGACCGTTTCCCGCCCAATTCGCATCGCGTGCGGGTAATCCGTGGATTTCCAACCAAAGGTTCGCTGGTAGTAGGGGTGCTCAGGGATGCTCAGGTAATGGACACCAACGCCGATGCGATGCGCAGTCATGGCGTTGAGAAAGGCGTCGCGCGCAACGCCGGCACGGTCCGGATTGATGAGGAGCGTGTAGAGATGATAGGCGTGCCGGGTGCCAGGCTCGGGCTCGGCGGGGTGGCCGACGGGCAAGTCGGCCAAAGCCGTGTTGTAGCGTCGCCACAACTCCTGCCGACGCGGCCAGAGTGACTCGACGCGGGCGAGCTGATGGAGACCGAGAGCCGCCTGGATGTCCATCATGTTGTACTTGAAGCCACACTCGACGACACGGTAGTGCTTGAACCCCTCGTCACTGAACCGCTTCCAGGCATCGTGACTCATGCCATGCAGCGCCAAGACCTTGATGCGCATGGCGTCCTCGGGGTTGCGCGCGATGACCATGCCACCTTCCCCGGTCACCAGGTTCTTCGTGACGTAGAAGCTGAAGCACCCGAACGTCCCGAACGTACCCGCCCGCCGACCGTGGTATTCGGTCTCGATGGCGTGGGCGCAATCCTCGATGACGGCAAGCCCGCGGCTCGAGGCAATCTCCAAGATTGCGCCCATATCGCACGGCCGACCGGCGAAGTGGACAGGCAGGATGGCCCGCGTCCGCGGCGTGAGACGTTCGCGCACTTGATCCGGGTCCATGTTCATGCTCACCGGATCCACATCAACGAGCACAGGCGTCGCGCCGGCATGGATGATCGCGTTGACGGTCGCGCAGAACGTCAGGGCCGTGGTGATCACCTCATCGCCCGGTCGGAGACCGGCCGCCACGAGGCTTAGGTGGAGGGCGGCCGTGCCTGAATTGACTGCGACCGCGTGCTCCACGCCCAGGTAGCGCGCAAAATCGCGTTCGAAGTGCGCGACTTTGGGGCCGGTGCCAAGCCAGCCGCTGCGCAGGCTGGCCACCAACTCGTCGATCTCTGCCTCCTCGATGAGGGGAGCGCCGAACACGAGGAACTTATCTCTCACGGGTTTCTCCTTCGTCGCACAGCCCAAGCTCGAAGCATCTCTGCTCTCATGGCCGGCGACACGCCTCGACATAGGCGGACTCGATGTCCTGGACATAGTCTGCCGTGAACCGACGGCGCGCCACGGTCGTACGATGCAGGCCCGCAAGGATCTCCGGGGCATCCAGCAGGCGGAGAAGAACCCCCTTCAGCGCGGTGGCGTTCCCCGCGGGAAACGACAGGCCGTTGACACCTTCTTCGATGACCTCCGTCATGCCCCCAAGCTGGCTCACGAGCGCGGGGATGCCCGCCGCGAGGGCGGAACAAAGCACCAGTGGAGTGCTCTCATACCACAGGGATGGTACGACAAGCAGATGCTGGCTACTCATGACCTCGCCGATCCGATCGTGAGGGAACGTTCCCATCAACATGGCGCTCCCACCCAGTTGTTCAGTCTTCGTGCGGATCTCCGAAAAGTACGGATGGCCTGGACTCCCTTGCCCGTAGAGTTGCAGGCTGATTTCTCGCGTCCGATCTCCCAGCGCGGCCAGCGCGTCGAGGATAACATGTGGGCCCTTGTGCTTACTCATGGTTCCCATGAATGCGACCCGCAAGGGAGCGGTCGCGGTGAAACGAACAGGCATCGTCGGTCGCTGTGCCACTGCCCCGATGTCTATACCATACGGAATGATCCGCATCAGACTCGCGTCGATGCCGTTGCGGATCAGCATGTCGGCGAGGAACTTCGTTCCCGAGATGATCATGTTCGCGGTGTTCACGTGGGCGGCCATTGCCTGGGGACGTCGGGTCAGTGCATCTACCTGGAGCATCGTCCAGCGCGACCTGAAAACTCCGGTCCTCGCCAAAGATTTGGCGAGCCATGCCACGTATGCCGGGCGCCTTGAAAACCGACTAACGCAGCATCGGATGCAGTCGACACCGCCCCCAGGGCCGCCACACACCTTGTCGTCGAAGCTGTGACGCAGGGTGATCTGCGGGCACACCGCCCAGAAGTCGGTAGCCGCGTAGACGACGGGAATCCGAAGCATCCGAATGACGGGAATGATCTCGCTCGACAGGCCGAGGAAATGGTTGACGTGGACAATCTCCGGCCTGGTCCGCGACACCACCTGGCGGACGAGCTCGACGCGCGCCGGGGCCGACGAGTGGAGGGCAGCTGGCTCTGAGAACGGCGATCCACCGTAGTTCACATGATGTACAGTGATGCCGTCATAGGTTGCCTCGGTCAGCCATGGAGGGCTCGCGACCTCTTCGTGGTCGCAGGGGGCCCCGGCCAGGATCTCGACGTGGTGCCCCTTACGCAGCAACCCGCGGGCAAGCTCCAGCGTCAGTACTTCGGTCCCCGAGCGGTGCTTCGGGAAGAAGAGGTGAACGATGAGGAGGATCTTCATGTCACCTCGCGTCGACCCATCAGCCTCCGGAGGCGAGATTCCGCCTTCCTGTAAGCCCGGCGTAACCGCTTTGGCTTCCGCAGAAACGACTCCCATTTCCTGTATGTGTCATAGTTGCCGCGTATTCGCAGGAACGTGATCATCGTTTCCGAAACTGCGCGGGCGTACGTTCTGGCCTCCCCGTAGAGGCCTCGCTCCATCAACTCTTGGAAGAGAAGCAGCCTGAGCTGCTCCATCCGTTCATCGACCACCGCAGCATGCTGCCGGTGGAATTCTGGGTAATCACGAAGAATGTCATGGCACGATCGGAAAACGGCCCTATTGATCTCGAGCAGGTTCCGAGATTTCGATCCCGGATGACTTCGCACCCAAGACCCCGGCTCATCGCAGTACACGCCCCGGCATTCGAGAGCAATCTTTTGCAAGAAGTCGGAATCCTCGTTGTACCGGAGGTCCTCCCGAAACTGTCGACTCTGGAAAACCTCCACGCGATACAGGATCGAGGATACCTTTGCCTCGAGCGTCCTGAAGTGTTCGATCGGGAAGCGGTCGGGCACTGCTGCGGCCGCGGCCTTCCACACCTCTTCCCGGCCCGTTTCCTCCTCGAAGATGACGCTGTCGGAATAGCTGAAACTCGCCTCTGGGTGGCGCGAGAGCAGCGCCACCTCTCGGCTGAGTTTGCCCGGTAGCAACCGGTCGTCCGAGTCCACGAAACACACATAGCGGGTCCGACCGTCGATAGACTCGAGACCCACATTGCGGGCACTCGCGCATCCGCCGTTCGTCTTGAACACGTAGGCCACGATCCCGGGACGATCCTCGACGTATCGAAGACAGAGGTCTCGAGTCCCGTCCGTAGAGCCGTCATCGACGACGACGAGCTTCTTATAGGGATACTCTTGGAGAAGTACGCTCTCGATGGCGAACGGCAGCAGATGAGCGCGGTTGTACGTGGGTAGAATGACGAGGACGTGTTGCTCTCCGGCATCTGGCAGATCCGAGACGGTCATGAGGGTCTGTGGACGAGGAGACACAAACTCGCACGGCAGCCTGCGTCGCCCTCCAGTGCGCCTGAAGGCGGATCAATGAGACCCATCCATGATGGTGAGATACCCACGGCTGGGACTCCGCTGAGAACGTCTCCATTCGAGATCGTGGAACGGTACGGGCTGCCCATGCGCGCCCCGCCTCTCACGAGGAAGGACGCCCTGGATGCCGCCAATGAATCCCGCAATTGCCAGAGAGGCACCGGCGAACTCTTGTTCGACGTATTCCTCATTTTCAACTTAGCACGTTGTCAATCTACTTCGACCGCTCGAAGACCCTTGGCCTGTCAATCGTGCCCTAGAACCTGCCTACTCGCTGGTTTCGCTCGACGCGCGGGCCCCACGAAGGTTCTGGCCAGGAGACCAAGCTGCCGAAGCCTTGTTGCAAAGCGCGACAGGTCTAGGAAAGCGATTTCAACCGCAGCTACAGCGCGTCCGACTATCCCCCGAGTTCCTTGATCAGGTCGTCGATCTTCTCGCTCTGGCTTAGTTTGGGATCGAGCTGAGACGCACGGCGTAGCGCGGAAACGGCGTCATCCTTTCGGCCAAGGCGGGCATAGGCCATGCCAAGGTGGTACCGAATCGTGCCGTTGTTGGGAGCTTTCTCCGCGGCGCTCGAGAGCGATTTCGCCGCTTCCTCGTAGGAGCCCCGCCGGTATTGAATCCATCCAAGGGTGTCGAGAACCTCGGGGCTGGTGGGCGCCAGTTGGCCCGCCTTGACGGCCAATGGCAGTGCCTCGTCCGGCTTCTTGCGTTTCTCGAGCAGGAGCCAGGCCAGATTGTTCAGGGACGCCACGTCCTTGTCGTTGAAGGCGAGCGCCTTGCGATAGCTGTCCTCGGCCCGATCGAGTTGTCCGAGTTGCTGATACGCCTGCGCGAGTCCCCGGCGAGCGTCGACTTGCTCGGGCTTGAGCTTCAGCGCGCTGTTGAAGGCTTCGACCGCGGCCTGCGCATTGTCCTGAGCCAGGAACGCCATGCCTTTGAGCAGCGGGGGGAACGTACTCTTCGGTTCGCTCTGCTCAAGCTCCCCAGCGAGTCGCAAGGCTTCGGACACCCGACCGTTCTTGACGTACAGAAACCCGAGCTGAAGCTTCACGTCAGCCAGATTCGGATTGACGCGCAGGGCCGCCTCATACTCGGCCTGCGCCTGCGCGGGCTGACCCTTATCGTCGAGATATTTGCCCAGGAGCGCATGGGCCCCGACATGCGAGGGGTTGGCTCGCAGGGCGGCACGGAGATGGTTGGCCGCCTCCTCGGGATTTCCCTCCTGGAAGAGGATCCGCGCCATCAAGTAGTTGGCCTCGGCGTTCTGTGGGCTCAGGTCCAGGAGCTTCTTGAGCTCTGCCTGTGCTTCCTTGACCTGACCCTTGCGGAGGAGGGCTCCGACCAGCGCCTCGCGGGCCGCCACGTTCTTGGGATCAGCTTGAAGGGCGGCCTGCAGTCGCTCGATCTGCTTGCTCTCGTCCGGTTTCTGTCCGGAGAGGGCCGCCAGCTCGTTTTTGGCTGCGTCGAATTGCGGATCGAGCTTGAGGGCCTCTTGATACGCGGCCTGCGCCTCTGGTACGCGCCCAAGCGCCACATAGGTGCGAGCGAGGAAGTAGTGCGCGGCAGGAACCTTGGGATTTGCCGCCACGACGGCGAGGAGCTCCTTGAGGGCCGCGTCATTCTTACCCTCGTTGAGATAGGCTTGACCCCGGACCAGCCGCGCGTCGGCGAGAGCCGGATACTGCGAGAGCAGATCGGACATCAGCGCGATGGCGTCGTCATAACGCCCCTTTTTCAAATACAGGCTCCCGAGCTGAAGCCCGAACTGAGGCTGGCGCGGCGATACCTTGAGCGCAGCCTCCAGGATGGGGATGGCCTGATCGTACTGACCCAGCTTCTCGTACAGCGCGGTGAGAAGCAGCACAGCCGTGGGCTGATCGGGTCGATCCTTGAGCGCCGCCTGGAGTTGCGTGATAGCCTCGTCGTCCTTCTTTTGGATCAGGGCCACCCGAGCCAGACCAAGGCGCGCGCCGGCCGACTTCGGATCGAGCTCGAGCGATCGACGAAACGAGGCCAATGCCTTGTCGTGCTGGCCGTCGGCGAGATACACCCCGCCGAGAAGCGTGTGGAAGCCTGCATTCTTCTCGTTTCCCTTGACGGCGGACTCGGCGAACTGGATGGCCTCCTTGATCTTCTTTTCCGCCAACAATGCCGTCACCTTGGCCTGGGCCGCCCCGAGCGATTTCGGATCAACTTCTACGGCGGCGTCAAACTCCTTGATCGCCCCGCTCGGATTCTTCTCAGCAAAATCGAGCCCTCCCAGAGCCAGTCGTGCCGGCACGTAGGTAGCGTCGACCTCCGCCGCTTTGGCAAACATTTCCCGTGCCGCCTTGACATCGCGCCGTTGGTTCTGGATCTGCCCCATGAGCAAATAGACCTGGGGGGCCCGGGGAGTCAGACTCTGCGCTACCTTGGCCTCCCCGAGAGCCTCATCTGGGCGACCCAAGGCCAGGAGCGCTCCCCCTCGCTCGAGGTGGTATTCGGGGGTTTTGCTCAGCGTCTGGGCGAGGGGGTCGAACCGGGCCAGCGCTTCGCTGGCCCTTCCCGCGCGCAGGTAGGCAACACCGAGACGGAATTGGGTGGGAACATTCTCGGGAGCCCGTCGCCGGAGATCCTCGAGCTGGATGACGGCGAGCGTGGGATCATTGCTCGCCAAATACGCAAGAGCGAGGAGATACCGTCCGGCCAGAAACGTGGGCGCGCGCTCGACGACAGGTGCGAGTAGGCGCACTGCATCGGTAGGCCGACCATCTCTGAGGTAGTAGGAGGCCAGAGCCAGGAAGGTGTCGGGCGACCAGGCTCGCTGATCGATCCCTTCGAGCTCTTTGATCGCCTCCGGCAGGTGACCTAGTTGGGCCTGAGCGATCGCCACTGCCTGCCGTACGCGAGGGTTGGCCGGGTCAAGGGCCTTCGCCTGCTCATAGAGCTTGAGGGCCTCGGCGGGCTTATTCCCCCCGAGTTCGATCGCGCCCAGGCCGGCCAGGCTCATCGCATCCTTGGGATTCTTGGCGAGGACCTCCCGGAGGGCCTGTTCCGCCTCTGGCACCTTCCCGAGTCCCACGAGTATGGCCGCCTTGGTCCGGCCGATATCGGGGGAGGCCTCGCCTACTGGGACGGCATCGAGGGCCGCCAGGGCTTCCTGTGGCTTGCCCTGGGCCGCCAACACCGAGGCTCTGATGTAGACCCCGTCTTGATTCTGGGGTTCCTTGCTTAGGATCAGGGTCGCCACAGTCTCAGCCGCCTTCCAGGCTCCGATTCGTACCGCAGCGCGGCCGAGGTCGACGGCCAGAGGAAGCGAGTCAGGGGACAGCTGCTGAGCGCGCTCGAGCTCGCGAAATGCGTCTCCGTACCAGGACTTGGCAGCATAGGCACGGCCGAGGCCCTGCAAGGCGGGCAGGAAGTTCTGATCTATCTGCAGGGCATTCCTGAATTCGATGACGGCTTCGTTGGTTTTTCCGTCCTTCAGGTATTTCTCTCCAAGCGCCACGGCCTTCTGCTTCTTGACTTCCGGACTCTGCGAGCATCCCAAGCCTCCCAGGACTGCGAGTCCGACCATGAGCAGGACCGCGGACAGGCCAGAAATGCTCTTCGCTATTGGTTTCACCGTCGCACCTCGTCGTGGCAGGACCAGCCACAAGTCCGAGACTGGTTTGACCTTGGAGAAGGTTCCTTCGAAGGGAACCTTATCACAGTCGGGCAATTGGCCCACCGAGTCAAACGAGCGCGAATCCGGCCAGCCAATTCGGGCCTCCCTCTGTGGGTGTCGTCTCGTTTGAGGCTCTGCCTAGAATGCTTTATCCATGGCCCCTTGACCAAGGGGGTCGACCGCGTCACTCGACTCGAAGCGCTGGCTCGCAGGAAGAAGGCATGACGGGAGCGGTCCACCTAGATGGTCGGTTACGTTGGGCGGGCCATGACCTTCAGCATGACAGTACGCTCAGGTCTACGGCTGGGGCTCGCTCTCTCCGGCCGCTTCTGAGCCCGCGACTACAGGGCCGCGCCGCTTCGCACCTCACGGCTTTGCGGGGTTGCCGTTAAGTCGGACAGGCTCCCCGTGCCATCTTCAGTCGTTCCGCGGGCTGTGGGTGGGTATCGACCCAAGCCGACCAGGACTGAGCCGCGGGCGCCTTTACCAGCCGCTCGAGGAGCGTCACCTCGGCCGCGCAGGCGCGCGCACGCCCGATCACGAGCTCGAGCAGATCTTGGCCATATCGATCGGCCGCCAGCTCTTCCCCACGATCGTAGGCGCGATATTGATACTGGACGTTCTGCTCGCTCACCATCTGGGTTCCCGCCACACCGATGGCCAGGATGGGGCCGATGATGGGAATCGCCGTCACGGCCGCGCCGGCCGTGGTGCTTTTCTCGCTGATCTCCTCGCGCGCCTTCTTCTCTGCCGCGCGCCGCTCCTTTCGCGCGGCGAAGTGGCCGAGCTGCACGTGGCCGATCTCGTGCGCCAAGGCCGCTCGGAGCTCGTCATGGGACAGTGTGTTGTAGGCCGCTTCCGTAATCACCAGTGAGAACTTGCACTGCAGGTTCGGTCCCACCGACAAATTGATGGCAGGGGAAGGCAGAATGCCGAGAGCAACCGCGCAGCCGTCCGCCGGTCCCGCCCACATGCTCGAGGTGATGAGGAGCGGCACGAGGAGGCGGGCGATGACCGCCCGCTCCTCAGAGGTCGCGTCACGGATGGGCGGTCGCGGAGGGGCCGGAGGCGTCGTGGCACAGCCGGTCACGACGACGGCGCAGAACGCCCACAGGGTGACGGCTTTCCACACTAACTACAGATCCAGTACCCGTCCGGTTTCGCGTGGCAGCGAGGGTGGGAATAGGTCAACGTCCCGTAGTCGTACGGCCCGGGATAGCCGTAGGTATAGGGCGCCGTGGTCTCGGAGCTCACGTACGGACCGGGGGAAGCATAGGCGAAGCCGCCGGGATAGCCGTACACGAAGGGACCCGGGAAGAAGAATGGATGCCAGAAGAACGGCCCCTGGACCACGAATCGACTATGGGCTTCCGCGGTGAGGGGCACCACGAGCAGGGCGAGCACCGCGATGCATAGGATCACCTTCCTCATCGGTCGCACCTCCTGATCGATTGTACGCCTCACCCTCTTTCGTTCCGGCTTTTCAAGGCGCGGCGGAGCGATCGGGACAGAGCGCCTCCAGGCGGTGCACGGCTTCCTCGAAGCTCGTGTCGAGCCGGCGGCAGAGCGACACCGCCTCGGCAGCCCGACCTGCCCGGCAGGCCTCCTCGATGCCGGAGGTCAGCTCGGCGAGGGCGGTGAGCCCAAGGTTGGCGGCCATGCCTGACAGTGCGTGCGCGGACGCGCGCATCGGCTCCAGGTCCGTCTCCACGCTCACGCTGGCGAGGCGCTCTCGATGCGGGCGAGCGTGCTGCGGCAGCTCGGCGATGAGCTGGCCGACCTTGGCAGCGCCGAGGGAGTCCACGAGCAGACGCACGTAGGACTCGTCGACGCTAACCGACCCGTCACTGGCCCCGTCCGCCGCCTTGGCCGGAGGCGCCGCGGGAGCGTAGCGCGACAGCACGGTAGCGAGGGCGACCGGATCGATCGGTTTGGGCAGGTGCCCGACCATGCCCGCTTCCATGCAGTCGTCGGTCTCCTCCTTCATGGCGCTGGCGCTCAGCGCGATGACCGGCACGCGCCCCTTCTCGCCGGGCAGCCGGCGGATCTCGCGGGTAGCCTCGATGCCGTCCATCTCCGGCATGTGCACGTCCATGAGGACGACGTCGTACGTCTGCGCGCTCACCGCCGCCACCGCGCCCCGACCGGTGCTCACCACGTTCACGTGATGCCCTCGGCGGCGAAGGAGGCCGAGAGCAACCTGCTGATTCACAGGATTGTCCTCGGCGACCAGAATCCGGAGCGGCTCCATGGCAGGCTCGTCCGTCGTACCTTCGCGCCTCACCTCGCCCTGGGCCGGCGCGAGAGCCACGGTGAACCAAAACGTGCTCCCCTCGCCCACCACGCTCTCCACGCCGATCTCGCCGTGCATGGCCGTGACGATCTTTCGGCAGATAGCGAGCCCGAGACCCGTGCCGCCGGCGCGCGCTGCTGGACAGTCAACGGCGTCTCCAACAGGAGATGCGCCATGCCCAGGATGCCGTTCATGGGGGTGCGGATCTCGTGACTCATCACGGCGAGGAAGTCGGACTTGGCGCGTGTGGCCGCTTCCGCCGCGTCGCGGGCCTTGGCGAGGGAGGCCTCGGCAGCGCGGGCGCGGGCGCTCTCGTCCTGGGCGCGCTGCCATTCCGTGCGCAGGCGCGCCGCCACCGTGTTGAATGAATCCACGACCTGTCGGAGCTCGTCGCGCCCGTCCACGAGCACCGGGCCCGAGAACTCGCCCGTGAGCATGCGTCGGGTCACGCGCTCCAGGCCGCGCACCGCGCGCTTCACCGCGGCGTAGAAGCCGATCCAGAGATACACGACGACCACGGTGGTGAGGGCGACGGCGAGAAGAAGGATGAGCCGCTTGACGGCAAGGCGATGCATGCGCGCGCGCAGGAGCTCGCCGAGAACGGAGGCAGCCGCGTCGTAGTGGCGAAAGACGGCGCCCACTGCGGCCGCGTAGCCCTCGTAGGCCCCGCGCGCGTCGTGCCCGCCCGCGCCCACGATGGCGTCCAGGCTCTCGACGCCGCGCCAGGATCCCTCGAGGGTGCTCTCGAGCCGACCCGACAAGGTGGAGTCCTCACGGAAAGCCACGCTGTGTCCGCGATCGACGGCGTCACGCTCCGCGTGCGCCTGGCCGAGCATGGTGAGGAGGCCCGACTGCCTCGCGGGGCTCGGGGCGGGGGCGAAGCGTTGCTCGATCACCCCGATGCCGACCGTCGCCAGATTGTCGGCGAGCGCGGGCAGGCGCCGGACCACCGCCTCCATCAAGTAGTAGCTGTCGAGGTCGGTGTCCAGGCTCAGCTTCGACTGATCGGAGACCTGCTCGACGAGGCGTCGTACCTGATCGATGAGGGCGCTCGGCTCTACCGCGGGATGCGCAATCCGAGGGCGGAGAGACTGCCAGAGCTCCTTCACGCGCAAGCGCGCGCCCAGGCGGTCATTGATGGCGTCGACGGCCGTAGCCGCGGCCACGATGTTGGCCCGCTCCTGGTCCAGGAGCTCGCGGGCGGGGGCGTCGCCGGCATCGACGAGGATCCGGAGGCCGCGGGAGCGCTCGAGCGGCTCGAGGACGTGGCCGAGGGCGACCACGTACTCGAGCCCATGCCGCTCGGCGGCGGTGGCGGCCATGCGGTGGTGGAGCTCCACGAGCAATAGCGTCATCATGAGAGCGATGGGGATGGCGAAGAGCAGCGAGATCAGCGCGAACTTCTGCGGGTAGCGGAGGCGATTCATCAGCCGGACGGCCGGCTCCATCACTCGCTTCATGGCGACATGATCACGGAGGCCGTCGGGCCACGCAAGGCCCTCGGGATGGAGTGTGGGACGCCTTGACTTGCCCGCGCCCATCCCCGACCATGGGCATCCGCAGGAAATCCCTTGGAGGTTACCGCATGGGCAGGCCGCTCAATATCTACGTCGTGGACGACAGCGCCGTCCAGACCGACATCGCCAAGGCCCTTCTCGAGAAGGCCGGGCATGCCGTCACCGTCAACCGCTCCAGCGTCGAGGCTCTCCGTGACATCCCCGTCCGGCGGCCCGACTGCGTCCTGATGGACATCATGATGCCGGAGATCGACGGCTACGACCTCTGCCGGCGCATTCGCTCCATGCCGGAGCTGGCGGAAACCAAAGTGTTCATGATGTCCACCAAGGCCTTTCCCTTCGAGCGAAAGCGCGCGGCCGAGCTGGGGGCGAGCGGCTATTTCACCAAGCCCCTCAATCCCGCCTCCTTCGTGTACGAGCTCGAACGGCTCGTGGCCGACACCCTGACCCTGTCCTTCTGGGGGGTACGCGGCACCATGCCCATCTCGCGCAACGACTCCCGTCGCTACGGCGGCTCTACCTCGTGCGTGAGCCTCGCCTTCCCCGATGGCCGCCTCTTCGTGTTCGACGCGGGCAGCGGCATCAAGGCACTTTCCGACTCCCTCCTCGCCGCCAAGCGCACGCGGATCGACGGCTCCATCCTCATCTCCCACCCACACTGGGACCACATCAATGCCCTGCCCTTCTTCGCGCCCTTCTACATGCAGGGCAACCAGTTCGAGATCTGCGGCGCCTCCCACGGCGACATCACCATGCGGGATCTCATCTCCGCCCAGATGGATGGCGTCTACTTCCCGGTGACGGTGCGGGAGTTCGCGGCCAGCATCACCTACCGCGACCTCGCGGAAGGCGAGCATGTCATCGGGGGCGTCCCCGTCAAGACCATGCTGCTCAGCCACCCTGGCAACTGTCTCGGCTACCGCATGAGCTACGGCGGCCGCTCCATCTGCTACGTGACGGACAACGAGATCTTCGATCCCGGCTCGGAGTTCCACTCCGAGGAGTACATGGAGCGCCTGATCGCCTTCACGCGTGACGCGGATGCCCTCATCACCGACTGCACGTATACCGACGAGACTTACCCGCGCAAGATCGGGTACGGACACTCCTCGGTGAGCCAGGTCGCCGACCTGGCCGTGCGGGCCCAGCCCAAGACCCTGTACCTGATCCACCATGACCCCGATGACACCGACGACGTGATCGACGCCAAGCTCGCCAGCGTCACCCAGCATCTTGCTGCTCGCGGCACGCCGACGCGGGTGCTGGCGCCCCCCGAGCGCACCGACCTCGAGCTCTAGCGCGGATGATTGGCGAATGCCGCACGGGTGACCGGGGCGGGTGGCGTCGGGGGCGGGGGAGCGCTCCGGCGGAGTGGGACCCCCTCGTCCCGTGCGCCGCCCGCAGGGCGGCGATTCAGGCGAGTGGGTGACGTAGCTGGAGCGCTCCCCCGCCCCCAACGACAGGCCCCGCCCCGCCTCGCGCTCCGAGAATTCGAGGGCTTATTTCGGCTGGAGGGTGACGGTAAGGCTCTCGTCGGGGCTGCGCTTGAGCTTCACCACGGTGGGCCTGGCGTAGAGCGGCAGAAGGGTGAGGGTCGCCACATCGTCGTCATCGAGAGTGAGATAGATCGGGCGCCGCTCGATCTCAAGCACGCGTCCCGCCGCCTTGCTGAACTCCTGGAAGATGACGAAGATGTGCGCGGTCTGCCCGTTCACGCCGGCGAAGTACCAGATGACCGAGCCGGACTGCGGCGGCTCCGACCAGCGCGCCTCGTTGGCGATGACACCGCCAGGCGGCACGGGATCCGGATTGAAGCGCAGCGAGAAGGACCAATAGAAGCCTGCCCGCCCCGCTTGGATGACCGGCCATTCTGTCTCCGCGGCCAGAGCGGACCCCGGCCCCAGAGCGACGAGCGCGAGAAGCAGAGCGGCGAGACCGAGAGTCCTGATCATCCACATCCCGTCCCACAGGGGTGTTCAACCCTCGAGGACGAAGGCGGCGTGCATCTCGTCAACATCCACGCGCACCCCGAACAGGCAGCGGGCGCACACTACATCGCCCCGGCAGACGGCGCAGTCGCCGAGAAAGGCGCAGGTCGAGCCGCAGCGACGGCAACCCACCGCGCGCACGCGTTCGTCGGGGCCGTGGGACGGTGCGGAGCCCCGTGCAACTCGTGTCCGGTCGTTGATCGCCATGACCTCGACCCCGTGCCTCACGGGAAGCTGCTAGGGCAGGAGCATCTTCGTGAGCAAGGCCAGCACGATCGCCGTCGCAAACGCCATCCAATCCCGCATCTCGAGCCTCCTCTGCACTGACGGTGGCCGGCAGCCCGCTCGGCCTCACCAGGAAGGCTGCATGCGACGAGCCAAGAACGGGAGTGCTTGTGTCACGAGCGGTTAGCGAGATGCCGAGGAAGCTTGCTCCTCGAATCGTAGTCTTTCCTGACTCGAGACCGGAACGCCGTGAGCTTCATCCGGAGCTCGGCTCGAGGAGGACACGATGCCGAGCCCTCCCGATGTCGAGAAGGTTTACCGATCCAGTGCCGCGCGGATCAGGGCGGGATGCTGTAGCCGCGATACTGCTCCGCGATGCGTGGAGAGATCGCGTTTGCCGCCGCGATATCCGCCTCGGAGCCGGCGAGGTCGGCCTTGCGCCGTTTGGCGAGACCACGACCGTAGAGTGAATGCGCCTTCCTCGGCTCTGCGCGAAGCGCTGCGTCATAGTCCTCGATGGATCGGTCGACCTGACCGAGCTTGAAATAGACGAAAGCCCGGCTATCGAGGGCGTTGCTGTCCTCCGGCCTGAGCCGCAGCGCCTCGTCGCAGTCCGTGAGGGCGGTGTCCAGGTAGCCGGCCAGCGCTCGGGCAAAGCAGCGGGCGTTCCAGGCCGAGGAGTCGCCGGGACGGAGGGCGATGGCCTGGTCGAAGTCGAGGATTGCGCGGTCAAGGTCGCCCTTGCGGGTGTGGGCGAGGCCGCGGTTGTCGTAGGAGGTGACGTCCCGGGGATTCAGCCGGATCGCCTCGTCATAGTCGTGGATAGCCCGGTCCAGCTCACCCTTGTTGCTATAGGCGTTGCCCCGGTTGCCATAGGCTAGGGCGAGACTCGGGGCGAGGCGAATGGCCTGGTCATAGTCCTGGATCGCTCGGTCCAGCTCACCCAGACCCACGTAGAGGTTGCCTCGGTTGTTGTAGGCGAGGGCATAGTCCGGCGCGAGAAGTATCGCCTGGTCAAGGTCTCTGAGGGCGCGCAGGGAATCTCCAAGGCTCCGATAAGCATTGCCCCGGTTGTTGTAGGCGAATACGTAGCCAGGATCGAGCCGGATAGCCTGGTCATAGTCCTGGATGGCGCGAGCGTCCTGGCCCTTGCTGCTGAACGCATTGCCGCGATTGTTGTACGCGACCGCAAGCCTCGGGTCGTGCCGGATGGCCTCGTCATAGTCTCGAATGGCCCGATCGGTCTCGCCGCGCCGCCCGATTGTTGAAAGCGTTGGCATCCCACGGCGCCAGACGGATGGCCTGATCATAGTCTCGGGCGGCCCGATCCAGATCACCCTTGCGGCCGTACGCGCCGCCGCGATTGGTGTAAGCGCCGGCCAGTTTCGGATCGAGCTGGATCGCCCGGTTGTAGTCCTCAATGGCTCGGTCGAACTCGTCACGCCGAGTGAAGACGAGGCCTCGATTGTTGAACGCAGCGGCGTCCGAGGGGGCTAGGCGGATGGCTTCGTCGTAGTCGCGAATGGCCCGCTCGAAGTCACCCTTAGTGCTATAGGCGCCGCCCCGGTTGTTGTAGGCCGAGGCGAGCTTGGGATCCACCTTAATGGCTTGGTCGAAGCTCTGGATGGCGCGGTTCGGCTGGGCCTTCTGCATATACACCGCTCCCCCGTCGTTGTAGGCGAGGGCGTAGTTGGGATCGAGCTCTATCGCCTTGCTGTAGTCCTCGATGGCTGGGTCGGTACGACCTTTCTCTCGATACGCCGTAGCCCGATGGTAGTAAGCGACTCCGCGCTTGGCCCTCGTTTCTCGGGACGACTGCACGATGGCGGTACAGCTCTTGATCACCACATCGATGGGGGCCTGGGCTTCCCCCGTGCAGTTGCGCCAGTCTTGGGAGGCGGGGGCACTGTCCGCCGAGGCAGGCACGGCGGTCAGGAGCGCCAAGAGTCCTGAGACAAGTGGATAGAGTCTGGGGTGCATCGCCCCGCTACCTTTGCAGAGAGTCTAGCCCAGACCCAAGGAGAAGCACACGATCCGCCGCCGATGCCATGCTTGCGCACGGTAGCGATAGCGATCTCTCTTCTCCTAGGCCAGCTGGTCGCCCCCGCCTGGGAAGCTTCGCGCCGTCGTCCTCCGCTACGATACGCAGGTGATCCTCGCCCCGTACCCCGGGATGGATAGTCGCATCGCTCTCACCGCCTGGTCTCGCATAGACAAGCTGGATCAGTTCGACGAGAAGCGGATCGTACGGTTCATCCAGGCATACCGCGGGATCGATCACCATCCTCGCGGAGGGCTCTTCTAGGAAGGCCGAGGGGGGCGCCCGCGGCCGCCGGATCCTCGGCTCGCGGGCGCCCTCGCTGCGCTACTGGTTCTGGTCGAGGATGGCGCGAATGGCTCGCATCACCGGATTGTCGTCGGCCGGTGGGGGAGCCTGCGTGGTCGTGGTGGGCAGCCCGAGATACTTCTTGACGCAGCTATACTGCTCCCAGCCCTTGAGCTGGTAGTTCAGGTCGACCTGCTTCCACTTCGGGTGACCGTTCTGCACGAGCCAGTCCATCCTCCTCGCCATGATCTGGGCGAAGCGACCGACGTTGTCGCAATCCCGGAAGCGATAGTCGAAGGAGATCAGCACGGCCTTGGCCGCCACCGTGGTGACCTTGGCGGGCTGCCACGGATACGTGTTCGGCGGGATCTCCGCGGCAGGATAGAGCTCGAGGATGCTCTTGCTCGTGATGGGCACGAGGGCGAGCTGATCGGCCTCGGTGACGCCTTCCTTGAAGAGCTTCACGGGATAGCCCGCCACGTAGAACATGGCGTCGATGCGCCCGGCTTTGAGCTCGGCGAGCGCCTCGTCGGTGTCGATGGGCTCCATGGCGCTCGGCTTCACGTCGGAGAGCTGCAGGAGCACGCGCGCGGTGAGGAAGGTGCCGCTCCCGTCGCGTCCTATCGCCACCCGCTTGCCGTTGAGATCCTCGAAGTCCGCGAGGCCACGACGGCCGAGCACGTGGATCTCCTCGTTGTAGAGGGGGAAGACCATGCGGGTCTTCTTGGCGATCTTGATCAGGTTCTGATCTGTCTGCAGCCGCGAGATGAAGGCGAGCACGTCGGACTGTACGATGCCGAGCTGCACGCCGGGCCGCTGGTAGACGGCGAAGACGTTCTCGATGGAGCCCTTGGAGTTGAACACGTTGAGGGTGATCTCAGACAGT
>Ga0126384_10000516_pt1 | contig 21364 bp, 21 predicted proteins | sample PanSoiMetPlot_36_FD_92543 | JGI IMG/M metagenome (GOLD analysis project Ga0126384, IMG submission 92543) | Tropical forest soil microbial communities from Panama - MetaG Plot_36 | ecosystem: Environmental > Terrestrial > Soil > Tropical forest > Bulk soil | place: Panama | collected 2016-02-17 | reverse complement strand
TACCAGCGTTCCTTTGCCTGGACGCCACAGGAGGCGGGCCAACTGTTCGAAGATATCAGTCAGGCGCTCGAGGAGGAGGTCACCGGCTATTTCCTCAGCTTCATGCTGTTCATCGAACGCAACCGGCCGCGCTCCCTGCTTCCGGCCTGGGCCCGCAGCCGCGGCGAGCGGGTGTTGGAAATCGTCGATGGCTTTCAGCGCTTGACATCGCTGACCATCCTGTTCTGCGTGCTGCGTGATCTCGACGCCGAACAGGGATTGCCGGTGAACGCACGGCTGGCGGGCACCATCGGCGGCGCCGCCCGGCGGCGGATGGCGTTACGGCCGGCCGAGGATGCCTTCTTCGAGCGCTACGTCCGCACCCCCGGCGCAAGCCGCATCAAGCCCGACCATGCGGGCCTGGCGCCCGCCGAGGCCCGCATGATCGCGGTGCGCGATCATTTCCTGGCCGAGCTTGCCGATCTGGAAGCGACAGACCGACCGCGCTTCATCGATTTTCTGCTCGATCACTGCTGCGTGGCGTCGGTCATCACCGATGACATCGATCGTGCGCACCAGCTGTTCACGATCCTCAATGCCAGAGGCAAGCCGCTGGGGCGCAAGGATATTCTAAAGGCGGCGCTGTTGGGTGGCATCGCCGCCGGCGAGGCCAAGCGGGCGGCGGCGATCTGGCAGGAGCTGGAAGCGCGTTTGGGCGACGAGCTCGAAAGCCTGTTCAGCTACGTGCGCAGCATGTATGGCCGCGCCGGCAGCCACGTGATCTCGAGCATCAAGCAGATCGCCACCGATCATGGTGGCGCCCTGGCATTCCTCGAGCAGATCCTGAAGCCGGCGGCGACCGTGCTCGACGAGTTGCGCCGCGCCCAGCCCACGGCCGCCGGCCTCGCCAACAGCCTCGTCTATCTCAACCGCCTGCGCTTTTCCGATTGGATCCCGCCGGCCATGCTGTGGCGACTCAAGCGCGGCGACGACGGTGCGGAGTTCGCCTGGTTTATGGCCGCGCTCGACCGCCTGGCGCTGGGCATCCGTCTGCTCGGCCTTGGTGCGCACAAGCGGGCCAGCTGGTTCGGTGCGGTTACCACGGCAATCCGCAATGGCGACGACCTCAAGGCGGCCAATGGCGTGCTCAATTTTTCACGCGCCGACGTGCGCACCATCCAATACAATCTTCGCGACCTGCATGCGCGCGATCCCTCCACCGCCAAGCAGCTGTTGTTGCGGCTGACCGATCACATGGCGGGCGATCCGCAGTCGCTGTCGTTTCCCGACGACATGAGTGTCGAACACGTGCTGCCCAGAAAAACCGGCGCCAACAGCCAATGGCGCGGCTGGTTTCCCGATTCCAGCGAGCGCGAGGTCTACACCGAATCGTTGGGCAACCTGATGCTGGTGACCAAGTCGCAGAACGATCGCGCCGGCAACCAAGACTTCCAGCGCAAGCTCGAGGTCTATTTCAAGACCCCGGCGGCGCCGCAGCCGGCCCTGAACGAGGCGCTGCGCGGGCTCAGCGAGTGGAAAGCCCCGCAGATCAAGGCGCGCGAGGCGGAGCTCTTCCATCTGATCGAGGGCGTGTGGAACTTCGGCCTGAAACTCGCCGGCCGCGGCGGCCTCGAGGCCAGCACGCCATCGACGGCGCGCCGCCGCGCCTCGGGATGAGCCGCCACCAAACCAGCGCTCATGCCGGCCGTCACCGCCGTTTCTGGGCAAAGAAGGCCTGGATCGCCGCCCGCGGCTCGTCGCCCTTGTAGGCGTCGGCCAGCGCATCGATACCGGCCAAGATGCCCTCCTCGATCGAGACGCGTTGCCAGCGGTTGAGCAATGCCTTCTGCGCCCGGATCGCCTCGGGTCCGGCGCGCAGGATTGCCTCCAGCCAGTCGGCTATGGCGGTATCGAGCGCCGCCGCGGCCACCTGTTTCTCGATCAGGCCGATGCTGGCGGCTTCGGCGGCCGAATACAGGTTGCCGGTGAACAGCATCTCGCGGCTGCGCCCCCAGCCGATCAGCCCCGGCAGCAGCGCCGCTTCGATCACCGAGGGAAGTCCCACCTGTACCTCGGGCATGCCGAACTGGGCGTGGTCGGCGGCGGCGCGCAAATCGCAACTGGCGGCGATCTCGAGGCCGGCGCCGAGACAATAGCCGTTGATACGGGCGATGACCGGCACCGGACAGTTGCGGATCGCGCTACAGGCCTGGTGCAGGCGGGTGATGAACAAACGTGCGCTGTCGCTCGACAGGGCACCCAGCTCGTTGAGATCGGCGCCGCCGATGAAGGCCTTGTCGCCGGCGCCGGTGATGATGACGGCACGCAACGAGGCGTCGGCGGCCAGATCGCTCAACACGGCGGTGAGCCGCACGATGATCGGCGTCGAAAGGCAGTTGAGGCGGCGCTGATTGTCAATGCTGACGACGGCGGTGCGCCCGCGCGGGCGATCTTCGAGCTTCACCTCGACGCCGGCTTCGGACATGCTGGCCTCCTGCTGCTCTCCTCAGTTTGACAGATCATTCGATGCCACTCCAGAACCGCGTCACGCCGGCGGGCGACATCATTGCCACCTCGCATCGCGGCTTGATGATGGGCAACCGCGGCGGCGCCTTTCATCGACCGGATCGCACCTTGGGACGCCGGCGCTGGGCCAGCCGGCAGTGGATTGCCTGCGTACTCGAATTCAAGGGTCGTCACCGCCCCGCCATGATGCAGCCCAACCGCTACACGGAACTGTTTTTTCTCGACGAAGCGACGGCGCTGGCGGCGGGACACCGCCCCTGCTTCGAGTGCCGGCGGCGCGAGGCCGAAGTGTTCGCTGGCTTGTTCGCGCAAACGCGCAACTGGCCGGCGCCGGCGCGCGCGCCGGCAATGGATCGTGCCCTGCAGCCGGAACGGGTCGGCCGTGATGGCCACAAAGTCACCTATAGGGCGGCGCTCGGCGCGCTGCCGGTGGGAACCTTCGTGCGCTTGCCGGACGGCCCGCCCGGGGCGTGCTATCTGGTTGGCGAAGATCGGCTTTTGACCTGGTCGGCGGCGGGCTACCTGGAGCGGCGGCGGCTGCCGAGGCGCCGCCAGGTCGAGGTGCTCACACCGCGTTCGATCGTTGCCGTACTTTCAGCCGGATATCGGCCCATGCTGCACCCCACGGCCGCGCGCGGCTGAAGCTAGCGTTTGGGGAAGACCATGACCCGCTCGATGCTCAACGCCACCATGCGCCGCGTCTATGCGCTGCTCGCCCTGGTGCTGGCGATCTCGGTGTTTGCCAAGTTCGTCGACCACATCCCGCCGCTGCGCGGCTCCGGGCTGGAGGCGGTGCTCAAGGACGCCTATGAGTTCCTGCGCGACATGTCGCTGTTGATCGCCACTGGCGGGGTTGCCTACATCACCAACGTCTACCAGCGCCGATCGAGCTTCATCGCAGCCTTGAAGGAAGAGTGGCGCGATATCATCGCCGCCAAGTCGGCGCTGTTCTCCTATACCCAGCTGGAGCGGCCGACGTTGGAGCGCTATCTCGCCACCTTCTGCCAATTGTCGGAAACCATCGACAACATGCGCTCGGTCTATCAGAACGTCGGCGAGACCGGCGAACTGGTCGGGCTTTATCCCTATGCGCCGCTGCACGATATGCGCCGCGCGCTGCAGACCCTCGATCCGCGCAAGAACGCCGAACCGGGCGCCGAGGCACGCGCCCTGGTGCGCGATGCCATTCTGCAATCGTTCTACGCGCTGCGCGAAACCTTCCTCGAGGAGCTCGATCTCGCCGAACCCGATCGCCCGCTGTTGATCTCGGCAGGGCGCCGGGACAAGGCGTCGGGGGCGACGGCGGCGGCCAGTCGCCGCCAGGCGCGCCAGCGCGCACGCCAGGACCGGTCGCAGCCTGCCGATCGGCGCATCGAAGAGCTGCTGACCGAACTCAATCAACGCGAGCAGGAGACGGCAAAGCCCTGGCGGCAACCGGCGCCAGCCGGCGCGCCGGCCAACGGCCACGCCGGTTGAGCGACGCCTGGCCGGTGCCCCGGGCGCCGCGCGGCGCTGAGCCGCTGGCCTGGCCCGCCGCCGATCGCTGCAGGGAGCCGGCACCTGGCTTGACCGCGGCCGCAACACCGCGCGCTCGCGGCCGTGGGCCGGGCGCGCTGGCGGGCGGAGACGGAATGTGCTAGGCGGCCCGCAAAACTGGGTGCGCAGCCCGCGTGCCTGCCGCCCCCCGGGCCGCTGTGGCCACGGCATCGCTTAGGGACCCCGCCATGGCCATTCGCAACATCGCGATCATCGCCCACGTCGACCATGGCAAGACCACGCTGGTCGATCAGTTGCTGCGGCAAGCCGGCGCCTTCCGCGACAATCAGAAGGTGGAGGCGCAGGCCCTCGACAGCAACGATTTGGAGCGCGAGCGCGGCATTACCATCCTCGCCAAGTGCACCTCGATCCTGTGGCGGGGGACGCGCATCAACATCGTCGATACCCCGGGCCATGCCGACTTCGGCGGCGAGGTCGAGCGCATTCTCAACATGGTCGACGGCGCCATCGTGCTGGTCGATGCCGCGGAAGGTCCCCTGCCGCAGACCAAATTCGTGGTCTCGAAGGCGTTGCAGCAGGGGTTGCGGCCGATCGTGGCCATCAACAAGATCGATCGGCCGGACGAGCGCCACGACGCCGTGCTCAACGAAGTGTTCGACCTGTTCGCCAACCTCGATGCCACCGATCAGCAGCTTGATTTTCCCGTGCTCTACGGCTCCGGCCGCGGCGGCTGGATGAGCCCGGATCCGACCGGACCGCGCACCGACTTGGCGCCACTGTTCGAATTGATCGTTCGCCACGTGCCGCCGCCGCTGGTGGAGGAGGGTCCGTTCCGCATGCTGGCGACCACGCTGGAGGCCGATGCCTACCTTGGCCGCATCCTCACCGGCCGCATTCGCTCGGGCAGGATCCAGCCCAACCAGACCATCAAGGCGCTGCGCCGCGACGGCGCCTTGATCGAGACCGCGCGCGTCACCAAGGTATTGGCCTTCCGCGGGCTCGAGCGGACCGCTATCGAGGTGGCGGAGGCCGGGGACATCGTCGCCATCGCCGGCGTCACCGAGGCCACGGTCGCCGACACCTTGTGCGATCCCGCGGTCGAGACCCCGCTTGGCGCGCAGCCGATCGACCCGCCGACCTTGGCGATGATGTTCCGCATCAACGACGGGCCGTTTGCCGGACAGGAAGGCGACAAGGTGCAAAGCCGGGTGATCCGCGAGCGGCTGATCAAGGAGGCCGAGCGCAACGTCGCCATTCGCGTCAGCGAGCAGCCGGACAACCGGGACGCCTTCGAGGTGGCGGGCCGCGGCGAGCTGCAGCTTGGCATCCTGATCGAGACCATGCGCCGGGAGGGCTTCGAGCTCACCGTGTCGCGACCGCAGGTGCTGTTGCGCGCCGACAAGGCATCAGGACGCAAGCTCGAGCCGATCGAGGAGGTGATCATCGACGTCGACGACGAGTTCTCGGGCATCGTGGTGCAGAAGCTGTCGGAACGCCGCGCCGATCTCGTTGCCATGCGCCCGTCCGGCGGCGGCCGGCAGCGCCTCGTGTTCCATGCCCCGACGCGCGGCCTGATCGGCTACCAGGGCGAACTCTTGACCGACACGCGCGGCACCGCCGTAATGAACCGGCTGTTTTTCGCCTACGCACCCTTCAAGGGCGAGATCAGCGGCCGCCGCACCGGGGTGTTGATCGCCAACGCCGCCGGCGAGGCCACCGCCTATTCGCTCTACTACCTGCAGGAGCGCGGCGCCATGATGATCGAGCCACAGACGCGCGTGTATGAGGGCATGATCGTCGGCCAGCACACGCGCGACAACGACCTGATCGTCAACGTCATCCAGGGCAAGAAGCTCACCAACATTCGCGCCGCCGGCAAGGACGACGCCCTGACCCTGACGCCACCGCTGCGCCTGACCCTGGAGCGGGCGCTGTCCTACATCCAGGACGATGAGCTGGTCGAGGTGACGCCGAAGTCGATCCGGCTCAGGAAGCGCTGGCTCGACCCCAACGAGCGCAAGAAGCGCGAGCGCGCGCGCGAGGCCGAGCGCGAAGCGGTGTAGGGGCGACCGCACGGCGGCTCGCGCCCCCCACCGAAGCCGGCGCGGCGGTGCGCCGGTCGCGTGTTGCCGATGGTCTTGTCAGCCTGGCGGCTCAGGTGCCGCGGCCCCAAAGGCCGCAATAGCGCCGCAGCACGAACGGCAGATTGTTGTCATAGCCGGCCCAGCCCGCGTACTTCGGCAGCTTCAATTCCTTTTCCACCCCGTCCCAGCACTTGCCGTCGCGCGCCGCCTTTTGCACCTCGCTCGATGCGTCCTGGTAGAAGGCGAGCTGGTCCTTGGCATCCTGTTTGGTGCCGAGCCGGCCGTCGACGCCGGGATGGCCCGGGATCAGAGTTTGCCAATCCATGGCGATGATCTTCTTGAGCGAAGCTTCCGCCTCGACCGGATAGAAGTCGATCATGCCGCGACCCGGCACCTGTCCGACCGGAATGAGATCGACCACGAAGATGATCTTCTCCTTGGGCAGTCGCATGACCAGGGTCGAATCGGAGTGGTTGGGGCCGACGTATTTCAGCTCAAGCGTGGTGCCGCCGAGCTTGATGGTGCGACCGTTGTTGCCAACGGTCTCGTCCGGCAGCACCGTGTGCGGATCCTTGAGTTGGACCAGTCGTTCCTTGGCGCGCACGTGCGCGACGATCTTGGCGCCGGCATCCTTGAAGGCCTTGCCGCCGGCGATGTGATCGAAATGATGATGGCTGTAGATCAGATATTTGATCGGCTTGTCGGTAACCTTCTTGATCTCATCGACGTAGCTCTGCCCACCGGTCGGCCGGCCGTAGGCAATGGGGTCGGTGGCGATCACGCCGGCCTTGGTGACGATGAACATCGCCTGGTGATTGACGTTGCGAAAAATATAGACGTTGTCGGTGCCGGGCACCTTGGTGGTCTCGATGGCGGGGCGGTTCGCCTGCGCCGCGGCGGCATCGTGAAAGGCAACAAGACCGGCAACGATGCCGGCCAACGACAAAGCGCGTTGCAACATGGCTGTCCCTCGCTCAACTGCGAACGCGGGACTTTATAGGTTGCAGGCGGCCCAGCACCATCCCCGATCGTCAGCTCACGGAAGTGTGATGCTGCGGTGCGAACGGCGCAGCGACCACACCACCGTCGCCGCTCAGACAACCGGCTCGAAGCGCCCACTCTCGGCGTCGAGCCACTCGAGCTCGCCCTTGGCGATCTGAAACCAGGCCCCATACAAGCTGAGCTGGCCAAGGTCGATGGCGCGGCTGATGAAGGGAAAACTCGTCAGATTGTCGAGCGAAAACAGCACCGCCCGCTGCTCGAACAGCTTTTGCCGGGCGCCGGCATCGAGCGCTGCCCCAGCCTCGGCCACCTGGTCGCGAATCGGCGCCAGCAGTTCGACCCAGGGGCCGATAAAGCCGCCGGCAGGACGCCTGGCCGCGGCCGCGGCAATGCCCCCGCACAGGCCGTGGCCCATGACGACAATATTGGCGACGGCGAGTTCGGTGACGGCGAATTCGATCGCCGCCGAGGTGCCGTGATAGCCGCCGCCCTGCTCGCAGGGCGGCACCAGGGCAGCGACGTTGCGCACCACAAACAGCTCACCGGGCGCGGCGGCAAAGATCATGGCCGGATCGGCGCGGCTATCGGCACAGGCAATGATCATGGTCCGCGGGCGCTGGCCTTTTGCCAGCGCACGGTAGCGTTCGGCTTCTGCCGCGTAGCGCTCGCTGCGAAAGCGCCGGTAGCCGGCGGCAAGCGCGGCCGGGATGTGCATGGGGATCGGACCTCCTTGCCGTCTGCTGGCGCCAGGCCCTGTGGCGAGGCTTGGCCCCGAGTAACGAGGTCGCACCGCGCTGGAAATGCCGCAATTGGCAGCAGGTCAGCCGGCACCGCCCCGGGCGGACCCACCGCGGGCGCTGGGGTGGTTGGTGCGGGCATCAGCCGGGCGGGTTTGAGCCGCCCTTGCTCACCCCTTGTTGCTTTCCCTGGCCGCGCGGCGGCGCGGGCCGCCGGTCGGCAAAGCTTGAGCAGCGAAACCCAAGGCCCACGCGGTCGCCGCCACAACGCCATGGAAGCCCTCCAGTGGGCACACGATCGGCTCGCCACCAACCTTGACAGGAGGTGTTGATGATCAACCAGTCAAGCGCGCGCAACGTTCGCGCAGAGGGGGTGAGAGGAGGGAGATGGCGCCGCTGCGCGTTCACGAAGAGGGAGCTCACCAGCATGGTGGGCCAGGCGGGGGGACCAGTTCCCAAGGCCAGTCCCAGGGCCAGTTGATGGCCCTCGCTTGACATCGGCGCGCGCGCAGCACCGCCAGCGCACACAGATGCCGGCGTGACGCAGGCCGCCGTTTAGAGCCAGATCCCCACGCCCTTGGCCATCAGCGCGGCGCAGAGCAGGATCAACACGATGGCCGCAAGTTCCAGATGGATGATCATGCGGATCGAACGCAGGCGCGCGGCCTCCACCACCGGCAGCTCGCCCGCTTTCACCGCTTTGCGCCACGACAGAAATTCCCTGGTTGGTACGATCGAGGCAATGCCAGCCAGGATGAACAGCGACAATTTGGCGATGAACGCCCAATTGTGGAAATAGTAGACGGGACCCTTCTCGAAATGAAACACGCGGCCCAGGCCGACGATCAGGGCCGCGCCGGCGGCAATACCAAACACCAGGTCGGCGGCGAGCAGCTTGCGCGCGCTCTTCAAGGTCAGATCGTCCTTGAGCAGCACGAACTCGACCACCAAGGCGGCGAACAGCGTGAACACCGCCAAATGGTGCAGGAAGGCAAACAGCGCGGCCATAGACGTCGTCTCCCCTCAAGGCTTTGCGGTCGAGAAGAGGCCGTTGCCGCCGGATCGTCAAGAGGTCGAGGCCGCGCCGGCAAAACATCCGGTAAAGCCGATGGTGGCCTCCCGGGCGACGGCGAGGTAACATGCTGGCTGGCCAATTCGATCTGTGCGGCCAGCAAGAGGATGCACCGAGCGTGGAGCCAAAACCTGACGACTACGACTACGAGCTGGATCGGGCCCTGTCATCGGTGGTGGGAATCAGGGCGCTGATCCCCGCCGACGCCTTCACCGCCGAGACGCTGGGCACCGAACGCCGAGGCAATGGCGTCCTCATCCGCGACGATGGCTTGATCCTGACCATCGGCTATCTCATCACCGAGGCCGAGACGGTGTGGATCAGCCACAGCGGCGGCCGCGTCGCGGCCGGTCACGTGTTGGGCTACGACCAGGAGACCGGGTTTGGCCTGGTGCAGGCCCTGGGCCGGCTCGAGCTGCCGGCGCTGGCGCTCGGCAGCTCGGAGGCGGCCGAAGTCGGCGAGCGCGTGGTGGTCGGCGGCGCCGGCGGCCGCCCGCGCTCGGTTGCGGCGCGCATCATCGCCAAGCAGGAGTTCTCCGGTCACTGGGAATACGTGCTCGACGAAGCGATCTTCACGGCACCATCGCATCCCCATTGGGGCGGTACCGGGCTGATCGGACCGGACGGCGACCTGATCGGCATCGGCTCGCTGCAGATCCAGCAGGTGGCCGCCAATCCGACCGGCCGGGCCCAGCGGCAAGCCGAAGACGCCAACATGATCGTACCGATCGATCTTTTGAAACCGATCCTGAATGACATGCTGACCATCGGGCAGCCGAACCGACCGGCACGTCCCTGGCTCGGGCTCTATGCCACCGAGGTCGGCAGCAGCGTGGCACTGTTGGGCATCGCCAGCCGCGGTCCGGCGGCCAGCGCCGATCTCAAGGCCGGAGACATCGTCTTGAGCGTGGCCGGCGAGGCGGTGTCGACCCTGGCCGGCCTGTTCCGCAGCATCTGGGCGCTGGGGCAGGCCGGTGTCGACGTGCCACTGCAAATCCATCGCGAGGGCAGGACCTTCGACGTTACGCTGCGATCGTCGGACCGCCGCCGTTTCCTCAAGGGCCCAGTGCTGCACTAGGCCGTTTGCCGGCATCGGTTGCGTTGAGCCAATAACCAACGAGCGCGTGCGGCGGCTCGAGCAACAAGGGCATGGGATGCGCATCGCGGTGCTGGGCGGAGGTCCGGCCGGACTTTTTTTCGCGCAGCTGCGCAAACGCCGCCACCCCGGTGATTGCGTCAGGCTGTGGGAACAGAACCCGGCCGATGCCACCTGGGGTTTTGGCGTCGTCTTCTCCGACCGCGCGCTCGAGTTTTTGCGCAAGCGCGACCCCGAAACCCACGCGCTGATTGTGCCGCGGCTCGAGCGCTGGCGCGACCTTGCCATCGTGCATGGTGGCGAACACGTCACCATCGATGGCGTCGGCTTCTCCGCCATTGGTCGCCTCGACTTGCTCGGGATACTGCAGCGGCAAGCCGGCCGCGCCGGCGTCAACCGTGCCTTCACGAGCGCGGTGACGTCGCTGGCAACCGTCAGCGATTTCGACCTCATCGTCGGCGCCGATGGCGTCAATTCGTTGGTGCGCAGGCAGCTCGAGGACCGCTTCGGTTATAGTGGCGCCGAGCTCGACAATCGCTTTATTTGGTACGGCAGCAATCGGCCGTTCGCGACCCTGACACAGACCTTCGTCGGCAACGCGCTTGGCACCTTCAATGCGCACCACTATCGCTATCAGCCGCTGGCCAGCACCTTCATCGTCGAGTGCGACCGGGCCACCTGGCGCCGGGCGGGGCTCGACCGGGCGGACCCCGAGCACTCGCGCCGCCTGTGCCAACAGGTGTTTGCCGCGACCTTGGATGGCGCATCGCTGATCGATAACAACTCGATCTGGCGGCGTTTCCCGTGGGTGCGCAATCGGCGCTGGTCGACCGGCAACGTGGTTCTGATCGGCGATGCCGCGCATACCGCTCACTATTCCATCGGCTCGGGCACGCGCCTGGCGCTGGAAGATGCCCTGGCCCTCAACGACGCCCTCGATCGCGCCACGGCCGCCGAGATCCCGGCCGCGCTGCAGCACTTCGAGGCGGAGCGGCGCCCGATCGTGGAACGATTGGTCGCCGCCTCGGCGCGCTCGGCGGCCTGGTATGAGGCGTTTCCCGAGCACATGCGGCTTGCCCCTCTCGAGCTCGCCATGGGCTATATCACGCGCTCCGGCCGGGTCGATGACGACCGGCTCAGGGCGGCATCGCCCGCCTTCATGGCGCGCTACGAGCAGCAGTTGGGACGCCGCCCGTAACCGGCGGCGGCCATCAACTGGCAAGCCCCTGGCGAAACAGAAAGCGGCGGCGCTGCTCGAGCCGGAGCCCGCGCACCGGCACCGCGACCGGCAGTCCCCGCGCCGCCCGCAGCATCGCCGCCACCGAGGCATTGCCGCGTTCCGATGTCGGCGCCCGGGTCGCGTGCGGGCCGATGATGGCGATCAGCCGCTCCAGATCGCGGTCACGAATGCCGAGCTCGGCGAGGTGGGCCAAGGTGCTGATCAAATAGTCGAGATTGATGCCGGAGCGGCCGCTGGCACCCTTGATCAGCCGCGCCTGCTGGCGCAGCGGCAACCGCCCGGCATAGCTCGGATGCGCCCGCTCGACGATAAAGGTGAGCGCCGTCACCTCGCGCCTCACCGCGCCCATCAGCGCCACCGCCACGCGCACCTCGCGATAGACACCGCTCACCTGCTCGCGGTCACGCAGATAGCGCACGACCCGGGCGTAGTCGGCGGCCGCCACGCGGTAGGCGATGCCTTCGCTGGCGCCGCCGCGATCGAGGCCCAGCACCAGACCCGGGCGCGCCGGCGTGCCGCGATGGTGCATGGAATAGATGCAGAAGCAGCGCCGATAGCCGACCAAACGCGCGTGGTGCGCTTCTGCGTAGGCGAAGCCCGGACGCCACATCAACGAGCCGTAGGCGAAAATCCAGTGCTCGGTCGCCGACGTCGTCATGTGCCGGACGGCTTGCCGCCGGCGTGCCGGCCGAAGTCGGGTTGCGCGGTATCCTGCCCGGCCTCGATGATGCCGCGCCGGGTGGCGCGCGCCTCGGTGAACAGCTGCTGCAGGATGCTGGCGTCGCCGAAGCGAATTGCCCGCTGCAGCGCCGTCAGATCCTCGGTGAAGCGGCCGAGCATCTCCAGCACGGCCTCCTTGTTGTTGAGGAACACGTCGCGCCACATGATGGGATCGGAGGCGGCAATGCGCGTGAAATCGCGGAAGCCGCCGGCGGAAAACTTGATCACCTCGCTGTCGGTCACGCGCTCGAGATGCCGGGCGGTGTTGACGATGTTGTAGGCGATCAGATGCGGCACGTGGCTGGTGATCGCCAGCACCAGATCGTGATGCTCGGCATCCATCACCTCGACGTGGCTCCCGAGCGCGATCCAGAAGGCCTTGAGCCGATCGACGGCGGCGCGATCGGCGCCGTTCGGCGGCGTCAGGATGCACCAGCGGCCGTCGAACAGCTCGGCAAAACCTGCCTCGGGTCCGGAGTGCTCGGTGCCGGCGATCGGATGGCCGGGAATAAAGTGCACGCCCGCCGGCAGCTGCGGCCCGACGTCGCGCACCACCGAACCCTTGACCGAACCGACGTCGGTGACGATGGCACCGGGGCTGAGGGCCGGGGCGATGGCGCCGGCAAGCTCGCGATAGGCCCCGATCGGCGTGCACAGGATGACCAAATCCGCGCCGGCCACGGCTTCCGCCGCGGTGGCATAGACCGAGGTCACCAGGCCCAGCCGCAGCGCGGTGTCGCGCGTCGTTGCCGATTGCGCGTGCCCGACGATGCTGCGGGCGAGGCCCTGCCGGCGCATGGCATGGCTGAGCGATGAGCCGATCAGCCCGAGCCCGATCAGGGCCACCCGCTCGAAACTGTCAGTCGTCATGCCCGCGCCCCATGAATTGCGCCAAGGCGGCAACCACGCGGCGATTGTCCTGTTCGGTGCCGATCGTCATGCGCAGCGCCGCCGGCAAGCCATAGGCTGCCACTCGGCGCAGGATGATGCCGTTGCGCTTCAGGAAGTCATCGGCCGCGCTGGCTGAGCGCCCGGGCGCCTCCGGAAAGTGGATGAGCAGGAAGTTGCCAACGCTCGGCGTCACCTTCAGGCCCAGGCCCTCGATCTTGCTGGCCACCCACGGCAACCAGTGTTCGTTGTGCGCCACCGCAGTCTCGACATGGGCGCGGTCGGTGATCGCCGCCACCCCCGCGGCCAGAGCCGGCGCCGTGACGTTGAAGGGTCCGCGCACCCGGTTCAGCACATCGGCGATCGCCGGCGGGCAGTAGGCCCAGCCGAGGCGCAGCGCCGCCAGGCCATAGATCTTGGAAAACGTGCGCGTCATCACGCAGTTGCGGGTGGTGGCCACCAGCTCGAGCCCCGCTTCGTAGTCGTTGCGGCGCACGTATTCGCTGTAGGCGGCGTCGATCAGCAACAGCACGTTGGCCGGCAAGCCCCGGTGCAGCCGCCGCACCTCGTCGTGCGGCAGGTAGGTGCCGGTCGGATTGTTGGGATTGGCGAGGAACACCATCTTGGTGCTGGGCGTCACCGCCGCCAGGATGGCATCGACGTCGGCGCGATAGCCTTTCTCCGGCACCGCGATCGGTGTGCCGCCACTCGACAGGGTGGCGATCTTGTACATGAGAAAACCGTGCTCGGTATAGATCGCCGCATCGCCCGGCCCGATATAGGCGTGCGCCAACAAATTGATGAGCTCGTCGGAACCGGAACCGCAAACGATGCGCTCCGGATCGAGCCCATAGCGGCCGGCGATCGCCGTGCGCAGAGCGACGGCGGCGCCGTCGGGATAGAGCGCCAGCTCCTCGGCCGCAGCCTGGTAGGCGGCAATCGCCAGCGGGCTTGGGCCAAGCGGCGTCTCGTTCGACGACAGCTTGATGGGCTTGGCGTCGCCGGCAACCGTGCTCTCGCCCGGAACATAGGCATCGATGCTGACAATGCCGGGCTGCGGCACGGGTTGGAGGGTGGCCATGGTGCTGCTCTTTGTCTTCGCGCGCGGTCTTCGCGCGCGGCGCAAAATAGGGGCAGACACCCGACTTGGCCAGCGGCGGCGTTGGCTATTTTGCCAGCTCACGCGAGCGACGGCTGGCCGCAGCCACCGCCTTGGCCATCAGCTGGGCCAGGCCGTCGCCTGCCATCAGCACCTCGAGCGCGGCATGGGTGGTGCCATTGGGTGAGGTCACGCTCTCGCGCAAGGTTGCCGCGGCGATGCCCGAGCGATTGACCAGTTCGCCGGCCCCCGACACGGTGTGGCGGGCAAGCTTCATGGCCAACTCCGGCGGCAACCCCGCCTCGACGCCGGCCGCCGCCAGGCACTCCACCAGATAGAATACGTAGGCCGGGCCCGAGCCCGACACGGCCGTGACCGGATCGAGCAAGCCCTCATTGGAGACCCACTCGACCTCGCCGACGGCGGCAAGCAGCGCCTGGCAAAGGTGCCGCTGCGCCGCCGTCACGTGCGCATTGGGCACCGCCACCGTAATGCCGCGGGCGATGGCGGCCGGCGTATTGGGCATGGCACGCACCACGGCGGCATGGTCATTCAGGTGGCGCTCGAAACCGGCAAGCGTCCGTCCGGCGGCGATCGACAGCACCACCGTTGCCTGACCGGCGTGGCGTGCCAGCGCCGGGAACACCTCGTCCATGACTTGCGGCTTGACCGCAACGACGATCACCGCCGGTGGCGTCGGCAACGGCGGCAGGCTGGCGCTGGCGGCAATGCCGCAGCGATCGAGCAGGGCCTGCGTCGCCGGTGGCGGCGCCGGGTCCTGGATCAGCACGCGCTCAGGCTTGAGGCCGCGTTCGAGCCAGCCGGCCAACAGCGCCCCGCCCATGTTGCCGGCCCCGGCCAGCAGCAGCGAGCCGTCGATGTTCAGTGTCATGCGGCACCACCCAATGTGGACGGCCGGGCACGCCGCCCGACCGAAGCCCGCGATCTTACGGGCGTAGCGGCCAAATGGGGAGATGCAAGGCTATTAAAAACGCCGCCTCAGGCCTGGCCTTCGGTTTCGAACATGGCCGAGGCCAGCGCCTCGCGGCTGTCCTTGCCGGCCCAGACCACAAACTGGAAGGCCTGATAGTAGCGCTCGCAGGCCTCCAGCGCCGCGCGCAACAGCGCCTCGCACTGGTGCGTCGTAGCCAGGGCGCCGTTCAGCATCAGCCCCTGGCGAAACATGATCAGGCCTTCCTGGGTCCAAACGTCGAAATGGCCGACCCACAACTGCTCGTTGATCTGTGCCACCAGCCGATAGACTTCACCCAGGCGATTGTCGGGGATCTTGGCGTCGAAGGCGCAGGCGATGTGCAAGGTCTCAAGGTCGTGGCGCCAGTTGAGCGACACGTGATAGTCGGCCCACGCCCCCGCCACGTTGAGGGTCAGCTCGTCTTCGCTGCCCCGATCGAAGCTCCAGTCGTTGCTGCCGGCGATCTGCTCGAGCAAGGCGATGGGATTGTTCATGCGGCTGCGCGTCATTTCTTGAATGGCCATTCCGTCCCTCGATTTTTCACGCGCACGCGCCGGTTGCTTGAGTCCTTGCCCCCTGAGTCCCCGATCTCGTCAAGCCGTGGCGCTTTTCGATCACGCTCCTGCGTAATCGCATGCCGGCGTCAGTTGCAAGCGGGCGACCTCACTAGTCCACGGGCAAAATGGCCACGCTCGGCGCTGGGCGGCCGCCGGCAAAAAGGTGGGGACAGAACATCGGCGGCGCCGCAATGGCGATTGCCCTGCGGCGCGTTTACGTCGGCGGGCGCGAGGCGTGCAACTCGGCTTCGAGGGCGGCGATGCGCGCCTCGAGCCGCTCGTTGTGCTCGCGCGCCAATTGCGCCATCTCCTTGACCGCCTCGAATTCCTCGCGCTGCACCACGTCGAGGTCGCGCAGCAGACGCTCGGCCTGCGCCTTCATCAGGTTTTCAACCTCGCGGCGCATGCCCTGCGCGGCGCCGGCGGCATCGGTCATGAGCTTGGCGAACTCGTCAAGGAAGCGGTTGTTGCTCTGGGTCATGGATCGTCTTCTTTAATCGCCGTGGCGGTGCGCCGCTCACCGCGCGCCGTGCCCTCCTACTATGGTGAGGGCGCCGGCGGCCTGCAAGCCTCAGCCAGTGCGCACGCCTTGACACGGCGCCGCCGCTACCGATAGGTGCCCAGGCATGCGCCTCCTCACCATTCCCTATCCCGGCATCGACCCGGTCGCGCTTCGGCTCGGCCCCCTGTCGATCAAGTGGTATGGCCTGGCCTACATGGTCGGCCTGCTTTTGGGCTGGCTCTACATCAAATATCTGCTGCGGCGCGACGATTTGTGGCCCGGCGGACGGCCGTTTGCGCCCGACAAGGCCGACGACCTGTTGCTGTTCATGACCGCCGGCGTGCTGATCGGCGGACGCCTGGGTTACGTGCTGTTTTACGAGCCGCAGTTTTTTCTCAACAACCCGCTGGCGATTCCCGCGGTCTGGAACGGCGGCATGTCGTTTCACGGCGCCCTGATCGGCTCGATCGTGGCGATCATTGCCTTTTCCCGTCGGGTCGGGGCCAACCTCTGGAGCGTGCTCGACCTGAGCGCGGCGGCAACCCCGATGGGCCTGTTCTTCGGCCGGCTCGCCAACTTTATCAACGGCGAGTTGTGGGGGCGGGTCACCGACGTGCCCTGGGCAATGATTTTTCCAGGCGCCGGACCGGCACCGCGCCACCCAAGCCAGCTCTACGAAGCTCTGCTCGAAGGCGCGCTGTTATTTTCGGTGTTGCTATGGCTGACGCACCGGCGCCACGCCTTGAAGCAGCCGGGCTACATCGCCGGGGCATTTCTGACGGGCTACGGCCTGGCACGGTCGTTTAGCGAGTTCTTTCGCGAGCCCGACCCGGGCCACATCTTGACCATCGGCCCGTTCACCGCCGGCATCGTCTACTCGCTGCCGATGATCCTTGCCGGCATCTTCATGATGCGCGCGGCCAGCAGGCGGGCCGCGACCTCGCCGATCGTGCCTGGTCATGTCGAGCGCTGAGGCACCCGGCGCGGCACCGGCACTGCTCGCGGTCTTGCGCGAGCGGATCGGGCGGCACGGGCCGTTGCGGCTCGACGCCTTCATGAGCCTGGCGCTGGCCGATCCCGACTACGGCTATTGGCACCGGGGCCATGCGCTTGGCGCCGCCGGCGATTTCATCACCGCGCCCGAGATCAGCCAGGTGTTTGGCGAGATCGTCGGACTGTGGGCGGTCTCCACGTGGCAGAAGATGGGCGAGCCGGCGCCGCTGCGGCTGATAGAACTGGGCCCCGGCCGCGGCACCTTGCTTGACGACGGCCTGCGCGCCGCCGCCGCCGTCAGCCCCGCCTTCGTTGCCGCGGTGGCGGTGCATCTCATCGAACTGAGCCCGGTGCTGCGCGGCCTGCAGGCGAGGAGGCTCAGCGCCCGCCACCCGGGCGCCATCGCCTGGCATCAAAGCCTGGCCGAGGTGCCGGCCGGGCCGGCGATCGTCATCGGCAATGAATTTCTTGACGCCCTGCCGATCCGCCAACTGGTGTTCGGCGACGGGGTGTGGCGCGAGCGCATGGTGGGGTCGGACGGGCGCGACGGCCTCGCCTTCGAGCTCGGTGATGTCGCCGAGTTTGCCGGCCATGCGCCGGCATGCCCGGGCGACGTGGCCGAGATCCGATCGGGCGAGGACGCCATTCTGGCCGCGCTCCGGCATCGTGCCGCCCCCCTCGTCGCCCTGTTCATCGATTACGGGCCCGCCGAGCCAGCCTACGGCGATACGCTGCAGGCGGTGCGGCGCCACGCCTACGTGGCGCCGCTGGCCGACCCGGGCGGCAGCGACCTCACCGCCCACGTGCAGTTTGCCGGGCTCGCCGCCAAGGCGCGGGCGCTCGGCCTCATCAGCCTTGGCCCCATGCCGCAGGCCGAATTTTTTGGCCGGCTCGGGATGGCGGAACGCGCGGCCCGGCTGATGGCGCGCAATCCGGCCGCGGCGCAGGCCATCGAGACGGCGGTAAAACGCCTGTTGGCACCGGCCGGCATGGGCTCGCAGTTCAAGGTGTTGATCGTCACTTCGCCCGGGCTGCCGACGCCCGAACCGTTCGCGCCATGACCCCGCCGGTTGCGGCAACGGCTTTATCGTCTCCTCGCCTTGGCCATGAGAGCTCACCATGCTGAAGCCCCTGACCGCGCCCAACTTGGCGGCCCTTGCTGGCATCCGGCACGGCTTCTTCACCCGCCACGGTGGCATCTCCGAGGGGAGTTATGCCTCGCTCAACTGCGGCCCGGGATCGAGCGACCATGCCGCCGCCGTCAGCGAAAACCGCGCCCGGGTCTGCGCCCATCTCGGGGCGCGGCATGTGCTGAGCGCGCACCAGGTGCACGGCACCCGTACCGTCAACGCCATCACAGCCTGGTCGCCCGAGGCGCGACCGCGCGCCGACGGCATCGTCACCGCGACGCCGGGGCTCGCGGTCAGCGCGCTGACCGCCGACTGCGCTCCGGTCTTGCTCGCCGACCCGGCAGCGCCGGTGGTCGCGGCCGCACATGCCGGCTGGCGGGGCGCGCTGGAGGGCATTTTGGAGGCGACGGTCGCGGCCATGGAGGAGCTTGGTGCGCGACGCGACCGGATCAGCGCCGCCGTCGGACCGGCGATTGGCGCTGCGGCCTACGAGGTCGGACCGGAGTTCCGCGCCACCTTCCTTGCCCACGATCCGGCCAGCGCTGGCTTTTTCGTCGCCGGCGCCGCGCGCCCGCATTTCGATCTTCCCGCCTATGTCGCTGATCGCCTACGGCGGATCGGCGTCGGCGTTGCGCCCGCAACCATGCCGTGCACTTTTACTCAGGGTGATGATTTATTTAGCTATCGGCGGTCGCAGCGCCACGGCGAAACCGACTATGGGCGCCAAATATCCGCCATCGTCTTGACTTAACGCACGTTTTCCACAACTTTAGGCGATAGCTTCTGTCTCAATCAGGCCAGCAGAGAGGTTTTCCCCTGCTAGTTTCTGGACGCCGTCGGTGACAGCCGTTAGGGAAGCCTCTGGGGTGAGTACCGGTCGCGAGTCATCCGCCGCAGGGTTTGTACGTCGGCAACCGGTTTAGCAGGGAAAAATCGGTGAAGGGGGGACTTCGCTGTGAGGACAATGGACGCTGCTGCGGCGCGGCGTGAGCACCTGCCACGAGCGCTGGCCATCGTCATGATGCTGGCAGCCCTGGGGCTTGGCGGGTGCGAAAGCGCCATTTCCCTATTCGGCTCGAATGCGGCGGCAACTCCCGAACCAATCGCGGCTGCGCCCATTGCACCGCAGCCGCCACTGGCCAAGGTGATGATCGCACCCATCATCGGCGCACCCGACGCCGTCGCCAAACAGATCCAGCAGGAATTCACCGGCGCCATCGAAAAACAACGTATCAGCGTTGCCACCGCCAAGGACGAGCGCGTCGATTATACCCTGCGCGGCTACATCGTCGCCGCCAAGGACAAGCAGGGAACCAAAGTCTCCTACATCTGGGATGTCACCGATCCGACCGGCAAGCGCGTCAACCGCGTCACCGGCGAGGAGATGGCTTCGGGTGGCGGCTCGAAGGATCCATGGGCGGCGATCACGCCGACGGTGGCGCAGTCGATTTCGCACAAGGCTGCCAACTCGTTCACCTCGTGGCTGACGACGCGCGGCCAGTCGGCCGTCGCCGGCGGCAGCAGCGCGCATCCCGCCGGGGTTGGTGCCCAGGACAATACCGAGGCACCCGAGGCACGCACGCCGCCGGCCAAGACGACCGTCGCCGCGGCGGCGCCAGCGGCCGCTGGGCCGACCACCGGCAGCATCAGCAGCGATGGCCCCCTGAGCGCGGTGATCCCGAACGTCACCGGAGCGCCGGGCGACGGCAGCAGCTCGCTGGCGAGCGCGCTGCAGCGCGAACTATCAAGCAAGGGGATCACGCTTGCCAACAAGGCCGGGGCGACCGCCTACCGGGTGGAAGGCACGGTCACCATGGGCCAGGCCAAGGAGGGCAAGCAGCCGATCCAGATCGAATGGCTGGTGCGCGATCCGCAAGGCAAGAAGCTCGGCACCGTATCGCAGCGCAACGAGATCCCCGAGGGATCCTTGGACGGCGCGTGGGGCAAGACGGCGGAACAGGCGGCTGGCGCCGCCGCGCAAGGTATCCTCAAGCTGATGCCGCAACGGGCGGTCAATTAGCAAGGCCGACCTCGGCAATGAGCGGGCGCTTGTGGTGGGCGGGTCCAGGCGACCCGCCCACACCGTTTACAGGGGGCCAACCTCCTTGCTAGAAGGCCCCGGCAGTGCCAACGGAGCCGGCTGATGCCCTTCGATACCCGAGACGCTAACCGTGGCCGGGGGGCGCCCAAAATGAAACTGGTTGCCGGCAACAGCAATCGCCCGCTGGCCGAGGCCATTGCCGCGGCCCTCAAGGTTTCGTTGTGCCGCACGGTGGTGCGCCGCTTCGCCGACATGGAAGTGTTCGTCGAGGTGCAGGAGAACGTGCGCGGACAGGATGTGTTTATCCTGCAGTCGACCTCGTTTCCGGCCAACGACAACCTGATGGAATTATTGATCCTGGTCGATGCCCTGAAGCGAGCTTCCGCGCAGCGCATCACGGCGGTGATGCCCTACTTCGGCTACGCCCGACAGGATCGCAAACCCGGACCGCGCACGCCAATCTCGGCCAAGCTGGTGGCCAACCTGATCGAGCGCGCCGGCGTCGATCGCGTCATGACGGTCGATCTCCACGCCGGACAAATTCAAGGCTTTTTCGACATCCCGACCGACAATTTGTTCGCCGCCCCGGTGATGGTGCGCGATATCCAGGAGCGCTACGGCACCTCGAATTTGGTGGTGGTATCGCCGGACGTCGGCGGCGTGGTCCGCGCCCGCGGCCTGGCCAAGCGCATCAACGTGCCGATCGCCATCTGCGACAAGCGGCGCGAACGCGCCGGCGAATCGGAAGTCATGAATGTCATCGGCGAGGTCGAAGGCAAGCGCTGCATTCTGATCGATGACATCGTCGATTCCGGCGGTACGCTGGTCAATGCCGCCAATGCGCTGCTCGGCGAGGGCGCCACCGAGGTGCTGGCCTACGTCACGCACGGCGTGCTCTCGGGCGGCGCGGTCGCCAAGATCACCGGCTCGCGCCTCAAGACGTTCGTGATTACCGACACCATCCAGCCCACCGAAGCCGTCACCGCCGCCGGCAACATCCGCGTCCTGCCGATGGCGCCGCTGCTGGCAGAGGCGATCGCGCGCACGGCCCGGGAAGAAAGCGTCTCCAGCCTGTTCTATTGACGGGGGGTCCACCGATCGCCTCGGCGGGCGCGGCGCCGCGGGCTTTCAAATCGGCGGCGCGCGCTGGCCCCAATCGGTGATGTAGACGGCGGCCGCCGTCGCTCCCCCGTAGGCGGCAAGCGACAGCCCAACCAGCGCGAACAGG
>Ga0126384_10000515_pt1 | contig 21367 bp, 20 predicted proteins | sample PanSoiMetPlot_36_FD_92543 | JGI IMG/M metagenome (GOLD analysis project Ga0126384, IMG submission 92543) | Tropical forest soil microbial communities from Panama - MetaG Plot_36 | ecosystem: Environmental > Terrestrial > Soil > Tropical forest > Bulk soil | place: Panama | collected 2016-02-17 | reverse complement strand
TTGATCGCGTAGAGGATCCCTGCCCCGGCGGCAAGCGCCGAGCCGAGCATGAAGGTTCCGGCGATCACCCGATCGGTGGGGATTCCCATCAAGCCGGCGATTCGATGGTCGAAGGATACGGCGCGCATCGCTCGTCCGAAACGGGTCTTGAACACCAGGTACTGAAGCACCAGCATCAAGGCGACCGCGATCGCGAACGAGAGAACCTGCCAGTTCCACAGCACCACATCCCGATCGCCGATGATCAGCCACTCGGTGGGAACGATGATTTCGGGAAAGGCACGGGGCGCCGCGCCGGGCAGGAATCCGATGTTGAGCTGAAAGCCATACTCCAGCGCAAAGGAGATGCCGATCGCAGTGATCAACGAGGTCAACCGCGGCTTTTCCCGCAGCGGCCGATAGGCGAGCCGTTCGATCAAAAACCCCAGGATCGCGCAGCAGGCCATCGAGAGCAGAAACACCAAGACCGCGCCCAGAAATGAGCTTCGCGTCCCAGGTCCCATTTTCAGCGCGGTCGCGTACCCCACGTAGGCGCCCACCATCATCACGTCGCCATGGGCAAAATTGATCAGCTTGAGCACGCCGTACACCATGGTGTACCCAAGCGCGACCAGCGCGTAGATGGTGCCCGTGGCTATCCCGTTGATGATGTGCTGAAGGAAATCTGCCATTACGGCGAGATGGTGGCCACGTACTTGTTCTTTCCGCTGCCCACCTGCAGCACCACCGCCGGCTTCACTGGATTACGATTCTCATCCAGGGTGATGGTCCCGGCGACGCCCGGAAAGTCCTTGGTTTGGGCCAGCGCCGCCCGGATCGACGGGCCGGACAAGTCGGGGGCTTGTTTCATCGCGTTGATGGCGACATTGGCTGCGTCATATCCCAGCGCTGCCAGAGAGTCCGGGATGCCGCCGTAGGCGGCCTTGTACTTCGTCAGGAACGTCTGCACCCGAGGCGAGGGATCGTCCGGTGAGTAATGGTTCGAGAAGTAACTTCCGACGATCGCGCTTCCGCCCAGTTCCCAGAGTTTTTCGGAGTCCCATCCATCGCCGCCGAGAAGCGGGACCTTGATTCCAATTTCCCGCGCCTGCCGTGCGATGATCCCTACGTCCGTGTAGTAGCCAGGTACGTAAATCGCGTCCGGCTTTTGAGCTTTGATGGCCGTGAGCTGAGCGCGGAAATCGCTGTCCCCCTTCGAGTAGGCCTCGACGCCGACGATCTTCCCTCCCATCTCCGTGAACTTGTGGGTGAAGACTTCGGTGAGTCCCAACGAATAGGCGCTCTTGACGTCTTTGAGGACGGATGCGCGGCTGAACTTCAAGTTTTCCTTGGCAAATTTGGCCATCACGAAGCCCTGAAACGGGTCGATGAAGCACACTCGGAAGATGTAGTCCCCGACGGCCGTCACCTTGGGGTTGGTTGAGGAAGGCGTGATCATCGGCACTTGGCCACTCTGGCATTTTGGCGCCATGGCCAGCGAGTTGCTGGAGGCAACCTCGCCCAGAACCATCTTGACTCGATCCTGACTGATGAGCCGGGTTACCGCGTTGGCGGCCTCTTCTGGCTTGCCCTGATCATCATAGACCCGGACCGCCACCTTTTTGCCCTTCACTCCGCCTGCCTCGTTGGCTTCTTTGAGCGCAAGCTCAATACCGTCGCGGGTCGAAATTCCGAAGGTTGCCTCGGACCCGGTCAGCGAGCCCACCTCCCCCAGCAAGATGACATCGGCATTCGAGACAGGCGCACCGCCCGAGGGAGCGCCGGGCACCTTGGTATCCGCCGCAGTAGCCCCGGACGGGATCGTCGCCTGGGGAGGTGGTGGGGTTCCACCGCTTCTGGCTCCGCCTTCGCCCTGCTCATTTTTCTTTTCACAGCCAACAGTCAAAAAGCCCAATGCTAACGCAAGGGCAAACGACAGGGGGCGCATGGTCTACCTCCGGTGAGTGGGCCTTCTATGTGGGGACACCAGAGGGGTCAAGCACTGGATGTCACCGGCGCTTTTCAAGTTCGGACAGGTGCCACTCCAGCTCTTTCTCCTCGGTGCCAACATCGAATCCTTGGGCCCTGGCTCCATCGAGAATGGCGATGCACATCATCAGCAGCTGAACGGGATCTCGCCCAGGTGCGCGTTCAGGATGTCCGTACACCTGATGCTTGAACCGCTCGAGCAAGGAGCGAAAATCCCGGAAGCAGACTGCCTGGGGCAGCTCGGGAAACGGACCGGAGTTCTGAAAGTCAGGAGCGAATGCGATGCCTGCCGCGGTGATGGCAAGCTGCCCGGATTCACCGTCTAGGCGCAGATAAGGCTGGCCGGACTGCGCATCCATGCGCTCCTCCACCCGGACCAGTTGCTGCGACTCGATCGCCACGGCCTTCGAGGAATAGACGTCTAACAAGGTTGCGCTGTGTCGGTCGAACAACACCGCCGTGCCAGGCCGAGCGCAAAAGGCCTCGATGCGATTCAACAAGGCAGGCCTTGAGCTCTCATCCGCGGGGGACGTCACGGACCGTTGTCATGACATCTTATGGCGTACGTTGCACGTGCCCGCAGTCGGCGGGAAGAGCGAGTGACAGGACAGGCGCTACCAAGCGCGTTTGCTGTCGCCACCGACTAAGCTTTTTGGGTCTCGAGATAAATCTTGTCCGCGATTCGGTAGGCGGAACCCTCGAGCCGTTGAATCGCTTCTTTGATCTTCGGTCCGTCGGACCCGATCAGGACGGACTTGAGATCCTCCAAGTCCTGACGGATCTCCTCGCGATCCTTGTCGGTTAGCAGCTGGGCGTACTCCTCGAGAGATTTTTCGGTGGTGTAGATGAGCGCGTCGGCGCTGTTGAGCAGCTCCGCCATCGCCTTCTTGTTCTTGTCGTCGGCGAGGTGAGTCTGAGCGTCTTGGACCATCTTCTGAATTTCCTGCTCGGATAACCCGGAGTTGCTCACCACCCGGACCTGTTGCTGCTTTCCGGTGCCGAGGTCGCTCGCCGACACGTGAACGATGCCGTTTGAATCGATGTCGAACGAGACCTCGATCTGAGGCACACCGCGGGGGGCCGGAGGAATTCCCACCAGCTCGAAGCGCGCCAGCGTCTTGTTGTCTGCCGCCATTTCGCGCTCGCCTTGGAGCACGTGCACGCTCACCAGAGGTTGGTTGTCCACGGCGGTCGAGAAGATCTGCGACTTCTTGCAGGGAATGGTGGTGTTCTTGTCGATGATCTTGGTGAACACCCCTCCCGCCGTCTCCACGCCGAGCGAAAGGGGTGTGACGTCCAGCAGCAGGACGTTTTTTACCTCGCCCTTCAACACACCGCCTTGAATGGCGGCTCCAATCGCGACCACCTCGTCGGGGTTGATGCCCTTGTGGGGTTCCTTCCTGAAGAATTCTTTCACCTTGTTCTGAACGCAGGGCATCCGCGTCATTCCGCCGACCAGGAGAACCTGGTGGATCTGTTCGGTGGTCATCCCCGCATCTTTGAGCGCCACTCGGCAGGGCTCGATGGTTCGATCCACCAGATCCGCAACCAGCTCCTCGAGCGTTGACCGCGTCAAGGTTTCGGTCAGGTGCTTGGGCCCGTGGGCGTCGGCAATGATGAACGGGAGGTTGATTTCGGTTTCGGTCGCCGAGGACAGCTCGTGCTTGGCCCGTTCCGCCGCTTCCTTGAGGCGTTGAAGCGCGCTGCGATCCTTGCGCAGATCGAGCTTGTTGGCCTCTTTGAATTTGTCGGCCAAGTACTCCACCAGGCGGTGATCGAAATCCTCGCCTCCGAGGAAGGTATCCCCGTTGGTGGATTTGACCTCGAAGACTCCGGCATTGAGCTCGAGGATGGAGATGTCGAAGGTTCCGCCCCCGAGATCGTACACCGCCACCTTTTCAGCGGTTCCTTGCTTTTGCTTCTCCAGGCCATAGGCCAGGGCCGCCGCGGTGGGCTCGTTGATGATCCGTAGGACGTTGAGTCCGGCAATGCGACCCGCGTCCTTGGTGGCTTGTCGCTGAGTGTCGTTGAAGTACGCGGGGACGGTGATCACCGCGTCGGTCACCGACTCGCCCAGGTAGTCTTCGGCGGTCTGCTTCATCTTGAGCAGGATCATCGCTGAGATTTCGGGCGGGCTTTGGGACTTGCCTCGGATCTGCACCCAGGCATCTCCATTGGAAGCGCCGACGATCTTGAATGCGCTGATCGCCGCGGCTCGCTTGACCTCTTCGGTATCGAACTTTCTGCCGATCAGGCGCTTCACGGCGTAAACCGTGTTTTCCGAGTTGGTCACCGCCTGCCGCTTGGCGATTTGGCCCACCAGCCGTTCGTTTCCGTCGGTAAACCCGACCATCGAGGGCGTGGTGCGGCTCCCCTCGCTGTTGGGGATCACGATCGGCTCGCCTCCCTCCATCACCGCGACGCAGGAATTGGTCGTTCCTAGGTCAATTCCGATTACCTTTGGCATCTGCGGTTCCTAGCTCGGTTCACCCTTGGGCTGTGCCTGTCGGACGGTCTCTGAGGCCGGCTCGGCTTGGAGGGGCGCCGGCTGGGACGAAGGGTTTGGCGCAGCGCCGTCCTCGGCGCCTCTCGAAACCACCACCAGAGCCGGGCGCACCAGGCGATCATGGAGCAAGTACCCCTTGACCACCTCAGAAACCACGTGGTTGGGCTCAAAGTCGGCGCTGTCGACTTGCTGCAGCGCCTCGTGCAGCCGTGGGTCGAACGGCCGCCCCACCGAGCTGAAGCTTCGGACGCCGTGCTGGGCCAGGCTGTCCTCGAAGAGCTTGCGGGTCATCCCCACCCCTTGTCGCAAGCTGTCCAAGTCGCCACCACTTTGGGCGTGGTCCAGGGCCCGCTCGAGGTTGTCTTGGATGGGCAAGAAGTCCTTGAGCAGCTTCTCGATGCCGTAGCGACGGATCTCTTCCTTTTCCTTCACCGTGCGCTTGCGGAAATTGTCCAGATCCGCGGCGGTGCGCAACAGTCGCTCATGGTACTCCTTGAGCTTCTCCGAAAGCTCTTTCACCTGCTCTTCCGCGGCGGCCGCCCGCGCCTTCAGCGCGGCTGGATCTTCCTCTGGCGATGGGGTCTCGACGGCAACGGCGGGCGCCTCGGGAATCACGATTTCGACACCTTCCGCGGCGGCCTCTGGTGTAACGGCTACCGCGGGGGATTCTCCGTCGACCGAGGACTGGGAAGGATCACCGAAGGCGCGCTTGTTGTCTTCAGTGCTCACTGGCCACAACTATCGCATGGCCGTTCGTGACCACCAACGTATCTCGTGGCGGGAGCGCGACCCGGGATCAGGTGCGCCGAGAGGGCTTTGAGCGGCCAGAGGCGCCGCCGCGGCGCTGGGGGGCTCGCTTGTGGGAGCGGGTGCGACGCCCGGCGCTCCGTGGAGCCCTCATCGCCGCAACCGAGGTCTGCTTCACTTTCTCAGCCGCCTGGTTGAGCGCAGTCTCCGCCTTCTTGAGCGCGGACTCCATCAGCGAGGCCGCCTCTTCGGCGGTCTGTTTCGCCCAGTTGCCGAACTCGTTCAGACTCTCTCGCATCCTCTGCTGGTTCTGCGGGTCTCGGATCTCGGTGAGTATCTTCTCGGTCTCGCCGCGGATCTGGTCACCCGTCTTCTTCAGAAAGTCCAGAATCTGCTGGTCCCATTGTCTCTCGGTCATGACCTTGTGCCTCCCTCTGATGGTAGCTTGCCAGGGCTTCGGCCCAAACCTGCTTGATGGGCACTTTCTGCTTCTGAGCAATCCGTCGACAATCCTCGAACTCCGGTTGCGCGTTGATCGGCTTGCCGTTTCGAGTACCTATTTTCATCCGGACCGGTCCGAAGCGGGTCGACACCTCCTCGAACGACCGTTCAACCACGAGGCGATCCACCCGATGTTGCCGAACTCCCAAGGTGGTGGACTCGCGCAAAAGGGCGTTGGCTACCGCGTCGCGCACCGACGCGGGCGCGACCACGCCGATCAGATGGCCGGGCCGGCTCTTCTTCATCGTGGCGGGAAGCACATACGCGTCGAGAGCGCCCAACTCGCGCATCGCCTCGAGCAGATTCCCCAGGAGCTGGGGACTGCAGTCGTCGACGTTGGCCTCGATCACCCAGGTGGAGTCGGCGGTTGTGTCCACCAATCTGCCCAGCGTGGCTCGCAACACGTTGGGCCGGTCGGGGAATTCTCGCGTCCCGACGCCATAGCCGACGCGTTCCAACACGAACTCGGGTGGCGGCTCGACTTTGCAGAAGGCACTGAGCAAAGCGGCGCCGGTAGGGGTGGTCAACTCCCCAACGCCTTCGAAGCGCACCGGCAAACCCGCCAGCAGTGCCACGGTCGCCGGCGCCGGCACGGGCATTCGCCCATGGGCGGTGTCGACCATGCCACTGCCTAGCGGCGGGGCCGAGGCGTACACCTCCGGTTCGCCGAGAAGCTCGAGCGCCAACGAGGCGCCGCAGACGTCGACGATCGAATCCACCGCGCCCACCTCGTGGAAGTGGATTTGCTCGATTGGGACCCCGTGGATTTTGGCCTCGACGTCGCCGATTCGTTGGAAAATGCCCAGGGCCCGCTCGCGTACCCGGCCCGATAACCCGCGGGCGTCGGCGATGATCTGCTTGATCTCGAACAAGCTGCGCTCGCGATCCGGCGCTCGGGCCAGCACCTGGACATCCAGATGGGTGCCGGTGATCGAATGCCTGGCGCCGCGAGATGTCGACAGCCGCCACTGCGGAAGCCTGAGGCTGCTAAGCCCCTCGCTCAATTGAGCGGAGGAGACCCCGAGGTCGATCGCCGCCGCGAGGAACATGTCGCCGGCGACCCCGCCGATCGGCTCCAGATAAAGGACCTTGTTCATCGCCGGGTTCCCTGGCCGATGCGGGAGACCAGCGCCGCGTAGAAGCCGGCGCCGAAGCCGTTGTCGATGTTGGTGACCGCGACGTTCGGGGCGCAGGAGTTCAACATCGCCAGCAGTGCCGATAGGCCCTGGAAATTGGCTCCGTACCCGACCGAGGTGGGCACCGCCACCACCGGAATCCCTACCAGGCCACCGACCGCCGAGGCGAGTGCTCCCTCCATCCCGGCGACCACCACGGCGACCTGCGCTCGTTGGATCTCCTCCCGGCGCCGCAACAGCCGGTGGATTCCGGCCACCCCGACGTCGTAGATGCGCGTCACCGTCGCTCCCAGCGCCTCCGCCGTGACCCCGGCCTCTTCGGCCACCGGGACGTCCGAAGTTCCCGCGGTGACCACGGCCACTTCACCCGCTCGCATCCGGCCGGCTCGGATCTCGAAGATCCGCGCCGCGGCATGGTATCGACCCTTCGGGTACAGCCGCGAGAGCGACTCGCCCTTCTCTGCTGAGAGCCTGGTGATCAAGACCGGTTGCCTTCGTTCCCGGAGGGCATCGATCAGCCCGGAGAGTTGGTCAACGGTTTTTCGCTCGCCGAAGATGACCTCGGGAAAGCCGAATCGCAGGTGGCGGTGGGTGTCGAGCGTGGCGTAACCAAGCTTCGCAAACGGCAAGTCCTTCAGGCGCGCGAGCGCCGCCGCGACCGCAAGCTTTCGCGACCTCACCTGTCGGAGTAAACGCCGAAGTTCCCCTTCGTCCATGCCTCGCTAAAGCCCCAACTTGCTCAGCAGCGTAGCGAGGCCCTGGCGCTCCGGCATCATAATCAGCTGCCCTCGGACGTGGGGGCTTCCGGCGGTGAAGAAGTGAATCTGCATCACCACCATCGAAGTGGCGTCCAGGTCCGGCTCCGCGCTCTGAGCCACCTCCACCGCGGTGCCGGCGCGAAGCGAGGGTTCGGAGAGCAGGATTTTGAGGCCGGTGAGTGTGCCGATCGCGGCGAGGCATGCCGAACCGACGATGTTGCCGGCTTCGCATAGCGCGCTTCGCTCGGCGGCGGTGAGCGCCTTTGCCTCAGGCGCATGAAGCAGCAGTGCGCCGAGCGAGCGAGCGTCCGGCTCGGCGAGCACCAGCATCATTCGACCGGACAGCTCGCCGAGGATGAGAAAGGAGATGCCCACCAGCCGGGTGTCGGCGTCGAGCAGCTCCGCCAGCGAGGTCACCTCGAAATTGACCACCGGAACCTCTGTCTGGACCACCTGCCCGCCGACCAGCCGCGAGAACGCATTGGCGGCATGTCCGCCGCCCACATTCGTGACCTCTCGCAGCGCATCGAGCTGCCGTGAACTAGGAAGCTGCAAGCTCGTGCTCCAGAAGCCTTGGGACGTCGAGAATGAAAATGGGACGGCCGCTGCCGAGAATAGAAACCCCGGAAAGGCCGGGGATCAGCTGCAGCGGCGCGGGCAGCACTTTGAGCACCACCTCTTCTTGACCCAGGAGCTTGTCCACCGCCAGCGCCACCTTTCCCGCTTCCCCCTCGGTGACGATGTAGGGGCGAGCACCGCTGGTGGGCGCCGAGGGCCAACGCAGCAATGCGGCGAGCTCATAAACCGGCAGCAGGCTGTTCTCGTGCGGCAGGAAGGTGCTGTCTCGGCTGCTGGAGAGCTTGCCCGAGTCCACCTCGGCTGCGCCCAGGACCTTGGTAATTGGCAGCCCAACCACCTCATCACAAACCTTGGCGAGCATCAGATTCACCACCGAGACGGTCAGTGGAAGATCGAGCACGAAGCGAGTACCGCGCCCGCGCCGCGACTCAATCTCGAATTTTCCCCCGAGATTCTCGACCGCTTTTTTGACCGCATCCAACCCCACGCCGCGGCCAGAGGTGTCGGTGACCCCGGTGGCGGTCGAAATGCCCGGCAGGCACGCCAGCAGATAGGCCTCGTTGTCGCTCATCTTCGCCGCGGCGGCGGCGGTGATCAGCCCCCGTTCCTTGGCGATCGCCTTGAGCTTTTCGGCGTCCATTCCACGCCCGTCGTCCTCGAGCTCAATCGCCACCCGGTCCTGGGTCCGCCGCACCCCGAGCAGGATCCGCCCCCGCGGTCCCTTCTTGACGTCTTCTCGCTGCTTGGGCTCCTCGATCCCGTGGTCGACGCAGTTTCGCAGCAGGTGCAACAGTGGGTCCGAAACGCTGTCGATGATCGCGCGATCCAGCTCCACCTCCGCGCCGGTAATCACCAGGTCGACTTCCTTGCCGTGGCGTCGGGCGAGATCCCTGGTGGCGCGGGGGAAACGATCGGTGACGCTCGCCAGCGGCATCATCCGTGAGCTCATCACCTTGCCGTGGAGATCCTTGACCAGCAATTGAAGGCGATCCACGCCCTCGTTGAACTGGGTTCGGATCTGCGCCGGGAGCCCCTTGCCCCACTCGCGCATATTGGCGCTGGCCAGCAGAAGCTCGCCCGCGTTCTCCAGAAAGTAGTCGAGCAACTCGGTTCGAATGCGAACCGTCCGATGGGCTTCCTGGCTTGCGCTTTTGCTGGCGGCCGATGGCTCCTGCGATCCAGGCTCCACCGCGGCGGGTTTCACTTGCTGCAGCGAAAGCAGCTCGACCTCGGCGATGTTCTTCACCAGGGATTCGATCTCGCTGGCCGGTGCGCTGGTCTCCAACTCGAGCGAGATCAGCCCCTCTGGGATTCTGCCGGAGCGAAGACTTTCGATCGGCGGTCGAAGCTCGAAAATCTGACCAGCGTTGCAGAGGCGCTTGTAGACTAGGAAGGCGCGAACGCCAGGAACCTGGCAGCTGGCCGCCACCCGAAGCTGGATCGCCCACCTCCCATGAAAATTCGAGGCCCCGGCGGGGGCGTCGGCCGGTGGGGATGGGGGCTGCGAAGGGGTTGGCGGCGCGGCCTGTAGGACGCGGGTGGGCGCCGGAGCGCGACCGGTGAGGGCGGAGACTGTGCCTGTGAGCCGGCCCAAGAGCTCATCCGGTTGCGGCGCCTCGCGGTTCTCGGCTGCGGCGCGCACCTGCTCCATCAGCGCGTCGGTGGCGGCGAGCAACAGGTCGACCAAATCCCCATTGAGCTTCGAGCGATCGCCGCGGACCAGCTGGACGATGTCTTCCAACCGATGGGCGAGGACCGCGCTGGCCTCGTATCCCATCGCCGCGGCCATGCCCTTCACCGAGTGCGCATGGCGAAACATCGAGTCGACCAAGGAATCGGCGGCGTTCTTTTCGAGCTCCACCAGCTCGCGTCCCAGCGCTTCGAGGTGCTCGGTGGCCTCGGTGACGTAGATTCCGAGGTACTTGGACATCTCGATCGGCATGGGCACCCGGGCGGGGATCCAGCGAGCCGAGAGAGGGCGCGCTCTACTCTTCCCCCAACACTTTTTTGACCACCGCGAGAACGTCGTCCGAGCGAAACGGCTTGACGATGAAGTCCGAGGCGCCGGCCTCGATCGCCTCCATCACCAGCGACTCTTGTCCGAGCGCGGAACACATCACCACCACCGCCTTGTCGTTCTCTTTGATGATGTCGCGGGTCGCCTCGATGCCGCTCTTGAACGGCATCACGATGTCCATGGTGGTCAGGTCGGGCTTGAGCTCCTTGTACTTCTCAACGGCTTCGAGCCCGTTGGAAGCTTCGCCGACCACCTCCAAGCCGCCGGACATGAAGATGTCCTTGATCATGTTGCGCATGAAGATGGCGTCATCGACAACCAGGACTCGTTTCGCCATGGACCCCTGCCTGATTTAGGTGCTCGAAACCAAGACTAGCACAGCTCGATGTTCCCCCCGCTCCTACCCGGCCACCCTCTTGGGAAACAGTCCGACCACGGCATGGCTGATTCCCTCGCTGTCCAAAATGGTGATCGCCGATCGCCGCAGGCGTGCGAGGCCGCGGATGGCGGGCGTTGTGCGACCCGGAGCGGCGCTGATCTTTTCCAGGGATTCGATGCCCTCGACCTCGGTGACCAAAAGGCCAAGGTCACGCCTACCGTGTTCCAGCAAGACAACCTTCTCACGCTTGGATGGATCCCCGGGGACGCCCAACAGCATTCCCAGGTCGACCACGGTAACCACCCGGCCGCGCAGATTGATGACGCCGCGGATCGGCGCGGGCGCTGAGGGTACTCGGCTGAATGCGGTGGGAGGCGCGAATACCTCCCGCACCGCTTCCAGGGGGAGCCCATACCGCTCGTTTTCAACTTGAAAGATGACGTGCCGCATCGGTTCCTCTCCACTCGGAGAGGCTCATGAAACCAGCCTGAAGCGACTGACCACGTTCTGCAGCTCGAGGCTGAGGCTGGTGAGCTCTTGCGCCGCGGAGGTCATCCGTGAAACCGCACCGGTCTGTTCGACGATCACCTCGTGGATCGCCTCGGTGGAGCTGGCGTTCTCCTTGGCGACCTGACTGATCTGGCGGATCGCGTTGACCATTTCCTGCGAGCCTTTGAGCTGATCGCGCGCGCTGTCGGAAATCAGGTGCACCTTGTCCGCGCCCTTTCGAGCGGAATCGGTGATCGACCCCATCGAGCGCACGATGGTGGTGAGGTCTTCGCGGCCTTCCACCAGCTCGTTGATTCCCTCCTTCATCGCGGAAACCACCGCGGCGGATTGGCCGGAGATGTCGCTGGCCAACTTGCTGATCTGCTCCGCGCTGTGTCCGGCGCTTTCCGCCAGCTTGCGGACCTCGTCCGCGACCACCGCGAACCCTCGGCCGTACTCGCCGGCGCGGGCGGCTTCGATGGTGGCATTGAGCGCCAGCAGATTGGTCTGTTGTGCAACCTGGGTAATCACATCCACAATCTTGGAGATCTCTTGAGTTTTCTCGCCGAAGGCGAACACCTGCTGGCTGGCGCTTTCAATGCGGGAAAACACTTTTCTCACCCGCTCGCCGGCGAGCCGGGCCGCGTTCGAGCCCTCCTCGGCGGAGCCCGAGGTCTCGCCCGCAGTCCGCGCAGCGTCCTCAGCGGACACCGCGGTGTGCTGGATCGAGCCGGCCATCTCGGTGATCACCTTCGAGGCTTGTCCCACGAGGTTGGACTGAGTCTCGGCACCGGTGGCGATCTTTTCCATCGACGAGGCGACTTCCTCGGTCGAGGCATTCACCCCTTCGGCGGAGCGCTGAAGATCATTCGCCGAATCCGACACCGATTGGGCGGTGTGCTGAATGTGGCGGACCAGCTCGCGCAGGTTCTGCTGCATGTTGCTGATCGCGGTGGTCAGCTCGTCGATTTCGTCTTTGCCGAAACCGCTTCCGGTGGCCACCGGTTTGGAGAGATCTCCCCGGGAAATCTCCAGAGCCGAGCGCGACAGCACTTTGACGCGAGTCAGGCGCGCCAAGAGCGAGGGCAGAAGCATCGCCAGAACCAGGGTGATGGCCGCCGCCGCGCTGGCCTTTAGCAACCAGGGAGCGTTCTCGGTGAGCTGCATCGCCGTGAACAGCGCGGCGCCGAGCACCAGGTACCCGGTGAGGATTTTGAGATGCAGCGATAGGTTCGGAGTGGTTCGCTGCTCGTCTCCAAGCACCACCACGCGCCTGAGCGACTCGCGCTGGGGGCGGACGGAGATCGGCAGTTCGTCACGAACGGGTCGGCGCAAATCGTTTTCCGGGTAGTTGATCCGCAATCGCGGCGGTACGCAGTCTCCGACCCCGCCGGCCGCATTCTACCTAAAATGGTCGAAACCCAAGGGGGCGGGGATCCACGTCCCACCCTGACGCAGGTGAACCGAAGATCCCCGCACGAATTCACCGACGCGTGTGACCCGCTCCCCTATTTGGGCACACGCGCGCTGGAAAGCAGCGGCGCTCCGCGGGGGCACGGCGAAGATCAGCTCGTAGTCCTCGCCTCCGGCGAGCGCGAACTCGACCTGCTTCCGCGGCGGCAACGCTTTCTTGAGCGAGCGTCCGATTGGCAAAAGCGCCACATCGACTTCCGCGCCCACCGAGGAAGCGAGGCAGACGTGCGACAAGTCTTGCGCGAAGCCGTCCGATACGTCGATGGCCGCGCGTGCATACGCGGAGGCCACGATTCCCAACCGGACGCGCGGAGTCGGCCGCAGCTGGCGCCAGGTGGAAGGCCCGGCCCGTCCTTTGCGGAGCATCAGCAGGCCGAGTCGCGCCTCGCCCAGTTCGCCGCTGACGTAGAGCCAATCTCCCGGGCGGGCGCCTCGCCGGGTCATCCAGCGCCGGTGTCGAACCGTACCCGCCGCGGTGATCGTCACCGACAGCTCGCCGGCAGCGCTGAGGTTGCCCCCAATGAGGCGGATTCGATACCGCCGGGCGGCCAGGCTCATTCCGCGGGCGAGCTGCTTGACCTCGACACGGCTGAAACGTCGAGGCATGGCCAAGGCGCAGACAAACCAATCCGGCGTCGCTCCCATCGCGGCTAGGTCCGAAAGATTGATCGCCAAGGCTTTGTAGCCAACGTCCGCAAGGGTGGCGTAGGAGCGGGAGAAGTGCACGCTCTCCACCAGCGCGTCAGTGGTTACGCACAACGCTCGACCCGAGAGGCGGACGACGGCCGCGTCGTCGCCTGGTCCGAACGGTGCTGCCGCGACGCGAAAGGGAGAGACAAACGTCCGAATCCACAGAAACTCGCGGCTGTCGGAAACCGGGTGAGGTCGGGGAGGGTTGGAAGTCAAGATATGATGCCTCGGGTGATTGGCACCATCATTGAAAGAAGAAAGCTGTCAAGGTCTTCGGTCGGTGTCCCTCGCCGCGGCGGTGCGGGAATGGAAGGAATAAGATGAAGCGGTTAGGATTGATGGGAAGATAGGGGAAAGATGAAGCAGGTTGACCAAACCCACGAGAAGAGCCCACCTCCGGTTCTGGATGTCACCGCACTGCCCAATGACTTGGCAGGAGCGATCAAGTTCGCGCCCCTAACTGCCCAGGAGCTGCCGATGGTGGCGGCGCTCCGATCCGCCTCCGATCCATGGAAGGGCCGTGGCGAGAACCAGGACCAAAGCCTGCAGGCACTTACCCAGCTGCAACCCTTCGTCCAAGTGTCAAAGCTGCAGAACCACGTGATTGGGTACGTCACCATCGAGCGAGACGGCCCCGTGGCTGGCGCGGCTTACATGCGCAACATCGTGGTCAAGTCGGAGCTGCGCAGGAAGGGCATTGGCACCCTGCTGTTGAACCACGCCATCAAGGTGGCGAAGGACCTTCACCGAAAGACTTTGGCGCTGCGCGTCGACCCCGCCAATGCGGCGGCGGTGAGCTTTTATCGCAAGGCGGGCTTCACCACGGTGGCCACCGTGGTTTCCAAGAAATCGGGCAAGCTACGGCTCCTGATGTCCCGCGAGCTTTAGTCCCGGCGCGCAAAACCAGCTCTCAAGCGAGGCAAGCTCGCCAAACCGCTGCACCGGCGGCAGGCTGTCGAGAAACACCCTTCCGTAGGCGCGGGTCCTGATTCGACGATCGAGGATCGCCACCACGCCCCGATCCTGCTGAGTGCGAATCAACCGCCCAAACCCCTGGCGCAGAGCGATCGCCGCCTGCGGCAGTTGGTAAGAAGAGAAGGGGTCGTCGCCGTCGCGGCGCAGCTGCTCGATGCGCGCGCCGACCAGGGGATCGCCCGGAGACGCAAACGGCAGTCTATCGATGATCACCATCGACAGAGCATCCCCGGGAACGTCGACCCCCTCCCAAAAACTCTGGGCCGCAAACAGCACCGAGGGAGTGCTCCGAAACAGCTCGAGAAGGGCGGTCTTGGGCCGCTCGCCTTGCAACAGCACCCGGAATGGGACCCGCGGTTTCACCAGCTGGTGTACCGCGGTCATATTTCGAAGCGAGGTGAACAGCGCGAACGCCCTGCCGCCGGTGATCCTGACCAGCCGAACGATCTCCTCGGCGATCGCCTCCGGGAAATCCGAAGCGTTCGGATCGGGCAGGTATTTGGGAACGTAGAGCGCCGCCTGCCGCCGAAAATCGAACGGCGAATCGACCGAGAGTCTGGTCAGGGGACTGAGCGCGGGCGAGTCATCGGAAAGGCCAATGCGTCGGGCGAAGTATTCGAAGCGGCCCGCCACCGTCAAAGTCGCGGAAGTGAAGATCAGCGTGTCGACCGAGGGATACAGCCGACGCCTCAGCTCCCCGCCGATGTCGATCGGTGCGGCTCGAAGGAAGAGCCCCCGACCTCGCCGCTCGATCCAGTAGACGTGATCCGAAGCAGCCGCTTTCCAGATGAACTCCAGATCGCCGGCCAATTCGGCGCTGCGGCGGGAGATCGCCTGAAGCTCGGGCGGATCGCTGGCCGTGCCCAGGGCGGCGATCGCGGAGAGGGTTTTCAGCAGCGGCTGAAAAGCGGAATCGACGGGTTCCAGGGTGTCGGGCTGAAGCCGTTGCGTCCCATCGCCGTTGCCGAGCGCGAGCACCTCGTGAAGTGCCCGAAACAGCGCTTCCGATTCTTCCCGAATCTCGTTCGCGAGGCTCTGCAACAAGCCCGCCGAGCCTTCGGCAGCGGAACTGGCCCGGATCGCGTCCGACGCCAACTCCTCCATGCGTCGGTTGGAGATCTGTCGGCCAAAGTAATCGGTCGCCACTTCCTCGAGCGCGTGAGCTTCGTCGAACACCACGGCCTCGTACTGGGGCAACACTCCCTCGCCTCGGCTGCCCTGGCTGGAGCGAATCGCGAGGTCGGCGAAAAATAGGTGATGGTTCACCACCACGATCTCGGACTGCTCGGCCCAACGCCGGCTCCTAGTGACGAAGCAAGGTTCGTATTGCGGGCAGTTGGCCCCGAGGCAGCTTTCGGAGGTGGTGGACAGATCCCGCCATGCAAAGAAGTCATCGGGGAGATCCAATTCCGCTCGATCTCCGACCTCGGTGTGCTCCGCCCAATCCTGGATCCGCTTCCAGTATTTTGCCTCCTCGCGGGTGGCGAATTCCGGCTCCTTCACCATCCGCTCGAAGCGATGCAGGCACAGATAGTTGTTGCGACCTTTGAGGTACGCCGCGGCGAATTCCAGCCCGACCAGCTGCTTGAGGATCGGGATGTCCTTGAGAAAGATTTGTTCCTGCAGGGTCTTGGTCGCGGTGGAGATCACCACCTTTCTGCCGGAGAGCACCGCCGGCACCAGGTAGGCGAAGGTCTTTCCGGTGCCAGTTCCTGCCTCGGCCAGGAGGTAGCCGTGCTCGCCAAAACATCTTTCAACCGCTTGCGCCATCTGCAGTTGTTGAGGTCGGCTCTCGTAACCCGGAAGGACCTCCGCCAGCAGTCCAGAAGGCCCCAACAGCCCCTCCACGGTAAGCGCGCGCTTCACGGCAGCCGCAGCGCCACCTGCCGGAACAGCACCACCGCGATGACGATGCACAGCAGGATGAAAATTCCCACCGCCAGGTGCTGCCAGCGAAAGACGCGCTGCGCGCCGCCGGAGGGAGTGGTGAACATCGCGGAGCCGAGCGTGGCCAGCCGCACCACTTCGTCCCTGCCCCTTTGAGCCATGGCATCGCTGGGCGCCAGTGCCAGCCTCAACCGGTAGAGGCGACCGGCCGAAACCAGCTCCGTCTGCGCCAGCATCGATTTTAGGAATTGATCGTGCTTCTTCAGATCCGTCCAGTGGGCGAGTACCTCACGCCACTGCGTCGCCACCTCCTCGCTGGGCTGAAACTCGCCGGGTTGGTGGTTCGCAAACACCAGTCCGCATTGGGTGCAAGATTCCGCGCGCTCCGGCCTCGGGCTCAGGCACTTGGGACAAAACCCCGGCGGCGCATCGAACGAGCTCTGCTCGACCGGCGGCGCTTCGGGGGCGAGCGCCAATCGCGGCGGACCGTGGACCGCGCCGATGCTCTGCACCGCCGCGGGTTGCGCTCGGCTGGAGGTCTCCGTTCCGCATCGGGCGCACTGCACGATCAGATCGTCAGCTTCGATGCGGTAACTCGACGGCTCGAGCAAGCGATCGCAAGCCGGACAAAGGAATTTCACGGAGCCGATATTATGGCGATTGGCACCGGCATGACACAGAGAATCAACGCCGCGGTGCTGATCGCGATCGTCAATTTACGCGCCGGCGAGAGGCGGCTGTCCGGCTCGAGCGGAGGTGGGTGGCCAAAGCCGATCACTTTGCCGGCGACCACCAGCCACAGAAGCCAGCCGATGCTGTAGAACAGGCACAAGCCGAACATCAGCAGGGCGATCGCCTTCCCGAAGCGCCTCGCGTCGGGGCCTAACACCGCGTAGCTGAGGTGACCGCCGTCGAGCTGACCGATCGGGATCAGGTTCAGCATCGTGACCAGAAGACCAAACCACGCCGCGGTGAACATCGGACCCACGAGCAGGGTTTTGCCCATCGGCAGGGTGCCCCATATCAGCCGCTGCAACAGCAAGGTGAGGAGGTTGTCTCCGAACGAGAAGGTCGATGGGCCGGGCGCGGCCGCGTCCGTCCCGGTGCCCTTCGCCAGCCCCACCAGGTACTGCACCAGGTGGCTCGCGAGGTTCCAAAGAGAGTTTTCGCCGAGGAAGAGGCTGAACGAAGGTTCGTCGACGATCTTCGCGCGAGCGATGCCAACCACCAGCAGGGGAATGGCCACCAGCAGCCCGGCGATCGGTCCGGCGGCTCCGATGTCCACCAAGGCGTTGCGGTTGGGTATGCGCCCTCGAATGCGAATCACCGCCCCGAGCGTGCCCACCCCGAGCAACGGCAAGGGAATGAAATACGGCAGCGAAGTATCAACCCGATGCCAACGCGCCAGCAGGTAGTGGCCCATCTCATGGGAGCCGAGGATCAAAATCAGCGAGAGGCTGAAGATCAGCGACTCTCGCACGGCGATGGCCATCGGCACCGACCCGGCGAACTGCAACAGGTACGCGCTGAAGGTGGTGAACAGCGTAATCACCAACAGCGAGAGGTTGAGGAGCGGCCGGTCCTTGGGCCGAAAGAATGCGGACCGCGTCGCGCTGGTACCTACTTCAAAACTCCGGACAACACCTCCGCTGTGAACCTCACCAGCGGAATGATCCGCTGGTAGTTCATCCGGGTCGGTCCAATGACGCCCACCGTTCCTAATACCTGGTCTCCAGTTCCGTAGGGGCTGGCAATTACCGTAACATCGCCAGCGGACGAAAATTCACTTTCCGCGCCGATAAATATCTGCATTTCCCGGGAACGCTGTACCCGGTCCAAAAGCTCCAGCAACTTGTTCTTCTCTTCTAACGCCCTAAATAGCGCCTTCATCTTCTCGACGTCCGCAAATTCCGGCGTTTCGAGCAGCGAGCCGGCGCCTTCGATCAAGACTCGGTCCGGCCGGGGGACATCGGCCGCGGCGACGCCCAACCTCAGAGCCTTGGCGGCGAGCGCGTCGTAGAGCGCCCTCTCCTGCTCCAATTCTGCCTGGAGCTTGGCGCGGATGTTTTCAAAGGGAACCTCGCGCAGCAGCTCGTTGAGGTAATTCGACGCGCGGATCAGCTCGTCGCTGGTGAGCGGGAAATCGAGCGTCACCAGTTTGTTCTGCACCTGCCCGTCCCGTCCGATCAGGATCGCCAGCACCCGATTTTCCCGCAGCCGAACGAATTCGATCTTCTGGAAAACCGCCGTGGATGCGCGGGGCGTTTGCACGACTCCGGCGTGCCGAGTGATGAAGTGCAGCACCTTCGAGGTCTCCTGGAATGCTTCCTCGACGGTCGGCTCGCGCGCGATTCCATGCTGGATCATCTCCCGCTCCTCGAGCCGAGGTTCGCCCAGCTGCAGGAGGGTGTCGATGTAGAAGCGGTATCCAAGGTCCGTGGGAATCCTGCCCGCGGAGGTGTGGGGCTTTTCCAGAAAACCGAGCTCCTCCAGGTCTGCCATCGCGTTCCGCAAGGTGGCGGAGGAGACGTCGAACTCCGCTCGGCGGACCAGCTGTGAGCTGCCCACCGGATCGCCCTTGGAAATGTACTCCTGGACGATGGCGCGAAGCACCTCTCGCTGTCGTTCACCGAGTTCTGCCGCCATCGCTTCGAGACTCGCTTCCGCCGCGATACATCAGAAAATGTTAGACGCGCCAGGGGCTTGGATTCAACTGCGCCCCCGTTCAAAGCTCCTTAACCCTTCCCTTCGAGGGCGAAGCGGGTTTACTGTTCGCGCCCTCATCGCCCCTTTTAGGGTCCAGGAGAAAGAAGAGAAATGATCAAGACACCCAAAGAAGCACTGGCCTTGGCCAAAGAACGCGGCGCCACCATGGTGGATTTGAAGTTCATGGATTTTGTTGGCCTTTGGCAGCACTTCACCACCCCGATTCAGGAGATCAAGGAGGAAATCTTCGAGGAGGGGTTGGGCTTTGACGGGTCCTCGATCCGAGGATGGGCGGAGATTCACAACTCGGACATGCTGGTGTTTCCGGACGCCACCACCGCGGTGATGGATCCGTTCATGAAAGAGCCGACGCTGTCCTTGATCTGCAACATCTACGATCCGATCACCAAGGAAGCTTATGCGCGCGATCCGCGGAACATCGCCCAGAAGGCGGAAAAGTATCTGAAGAGTACCGGCATCGCGGATACGGCGTACTTCGGTCCGGAAGCGGAGTTCTTCATCTTCGATTCGGTGCGATACGACTCCACTCAAAACCAAAGCTTCTACATCATCGATTCCTTCGAAGGTCAGTGGAACACCGGACGCGAGGAGGAGGGCGGCAACCGCGGCTACAAGCCCCGCTACAAGGAGGGCTACTTCCCAGTCCCGCCCAGTGACAGTCTCCAGGACGTCCGCACCGAAATGTGCCGGGTGATGGCCGAGGTGGGGATCGAAGTCGAGCGCCAGCACCACGAGGTCGCCACCGCGGGCCAGGCAGAGATCGACTTCCGCTACAACACCCTGGTTCGGACGGCGGACGATCTGATGTGGTTCAAGTACATCACCAAGAACGTGGCCTGGAGGAATGGAAAGACGGTCACCTTCATGCCCAAGCCGCTCTTTGGCGACAACGGCAGCGGCATGCATACCCACCAATCGCTGTGGAAGTCCGGCAAGCCTCTCTTCGCTGGAGACGGCTACGCCGGTCTCTCCGAGCTCTGCCTCTACTACATCGGCGGGGTGCTGAAGCACGCTCGGGCGCTGGCGGCCCTGTGCAACCCCACCACCAACAGCTACAAGCGACTGGTACCTGGCTTTGAAGCGCCGGTGAATCTGGCTTACTCGAGCCGAAACCGTTCCGCGGCGATCCGGATCCCGATGTACTCACCCTCGCCGAAGGCCAAGCGGATCGAGTTCCGCTCGCCTGATCCTTCCTGCAACGGCTACCTCGCTTTTGCGGCGCAGCTGATGGCGGGCCTCGATGGGATCGAAAACAAGATCGACCCGGGCGACCCCCTGGACAAGGACATCTATGGTCTCTCGCCGGAGGAGCTGAAGGACGTGCCCAAGATGCCCGGCTCGCTGGACGAGGCGTTGGAGTGCCTGCGCAAGGATCACCGCTTCTTGCTCAAGGGCGATGTGTTCACCGAGGACGTGGTTCACACCTGGATCGACTACAAGATGCAAAGGGAAGTGAATCCAGTCCGGTTGCGGCCGCATCCGCTCGAGTTTGCCCTGTACTTCGACCTTTAGGCGGCGCTGGTCCGGTCGGTTGGCAACGAGCCGGGCGACCGCACTCGTGTAATCTTTAGTCGACGGCTTGCCGATGGGCCGGGCCGCTCCCAGATTCTTCTCCGCAGTTCGTTAACCAAAGGAGGAAGCATGAAGCGCAGTGCATGGACGCTTTCTTTGCTGGGGCTGGTCGGGTTCGCCATGCCGACATTCGCGCAGGAGAGCAAGACGCAGACCACCGAGCAACAGTCCAAGTCAAAAATGAAGGCAGACAAACCTACGAAGTCGGACACCGACCCGGGGGCCGCGAAGACCGAGTCTTCGGCCACCTCGGATACAAAGCAGAAGGCCGAAGGAACAACCACCGAGTCGGACAGCAGCAAACAAACCAAAGAGACCAAGCAGCCTGGGAAATAACCTCGGATAAGAGGTAGCTTGAAGTCTCTCCCTGTCGCCGGAGTACGAATAGCTCTCGTTGTCGTACTCCGGCGCGGCTTTGCCGCAGGATCTAGAAATTGAGGTAGATGTTTTCCCGGCGCAGACCGCGACGGGTCAGGGCGCGGCTGACGTCGGCGACCATCTTTCGTTGGCCGCAAAGAAAAGCGATGGCATTGTCGACGTTTAGATCGCTCAAGTGGGACTGCACGTAACCGGTGAGCCCTTTCCACCCCGATTCCCCGGGGCGGCTCACCGTCCTAACCACCTCGATTCCCTCGTTCTCCCAGATGTCGAGCTCGTTCTCGTACGCAAACGCGGTGGGCGTGCGCGCGCCGAAATACAGTCGTACGTTGCCGTAGTCGTCCCGATGGCGGCGGATAAACAGGACGACGGAGCGAATCGCGCTGATTCCCGAGCCGGTCGCGAACAGCAACAGGTTTTTTCCCTTCGCTCTCTCCACCGGGAATCCCTTGCCGGTCGGCATGGTTACCCGGACGGTCTGGCCCGGCTTTAGCTGGCCCAGCGCCTCAGCCAGCGGTGGACCCTCCTTGATGAGCAGCTCGAACGTCGCCGCGGGGCCGGGTTCCGAGGCGATCGCAAACAGGC
>Ga0126384_10000514_pt1 | contig 21369 bp, 14 predicted proteins | sample PanSoiMetPlot_36_FD_92543 | JGI IMG/M metagenome (GOLD analysis project Ga0126384, IMG submission 92543) | Tropical forest soil microbial communities from Panama - MetaG Plot_36 | ecosystem: Environmental > Terrestrial > Soil > Tropical forest > Bulk soil | place: Panama | collected 2016-02-17 | reverse complement strand
GGTTTGTACGCAAACCGGTAGAGCAAAGCACAGACTATCGAGAAGCTGATGATCTGTGCTATCAGATGAGGCCAGTCGACACCGAACGTCCTGGCAATCTGTGCCACTTGACCTCCACCCTCCGCTTCCAGAAAGAAGAATAGAACAGTCATAATCGGATACTCCCAACTAACTGTGTCAAACCACGCAATCGTTTGAGTAATTCACTTCACGAGGAACAGCGTGTAAAAGACGATCGCCTCTGCGAAGGCAATTGCGAGAATAGACTGGACCAGAACCTTCGTAGACGACTCGGGATTGCGTCCAACCGCCTCGCAAGCCTTCATGCCAATCAAACCCACCGCCATTGCTGCCCCGATGGCCGCCAAACCAATGTGCAGATTTCCGCTCATTTATCTTGCTCCTTTCGAGCCGACCCATTTGATTCCGAGCCGGCGGAAGTTTGTTATTTCAACCGTGCTCTGGTGCGGGGGAGGGTTCCTCATGCTGGCAAATAAGCAACGTGAAGACTGCGGTCAGCAACATGAAGACAAGCGCCTGCACGAAACCTACAAGCAACTCCAAAAAGTAAAATGGAATCGGTATCAACCAACTAAGGCTCGGGACCAGACCCGCCATTGTTTCCAACATGTTTTCCCCGGCAAAAATGTTGCCGTAAAGACGAAAACTCAACGAGACCGGACGGAACAGAATAGAGATTACTTCCAGCAACCCAGCGGCGAAGAACACCACTCCCAGGAGTATCTTCATTGGTCCTGTGCTTTCGCCTTTTGGTGCAAACAGCTCTTTGAAAAAACCAATCGGACCAACCGTCGCGAGAGCCCACACAAGCCAACAGGCAAAGAAGACCAGCGCCATCGCCAATGTCATGTTGACGTCGGCGTTCGCTCCACGAAACAACGGTTGATCAATCCGGAAACCACGTGCGGTCTGATGACCCCAACCGACAGTACCGACCCCGGGGATCAACCCGACCCAGTTGCTGGTGAGAATGAAAATGAATACAGTTGCAAAAAACCAGAACGTGCGTTCAACAAGGTGTTCGCCAAGTAAACTCTTGAGAAAGCCGTGGAGACTTTCAACGAGCCATTCCAAAAAGTTCTGTGCACCAGTGGGAACCATTTGCATGCGACGCGTAGCAATCTGCGCAAACGCAATCAGGCCAAGCGCCACAATCCAGGTCACTAGCATCGAATTGGTGATTGGAAATCCGAAGACCCGCCCAATTTCGACGGCCTTCTGCGACAATTGGTGCTCTTCGGTTGTCGACGCGGCTGCGGAATGCTCGGCCTCAACGGTTGCTGACGATATAGGTTTTATCTCCTGGGCACAGACGGTGAGAGTCAGCAGAGAGCTTACGCCCAGACATATGACAAAGCACAAAGGTCGCAACCAGTGAATGACTCGCGTATGCGAACGCTGGGGGGTGCCGCAAATCGTTCTGCTAGCGCCGCTGAACAAAACGAAATCTTCAGATTCAGCGAGCATGAGACTTCCCCTCGGTGACAGAATTAATGTGGTGTCCTAAGCCAAAGAAAAATGATAGAACAAATTTCGTTGGCCATCGGTACTGTCAAAACTTACGGTTCCTTCTTTGAAAATCCGTCAGCCCACCGCTTTGCTTTTCAGGTCGTGTTGTGTTTCAAAGGCTTCGATTACCTGAGTCACGGTGCGGAACCGATCTATACCACCAAATTTTTCATCAAGCCCTTCACCTCTCAGCCGATCTCTTACCGATGAGCGCGCTTCCACAACCTGGAAGCGGGTGCCCGTGGACGATACTTCATCAGCCAGTGCTCCGAGCACTTTTGCGCCGTGGAGATCGACGTAGGGGGATGTGGAGAGGTCACAAACCACGAGTTCTGGTGGCGTGGACTCCTTCCTCAAGCGACCCAAAACAGTATCGCGCACGTGTTCAACATTGAAGTAGAGCACGCTCGCCTCGACCCGGAAGATCAAGGCGCCGTCATGAGGAATATTGTCTGAATGTCGTTCAAGATCCGAGAACCTGTTCGTGCCTGGGATCTGACCTAGAAACGCGACGTGTGGATGAGCTGCGCGGCGCAGCAGTTGGACAAGAGAGATTATCGCCCCAATCAACACTCCTTGCAGAAGGCCTGCGCCAAGCACGCCTAACAAGGCTGCCATCGCCACAAAGAACTCGGGTCGATCCACCCGCCAGAGGTGCCGTAGCTCTGATAACTTGAATAAACCTGTCACCGCTAGCAGCACTATGGCGGCCAGCACGGGTTGCGGCAGGTTGCGAAGCGAACCCGACAGGAAGACGCTCACTATCAGAATAACGCCGGAAGCAACTAAACCGGAGAGCGGAGTACGAGCGCCACTGCTTTCATTCACCAGTGACTGTGACATTCCCCCGCTGACTGCAAATCCTTGACCCAGTCCCGCCGCGAAGTTACCTGCCGCGAGTCCGAGCAGCTCCTGATTGCTGTCGAACCGCTCGTGATGTGTCTCAGCGAACATTCGTCCTATAGCTGATGTCTCAACCGCTCCCAGGGCAAAGCATGCGAGAGCCAGCGGCATCAACTCGTTCAGATCGCTCAGACGAATATCGGGAAGACGAAGCGGCGGGAGACCCTGTGGCACTTCCCCGAGCAGTTTGACGCCGAGGGCATCAAAGTTCATTGCGGAGGCGAGTACGATGCCACCGATGACAACAAACAGCCCCACAGGTCTGTTCTTCAGGAACACCTTGCCAAGGATGAGGACCGCAAGCGCGCCGAGACCAACAAGAAGTGCAGCCGAGTTGGTCTCGCCAAGATGGCCGAGGATATGGCCACTGCGCTGCCAAAAGCTGCCTTCTCCACCCTTGAAGCCGAACAGCTTTGGCAGCTGAGTGCTCGCCAGGTAGAGAGCCACTCCCGCCTTGAAACCAACCAGCACAGTTTCTGAAATGAAGTTGACTACTGCGCCGGCTTTGACGAGCCAGGCTATGAGCGCTATCAGACCGACCAGCAATGCTGTGGCTTCTGCCAGGGAAGCATAACGTGACGCATCGCCGCCAGCGAGACTTCCAAGTGAGGAACCGATCAAAAGCGAGATTGCGGATGTTACTGTGATCGCAGTGTGACGTGAGCTACAGAAGAGCCAGAAAAACAATCCCGAAAACATGCAGGCGTACATCCCTGCCTCCGGCCGCAACCCGGCGAGCGAGGCGTCACCGATTCCGGCCGGCAACAAGTACGCAGCAAGCGTGAGACCGCCGATCACGTCCGGTCGCAACCACGACTTTTGATACGAGCGCAGCCATACGGCTGGAGGTACGTATAGTGAGAGTTTGCTTTGGCCTGGGTGAGCGAGATCTGTGGACATTTAAAAAACGGCAAGGTGCCGCCCCCTAATCTCTTTATGCCGTCAATGCCTGCCGGGCGGCCTCCAATTCGTCCAACTGTTTCTTTCCCACCTTCGGATACTCGAGATCAAGAGACGCCAGCGCGTCTATGACCGCAGCGGCGACGACAACTCTGGTGAACCACTTGTTGTCAGCTGGCACAACGTACCAGGGCGAGCATTTGGTTGCAGTCTGGCGGATCGTATCCTCGTAAACTTTCATGTAATCCTTCCAGTACTCGCGCTCCTTTGCGTCGTTGGCCGAGAACTTCCAGTTCTTATCGGGATCGTCGAGCCTCTCCATAAAGCGGCGTTTCTGCTCGCCCTTTGACAAGTGGAGAAAAAACTTTCGAACTAAAATGCCGTTGCGAGTGAGGTAGCGTTCGAAATTACGGATATCTTTGAATCGGCTCTTCCAAATTCCATCACCCGTAAACTCTTTAGGAAGTTTTTGTTTTTCAAGAAACTCCGGGTGAATACGCACGGCCAGCGTCTCTTCGTAGTAGCTTCTGTTGAAAATACCGATCCGTCCCCGCTCGGGCAGGCATTTCACGCAGCGCCAGAGATAGTCATGGTCGAGATCTTCAGATGAGGGTGACTTGAATGAGAAGACCTGGCAGCCTTGCGGATTGACTCCTGACATTACGTGCTTAATGGCGCCATCCTTTCCGGCGGCGTCCATCGCCTGGAAAATCAGCAGAAGCGCCCAGCGATCCTGCGCGTAAAGCACATCCTGTAACTCGGCGAGCGCCTCTACGCCGTTAGCCAGCGCTTCCTTTGCACGTGGCTTGTCCTCGGAACTCAAGTCGAGGGTGTCTCCCGGATCAATGTCCTTGAGACGAAACTTATTTCCGTTTGAAACCCGAAACGGCTCTGTAAACTGTCTAGCTCGTTCTATTACCTCTTTTTTTTTCATATTAACTCACAAGCTTTTAATTGAAATCTCACACCTGCCAGCCGCCGCCGAGTGCCTTGTAGATTTGCACTACGGTCAACAGTTCATCGCGCCGTGTTTGGGCCAGGCTCAACTCGGCGTCAAATAGATCCCTGTCAGCATCCAACGCTTCCAACAGGTTTGACACTCCACCGGTATAGCGCATGTATGCGAGTCGCGAGCGATCGGTTAGAGTCTCGACGAGCAACTCGCGCTGGGCTCGAACCTCTTTCACCTTGCGATAAGCGATAAGCGAATCCGAAACTTCGCGAAAAGCGTTCTGGATTGCCTTTTCATAGTTGACGAGGAACTCCTCGCGTTGGGCTTCGCTGAATTTAACACCGGACTTGATGCGTCCGGCGGTGAATATCGGTTGTGCGACTTCAGGAACAAATGCCCAGGTGCTTCTTGAGTTGTTGAACAGTTTTGTTAGCTGCGCGCTTTCGTAGCCGAGGAACCCCGTAAGTGTGATGCGCGGGAAGTAAGCTGCCTTGGCGACGCCAATCAGCGCGTTGGCCGACACCAGGGCTTGCTCCGCCGCCATGATGTCCGGCCGGCGCTCGATTAAGTCAGAAGGTAAACCTGCCGGAACGCTCGGCGGCATCGTTTCCTCCGTGATGCTGGCGCCTCGAGCGATGCCCTCAGGGTTCTTTCCAATTAGGAAACTAATAAAGTTTTCCTGCTGTTCAATCGCTTGCTCAGTAGCTGGTATAACCTCAGCCGCGCTGTACACAAGCTGCTCAGCCTGTCGCAACTCGAGCAGGTTCGACACGCCGCGCTCTTGTCTCAGCTTGATTATTCGAAGCGATTCCTGGCGTGATGCAAGTGTTCGCTTTGCGATTTCGAGCTCATAATCCAGCTCGCGAAGATTAAAGTAAGCCGTCGCAACATCGCTGACCAGAGTGGTGACTACGGCTTTACGGTTCTCTTCAGTCGCAAGCAGATTCGCGCGCGCTGACTCAGTTGCTCGCCGCAGACGACCCCATACATCGACTTCAAAGGTAAGGAGATTCAGAAGCACGCTGCCGAATGTGCGATCTCGTTGTACAAAGTCGGGAATATTGACGGAGCCTGACTTGGAAATGCGGGAAACCGTTAGATCCGCGCTCGCGCCGATCATGGGGAACTGATCCGCCCTGGTTATTCCGTATTGCGCTCGCGCCTGGTCAACCCGGGTGACTGCTACCCGCAAGTCATAGTTGCCGACCAGGGCCTGACGAATCAGCTCCTGGAGCTTCTCGTCTTTGAAGACATCGAACCATTTGGCGTCCGCCAGAGTTGGCGGATTGGCAGGTGGGCTGACCGCTGCGCGGTAGTTGTCAGGGCTCTGGACCTTCGGTCTCTTGTAATTGGGACCTACCTTGCAAGAGGCCCCGAGGATCGCGATTATGAGAACACTCATCAAGCGCGCTTTCATAACGTTTTCCCTCCTACAGATGTGCAGGCGCTTCGGCCGTTTTTGCAACCTCGCCGGTTTCAGGCGCGGCCGTTTCTTTCTTATGCTTCCGTCCGAGTCCTTCTATGAATGTATAGTTACCCGGAATGATGAACACGCCGAGTCCAGTTGCGACAAGCATTCCCCAGAAAACGCTGGTGCCCATCACGTTTTGAGCACCGGACCCTGCGCCGCTTGAGATCATCAGTGGGACAACACCCAGGATGAATGCAAAGGCAGTCATAAGAATCGGGCGGAAACGCAGCTTGGCGGACAACAGAGCGGAGTCCTCAAGAGACAACCCTTCTCCCTCGTGTTTTGCCTTCGCAAACTCAACGATCAGAATTGCGTTTTTCGCCGCCAAACCTATCAACATGACCAGGCCGACTTGGACATAGACGTTGTTGTCGTAACCCATGAGCCAAACGCCAAAAAACGCGCCGAGGCCGACGAGTGGTGACCCGAGAAGCACCGCCCACGGAAGCCGCCAGCTCTCGTACATGGCCGCAAGCAGAAGGAACACGCATACAATAGCCAGGAGGAAAGTCGGCCCCGCTGGTGGCGCGATCTTTTCCTGGTAGGACAATGACGAATAGGCGAAGCCCATCTCTTTTGGCAATGTCTGGTTGAATACGTCTTCAAGTGCGGCTAGCGCCTGTCCGGACGTGTAGCCTTGCGCGGGCGAGCCTTGCATCTCGACTGAGCGCAAAAGATTGAATCGCGTCGTGAGCTCTGTCCCGGCTATGTCTTTGATGTTGAACAGCGTCGAGAGCGGAATCATCGCGTTAGTCGTCTTGGATCGCACATAAATCCTGCCGATGTCTTCGGCCTTCAAACGATTCGAAGCCTCGGCCTGAACATACACACGATAAAGCCGACCAAATCGGTTGAAGTCGTTTACGAACGTTCCGCCCATTGCTGAGGACATTGTCGCAAACACGTCATTAACCGGTACCCCGAGCGTCCTCGCCTTCTCGCGATCGAGTTCAACCTTAACTTGTGGATAGTTCGGATCAAATGAAGTAAATAAGGTCCCCAACTCGGGACGTTGGCGACCCGCAGCGATAAACTTGCTACTCTCTTCTCCCAGTTGCTGAACAGTCATCGAGCCACTTCGATCCTGTATAAGGAAGTTGAATCCCGATGCCGCCCCGAAACCACTAAGAGTTGGGATGTTGAAGGGAAAGATTACCGCCTCGGGAATTTGTGAAAACTCACGAGCCAGCTTTGCCATAATTCCCTTCACCTTGACGGATGGGTTCTTTCGTTCTTCCCACGGATGAAGACGAGCGAATATAGAACCGTAGTTCGGCTGATAGGTGTTTGTGACCACTCCGTATCCACCAACCGTTTGGTAGGATTCGATGCCTTCAGTCTTCGCCAAAATGTCTTCCACCTTCTTGAGAACTTCGCTCGTACGCACGAGCGATGCGCCCTGTGGAAGTTGAACGTTTACGCCCATGATTCCCTGGTCCTCGTCAGGGATGAATCCCGCAGCCAGCTTACTTCCGAAGAACATGGCCCCGAGTATGACTACGCCAACGATCCCGATCGTTAGGATTCCGCGGCGCACAAGAATACGAGAAGTGTTCACATAGCCATTGGTGACGACGTCGAAAACTTTGTTGAATCCTCTGAAAAACGCGCCGAGGGGACCACGCATAGGCTTCGGCGATTTCAACATCATCGCGCAGAGGGCCGGGGTCAGCGACAAAGCGTTAAAAGCTGACAGCAACACCGATATCGCTATGGTCAAGGCGAACTGTTTGTACATGCTCCCGACCAGACCGCCAAGCAGCGCTACCGGCACGAATACCGCTGACAGAATCAAAGCAATGCCGATTACAGGAGCAGAGACCTCCTTCATTGCCTGGAAGGTGGCTTCCCTTGGAGGCATCCCGTGTTCGAGATGGTGTATGACCGCTTCGACCACGACAATCGCATCGTCGACCACTATGCCTATTGCCAGGACCAATCCAAACATTGATAGCGTATTAACCGAGAACCCGAGGACAGGGAAAAAGATGAACGTTCCGACGAGCGAGACGGGAATCGTCAGCATCGGGATTATTGTCGCCCTGATATTCTGCAGGAATACGAACACCACCACCGTCACGAGGATCAACGCCTCAACGAATGTTTTCAGAATCTCGTGGATCGAAGCCTCAACTGCCGGCGTTGTGTCATAGACAATCTTGTAGTCCATATCGGGCGGGAACAGCGACTTCGCGTGCTCCATCGTATGGTAGATCGTCTCAGCGGCCTGCAGCTGGTTTGCGCCGGGCAGGAGGTAGACGGCCATTGCGCCACCCGGCTTCCCGTTGAGCCGACCGAATGAGTTGTAATCCTGCGATCCAAGCTCCGCTCGACCAATGTCCTTGATCCGGACCACCGCTCCGGTTCCCGTCTGGCGTATGATTACGTTTTCGAACTCTTCCGGTGTGATGAGTCGACTCGGTGTGCTTAGGGTCTGAGTGAATTCCTGATCAGTGGGCGAGGGTGCCGCGCCGATCTTGCCCGCAGGCGCCTGAATGTTCTGTTCCTTGATGGCCGATATCACATCGGAGGGGGTCAGCCCGAGCTTAGCCAATCGATCGGGTCGTATCCAGACCCGCAGTCCATAATCGGTGCCACCAAACAGGTCCACCTGCGCAATCCCCGGGATTCTGAGCATTTGATCCCGCAGGTTAATGCCGCAGTAATTTATGAGGAAGTTCGCGTCATAAGCGTCCTTGGGTGAGTAAAGAGAGATTACCATCAATATGCTGGGGCTCTGTTTTTTTACGGTAACTCCCTGCTGGTTAACCTCTGATGGGAGTCGGGCAGCGGCAGTCGATGTTCGGTTTTGTGTCAGAACATTTGCGGTGTCCTGGTCCGTGCCGACCTCAAAATTGACATCGAGCAGCATTCGGCCGTCACTGGTGTTTGACGACTTCATGTAGATCATGCGATCGACACCATTGACTTCCTGCTCGATGGGAGTTGCTACCGACTGTTCGACGGCCTCCGCCGATGCGCCCGGATACGTGGCAGTTACCCGGATATTTGGGGGCGCAAGGAAAGGATATTGTTCGATCGACAGGCCTTTGATGACCACCACTCCGAACAAGAGCGTGATAATAGAGATCACGATGGCGACGATCGGCCGCCGGATGAAGAAGTTCGACATGATTAACTCCCTTTCGTATTAACTCCCTTTCCGTACTGAGTCCCTATTAACTCCCTTCGGTCTTTGGCGCCGATTCCCCTGTGGCCGTGCCAGCAGTTGGGTTGACTTCGCTGCCGGGTCTTACCTTCTGCATCCCTTCTACGATGACGCGCTCTCCAGCTTTGAGCCCATCGAGCACGATCAGGTATTTGTCGGACTTATCGCCCACGGTGATGGTGCGCAATGAAGCTTTGTTTGACGAGTCGACGACAAGCACAGTCTTTGCGCCCTGGAGTTCCTGAATCGCCCGCTGAGGAACCAGGATCGCGTCTACCTTCTCATCAACCGCAACTCGGACTCGAGCAAACTGCCCTGGCCGCAAGTAGCTTCCCGGGTTTGGAAAGATTGCTTCGACTTTCATCGTCCCAGTCGTCGGATCGACGGTGCGGTCAACCACTTTAAAAGTTCCCGGCTGCTGATGCACGCTGTCGTCCGAGAGAATCATTTCGAACTTTGCATTGGCCGCCCTCCCCTTCACATTTCCGGGTTCGGTAAGTTTCAGGTATTCGATTTCGCTGAGATTGAAATCGACCAGGATCGGATCGGACTTTGAGACCGTGGCAAGGAGCGTGGCGACGCCGCGGCCGACTAAATTTCCTTCATCGACTTGCTTGAATCCGATGATGCCGTCCATGGGGGAAAAGATGCTGCAGTAGCTCAGATCAAGTTCAGCCTGAGTCAAGCGGGCTTTTGCGGCTGAAACCTCGGCAGCGGCCCTTTCAATTGTGTATTTGACCGACGCCTCCAGATTCGTCAGATTGGCCTGCTTTGCGTCAACATTCGCCTTTGCCGATTTCTGAGCTGCAACGGCTGCGTCCAACTCAAGTTCTGTCACTGCTTTTTCTTTTGCCAAAGGTCTCACGCGTGCCAGGTCCTGGTCGGTTTTGCTCAATTGTGCCTGAGAGTCCGCCAACTCGGCTTGCGCCTTGATAACATCGGTGCGCTGCTGAGCTTGCGCCAGGTCTGACTGAGCTTTTGCGAGAGCGGCTTTTGCGGATTGAAGCGCGGCTTCAAAGGGCCGCTTGTCGATGGAGAAAAGAAGAGCTCCTTTCTTCACTGCTGATCCTTCTTTGAAATAGATCTTTTCCAGTACGCCTTCAACTCGGGCTCGCAGCTCCACAGTTTCATCGGCTCTCGTTTGACCTACGAACTCGCTGTAGATTGGCACGGTTTGTTGCGCCACCGGAGCCACCACCACTGCTGGCGGTGGAGGGGGAGCGGCACTCACCTTGGAATCTGACTTACCGCAGGCTGTGCTAAATGCCGTTACGGCAGCAAGCGCAGTTGCTGCCAAAAGCGATAGGTTGCTTCTGAGCTGGATCTTCATCGTAAGACTCCTGTTTTCGAATCTGCCTCGGAGGGTCTCTCCGCAGAGGCGCTTTCAGATCAGGTCAAAGGCCAAACTCGTCGAAGTCGTATCGATTGCGACGGTTCTTATCTGCGCGACGACGAAATCAGGTCTCAGTTCAAAATTTCTTCAAAGGCCATTGGGATACGGTGCGAATCATCTGTGGGTAACGCGAAACTGCAACAATATCAAACGAAGCGCTCAGGCTGGGCAGAACGCTTGTCTCGCAAGTAAGGCCCAAACGAACCCTTTGATTGATGGTTCCAGGACCCGTCAGTCCCCTTAAACCCTTTAAAACCAATGTTTCTTCGCCGGCATTTGTGGGCGCCAATAGACGCCGGGCCAATTGTACGTAGGGGATAGGGTGGGTTGTACTGTCAATATTAACAGTGAGGTACCGAAAAAGTTACAGAAATTGATTTACGGGCGGGGCCTGTACGTTGGGGATACTAATCTTGCTTAACAGAAGTTGGTTCATTTTTATCATCACTCAGATTGCAGAGAGAGAACTGGGATTGTTGGTGAGCTAAGCGCCTGAGTTTCACTCCGGTGAGGTGCAAAATCCATTTCTGATCTCAATGGTCAACGGATGATTCTCATATCTGATCGTGAACTTCGCGTTCTTGACGATTAATGACCCTTCATAAACTACAAAATTGAGCCGGCGATCCTGTTAGTTTTGCCAGTATTCCTGAGACTTCACTGACTCTAGAATGCTGCTGCTTGAAGTTTTGTGCTGGAGGGTCGACTTCGACGGAGGGGGTCGGCTCGCCGGATCCAACGCCGGCATCAAAAATACGAGAATCACCGGCCAACAAATCTTGAGAAACCAGAGGAGCATAAACCATGAGGAACAGGAAAACCACGTCAATTACGCTGGCACTTTTGTCTCTGTTAATAAGCACGGCTCTCGCATTTGCCGGTGCGAATCGAACCCAGGAGAAAGGTGCTGTACAGCCAGTAACCAGCGGGCAATCAGTAAAAACAATAGGAATAGTTACCAAGCGCGAAGCCGACTCATTCGTAATGAAAGAACAAAGCGGAGTGTACCGGTCCGTAGCGCTGAGTTCGTCGACGTCGGTCAAGACACACAGGAAAGGTGCTTTTCGTGGTGGAAAATCTTACGGCGTTAGCTACATCCTTCGCGGGTTGCGTCTGGAAGTTAGCGGCCGTGGAAACGAGCAGGGTCAAATCGTGGCCGACTCGATCAAGTTTGACGAGGATGACCTGAGGACTGCGCAGGCGCTCGAAGCGAGAGTCGATCCAGTAGAGGAGCTTGCCAAAGAAAACCGGGAGCGTGTCGCCGCCCAGGAAGAGGAGGCCAGGAGGCTTCAGCGGGAGATAGCGGAGAATGCGGCAGCAACAGCAGAAGCCCGGAAGAAAGCCGAAGACGCAATGAAGTCCGCAGAGATGGCGAACAACCGGATCAATGGATTGGACGAGTTTGATCCAATCAAAACGATCACTGTGCTGTTCGCTACCGGATCATCTGTTCTCGGGCCCAAAGGCAAAGCGACGATTGACCAGGCCGCTGCATGGGTCAAGCCTCAAAACACGAAGGGCTGGGTAGTCGCGGTGGTCGGGTTCGCGGACACCACCGGTAAGACCGCGGCTAATCGTGCTCTGAGCGAGAAGCGCGCCAATGCGGTCATTGGTTACTTAGTGACAAAACACAACCTGCCATTGCAGCGGCTGGTGCAACCATTCGGTTATGGCGATTTGAACCCGGTCGCGGAAAATAAGACTGCAGAGGGCCGCGCGAAGAATCGTCGAGTTGAAATCAGGCTGATGGCTAACAAGGGTATCGCAAACACAACTTCGTAGGGATCCTTACCCCTGATCCAACTAACAAAGACCCGGTCGGGTTACATGGAAGCATTCTTTTTGCCTGACCGAAGAGGAGAACTATGAACGCCGAACAAAGCAGGCTGGCAGAAGATCGCGAGCGCAAAGCCCCCTGGAAAAAGTGGGGGCCGTATCTCAGCGAACGGCAGTGGGGTACGGTACGCGAGGACTACAGTGACGGCGGTGATGCATGGAATTACTTCACTCACGATCAAGCCCGTTCTCGCGCCTACCGGTGGGGTGAGGACGGGCTCGCTGGCATATCCGACGACCAGCAACGTCTCTGTTTTGCGCTCGCGCTGTGGAACGGAAAGGACCCGATTATAAAGGAACGACTGTTCGGGCTTACTAACAGCGAGAGCAACCATGGGGAGGACGTAAAGGAGTATTACTTCTATCTCGACTCGACGCCGACGCACTCCTACATGAAGTACCTCTACAAATACCCACAGTCGGCGTTCCCTTATGACAATCTCGTCTATACCAATGGACGCAGAGGTCGCGACGAGTTCGAGTACGAGTTGCTCGATACCGGCGTGTTCGATGATAACCGGTACTTCGATGTATTCGTGGAGTATGCGAAAGACTCTGCTGAAGACATATTAATTCGATTCACTGTCAACAACCGTGGTTCGGAGTCAGCTGAGTTGGATTTATTGCCGACTCTTTGGTTCCGAAACCAGTGGTCGTGGCGGGGCAATGCCGAGCGCCCAACGCTTCAACAGGTCGACAGCGCTCAGGGGAGCAGTGTTGTTCAAGCAGTCGACTCCGCGCTGGGAGAACGCTGGCTCTACTGTGATGGCAACGCGCCGCTTCTATTCACCGAGAACGATACTAATACCCAACGTATCTTCGGAATCCCAAACCGTAGCCCCTACGTTAAGGACAGCATCAATAGCTACATCGTCCACGGACAGAAGGAAGCGGTGAACAACCGAGGGAAGGGAACTAAAGTAGCCGCGCACTATCATCTTAGTATCGGCCCCGGTCAATCTCAGGTAGTTCGTCTTCGGCTGTCTAATGCAGCTCCATCTGCATTCACCCAGAGCGGCCCGATCGGCGAAAACTTCGACAAGGCGTTTGAAGCTCGCAGGAAGGAAGCCGACGAGTTTTACACGGACCTTACACCTGCCTCGTTGGATGCCGACGCCGCCAATGTTTTGCGGCAGGCGCTCGCCGGTATGCTTTGGACCAAGCAGTTCTACTACTACGATGTTGACAAATGGCTGGAAGAACGAGGTTCCGATATTTTCAACCCCACCCGAAAGGCCGCTCCTCGCAACGATAGCTGGCATCACATGTACAACGGTGATGTGATCTCGATGCCCGACAAATGGGAGTATCCGTGGTACGCGGCGTGGGATTTGGCTTTCCATGTTCTGGCCCTGACTCTGGTTGATCCTGACTTTGGGAAAGAACAGTTGCGGTTGATGTTGCGTGAGCGCTACATGCATCCCAACGGACAGCTGCCGGCTTACGAGTGGAACTTCGGCGATGTCAATCCTCCTGTGCACGCCTGGTCGACGATATTCACTTATCGATTGGAAAAGGCACAAACCGGAGAAGGAGACGTTGAATGGCTGAAGAGCTCATTCCAAAAGCTGCTGCTGAATTTCACCTGGTGGGTAAACCGCAAGGACCGCACTGGCAGAAACGCGTTTGAAGGCGGATTCCTGGGTTTGGACAATATTGGCGTATTCGATCGCAGCGCTCCGCTGCCGACAGGTGGATATCTGGACCAGGCAGACGGCACCGCGTGGATGGCGCTCTTCTCTCAGAACATGCTCGAGATCGCGGCGGAACTGGCAATGATCGACCCGTCCTACCAGGATATGGCGATCAAGTTTAGTGAGCACTTCCTTTGGATCGCTTCGGCAATGAGCCGCATGGGCGGAGACGAGGGGATGTGGGATGAGGAGGACGGATTCTTCTATGACGTTCTTCGGCTGCCAAACGGTCAGGCGAAGAGGCTCAAGGTCCGCTCTATGGTTGGCCTTCTTCCTCTGTGCGCGGCGACTACTTTTGACGGAAAGTTAATCGCAAAGTATCCCGAACTCGGAGCGAGCCTCCAATCGTTTCTGGCAGCTCGACCCGAGTTGCGTAGACAGATTCACGATCCAGGAAAGCAAGGTGTCAGTGGCCGGCGGCTCGCGTCTGTTCTGGATGAGACCAGACTTCGTCGCGTGCTGAACAAGATGCTCGACGAGAATGAGTTCTTGAGCCCTTATGGGATCCGATCACTGTCGCGCTTTCACGCAGACCATCCCTACGTTATTTATGTTGGAGGACAGCAATTCCGTGTTTCGTACCTCCCTGCGGAATCCGACAGCGGCATGTTTGGCGGCAACTCCAACTGGCGAGGGCCGATTTGGATGCCCGTAAATGGATTGATCGTTCGCGCTTTGCTGCAGTACTACTCCTTCTACGGCAACGACTTTACTGTGGAGTGTCCGACAGGTTCGGGTCGCCAGATGAATCTGTTCCAGGTCGCAGAAGAGATATCGCACCGGCTGGCTAACATCTTCCTGCGCGGAAATGACGGTCGTCGTCCAGTATATGGCGGCACCCCCAAGTTTCAGGATGATCCGAACTGGCGAGACCTGGTGCTCTTCTACGAGTACTTCCACGGGGATAATGGAGCCGGCCTCGGCGCCAGCCATCAAACAGGCTGGACCGGGCTTGTTGCGCGGTTGATGCATTTCTTTGCAACTACGGCGCCCGAGCGCGTCCTCGATACAGGCGCCAAGGCTGGTTTTGAGGCAGAGGCTGCCCTGAAGAGGAGAAGGGTTGGCGGAAGTTGAGACTGAGAGTAGAGGAGGCGTACAACCGCGCGAGAATAGGTAAGGCCGCTATCAAAACTTGCGCATGAATGATACGAGTCTATCAGAAATTGGCGCCGGGGTTAGTGGAGAGTAAGTGTCAAGTGAGCCGACAGAACCCGTGACAACACGCTACCCGTGGCTCAGGACCCGACGCACAACCGTCATTCTCGTAAGTCTCACGCTGCTGGTATTTTTGTTATCCGCACCCGCGGCATTGAAGGACGCTTATGAGCGCGGCGGCTTTTATCTGTTTTCTCTGTCCTTCTTCGAGGATATTCCAAAGCGACTCAACGGTCCGGGTCGCTTTCGTTTTATCCTGCAACCTCTCATGGCGATAATTCTGGGTGTTCGAAGCGGGTTGGCCGACGCACGAGCCGGTAACCCGCCATATCTGTACGGCGTGTTCTTTCGTTCTGATCGTCGAAGCGAGCTGTTACGAAGTGGTCTCGAGACCGTGATAAACCTTCTGTTGATGGGGATCCTAATGGATGCCATCTTCCAATGGTTTATCCTGGGCGCGTCGTATCCCGGCGCTGCGCTCGTCGTTGGGCCGGTGCTAATAATGGGCCCATACGCGCTCGCGCGAGCGCTCTCGAATCGCTTCGCACGTTCTCGAATAGAAGGAAAACCTCCAGCCAGTCGGGAAGATCAAGCGGAGTCTCTTAAGACGTAGCAGAATTTACTAATTCCCAAGGAGCGCACGGACCACTCTTTTCGCTGTTCGATCTTCGTCTCAGGTGTCTCTTGTCGACAACCTGCGTTAACGAAAAGGGTGGCAGTTGTGAAACGAGTTCGAAATGATCCAAAACTCAAGAGTGATAATTGTTACCTGCACATTATTGATCGGACTGTGCCCCTCAATAGTTGAGTCGGGTTCCCCACCTCAGCGAGAACGTAGTGTGATATGGCGCAATCCGGGCGATGTTCGAAGACTGGATTTAGCCTCCGGGCCTGGTGGTCGCGCTGGCGCACCAGCGCCGCCCTTCAAGTTCATAAACGAAGACAAAGGAGGAACTAATCCAAAGATCGAGGTACGTGATGCGCGCGGAGTTGTGTGGGGAGTGAAGTGGGGCGAAGAAGTCAACTCGGAAGTTTTCGCATCTCGATTGGTCTGGGCTGTTGGCTATTACGTAGAACCAACCTACTTCGTAAGGAGTGGGAGAATCCTTGGCGTCACAAAGCTTGATCGGGCCAAAAAGTATGTTGGTTCTGATGGCAGCTTCACCGAAGCGCGGTTCGAACAAAAGGACAAGAGCATCCAGACACTGAGTGACAAAGACAGTTGGCGATATGATCGGAACCCGTTTGTCGGCACAAAAGAACTCAACGGTTTGAAGATCATGATCATGCTGGTGTCCAACTGGGATAGCAAGGATCAAGAGCAGGCAGGAAAGGGGTCGAATACAAAGATCTTGATCGTCCCAACGCGCGCCGCTACTGAGCGTCGTTACATCGTATCCGATTGGGGCGGCTCCATGGGCAAGTGGGGCGGCTTCTTCAAACGCGAAAAATGGGATTGCGGCGGTTATCAGGGTCAAAGCGACGACTTTGTAAAAGGTGTGAAAAACGGCTTAGTCCAGTGGGGCTATTCGGGTCAGCACACCGATGCCATCAGAGACAACATCCCTGTCGCTCACGTCCAATGGTTGATGGGCTACCTGGGCAAGCTGACCAGTACGCAGATTCGGGCGGCATTACGTGCAAGCGGTGCGTCGCCCACCGAAGAAACCTGTTTCGAGCAAGCCATCCGAATGAGGATTTCTTCACTGTGGAATCTCCGCTGACGCTACCGCCTCGGCGTTATGTGTGGGATCAGCAGCAACAAGCAATCACGAAGACAAATATGGAACGAAATCTATATCCCTCACTTTACCAAATCAACACTCGAGTGTGGTTAACACAGTTATCAAGACAACTGGGACAGCCAGTCACTCTCGACGATATCCCGGATGCGGAACTCAACCGGATCTCTGCGATGGGATTTGATTGGGTCTGGCTGCTTAGCGTATGGCAGACAGGTTTGGCCGGACAGCAGGTCTCACGCTCCAATCCGGAATGGCGCAGAGAATTCGAAGAAACTTTGCCGGACCTTTGTGAAGACGACATCGCCGGATCCGGTTTTGCGATTACAGGGTACACGGTCCATCGATCGATGTGCGGCGACGCATCACTCGCTCGATTACAGAAGCGGCTCCGAGACCGTGGGCTTCGGTTGCTACTCGATTTTGTTCCCAACCACACTGGCCGCGATCACCCGTGGGTGGAGGATCATCCCGAATACTACGTCCTTGGAAACGAGTTTGACCTCGCTCGTGAGCCCCATAATTATGCCTGGGCTCAGCGCAAAAAAGGTGAATTGCTCCTGGCTCATGGACGCGATCCGTACTTTCCAGGTTGGCCTGATACCTTCCAACTCAACTACGGCAGTCCGGAAACTCAGGAAGCCATGATTGGTGAGTTGCTGAAGATTGCTGGGCAATGCGATGGCGTCCGTTGCGATATGGCAATGCTGGTCTTGCCGGACGTGTTTCGACGAACCTGGGGAATTTGGTCCGAGCCATTCTGGCCGAAGGCTACTGATCGAGTACGAGAAAGATTCCCAGAATTTCTGTTCATGGCGGAAGTCTATTGGGATATGGAGTGGACTCTTCAACAGGAGGGATTTGATTACACTTACGACAAGCGCCTCTATGACCGGCTTAGGGAAGGTCACGCGAGACCGGTTCGCGAGCACTTCCAAGCGGGACTCGATTATCAGAACAAGTTGGCGCGCTTTCTGGAGAACCACGACGAACCTCGCGCAGCTACGGCATTTTCGCCGGGCGTTCACGAAGCAGCTGCCGTCGTAACTTTCCTTTCTCCCGGCCTTCGTTTTTTCCATCAAGGGCAGTTTGAAGGAAGAAAGAAGCGAATTTCTCCTCACCTGGTTCGTGGACCAGAGGAGCTCACCGATGAAAAGTTGAATCGGTTCTATACGGAGTTGCTGGGAGTGCTGCGTCATCCCGTTGTTCGCGACGGGCAGTGGCAATTGCTCGAATGCTTACCTGCCTGGGAAGGAAACTGGACGCACGATTGTTTTTTGGCATTCGTATGGGAATCCAAGAGCGGAGAGCGGCTGTTGGTCGCAGTGAACTATGCCCCCAATCAGAGCCAGTGCTACGTGCGACTGCCATTTTCGGATCTGGGAAACAGCCCTTGGCAACTCAAAGATCTGCTTGGTGATGCGCGTTACGAACGCGACGGAAGCGAATTGCAGGATCGCGGCTTATATCTGGATGTAGCCGGCTGGCAATATCACGTGTTCGAGTTAACACGCGCGTAGTCTGAATGTTTAGCTGTGTTTTCACGGCCAGTTAAGTGTGACCTGGATGACAACGAATCCCTTATCCCTGCTTTTCCGGGATTAGTCAGGAGTCGTTTTTATGACAACAGGGAATAAGGAGCGACTGTACACAACGCGCACAGCGCTGGAGCGGACCCTTCGCGTTTCGTATCCGGCAGGGAAAGGACGGATTGTTCTGCGAACCGAGCAGGACTGGGACAGAGATATCGAGCCGGTAGAAGTAAGCCAGGATGGCAACACCTCAACGTTTCGATTGAAAGCCGATCAGCCGTTCCTCTACTTCAAGCCTTGCCTTGTGCAAGATGGGCAGACGCGTTGGGCGGTGGGTTCCAACAGTCTTCTGCTGATGGCCGAGGAGGACCGCCGCGTGAACTTTCCTTACTTTTCGACTTCCGATAAAGGGCGTTTCTCCCGGCTGATCGAATTTCCATCGAAGATACTTGGGCGCGACCATCGTCTTCGTGTATATGTGCCGCCCGGTTATGACGAGAACACTCTGGCCTCCTACCCAGTAGCTTTCATGCAGGACGGACAGAATTTGTTCTTTCCCGAAGAGGCTTTTGCCGGGCGGGATTGGGAAGTCAACAAGACGAGCGAAACGCTGCGAGCGATGAGCGCCGTAGAAGATTTCGTCATAATCGGAATTTACTCCGACGATCGCATGCGTGATTACACCGAACCGGGATACGAGCCTTATGCCCGATCGCTTGCGGAGGAGATTGTGCCCGAAGCCGGGCGGTTGTTGCGAATAGGGAATCACCGTCGATACCGAACCGTGTGGGGATCTTCGCTCGGTGGAGTCGTTTCTTTTTATACCGTTTGGCAGCATCCGCACGTTTTCGGCACGGCGGTCTGCATGTCGAGTACTTTTTCTCACAAGGACAACCTGATCGAGAGGGTTCTGAACGAACCCGTGCGCGACGTCGCCTTTTATCTCGACAGCGGCTGGCCGGGAGACAACTTTGAAGTAACGATGTCGATGGCTACCGCCCTCATCTCACGAGGGTGGAAATACGGCTTGAATCTGTTGCACCTGTGCTTCCCTGAAGCGAAGCACAATGAGACTGCGTGGGGATTGAGGTTGCATCTACCGCTGCAGTTTCTTAATGGCGCGGTTGCTCGCGCATCACGGGTGGGTAGTCCTGTTCTGGGAGATATGCCCTGATGGCATTCTGAGAATCAGCCGAGTCGATCGATCACAGGGTTGCGTGTCGACCAGCCTTGTGGCCCGTCCCGTTGGGTCCGGCGTCTCGTTTTCGAGAGCATAACGATGACGACTGAAAATAAATGGCGTTTTCCGTGGCGATTATTTTGGGCCGAGTTTGTCGGTACCGGAACACTGCTACTGGGTGGTCTTTCGCTGGTGATTTTCATGTTCGGCGAGGGCAATCCGTTTGCACAGATTGTCCCAAGCGTCGACTTGCGAAGGGTGATCAACGGTTTTCTCTTTGGCTCGATCGGCGCGTCGATCGCGCTTTCAAAGATTGGAAAAGAAAGCGGAGCACACGTGAATCCAGTCGTCACAATGGCATTCTGGCTGGTGGGGCGGCTTGATAAACGTGATGCGGTTGCGTACGTCCTCGGTCAACTGGCTGGCGCGGCAGTGGGATGCCTCCCGCTGCTTGCTTGGGGTGCGATGGGACGCAGCATTTCCTTCGGTGCGACGACTCCGGGTAAGGGTTACAGCACCTCGGCCGCCGTAGTGGGGGAAGTGGTCACGACGTTTGGCCTGGTCGCCGGGCTATGTTTCTTTTTGGCGTTTCGGAGTCTTCGCCGGTTCACTCCCCTGATGATTCCGTTTCTTTACGCTTTTATGGTTCCGTTGGAAGCGTCGATATCCGGTACCAGCACGAATCCTGCGAGAAGCTTTGGTCCGGCGATCATATCGGGAGTGTGGAACGGATGGTGGGTGTACTGGGTTGGACCCATAATAGGTAGCTTTGTGGCGTTGGTTGCTTGCATGAGGTTAGCCAAGCGAATTGAGGTAGCGAAGCTATACCACTTCGAGACCGACTACAGTGGCGCGATGCACAAAATGAGTCGACGTTCTGCGCAGACAAGAAGTTCGGACAGTTCCGTTTCAGCGTAGCGAACTAGCCAGCTTGCATGGGCAGTTGCTGTAACGGTGAAGACGGAACGGAGGAGGGAAGAATGAGTCACGACCTTGAAATGGCCGCTCCAGCTGGCGGGGCGTTAGCTAGATTTCTGCGAAGCCCGATGAACTGGTTGCTGATATTCATACCAGTCACAATTGCCTTGGAACACGTGGAGGGGATGTCTGCGCCGGTGATCTTCTTTTCGGCGGCGCTGGCCATAGTTCCAATCGCCGCGATGATTGTGAGTGCCACCGAACAGCTTGCCGTTCGAACTGGCGACGCGGTCGGAGGGTTGCTTAACGCGACTTTTGGCAATGCGCCTGAGTTGATTATTGCACTTGTGGCGTTAAAGGCGGGTTACCTGGAAATGGTACGCGCATCGCTGGTGGGAGCCATTCTTGCCAATTTGTTACTTGCGCTCGGCGCTGCTTTCTTGTTGGGAGGATTCCGTCATCACGACCAGCGATTTAATCCCCAGGCGACGCGCGCTTATAGCACCATGATGTTCCTGGCAGCTGTCAGCCTGGCGGTACCGAGCGCATTCAGTCGCTACTTCGCGCCACAAGGTACTATACGTCAGGAGCAACTTCTCAATTTGAGCATTGCAGGCTTGCTGCTGCTCGCTTATGCGCTCTACCTCTTCTTCTCACTGAAAACACATCCTGGTGCCTTCGCGAGCATTGAGAGCGCAGAAGAGGCACATTCTGAGGAAGAGCACTGGGGAGTGCCGCGTGCAGTTGGAACACTGGTGGTCGCATCCGTGCTCGCGGCCTGGATGAGTGAGATTCTCGTTGGTGCTGCCGAGAATACCGGGAAGGCGCTGGGAATGTCACAGGTGTTCATCGGAATTGTATTCCTAGCCATCGTGGGGGGCGCTGCGGAGAGCGGTTCGGCGATCGCTATGGGGCGGAAGAACAAAATGGACCTGTCGGTGGGCATCGCTCTTGGGAGTTGCATTCAGATCGCGCTGTTTGTCGCGCCGGTGCT
>Ga0126384_10000513_pt1 | contig 21375 bp, 18 predicted proteins | sample PanSoiMetPlot_36_FD_92543 | JGI IMG/M metagenome (GOLD analysis project Ga0126384, IMG submission 92543) | Tropical forest soil microbial communities from Panama - MetaG Plot_36 | ecosystem: Environmental > Terrestrial > Soil > Tropical forest > Bulk soil | place: Panama | collected 2016-02-17 | reverse complement strand
CCCTTTGCTCATTCATCTTTCGTTGAAACTTTTTGGGGCCGGCGCACACTAACCTGATCAGGATTATCTCAGTATTGGGTGTTAGTTGTTTGAGCGCAACGAAGCGCCTTTTGTTAATGTTCATTGGTCGTCAGGGTTTAATTGTTATGCTGATGTAATAAGGGCCTCGAGCTACTTGTGATAGCGACGAGGCCCTTGGGACTGCAGTTCGGTCGTCTTGCGACATACCGAAGATGCGTCGTCCGATAGTTGCCCGCATCTTAGCGCAATTAGTGACCGCGCTTCAATTCCCGAAAACAACATCGGCGGTGCTCGGCTGGTTCTTCCTACGTAATGGAGGCCGAGCATCACATGTCGAGGTGTGTCAGGATTTCGGGAGGTTAGCACCATGCTTTGCCGCCGTACCGTTTATGTAGGTATAGCTTTTCTCATCCTCATTCATGTCCCAGCTAAATCGCAGACACCGCGCTCGGCGATTGATCGTAACGAGGCCGGTAGCCAGAAACTGCGACACGGTAATCTCGTTGGTGCTATCGAGGACTTCACGAAGGCAATCGAAATTAGCTCGAGACTGGCGTCGCCTAAAATCGGCAAACATTCGTCACCTGCGGATGGCTTTACAGAGTTGAGTGGTGAATCAAGCGATATTGGCGTTGTTGACCCGTTTACTGCGGAGATTTATGCGAATCGCTGTCTAGCCCGCTATTTAAACGGAGAGTTCGACGTTGCCATCGCCGACTGCACACGAGCAATTGGAATCCGGCCGAGCCTGGCGAGGGCTTATCTCAATCGCGGTTGCGCCCGGTATGCGAAAGGAGATTTACAGGGTGCTCTGGCTGATTGGGACCGAACGCTGGAAATCAATCCTCATGTTGCTGAGGTGTACTGCAATCGCGGTGGTGTGCGGCAAGCGTCGGGCGACCTTGCCGGGGCTTTCCGCGATCTCGACATGGGCATTAAGCTCAACCCGCGCGATGGAAAATGCTACTGCAATCGGGGCTTCGCCTGGCTGGACAAGCGAGACTATGATCGCGCGTTATCGGATTTTGATAAAGCAATTGCTCTTGAGCCGGGTTTCGCCTGGGCTTACGAGGGCCGGGGTATCGTCAATATTAACAAGCTGGATTTCGAGCAGGCCCGCCGGGATTTCAGTATGGCGCTACAAAGCGATTCCAACTTTGCTGACGCTTATGTGAATCGCGGCTTGGCGCTACTACTTCAAAACAAAGGAAGCGAAGCGCAGCTAGACTTTGATCGAGCTGTGCAGCTGGACCCGAGCCTCAAGGATGAAATTGACCAGCATGTAAAAGCCGCGAGGGAGCTGCTTGCGCCTCGGCGCAGAAATTAGTCCAAGTCTCGGTGGATCATTTTCCGAGGACGACCGGAACTTACAATCCCATGCTCCTGCCTATTGCATAGGATTCGTGGTATCGAGATGAAACGCCATCTTGGCGTCCTCTGGTGTTAGCACAGGATGATAAGTCTTGCCGTAGTCGGAAATGATCTTCCTGACATAATTCTGCGTTTCAGTAAACGGAGGTATGCCGTTGTACTTATCAACAGCACCTTCACCCGAGTTGTAACCCGCCAGCGCCAAACTAACATCGCCGCCAAAGCGCTTCAGCAACCACGCTAAATACTTCGTGCCCGCGTCAACGTTCTCCTGCGTATCATCGATGTTGGTCACACCAAATCGCTTTGCGGTGTCCGGCATCAGTTGCATCAGTCCATGAGCTCCGGCGCCCGACTGCGCATGAGGTTTGTAATGTGATTCCTGTTTGATGACGGCGTGAATGAATCTTGGATCGACGCCTTCGCGCTCGCCGGCGCGAAATATGATCCAGTCCAGATCGCAGTCACCGGAAGCCGGAATATCCAGGGGAATGATCTCCACCGCACTCGCTGCGCTCGCGGCCGTGGGCGCAAGCGCCGAACTCAACAGTCCTGGTATGTTCATCGCAAACAGGAGCGCAATGATCGCGAAGGGCGCTAATCTGATGAAGCGAAAGTGAAGATGAAAACTCTGAATTCGTCGGGCAGAAAACAAGCTGGGGCGTAATGGGGCGAAACGCATTCAGTATTCTCCATGTGAGCCGTGGGGAACTTAACCCGTCGGCCATCTAGTTTGGGATGACCGAGGGCCATCTCTGTTCAGCTACGCATGGGACCGAATTACAAAGAGCTTGTAAATCGAAACCGAGAGTCTGATTCTGAGATTGTTACGACAGTTGCACAAAACTGTTCACTCGTCGGCCATTCAATGTGGCTTACCGAAGCGTACGCTTTTGCCTTTAAAAGACTGGTGAGAATCGGTCAGGTTGAAATTCGGACCGATTCTTGGCCTCGTACTGCTTGATTTTGGTGACAGTTTTGTGACAGGAATTCGTACGTTCAAGCCCGTCCAGCAACTTCGCCGGTTTGAGTATTGACTCGAACGCGCTCGCCTTCCTTGATAAAAAGGGGCACGCGCACCGTAAGGCCGGTCTCAAGAGTGGCTATCTTTGTAGCTCCGCCGGCAGCAGTATCGCCGCGCAGGCCTAGTTCGGTGGAGAGGACTTCGAGCTCAACATATTGTGGAAATTGGAGCGAGACAGGCGAGCCATTGTACTTGAGGACTTGAAGCGATAGGCCATCTTTAAGATAACCGCGATCGGCATCGATGGCCTCATTAGAAAAAGTGAACTGCTCAAAACTCTTTTCGTCCATGAAATGAAAGCCGTCGCCATCGCTGTAAAGAAACGATGCCGGCGACAGCTCAACGTCAGGTTCGGCAAACTTCTCGCTCGATCGAAAACTTTTCTCCATCACTGCACCGGTCAGGAGTTGCCGCAGCTTCGTTCGCACCATCGTCGCAGCGCCACGAGCAGTTGGTGAGGCAAAGAACACCTCGAGCACGACGTAAGGTTGTTCGTCTACTGTAATCAGAAGTTTTCGTTTCAGTTCTGTTGCTGAGATCAGGGCCATTACCTTCTCCATTGCAGATTGCGGATTGCAGATTGCGGATTCGATCATAATCCACAATTCGCTAAGAACGATCTTGATTAATAATGTTTAGCTCGGCGCAAACACCAATCCGCAATCCGCATTCAGCAATCCGCAATCCTAGCGTGCGACGACGCCGATGTTCGCGATGGTCGCACTTTTGGTCATTGAGGGTACTGAGCAAACGTAAAGCACTATGCCGGTGGCCGGAGCTCGCGCCTCAAATATCACCTTGCCGAGATAATCAGTGACGTAGCCGACTTTCATCCCCTGTTCCACGTACGTGCCCCTTGCAACCATTGGATAAAACATTCCCGTTTGGTCGCTGGATAGCGTGACTACCTTTTCAATCCACACCGGGTGCTCGATCATCGTCACACTCCCTCGGAGCATCCTCAGATACCGCATTACATTCAAGCATCCGTTGACCAGCGCTTCCACATCACCTGCCTCCACCGTACCGGCGTGACCGGCTTCAACCGTGATCGATGGTTTGCCACGAGTCGTCGCCGTGTTTTCGAGATAACGCGAAGCCTGCGGATCTTTTGGCCGATCGCTCGAGATGATGATGTGATCGAGACCAAAAGCCAGCACCATCTCGCGCGAGATCGCATCCTGTTTTTCGTTTCCGGTTTTTGTCCAGTAGCTGTAAGGCCGCAGACTTTCATCCAGGTCACCGCCATGCAAGTCAATTAGATGATCGCTTTGTTCCACTACTTGTTTGGTAATCAGAAATGAAGCGCGCTCTGTTTGGGTGCCGTCCATTTTGCCTGGATAGAACCGATTCATGCTTTTGTGATCCACCGGGTTTAGATGCGGTACTTTCTGCTCAAACGATGGAATATTAATCAGTGGGACTACGATGACTGTGCCTGAGAGCTCGGACGGATCCAGCTGGCCGATCACCTTCTCAAGCGCAATGATGGACGCGTATTCAGTTCCGTGCGCTCCTGAGACCAGCGCCAGCACCGGGCCTGGTTTAGCGCCATGAAATACAGCAACAGGAATGCTCAACGCTGCATCGCTGCCTGCCGGTACTTCAATCGTGCCCGTGGCTTTCTGTCCACGAGCCGCGGAAGCCGTGCCGACGGTAAAGGTGGCACGGTTCTGCGCCGCGACTGCGCCGGCAAGCGCCAGACAAACAGCGATGACTGAAAGTGAGTGCTTCATGATTCATCTCCTCGGAAGGGAAAGGACGAAAAGGACATAAAGGACGGAAAGGACCAAAAGACGACGATCTTTTTCCATTTCTTTCCTTCCTTCCTTTGGTCCTTTTGGTCCCTTTCGTCCTTTTCCGACGCTGTCAAAAAAGTTCCACCGGGTCGTTCAAGAACACGGTGCCCTCTTTACTGACGCTGGCATAAATCCCTAAGTTTTGATTTGCGTCTTTCACAATTGATCGCAATACCGATGGGTCTTTTGGTAAATCTTTTTGTGCGTGCATCGTCATGCCGCATCGCATGGTAGGAATCTCGCACTTCAATTCCACTGAGCCAATGCGCAAGCCTCGTCCCTTCCAATCAGCTTCGATCAATTCCGCAAGCCCACTCTCAGGTTCGATCAGGAAATTAGGACGAAAGCGGCGCACGTCCCAGGCAGCCCCGGGATTGACGCGCGCCATCGCTGCAAGTGAAGCTGTAGTCAGTACGTGGATCGGAAAAGCATCGAAGTAAGTTCCTAACGGAGAAGTGAACTCCAGAAGTTCCGGTGGCAACGTTGTCATATCCGGAATCGGTTCGTCAGGTTCGCGGCTGAAGAGATTTCGCAATTCTGACTCGACACGCTTTGATCGCAGTATCCGTGGCAACTGAGTGCGGACGACTTTGAAGCCTATCAGTCGACTCATCAACGACGAGCGGCGGTAGTGGGCCTTGTTACTTGCCGGCTGCAGGGGCCACAATGAAACCTCCTTACCCAACAGGTTTGAAATGACCTCATTAACATCGGGCTGATCGCTGCCAATTACTGAGCCGTTACTTAGCGTCATATCTACGGGTGAAGGAGTTTCGCTGTCAGGCTCTTCACGATAGCGAGCCGAGCTTTGCATCAACAGCGGAATCTTTTTCCCGTTCGTGATCTCTCCCGTAGTTTCATCGCGCAGTGCCCAACCTCGGTCACCAGGAATGCCGAGACTGCCTACGGTACACTCAGCAAGCGTTTGGCCACCCATAGACTTGACGGGGTAGCGCCAGATCTCTTTTACCGTGCCGATGATCATAGTTTGATTGCAGAGCCCATTATCAACGAAGACAGATCGCACTTCCGATGCTATTATTCGCGCCGACCATGCTATCAGGGCTCGCCTTTCCCGAACGCCCAAAACTAAAGGAGTCGATTGGAATGATCAAGATTTATTGTGCCCCGCAAGTACGTCTGCGTTTTTTTGTGGCAGTGTTCGTTCTTTTATTGCCGGTTACTGCCGCTCGGCATTCAGGAGCCTTTGCCCAAACAGCCGCGGGGGAATCTGATCCTTTCAAGGCTCTCCAATGGCGCTCTATCGGCCCGTTCCGAGGTGGCCGCTGCACGGCGGTAACCGGAGTTGCTTCGCGTCCTTTGGTCTATTACTTCGGCGCTACCGGCGGCGGTGTTTGGAAATCCACGGACGGCGGCATCAACTGGGAGGCGGTTAGCGATGGCTCAGTGTTTGGCACCGGTTCGGTCGGGGCTATTGCGCTTTCTGATTCTGACCCGAACACTGTTTATGTTGGCATGGGCGAGTCTCCCATCCGCGGCAACGTTTCTCACGGCGATGGCGTGTACAAGTCAACTGATGGTGGGAAAACTTGGAAACGCATTGGCCTCGAAGACACGCGACAGATCTCGCGGATTAGGGTTCATCCAAAGAATCCGGACATTGTTTTCGTCGCCGCTCAGGGTCATGTTTGGGGACCAAATGAGCAGCGAGGCATCTTTCGCTCGAAAGACGGCGGCAAAAGCTGGCAGAAAGTTCTTTACCGCGGCGATAAGGCGGGCGCATCAGACTTAATCATGGATCCGCAAAACCCAAACAATCTTTACGCAGGATTCTGGGAAGTCTATCGAAAACCATGGACGCTCGAGAGTGGTGGCCCCAGTAGTGGCATCTTCAAGTCAACAGATGGCGGGGACACCTGGACCGAAATTACGCGCAATCCTGGTCTTCCGAAAGGAACCATTGGAATCGTCGGCATAACCGTTTCTCCGGTCAATTCAGATCGATTGTGGGCGATCGTCGAAGCTGAAGACGGCGGCGTCTTTCGTTCTGATAACGGTGGTAAGAACTGGACCAAACTCAACGAAGAACGGCGCCTGCGCCAGCGCGCCTGGTATTACACGCGCATTTACGCCGACCCAAAAAATCCGGACACCGTTTATGTATTGAACACAGGATTCTACAAATCCAATGATGGCGGAAGGACGTTCACGCCAATTAGCGTTCCTCACGGTGACAATCACGATCTTTGGATAGCGCCGGACGATTCGAATCGAATGATCAATTCGAACGATGGCGGCGCCAATGTTTCTTTTGATGGTGGCCGAAGCTGGACAGAACAGGATCAGGCTACCGCGCAGTTCTATCGTGTGGTGCTTGACAATGATTTTCCGTATCACGTGTACGGAGCTCAGCAGGATAATTCGACAGTGCGTATCGCCAGCCGCACGACTGATATGGGCATTACCACCAGCGACTGGTACGACGTTGGTGGAGGTGAGTCTGGCTGGATCGCTGCCTTGCCCCATGATTCTGAAATTGTGTTTGCGGGCTCGTATGGCGGCTTGATCACGCGCCGCGATCATCGCACGGGTCAGGAACGGAATGTTAGTCCATATCCGAACAATCCGATGGGCTCCGGTGCTGACGTCTTGAAGTATCGTTTTCAATGGAATTTTCCAATCCTATTCTCACCACACGACAACTCGCCATCGGGGACCTTGTACGCCGGCGCAAATGTTCTCTTCAGATCGACTAATGAAGGGCAGAGCTGGGAGATTTTCAGCCCCGATCTGACGCGCAATGATAAGAGCAAGCAAGGTCCATCAGGTGGCCCAATCACAAAGGACAACACCAGCATCGAGTACTACAGCACCATTTTCACAGTCATGGAGTCTCCGTTACAACAAGGCACAATCTGGACGGGCTCGGACGATGGATTGGTATACCTGACGCGCGATGGAGGGAAGAATTGGAGCAACGTTACGCCGCCAAAGGAAATCATGCCTGAGTGGATTCAGATAAATTCAATCGAGGCGTCGCCGTTCGATCCTAGCAGTGCTTACGTCGCGGCTACGATGTACAAGTTTGACGACAACAGACCCTACCTCTACAAGACCAGTGATTTTGGTAAGTCATGGAAAAAGATCACCAATGGCATTCCCGAAACCACGTTCACACGCGTGGTCCGCGAGGATCCGAACAAGCGAGGCTTGCTGTACGCAGGCACTGAGACTGGAATGTACGTGTCGTTCGATGGCGGAGCGAACTGGCAAGCTCTGCAGCTCAATCTTCCCGTCGTGCCCATTACTGATCTCGCCGTTCATAAGCGCGAGCGCGAGTTGGTCGCCGCAACTCAGGGCCGCTCGTTCTGGATCCTTGATGACCTTCCGTTAATTCATCAATTGATGGATACGGGCGGCTTCAAAGCCGGAAGAGAAACACACTTGTTCAAACCAAAGGATGCTTATCGAATGCCGGGAGGTGGTGACGCACCCTTGCCGGCCACGGCTACCGTTGGCAGGAATCCGTCCAGCGGCGTTGTTGTTTACTATTGGCTAAAAAGTAAGCCCGCCGGAGACGTGGTGCTCGAGTTTTCGGATGCGAGTGGAAAGTCGATTCGTAAGTTTACCGGCCGAGTTCCAACTGCTCCGCAGCCAGGCGCGGCAGCTACAAGCCAAACACCAGCGGAGGCTCCAGCAGGTGGAGAAGAAACCGAAGGTGGCGGTCCGAGACGAGCCCCGCGAGTGACCACGGACGTAGGGTTGAACCGGTTTGTGTGGGACACACGCTATCCGGACACAGTGCGGTTTCCCGGAATGATTCTTTGGGCAGGTGAGACTCGTGGTCCAAAGGTGGTGCCAGGCGCCTATCAGGTGAAACTCACCGTCGATGGTGCCGCCATGACTGAAAGTTTTGAGGTCAAACCCGATCCGCGCATGCAAACAACGACGGCAGATTATCAGAAGCAACTTGAGCTCGGTTTGAAGATTCAAGCTAAGCTTAATGAAGCGCACAACTCCATCATTAAGCTTCGTGACGTGCGCAAGCAGGTTGAAGATTTGATGAAGCGGGTCGCCGATCAGCCAAACGCAAAAGTAATCAATGACTCCGGTACGCGCCTCAATCGAGAATTGACTACGGTTGAAGAAGCGCTTTATCAGACCAAGAACCAGAGTAGCCAGGATCCGCTCAACTTTCCGATCCGGCTCAACAATAAGCTGGCAGCGTTGGCGGGCGTAGTTTCCGGTTCAGAGACCGCTCCGACGGAACAGTCATATGCCGTCTATGACGAGCTGGCCACGCAGATTGATAGTCAGTTAAAGAAACTGGATCAGATTCTGAAGACCGATGTGCCTGCCTTCAATCAATTAGTGCGGGAACAGAATATCCCGGCCGTTACGGTAAAGCCGCCGCCGGCAGAGCGACCTTAGGATAAATAGCCCAAAACTGGCCCCTTTAAGTCCGCGCAAAATCTATAAATCCGCGTCTGGCGTCGGTGTCAATCAGCTTGACGTGCACTTTGTCGCCGACTTGCAAGCCGCCTTCGCCGCGCACGATCCGTCCATCCACAGGTGGTTTGATCGTACGCGCGAACGTTCCCTTTGAACTTACCCCTGTGACGATGGCATCAAAGACTTCGCCGATGCGATCGTGCAGCAATAAAGCGGCCGCAACCTTTCGCATCTTACGCTCCACCTTGCGAGCTGCATCCTCTCGCTCGGTGCAGTGCTGCGCAATTTCAGTCAACTCCGATTCAGAGTACGGTGCTGGATCATTGCGCAGCGCAGCTTTTACTGATCTTTGCGTAACCAGATCAGCAAAGCGACGATTAGGCGCGGTCGAATGCGTGTAGTCATTGACCGCAAGTCCGAAGTGCCCGGTTTCTTCCAGCGAAGCTGCCGTTTGCACCGTGTATTCACCCGGTCCCAGTAACTTCACGATTGCAATCGAGAGATCTGGAAAGTGATCCGGATCGCTCGTTAACCGACTTTCAAGGAAACGTGCCAGGGCTCTTGAATCAGGCTGCGTAGGAAGTTCTGTTCCCAGCTCTCGGGCAAGTTCGACGATTCGATCCCAACGCGTAGGCGTCCGCACGACGCGACGAAGCAGAGGGGCTTGTTTGGCTTCAAGAATTTGGGCCATAGCGACGTTGGCTGCAATCATGAAGTTTTCGATCAGATCGCGAGCGCTATTACGCTCGGTTACCGCCAGGTCTTTAACTTTTCCGCTTTCGTCAACTACTGGAACCGCCTTGATTGTATCCAGCGTCAGCGCACCATTTGCCAACCGCATTTCGTACAGGCGCTTTGCCACCTCGGTCTGAGTTCGAATTTGCGCTTCCATGTTTGGAACTTTCGCGATTCCATCGGGCATTGGACCGCCGTGGTCCAACCACGCGCCCACCGCTTCATAAGAAAGCTTGGCGTAGTTGTGCACCAACGCCTGATAGACGTCATTCGCTATTACTCGACCATCGTTGTTCACCGTCATTTCAATAATTATTGCGGCTCGATCGACTCCTTCCACCAGCGAGGTTAGATCAGTCGATAACTCTTCAGGCAGCATGTGAAAGGTGCGCACTCCTGTGTAGACTGAAGTGCTGTTTGTGCGCGCGTGATCGTCGATCGCAGATCCCAGTGTCACCAAAGTGTCGACGTCGGCGATACCGACGAGCACTCGAATGTTGCCATTCTGCAGGCGCTCCGCATACTCGACCTGATCCAGGTCCCTCGATTTGCGATCGTCGATCGACGACCAAAGCAATTTGCGCAAGTCACGTGTCTGGCCATTAGAAGCTGCCGGCTTTGATTCCAGAGCTTGAACTTCGCGGGATACTTCCGGTGGCATATCCGGGACAAACCCGGCTTCCAGCATCGCCTGGCGCGCTATTGATAAAAGATCGATTGGCCCGGAGCGTGAGTTATGGTTTGACATAAGGTATTTGTTTACGACAAAGTTCGGGCGAAATCCAGCTGCGATCAACAAAGGGGAACGGCAATGGGCCGCTGATAAACGCGGATAAGCTTGGATAAGAGGTCAGTACCAGACAGTGGATGATTTAGATGAGTAGATTAGTGGACCTCTCGCATACGATAGAGCATGGCATGATCACATACAAAGGTCTGCCTGCGCCGGTCATCTCCGAGTATTTGACTCGCGAAGGCTCGCGCGGGCGTTATGGGCCAGGCGTCGAGTTTCAAATCGGAAAGATCGAGATGATAGCGAACACGGGGACCTACATTGACAGCCCGTTTCACCGGTATGCAGATGGTCCTGATTTGGCCAAAGTAGAATTGGAGTCGCTTGCTGATCTTGAAGGAATTGTTGTGCATCACGTCGGTGCGGCCGAACGAGCGTTAGAACTGGCAGCCTTCAGCGACCTTGCAGTCAAGTCCCCCACAGTGAATACTCGCGCGATTTCATCCGAGCAGATCGCTCACCTGGATGTCAGCGGCAAAGCTGTGCTGTTTCACACGGGGTGGGACATGCGTTGGCGGACCGAAGAGTACGCCAACGGTAACCATCCGTTCCTTACAGAAGAAGCTGCCGAACACCTGGCTAACCATGGAGCGGCATTGGTTGGAATTGATTCTCTCAACATCGACGATACAACTACCGGTGCACGGCCCGTGCATTCGATTTTATTGGCACACGGAATACCAATCGTCGAGCACCTGTGTGGGTTGCGAGAGCTTCCTGACATGGGCTTTCGGTTCTTCGCTATTCCGCCAAAGATAAGAAATTTCAGCTCGTTTCCAGTCCGAGCTTTTGGCGTTCTCTACTAGGGTCGGATAAGCTTTAGCTTGTCCACGACCAGCGAAAGCACACAGGCTGCAGAGAAACTGCAGGACTGTTTTATTTAGGGACTTGAATGGTGGTTCAAGTCAACAACAAACTGAAGTTTGTCGGACGGTGTTTTGTCAGATTATTTTTGCTTAAGCAATTTCGAAAGCGAACGGTCGAAAACGCTTATTACAGCAAGGTTTTTCGTGACGGGCTAAGCCCCGCGTGATAAGATTGCGCTCGTTATGCGATCGGATGTCGTAATCATTCGGCTCGTCTTCACGGTAATCCTGATCGTAGCCGGTTATATCCTTCGCCCTGTCAGAGGCGACCGTTGGTTGTCGGCCGCGGTGGCCTTTCTGGTCGCAGTCTGCATCATTCTTTTCGAGCTCAGAATCCGTCGTGCAACTCTAAAAACGTTGATCGGCGCAGCCGTTGGATCCATCCTCGGCATCGTCGGCGCGTTCCTGATTGGCGAGCTGATCATGCGTCAGGAATCGATGGCCCACGAGGTGCGCACCTTCCTGACACTGGCCCTCGTGTTCTTCATGGCCTACGTCGGATTGATGGTTGGCGGTGCGAAGGGCGACTACATTGAGTTGTCGGCGTTGGGAGGAATCTTCTCCGATAAGGCTACCAAGCGAGACCTTAAGATTCTCGATACGTCAGTGATTATCGACGGCCGGATTGCAGATGTTGCTGAGACCGGATTCCTGACTGGAACACTGATCATTCCGCAATTCATCCTTCGAGAGCTGCAGCAGGTAGCCGACTCACCTGACTCTTCAAAAAGGCAGCGAGGACGACGCGGCCTCGATATGTTGAATCGGTTGCAGAACAACAGCTCGCTGGATATTCAGATCGTCGAGACGGATTTCCCCGCAGTGCGCGAAGTGGATCTAAAGCTGATCGAGCTCGGCAAACAGCTGGATGCAGTCATCGTCACGAACGATTTCAATCTGAACAAAGTTTCTCAGTTGCGTGGAGTAAGCGTATTAAACATCAACGAGCTCGCTAATGCGCTCAAGCCCGTCGTGCTCCCGGGCGAGGCAATGCGCGTATTCATTCTCAAGGAGGGCAAAGAGCACAATCAGGGTGTCGCCTATCTCGATGACGGCACCATGGTAGTTGTCGATAACGCGCGCCGTCTGATCGGCCGCAATACAGACATCGCAGTCACAAGCGTGCTTCAGACCACTGCGGGGAAGATGATCTTCGGTCGGCTTTGGGAAGAAGCCGAAAACGGTGGCAATGGTGAGCACCGCACCAACGGCGGCACGCGGCGGCCTCCACGCGAAACCCGCAGTTCGGTCACACCGATAAGAATCACCGATCAGACTGATCCGATCATCGAATAAGAAGTCCGATAGGCTTTAGCTGGTGACGACGCTTGCGCAGAGGCAACTCGGGTGTGAGGCGCGTCAGCGACAAACTAAAGTTTGTCGGACTGACCTTTTATGAACGTCGCCATCATCGTCGCAGCCGGGCGCGGTTTAAGGATGGGCGGCGACTCTGCCAAGCAATACCTACCTCTCGCTGGCGTTCCAATCATTATCCACACGCTCAAGGCCTTTGAGCAGTGCGAAGTCATTCAGGAAATCATTCTTGTCTTGCCCGCTGCTGAAGCTGCCGGCTTTTTGTCGCTTGCGGGCAAATATGGTCTGCGAAAAGTTGTTCGGGTTGTTCCCGGTGGCGCCACTCGATCCGCATCAGTTCTGCAGGGGTTGCAAGCAATTCGTCCAACGACAGTTGAAGTGGTTGCAATTCATGATGGCGTACGTCCGTTAGTTACTCCCGAGGAGATTACGAATACAGTCAACGCTGCGCGAGAACATCAGGCAGCGATCCTGGTTGCTCCAGTAACCGACACGATCAAACAGATCAAGGATTCAGGAGTTGCGACAACTCTGAATCGATCACAGTTACGACGGGCGCTTACCCCGCAGTGTTTCAGCTATTCTCTGCTGCGCCGCGCTTACGAAGGCTTCAGTGCTGATGATCCCGAAATCACTGATGACAGTTTGCTGGTTGAGCGTCTCGGAGTTACCGTTAGAACAGTCGAAGGCAGTCCGCGCAATATTAAAATAACGACGCCGGAAGATTTGATGGTGGCGGAGGCGCTTCTCCGGGTTTAGTGAACCTTTATTTAAAAAGACCAAAGGGACAAAAGGACCAAAGAGACAAAGAATAAGACCTAAAGATGTATCGCGTAGGCATTGGGAACGACATTCATCGGCTGGTGAAGGGGCGACCGCTTATCATTGGTGGTGTGCACGTTCCGTTCGATCGTGGGGGCGAAGGGCATTCGGACGCTGACGCTCTTTCGCACGCCATAGCCGACGCCATCCTGGGTGCTTTGTGCGAAGGCGATCTCGGCGTTCACTTTCCCGATCGTGATCCGCAATGGAAGGATTCGGACAGTTTGCAGCTGCTTTCCCGAGTGATGTGGTTGGCTAAAGAACGCGGCTTTTATGTTGTTAACGTAGATGCGACGGTCGTTCTCGAAGCGCCAAAGCTGCGTCCCTACATTGCGAATATGCGGGAGAAGATTTCGGAAGTCCTCGGGACAGAGTGCGGTTGTATCAGCATCAAGGGAAAGACCAACGAAGGACTGGACGCCATCGGATGTGGCGAAGCCATAGCCGCACAGGCCGTAGTACTGCTTAGCCACGCGTGATTCGCTTCCTTGTAACGCAAACTGTTAGTTTGCATCCGCGTTGAATGTCATTCAATCTACGCAAACTAACAGTTTCCGTTACATCAAAAACTGGACGCTGTGGAAGGGATCAGCTATAAGCTAAGCACTGATGCGACCACAGGACGTCATTCGCAAGAAGCGCGACGGTGAGCACCTCACGCGCGAAGAGATCGACGCTTTCATCAGTGGTATCACGCGCGGACAGATCGCCGACTATCAGGTAAGCGCCCTTCTGATGGCGGTCTACCTCAATGGCATGAACCTCGCCGAGCAGCAAGCCCTCACTGAAGCAATGCTCAACTCGGGAATCATTCTCGACTTTTCCGACATTTCGAAGCCCAAAGCTGATAAGCATTCGACCGGCGGAGTTGGTGACAAGACATCTTTGATTATCGCGCCGCTCGTAGCAGCTTGCGGAGCTTGTGTGCCAATGATCTCCGGCAGGGGCCTGGGCCACACGGGCGGCACGCTCGACAAATTGGAATCGATTCCAGGTTACCGCGTAAACCTATCGATTAACGAGTTTCGCGACGTCCTCGAGCGTGTCGGCTATGTGATGAACGGGCAGACCGGTGAAATTGCGCCCGCCGATAAGAAGCTATACGCCTTGCGCGATGCGACCGCGACCATCGAATCCATTCCATTGATCGTTGCTTCAATCATTTCCAAGAAGGGTGCTGCCGGACTGGATGCGATGGTGATCGATGTAAAAGTTGGAAATGGCGCTTTCATGCGTAACGAGGCTCGTGCTGAAAGTTTGGCCCATGCGCTGGTGGGCACGGGAAACTCCTGCGGTATTCGTACGAGGGCCCTGCTTACGGACATGAATCAGCCGCTGGGAAGCGCTGTCGGAAATGCGAATGAAGTCAAGGAGTGCATCGATCTGCTGCGAGGAGACATTAATGACCACACAAGACCGGTGCTCGAGCTATCAGTCGAATTATCCTCGCAGATGCTGGTGCTAGCGGGCGTTGAGGCTTCACTGCCGGCGGCGCATGAACGACTTCAACGAGCTTTGGATTCGGGTGACGCGCTCGAATGTTTCAGAAAAAATGTTGAAGCTCAGGGTGGCGACTCGCGCGTTTGCGATGATCCGGCCCGTTTTCTACCTTTGGCGCGCGAATCAGTTAGGGTAGAATCCCCGCGCCCTGGCTTCGTCTCAAAGGTCAATACTACAGAAGTGGGTCACGCAATCGCAGCAATCGGCGGGGGTCGAGTGCGAATCGAAGACTCGATTGACGCGTCGGTTGGTTTTATGACAGCCGCGAAGATCGGCGATCAGGTTGGCTCGAATCAGCCGCTCGGCGTTGTGTTGTGCGACGATCCGGACAAGGCCCGTGAAGCTGCCGCGCGCATCCGGGCAGCTTACGAGATTGCTGACAACCCGCCTGCCCAGGTGCCACAGTTAATTAAGGAAGTAATCAACGAATGAAGGTGAGTATCAATATCAAGACGATCATCGCTTTATTTGTTTTAAGCGTGGTGGCTCTGGGCGGGGTCGCCTGCCACCGGCAAAGCTACGCAGCTGATGACAAGTCCAAGATCCATGTAGGCATCGTCTTTGATATCGGCGGCAAGGATGACCGTTCGTTTAATGCGGCTGCCTGGGCGGGCGTGCGCTGCGCTGAAACCGGCAAGTGGCCAAACGGCGAAAGTTGCGGCAAGCAGGCTTTCGACATTGTCCTGCGCGATATCGAGCCGGGAAATCCCACTTCTATTGAACCGGCGATGCGCGCGTTTGCGGAGAAGGGGTACGACCTGATTATCGGGGTTGGTTTCGCGCAGGCACCCATCATGGAAGTCGTGGCGAAGGATTATCCGCAAATTCATTTTGCCATCGTTGATGGAGCTAGTAATTTGCCCAATGTGGCTTCGCTGGTTTTCAAGGAGCACGAGGGTTCGTATCTCGTCGGCATGCTCGCCGCGCAGACTTCGAAAACAGGTACGATAGGTTTTCTGGGCGGCATGGATATTGGCCTGATCCATCGGTTCGAAAAGGGATATGAAGAGGGCGCGCAGGCCATCAACCCTAACATCAAGGTGATTCAAAACTACGTTGGTGTCACCGATGGCGCTTGGAACAACCCCGGCAAGGGCAAGGAACTGTCTTTGGCCCAGATCGGCAAGGGCGCGGACGTCATTTTCACTGCAGCTGGAAACTCTGGCCTGGGCGCTTTTGATGCCGTCGAACAGGCGGGCAAGGTCAACGGCCGGGCCACGCACTTCGTGATTGGAGTTGACTCGAATCAAAACATGGTCAAACCAGGATTCGTTTTGACCAGCATGGTGAAGCGTGTTGACAATGCGGTCTACTCAATCGTTGAAGACGTCGTAAACCATCGCTTTCAGGCAGGCTTCCATGTTTATGGCCTGGACAAAGACGGCGTTGGATATGCGATGGACCAGTTCAATAAAGATCTCGTCACTCCGGAAATGATCAAATCCGTCGAAGAAGCAAGACAAAAGATTATTTCTGGCCAGGTAAAAGTAACGGATGCAATGCTCAAGTAAAGCTGGCCAGTTGTTAGTTGTCAGTTGTCAGTTGTAGCCACCAGAGACAGTTGAGTTCTTTAACTGTCGATTGCTCAGTAGCCACCAGGACATTCACCTGATTGATTCTTGTCTCCTGGAGGCACTATGGCGAGGACCAACTTTGAAAATTTACGTGTTTATCAGCTTGCGGAAGAACTCGCAGACAGAATTTGGGACATAGTTCTTGGTTGGGATTATTTCGCGCGGGATACATTGGGTAAACAACTGGTAAAGGCGGCCGATAGCATTGGCTCCAACATTGCCGAAGGCAGCGGTCGTGGAAGTTACGTTGACAACCGACGGTTCGTGCGAATCGCTCGAGGATCACTGAATGAGACCAAACATTGGTTACGCAGGGCTTACCGAAGAAAGCTATTGACGGCCCAGCAGGTAGCCAGCCTTAAACCACTCATCGAGGAGTTAGCTCCAAAACTGAATGCATATCTCAACTCGATCGGAAGAGAGCGCCGCGTCCGATCTCACAAACAACTGACAACTGACGACTGACAACTGACCCAATGTTAGAACTGAGGAACATTAGCAAGCGCTTCGGTACCGTTCAGGCAAATGATCGCGTGAGTATTAAGGTCGAGCCGGGGACCATCCATGCCATTGTGGGCGAGAATGGAGCAGGTAAGTCGACCATTATGCGCATTGCGTATGGTTTCTACACCGCTGATTCCGGCGAGATTCTGGTCGAAGGCCAGGTCCGCCAGATCACGACGCCACACGATGCCATTGCCCTCGGTATCGGTATGGTCCATCAGCATTTCATGCTCGTTGATACCATGACTGTGGCTGAGAACATTGTGCTCGGCGCTGAACCAGGCAGCCCCGCCGCGCTGGATCTCAACAAAGCCGCACAACAGATTCGCACACTTTCCGAAGAGTTCAAGCTGAAAGTAGATCCAAATGCACTAATCGAGAGCCTTTCCGTTGGTCAACAACAGCGTGTTGAGTTGCTGAAGGCGCTTTATCGCCAGGCGCGACTACTTATTCTAGACGAGCCCACTGCAGTTTTGACGCCACAGGAAGTTGAAGAGTTCTTTGCCATCCTCAGGCGCATGCGCGAGCAGGGCAAGACGATCGTCATTATCACCCACAAATTATCGGAGGTGCTGGCCGTCTCGGATGAGGTTACAGTCATGCGCGATGGCAAAGTGGTGGGTCGCGTGCAAACGAGGGACACCAACGCGGCTGAGTTGGCTCGCATGATGGTTGGTCGGGAAGTCTTGCTGCGAGTCGAAAAGCCACCAGCTGAAGTCGGGGAACCGCGGCTGAAGGTGACAGAATTCTCAGTGACAGGCAGCGACAGCACGAACCGAGTGAATAACGTTTCGTTTGAAGTACAGTCTGGAGAAATCGTCGGCCTTGCCGGCGTCGAGGGAAATGGCCAGACAGAATTGATCGAAGCATTGGCCGGATTAATCGAGCCTTCCCGAGTCACCGGAAAAGTCTTTCTCGAGGGCAAGGACATTACCTACGCAAATGCACGTTCGCGGCGTGAGTATGGCATTGCGCACATTCCGGAGGACCGGCACCGGCGCGGACTATTGCTGGAATTCGATTTGGCTGAGAACTCAATTCTTGGAGTTCACTACCGGCCGCCGGTTACCAGTGTGGCTAATATCTTTTTAGATGATGCCTCAATTCAGCGTCGTGCCCGCGAGATCATCCAGAACTTTGATGTGCGTCCGCCCAACGCCGAACTGCCGGCTCGCGCTCTCTCGGGAGGTAATCAGCAGAAACTGATCATTGGCCGCGAGTTCGATCTGCGGCCGAAGTTGTTGCTCGTGTCACAGCCGACGCGCGGTGTTGACATCGGTGCCATCGAGTTCATCCACCGCAAGCTTGTTAATCTGCGTGACGCCGGTTGTGCCGTGCTGCTGGTCTCTGCAGAACTCGAGGAAGTGATGTCGCTCTCCGATCGTTTGCTCGTGATTCATAAAGGACAGATCGTCGGCGAAGTCGATCCGCAAGTGGCCACTGCCGAAGAAATCGGCCTCCTAATGACACGCGGCCACTAAAAGAGCAAAGACCCTAAACCAAAACCCAACAATCACATCTCAATATGAAGCTTATTAAAGAACTTATCTTTCCACTGATTGCCGTGCTGGCAGCGTTCGTCGTCGGTGGGATCTTGATTTCTCTTATCGGTGACAGTCCGATTCAGGCCTACAGGCTTCTTATAGGCAGCGCGCTCTCCTGGCCGGACGGAATTGGTTACACGCTTTTCTATGCGACGCCTTTGATTTTTACCGGACTTGCGGTTCTGGTTGCCTTTCGCTGTGGTTTGCTCAACATCGGCGCCGAAGGGCAGTTGTACGTGGCGGCGTTCGCAACAGCCTGGGTTGGTATTACGTTAGCGCATCGCTCGGCCTGGATTCTATTGCCGCTTTGCTTTTTGGCTGCCGTTCTTGCCGGCGCGTTCTGGGGCGCGATCCCGGGCATCTTGAAAGCCCAATTTGGATCGCACGAAGTAATCAACACGATTATGTTGAACTTCATCGGCATCGCGCTGGTGAGTTACTTCACCCAGTATCACTACAGAGTTCCCGGCGATCCCATCATGGAGAGTTCCGAGATTGGCCCGGGAGCCTACATCGCGCGGCTCGGAAGATTCATACCAGGGTTACCGCAGCGGATTCCGCTAAATCTCGCCTTTGTTCTGGCTTTGCTTTGCTGCGGCCTGGTGTACCTGTTTTTGTGGCGCACCAAGTGGGGCTATGAACTGCGCGCGACCGGGGCAAGCCCAACCGCCGCGGAATATGGTGGGATCTCAATTCGCAAGCAAATCATTATTGCAATGACCATCTCGGGTGCGCTGGCAGGTATGGTTGGAATCAACGAGGTACTTGGTTATCGTCACCGCTATTACGATGGCTTCTCTGACAACTATGGCTTCACCGGAATCGCCGTTGCTCTGTTAGGACGCAATCATCCCTTTGGAGTAATTATCGCGGCGTTGCTTTTTGGCGTGTTGCAGCGAGGGGGAATTTACGTCGACGGCTTTTCAGAGCATGTAACCAAAGACATAGTGCAGGTCTTGCAGGGAATCATCATTCTTTTCGTTGCCGCGGAAGCCTTTTTCCGCGGTCAATTCGGAAACCTTCGTTTATTAAAACGCTCAAAGGTGAGTCAATGAAAGATCTGTTCACGGTCGCACTTATCTGGTCAACCATTCGTCTTGCCACTCCTTTGGTGCTGGCTGCAATGGGAGGGCTTTTTTCTGAGCGCTCAGGCGTCATCAATATCGCGCTTGAGGGAATGATGTTAGCCGGTGCATTCACTGCTGCAGCAGTAACGTGGGCTGTCGGGAATCCCTTCGTCGGGCTCGCAGCCGGCATGGCGGCAGGGCTTATCATCGGTGCAATCCACGCGCTGGTCAGCATTCGCTATCAAGCTGACCAGGTTGTCACCGGGACTGCGATCAATATTCTGATGTTAGGCATGCCGGCTTTTCTGAGCGGCGCGCTCTTTCTGTCATCAGGCTCGACGCCTCAAATTCCAAAAGAGGAGCTCGTGCCATGGTTCCCGATTGTGATCGCCTTCGCGCTCGTGCCAGCCATTTGGTATGTGTTGTATAGAACGCCATTCGGATTGCGGCTGCGGTCTGTTGGAGAAAATCCTGAAGCGGCCGACGCGGCCGGCGTCAAGGTGGCCAGCATGCGATATGCGGGCGTGTTGTTGTCGGGTGTTCTTGCCGGTCTGGGCGGAGCTTACCTTTCTATCGGTCAGTCATCCCTGTTCACACGCAATATGACATCGGGCCGTGGATTCATCGCTCTGGCCGCCTTGATATTCGGCAAGTGGCGGCCGGTGCAGACTATGCTTGCTTGTCTCTTATTCGGCTTCACCGAAGCCGTGTCGATTCAAATGCAGGGCGTAGTAAAGCTGCCCTCTGGCGAAGACATTCCCGTGCAGTTTGTGCAAATGGTCCCCTATCTGCTCACCATCATTGTGCTCGCGGGTTTCATCGGCCACTCGCGGCCGCCGCGCGCTTTGGGAATCCCTTACCAGAAGGAGCGGTAAATAGCGGCAGACCTCGTAACGCAAACTGTTAGTTTGCGGATATGTGCGTAGGATTCAATCTAAGAACCTTAGCGCTCCCTGTCTGCGTTTACTTGAATGTTTTGGAACCGGACGCAAACTAACAGTTTGCGCTACAATCGGGGGAATCATGGCTGTTCAGCCGGAAACTAGTAGCCTGTATGCACGAGCCGAACACGCCGCGCGAACTATTCGCGCGCGTATCAGCGTGCAGCCCCGCATTGCTCTCGTGCTTGGCAGCGGGCTGGGTGACTTTGGTGATGAGCTGGAGGACTCAGTCAGAATCCCTTACCAGGAAATTGCCGGCTTTCCTACCTCCACTGTGAGCGGGCACGCTGGACGTCTCGTGGTTGGCGCAGTCGAAGGCGTCCCGGTCATTGCGATGCAGGGGCGCGTTCATTACTACGAAGGCTATTCACTCGAAGAAGTCACATTTCCTGTCCGGACGTTTAAGTTACTCGGAATTGATACGCTGCTGTTGACCAACGCAGCCGGCGGTATTGATGTGCAGTTGAGTCAGGGAGCGCTAATGCTGATTAACGATCATCTGAATTTAATCGGCTCCAACCCGCTGCGCGGACCGAATGATGACCGTTTTGGCCCACGCTTTCCCGACATGACTGAAGTTTATAGCCGGGAGTTACAGGAGATTGCGGTTGAGGAAGCTCGCGCCATGGGTATCGAGCTGCGACGGGGAGTCTATGCAGCGCTGGCTGGACCAAGCTATGAAACTCCCGCAGAGATTCATATGTTGCGCGGCTTTGGCGCTGATGCTGTCGGTATGAGCACGGTTCCAGAAGCGATTGTGGCGCGGCAAATGAGCATGGCAGTAATTGGAATTTCCTGCATCACCAACATGGCAGCGGGGCTCGGCAGCGAAAAAATCGATCACGCAGAAGTGATGGAGACCGGTAAGCAGGTGCACGACACATTCGCCAAGCTGCTGCGGCGCCTGGTAGTGAGACTGCACACGCGGACGTAGCCGAACAGGTCAGTACCCCGACACCTCGGGGCAGCGGGTGGGTCATCCAATCGTCCACGATCGAGTTTGGCGTAATGATGACCCACCCGCTACCGCGTGGCAGTACTGACCTGTTCGGCTTTCTCGCTCTTTGTACAACTTTATTGTATTTTG
>Ga0126384_10000511_pt1 | contig 21380 bp, 16 predicted proteins | sample PanSoiMetPlot_36_FD_92543 | JGI IMG/M metagenome (GOLD analysis project Ga0126384, IMG submission 92543) | Tropical forest soil microbial communities from Panama - MetaG Plot_36 | ecosystem: Environmental > Terrestrial > Soil > Tropical forest > Bulk soil | place: Panama | collected 2016-02-17 | reverse complement strand
GTTTGGTGATCAAGCTAAGCTGGACGCTCCACGGTATCTGGGACCCGCTTCCGGGGGTCCTTCTGAAAGAGTTGTGGCCGGTGAACAAGAATAACTTGTCTGCGATCCGGCTCATTCCGTTCTTCGCCGCCGTCGCGGTCGCCGCCGCCGTCGTGCGCGCCGATGCCGTCATCTTGCGCTCCCGGGTCGCGAAACCATTGGTGCTGTGCGGACAACAGTCTCTCGAAATCTTCTGCCTCGGTATCCTGTTATCGGCGCTCGGGCACTTCGTTCTTTCGGAATACGATTCAGCAATCGGGATCCAAATCCTCGTTAATCTTGCAGGCATTCTCGTGATGTGCCTAACTGCGAGAATGTTGGATTGGTATAAAACCATGGGTCGCATGCAAGTACCGCGATCCACCCCCGCCCAATTCGGCCGTGGCAACCGTATCGACACATGAGGTGGTGCTTCTCGCCCGGGAGGTTGGTGCACCCGGCACTCCTCGCCGCGAGCCTCGTGATGGCTGAAATTGCGCCGTCCTCTTCGATTTTTGCCGGCCGGCTCCCGTGCGATGTGCCAGAGGAGTTGATGCAAGTCGACGACAAAATGCCTCATCTGGCCGAGCGGTTGTCGGCGGGGCAGCCCGTCAAGATCGTCGCCATCGGCGGAGCGTCCACGACCGGCTTGGCGGCGGGCTCGTCGGATCTCGCCTACCCGTACCGTTTGCAGGAGATCCTCACCCGCTGGTACCCGTCCTCGTCTGTAGCCGTCGTCAATCGGGGAGTTCCGCGCCAGACCGCTCGGCAGATGCTGGAACGCTTCCCGACTGACGTAATACCCGAGGATCCGGTGTTGGTGATCTGGGAAACGGGCACGACCGATGCGGTACGTGGGGTTGGTGTCGACGACTTCGCGGCAGTCCTGCAAGCCGGTATCGACGAACTCAAGACGCACGGCACCGACGTCATGCTCGTCGACATGCAATTCTCACATAGCACCACTGCGGTTATCGATTTCGAGCAATACCTGAACGCGCTTCACCGGGTGGGTGACGTCAATGACGTGAATGTCTTCCCCCGGTTCGAGATGATGCGTTATTGGAGTGAACAGAACGTGTTCAACTTCGATGGGGTGGCCAAAGACGAACGAGCCAGCTTGGCCGCCCGGGTTTATGAATGCATCGCCGGCAAGCTCGCGGAAGCCATTCGACTCGCCCTCCGGTGACCGCGCTCCCCTTTATCCGGTGCTTCGTAACGGCCCTCGTCGCCTTATTGGCGTCGACCGGTGCGATCGCAGCCGACCCTGCGGCTAGCCCGCTCCCTCGCAATTGTGCCGCCCCGTCGCCGCTATCTGCTATCGAGGCCGCGCAGGACCGCACGGCATCCCGGATCCTGTCCGGGCAGCCGCTCACGATCGTCGCTGTGGGCTCTTCTTCAACCGTCGGGGTTGGGGCCAGCGATCCTATTTTGAACTATCCGAGCCGCCTCCAGCAAGAACTGAGGGAGCGGCTTCCTGGTATTGGCATCCGGGTGATCAATCACGGTGTCAGCGGTCAGGATGTCCCGGAGGAGTTGGCGCGTCTTGGCCGGGACGTCATTGCCGAGAGCCCGGATTTGGTCATTTGGCAAGTGGGCACCAACGCCGTCCTTCGGCGGGATGATCTGGTCTCGGACGAACTGCTCATCACCCGCGGCGTGGCCTCTATGAAAGAGAAGGGGATCGACGTCGTGCTTATGGACCTCCAATACGCCCCGCGGGTACTGGCCCGCCCGGCCTCCGCCGAAATGGAGCGGCTGATCGCAGAAGTTTCGAAACGCATGCAAGTCGGCTTGTTTCGGCGATTTGAGATTATGCGGGAATGGGAACGTACCCAGCAGCTTGCGCCGGCCTCGGCGATCGGTGCCGATGGGCTGCATATGACAGATGCCAGCTATGTCTGCCTGGCGCATGAGTTGGCGGAGGCTCTGACATCGAATTGGCGATCGCTCGAGAAGCTCGCCAAATCGTCGCGACGCAGTCCCGACGCGATCGCGGGCATCGGGAGTTCTGCGGCTGCGCAGCCCGTGATCCCCTTGCAGCCGCACTGACCTCCTACTGCCGCCTCCACAACGAACGCCACAGTTGCGGTGTTCGCATAAGGGCTATCGTGCTGCGGCAGAACGCCGCGGTCCACCGCCGCCTTCGCCGCAAGCGGGGCAGCCAATGCCGACCAGCGCCGGCCGCCCAAGTGTTAACCTACATTTCTATTGGGTTTTCATCCAAATCAATATATGCTGATGACAGTTTCGACGTGAACCACAACATCTTGTGGATTGACCGAACGCGTTTGTATGAAGGGCCGCCAGCCATTTGACCGGAGAACAGCGAGCCACGAGATCAAACTCATTCGCACTCTCGCCACAAAGTGTTGTCATAATGACTTCATTCGGTCCGTGAGCCACAGCGCGAGGAAGTGGTGTTGGCGATAAGGCCGGGTGGAGCTAGCGCCGGGAGGTAAGCTTTGAGAGAGGCGACGTAACAAGGTTTTACCGGAGTTTACAACGAATTACATGATTCTGGCGAAACATTCGCTCGGGTTCCGTCGTTCTCTGGTAGTGTGACGCGAAGCAATGGATTGAGCGCGGGGCATCGGTTGAGGTGAGACATGAAATTAGATGACGGTATTTTTGGGCTCTATTCAAGGTTGTATGAAAACCGGAGAGATGTCGAGCTTTCCATAGAGGAGTATCTCGGCAAATGCTCGGACGACCCTGCCTATTATGCGGGCGCTGCCGAACGCATGCTCAGTGCCATCGGCGAACCGGTGATGGTCGATACGAGCCAAGACCCACGTCTCGGCCGGATCTTCATGAACCGGACGATCAAGGTCTACCCTGAATTCGCTGATTTCTTCGGAATGGAGGAGACGATCGAGCGGATCGTCGGCTTCTTCCGTCATGCGGCACAAGGGCTCGAGGAGCGCAAGCAGATTCTCTATCTGCTGGGACCGGTCGGCGGCGGAAAATCCTCGCTTGCTGAGCGGCTGAAGCAGCTGATGGAAAAGGAGCCGGTATACGTTTTGAAGGCCGGCAAAGAGGTTAGCCCGGTTTTTGAAAGCCCGCTCGGCCTATTCGACCCGGTAACCCTGGGTCCCGAATTGGAGAAACGTTACGGCGTCCCGCAGCGTCGGTTGACCGGCACTATCTCGCCTTGGGCCGTCAAACGCTTGGAGGAGTTCGGTGGCGATATAACCCAATTCACCGTGGTTCGCATGCAGCCGTCGCGATTGAAGCAAATCTGCATCGCGAAAACCGAACCTGGCGACGAGAATAATCAGGATGTGTCGAGCCTGGTCGGTAAGGTCGATATCCGCAAGCTCGAATTCTTCAGCCAAAATGATCCCGACGCCTATTCGTATTCGGGTGGCTTAAATCGGACGACGCAGGGGCTCCTCGAATTCGTCGAGATGTTCAAGGCGCCGATCAAGATGCTGCATCCGCTATTAACTTCTACCCAAGAAGGGAATTACGTCGGGTCCGAGAATATCGGTGGGATCCCCTATCAGGGGATCGTTTTGGCCCATTCGAACGAGGCGGAATGGCAGAGCTTCAAGAACAACAAGAACAATGAGGCATTCATAGATCGCATTTCGGTGATCAAGGTCCCGTATTGCCTGCGGTCAACCGAAGAACGGAAAATTTATGAGAAACTTTTGCAAAACAGCGAGCTCGCCAGCGCGCCTTGCGCGCCCTCGACCCTGGATATCCTTGCGCGATTTAGCGTGCTCTCGCGGGTCAAGCCGCATGAGAATTCGAACCTGTATTCCAAGATGCGGGTCTACGACGGAGAGAGTCTGAAAGACACCGATCCGCGCGCCAAATCCGTTCAGGAATATCGCGACGCCGCGGGTGTCGACGAAGGAATGGACGGGATCTCCACCCGCTTTGCCTTCAAAGTGCTGTCGAGCACCTTCAACTTCGATACGCAGGAGGTCGCGGCCGACCCCGTCCATCTGATGTATGTTTTGGAGCAGGCCATATGGCGCGAACAGTTCCCTGACGACGCCGAAAAGAAATACCTGAACTTTATCAAAGCCGAGCTGGCACCGCGCTATGCCGAGTTTATCGGCCACGAGATCCAGAAAGCTTACCTCGAATCCTACTCTGACTACGGCCAGAACCTGTTCGACCGTTATGTCGCCTATGCCGACGCCTGGATAGAGGACTCGGACTACAAGGATCCGGACACTGGCCAGCTGATGAATCGCGAGCTGCTGAACCAGGAGCTTTCGAAGATCGAAAAGCCTGCCGGCATTGCGAACCCCAAGGATTTCCGCAACGAGGTGGTCAAGTTCGCGTTGCGAGCGCGGGCCAATAATGCTGGGCGGAACCCATCGTGGACGTCGTACGAAAAGTTGCGCGAGGTCATCGAGCGGCGCATGTTCTCACAAGTGGAGGATCTGCTGCCGGTCATCAGCTTTGGCACGAAGAAGGATACGGAGACAGAAAAGAAGCACGCCGATTTTCTCGAGCGCATGGTGGCGCGGGGCTATACCGAACGGCAAGTCCGGCGGCTGGTCGAGTGGTATATGCGGGTCAACAAGGCCGGGTAGGCGATTGCAGCCGCCAGCCTGGAGATAACCCATGAACATCGTCGACCGTCGTCCGAACCCGAAGGGCAAAAGCCTCAGTAATCGACAACGCTTCCTGGGGCGGGCCCGGGCCGAGGTAAAATCTGCGGTGCAGGAGGCACTGCGCAAGAGAAAGGTGGCAGATGTTGGCCATGGTGAGAAGGTGGCTATCCCGACGCGGGGGATCGCCGAACCGATCTTTCACCACAGCCGCCGCACGGGACGGACCGAGCACGTCGTCCCTGGGAACAAGGAGTATGTAAGGGGCGACGAAATTCCCCGGCCAACCGGCGGGGAAGGACGTGGTGGTTCCCAAGGAAGCCCGGACGGTTCGGGCGAAGATGCCTTCGAGTTCACATTGTCGAAGGAAGAGTTCCTCGACATGTTTTTCGAGGATCTCGAACTCCCCGATCTCGTCAAGAAGAGCCTGAAGGAGACATTCGCGGTAGACTTGCAGCGGGCCGGGTACACGGTTACCGGCAGTCCGGCAAACCTCAGCATTCGGCGAACGATGCGCAACAGCATGGCGCGCCGGATCTCGCTGAAACGGCCAAAGCAATCCGACCTCGAGGCGCTGCGCGAGGCGATCGAGAACGCACGCGCTCGCGGCGCTGAGGAAGAGGCTGAAAGACTTGTGCGGGAGTTCGACCGCCTCGAGCACCGCAGCAAGATCATCCCGTACATCGATCCGCTCGACGTCCGCTACAACCGATTTGAGCGTGTTCCCCGCCCGAACACCGAAGCGGTGATGTTCTGCCTGATGGACGTGTCAGGTTCGATGACCGAGGCGATGAAGGACCTTGCCAAAAGGTTCTTTATGTTGCTGCATGTCTTCCTGATCCGGCGCTATCGGCACGTCGACATCGTCTTCATTCGGCACACCAGTACCGCCGAGGAGGTTGACGAGGACACGTTTTTCTACAGTCGGGAAACCGGCGGTACCGTAGTCTCGACCGCTCTCGAAAAGATGCTCGAGATCGCACGCGCTCGGTATTCGACCGACCGCTGGAATATCTATGCGGCGCAAGCTTCGGACGGCGACAATTACGGCGCAGACAGTGGGCGTTGCGTTTCCTTGCTTGGTGGCGAGGTGCTCCCGCTCTGCCAATATTTCGCATATGTCGAAGTCGGCGATGGTATGGGAGGGAGCCTGACCGGGTTGTCGAGAGACAGCGATCTATGGAGAGCCTACAATGAGGTGGCGCCGGCGCATCCCCATTTTGTGATGCGTCGGGTCAGCGACCCATCGCAGATCTTTTCGGTATTTCACGAGTTGTTTGCCAAGGGGGGTATCCGTGCCTGATTCTGCCGCATTGCGGCTCGAAACCGCGACCCCGCTCTTCACCGGCCCGAATTGGGATTATGCCGGGTTGCGCCGCGTCTACGACGCCGTCGAACGCATCGCGCTCGAGGAGTTGGGGCTCGACGTCTATCCCGTCCAGATCGAGGTGATCACCTCCGAGCAGATGCTCGATGCCTACGCCTCGGTCGGTTTGCCGCTGATGTATCGGCATTGGAGCTTCGGCAAGCGCTTCGCCTACCACGAGACCCTCTACCGGAAGGGTCTGCAAGGCCTTGCTTACGAGATTGTCATCAACTCCAATCCTTGTATCTGCTATATCATGGAAGAAAATTCCATGACGATGCAGACGTTGGTGATTGCGCACGCCGCATTTGGCCACAATCATTTCTTCAAAAACAATTATCTTTTTCGACAGTGGACGGATGCTAACGGGATTCTCGATTACCTGAGTTTTGCGCGTGATTACGTTCAGAAGTGCGAGGAACGGCATGGCACCGAAGCGGTCGAGCGTGTCCTCGACGCGGCTCATGCGCTAAAGGACCACGGCGTCAACCGCTACGCCCACCGGACCAAGCCAAATCTCGCTGAAGAGCGCCGCCGGGCGGAAGAGTGGCAGGCGCATTTCGAAGCAACCTACAATGATCTGTGGCGCACCGTGCCCGGTGCCGGCAAGGATAAAGAGGACCGCGATGGCGAAGAGGCACGACTCCAGGAGATCAAGCGCGAACTCGGGTTGCCCGAGGAAAACCTGCTCTATTTCATCGAGAAGCGCGCCCCACGCCTCGAAGATTGGCAGCAGGAGCTGGTCCGGATCGTCCGCTTGGTCTCGCAGTATTTTTATCCGCAAAAGCAGACACAGATGATGAACGAAGGGTGCGCGACCTTCGTGCATTACGAAATTATGCGGCGGCTACATGACAAAGGCCTGATCACCGAAGGATCGATGCTCGAATTTCTCCACTCGCACTCGAGCGTCGTGTTTCAGCCGGATTTCGACGACCCGCGGTTCAGCGGCCTGAACCCCTATGCACTCGGCTTCGCGATGATGAGCGATATCCAGCGCATCTGTGAGGAACCGACCGAGGAGGATCGGGAGTGGTTCCCCGACATAGCCGGCTCGGGAGACGGCTTTGGCGTGTTGCGTCACGCTTGGGCGAATTATCGCGATGAGAGTTTCGTTCTGCAGCATTTGAGCCCGGCGATGATCCGGCGCTTTCGCCTGTTCCATGTCTCCGACGACAGCACCAAGCCAGCGCTGCGCGTCGAGGCGATCCATGACGATGTCGGATATCGCAAAATTCGCAGCGCACTGTCCCGACAATATGACTTGTCCCGGCGTGAGCCTGATATCCAAGTGGTCGATGTAGATCTGAGAGGCGACCGCTGCCTCATCCTCGCGCATTATGTTCATAACGGCGTCCTGCTCGAAGAAAAGAGTTGCCGCGCCGTAATCCGTCATGCGGCGTCATTGTGGGGCTATTCCGTCAAGCTGCTCGAAATCGATGCCGCTACCGATAAGACCCTCAAGACCTACGAAGTAGCGCCGCCTGCCTAGCCACGGTCCGCTCGGGGGCTGGAATTGGCCTCCCGAGCGGTGACCGCACATGATCGTTCTCGGCATAGAGACCAGTTGCGACGAGACTGCAGCTGCAGTCGTGGCCGCGACGGAGTCTCGTCCAAAGATCCTGTCAAGTTTCGTGCAGGCGCAACTCGCTGAACATATGCCTTATGGCGGGGTTGTGCCCGAGATTGCTGCTCGGGCCCATCTTGAGCACCTCGATCCGCTCATATCGCGCGCGCTCGCCGAGGCAGGCGTGAAGCTCGATTACCTCGACGGTGTAGCGGCTGTGACAGGTCCGGGTTTGCTCGGGGGTCTGATCGTTGGCTCGACAATGGCAAAGGCGCTGGCCTGGGCGGCAGATAAGCCGTTCCTCGCCGTCAACCACTTGGAAGCCCATGCCCTGACCGTTCGGCTTACCGACGAGGTGAATTTCCCATATCTTCTGCTTCTCGTTTCCGGGGGACATTGTCAGCTCCTCGTCTGCGCTGGGGTGGGCCGATACACTCGCCTCGGAACGACGCTCGATGATGCTGCGGGCGAAGCGTTCGACAAGGCGGCAAAGCTGATAGGACTCGGATATCCCGGCGGCCCCGCTATCGAGGCGGCTGCGCCGAAAGGCGACCCCCATCGTTTCGTGCTGCCACGCCCGATGAAAGGTAGGCCGGGCTGCGATTTCTCTTTTTCGGGTTTGAAAACGGCGGTGCGTCTGATCATCTCCGAAGACAACGATCTCCCTCTCCGCTACCAAGCGGATCTCGCGGCCTCTGTTGAAGCCGCAATCTGCGACACGCTGATCGATCGAACCGCAAATGCGATCACTTGGTTCCGCTGTCGACATCCGGAAGGAAATGCGCTGGTGGTCAGTGGCGGCGTTGCCGCCAACAACAGATTAAGAAGAGGTCTTGCAAGCCTCGCCGACAATGCCGGATTACGCTTTGCCGCACCCCCACCGTCATTGTGCACCGACAATGGGGCGATGATCGCCTGGACGGGTATCGAGCGGCTTAGACTCGGTTTAGTAGACGACCTCGACGCCCCGCTGCGACCGCGCTGGCCGCTCGACCCTAGCGCGCCGCCGCGACCGGGAGCGGGCATAAAGGCCTAACGAAACGGCGTGAGCGCAACTCGGTGAGGCGGCTGGCAATCATCGGAGGTGGTTCTTGGGGAACGGCGCTCGCGATGGTCTCTCGTCGCGCCGGCTCGGTCCCGGTGCTTTGGGCCCGAGACCCCGATGTCGTTGTTGCGATTAATCAGCATCATCAGAATAGCTCCTTTCTGCCCGGTGTGAGGCTTGACCCGGCGATCACCGCAACTGCCGAGATGGCCTCGGCAACGGCGGGGGCGGACGCGGCGTTGCTCGCCGTGCCGGCGCAGCTCCTTCGCGGGGTTTTACAGGTGCTGGCCTCCTGCCTTGACCGGAGCCTCCCCGTATTGCTGTGCGCCAAAGGGATCGAGACCGGTTCGCTCAAGACGATGTCGGCGGTTGCAGCGGAGATCCTGCCCGGCTGTCCCTCCGCAGTGCTTTCCGGACCGACATTCGCCGTCGAGGTTGCACGGGGCCTTCCGACCGCAGTTGCGCTCGCGAGTTTCGATGCGTCGCTCGGTCGCGCCTTCATGGGAGCCCTCGGAAGCAGCCGGTTCCGGCCCTATCTCTCGGGAGGCCCGGTCGGCGCCGAAATCGGCGGCGCAGTCAAAAATGTCCTAGCGATCGCGTGCGGCATTATCGTTGGCCGCGACTTGGGTGAGAACGCTAGGGCTTCGTTGATCACCCGCGGGTTGGCGGAAATGGCTCGACTTGGAGTCGGCATGGGGGGTCGTTCCGAGACATTCAGCGGCCTCTCCGGGCTAGGAGACCTCGTGCTGACTTGTAGTTCCGCCCAATCGCGCAACTACGCCCTCGGCCTCGCTCTCGGTCGGGGCCAGGCTCTGGAAGCCGCGCTGCACGGCAGGCGCTCCGTCGTCGAGGGTGTGGCTACAGCTGCAGCAGTCACGCGATTAGCGAGACGGCTAGGGATCGAAATGCCTATCTGTGTGGGTGTTGACGCCCTGCTGCATCAAGGTGAATCGATAGATGCCGTGATAGATCTGCTACTGCGTCGACCTTATCGAGCCGAGTAGCGTGGGAGCCCAATTCATCGGTACGAGCCTCGTCGGAGAGATGGAAAACACTTTTCTGGACCCGCCAAAAGCCAATATCATCAAAAGAGAGCAGCGCCACGGGCTCGGACCGAAAATGAGCGACAACGGAAAACGCGGCGAGGAAGGACCGGGAACGGGTGTCGTCGTCAAGGCAAAGCCGAAGACGAAAAAGCCGTCCATGTACAAGGTCCTGATGTTGAATGACGATTATACTCCGATGGAATTCGTCGTCCACATTCTCGAGCGCTTCTTTAACAAGAGTCGCCAGGAGGCGACGCGCATCATGCTCCACGTGCACAAGCGAGGGGTTGGGATCTGCGGCGTTTACACTTACGAAGTCGCCGAAACAAAGGTGACCCAGGTGATGGATTTTGCCCGGCAGCACCAGCATCCACTGCAGTGTACGTTGGAAAAGGACTAGCAAGGAAGGTAGGCAGGCGTGCTGTCGCGCAATCTCGAGAAATCGCTGCACCGAGCTCTAGGTCATGCCAATGAGCGCCGGCACGAATATGCCACTTTAGAACATTTGTTGCTGGCGCTAACGGAGGATCAGGACGCGGTTGCCGTGTTACGCGCATGCAGCGTCGATCTCGACCGATTGCGGCGCGAGGTCTTGAACTACGTCGATAACGAACTTGCCAACCTCGTGGCGGCCCACGGCGACGACGCGAAGCCAACCGCCAGCTTCCAGCGTGTGCTGCAACGCGCTGCAATTCACGTCCAGTCATCGGGCCGTGAGGAGGTAACCGGCGCAAACGTGTTGGTTGCAATGTTCGCCGAGCGGGAAAGCCATGCTGTTTATTTCCTGCAAGAACAGGACATGACGCGTTTCGATGCCGTCAATTACATCTCACACGGCATCGCGAAGGCGCCGGGGCGCTCCGAGACCCGACGGGTGCAGGGCGCAGATGAGGACGATCGCAGTGAGAAATCGCAGAAACGCAACCATGATGCGCTCGACGCCTACTGCGTCAACCTGAACAAGAAGGCGAAGGGCGGCAAGATCGATCCGCTGATTGGCCGCGAAGCCGAGGTGGAGCGGACGATCCAGATCCTGTGCCGGCGAGCCAAGAACAATCCGCTGTATGTGGGTGATCCCGGTGTCGGCAAGACGGCAATAGCCGAGGGCCTAGCGCGCCGCATTGTTCAGCGCGAGGTCCCCGAGGTGCTGCTAAGCGCGACGATCTATGCGCTCGATATGGGGGCATTACTGGCCGGCACCCGATATCGCGGGGATTTCGAGGAGCGGCTTAAGGCGGTTCTGTCCGAACTCGAGTCACAGCCCGGGGCAATCCTGTTCATCGACGAGATCCACACGGTCATTGGGGCAGGGGCGACGAGCGGCGGGGCGATGGACGCCTCGAACCTGCTGAAGCCGGCGCTGGCTGGCGGAGTGATCCGCTGCATCGGTTCCACCACCTATAAGGAATACCGCAACTATTTCGAAAAAGACCGCGCCCTCGTCCGGCGCTTCCAAAAAATCGACGTCAACGAGCCCACGGTCGAGGACTCGGTGAAGATTCTGCGCGGGCTGAAACCCTATTACGAGCGGCATCACAAGGTACGTTACACGAGCGAAGCATTGCGCGCGGCCGTCGAGCTATCGCATCGATATATCGGCGATCGCAAGCTGCCCGATAAGGCGATCGACGTGATTGACGAGACCGGGGCAGCCCAGATGCTTGTACCGGAAAGCCGGCGCCGCAAGACGATAACGGCGCGGGAGGTAGAAGCCGTAATTGCGACTATGGCGCGCATCCCTCCCAAGACCGTCTCGCGGGACGATCGCGAAGTGCTGAAAAATTTGCAGCGCGACCTGAAGACAATGGTATTCGGTCAAGATCCGGCGATCGAGGCGCTGGTCTCCGCCATCAAACTGGCACGTGCGGGACTGCGCGACCCGGAGAAGCCGATCGGCAGCTACCTGTTCTCCGGCCCGACCGGGGTAGGCAAAACCGAAGTGGCGCGCCAACTCGCCCGCACTTTGGGGATCGAGATCACTCGCTTCGACATGTCCGAATACATGGAGCGGCATACCGTATCGCGGTTGATCGGCGCGCCACCCGGCTATGTCGGCTTCGACCAGGGTGGCCTTTTGACCGATGCGATCGATCAGCACCCACACAGTGTATTGTTGCTGGACGAAATCGAGAAGGCACACCCGGATCTGTTCAATATCTTGTTGCAAGTCATGGATTATGGAAAGCTGACTGACCATAATGGGAAAACCGTCGATTTCCGCAATGTTATCCTGATCATGACGACGAACGCCGGCGCGTGGGACCTCGCCAGGCCTGCGATCGGCTTTGGCAGTGGTGTGCGGGAGGGCGATGATCAGGAAGCCATCAATCGTATGTTCACGCCGGAGTTCCGCAACCGGCTCGATGCGGTGATTTCGTTCGCACCGCTATCCTCCGAGACGATTGGACGAGTGGTCGACAAATTCGTGCTGCAGCTCGAAGAGCAGCTTGCCGACCGCAACGTCACGGTCGAGCTCGACGATAGTGCCCGGGCTTGGCTTTCCGAAAAAGGCTATGATCGGCTGTTCGGCGCCCGGCCGCTCGCGCGGGTAATCCAGGAGCACATAAAAAAGCCGCTCGCCGAGGAACTTCTTTTCGGGCGGTTATCGAAGGGCGGGATCGTGCGGGTCACGCGCAATCCCGACAGTGACGAGCTGTCCTTCTCCTACGAGGAGCGCCCAGCCGAGCCGGCTCAAAAAGAACCCGAACTCGTCGAGTAAATCAGCTTCTGCGCCCTGGTCCTTCGTGCTCGGACGGGCGGCACGAGAGTTCCTCGTGCCGGAACGGCGAGAACTCCGTGAGCCCCTCGATCTTGTGCTCGATCATCTGTCGCTCCCGAGCCAGGAATTGGGCGACCGCCCGGCGGAAACCCGGATCGGGGATCCAATGAGCACTGTAGGTCGGCACCGGCAAGTAACCCCGTTGGATCTTGTGCGGGCCTTGCGCGCCGGCCTCGACGCGCTTCAGTCCGCGGGCGATCGCAAACTCGATCGCCTGATAGTAGCAACACTCGAAATGCAGAAATTTGTAGCCCCCGTAGCTGCCCCAGTTACGACCGTAGATTGTGTCATCGCCGAGCAGATTGAACGCTCCGGCGACGTAGTTCCCGCCGTGGCGTGCCATAACGAGCACGATCTTTTGCGGCATGCGTTCGCCGATTATCCCAAAGAATCGGCGAGTGAGGTACGCTGAGCCCCATTTGCGATCGGAGGTCGCCAGATAAAATTCAAAGAATGCGTCCCAATGCCGGGGCTTTAGATCGGACCCGGTCAGAACCTCGATTTCGAGACCGCGGGCCAGCGCCTCGCGCCGCTCCTTCTTTACCGCTTTGCGCTTGCGCGAATTCAAGGCTCCGAGAAAGTCATCGAAATCGCGGTAACCTTCATTGGTCCAGTGGAATTGCTGACCGAGCCGTTGCAGAAACCCCGCCTCTTTCAGCGCCTCAGCCTGGGAGGGCTCGGGGAAATTCACGTGCAATGACGAGATTCGACGCCTCTTCGTGAACTCGACCATTCCGGCGACGAGGTGCTCGCGGGCTTCGGCCGGCGCGCCGGGCCGCAGTAGTAATCGGGGTCCCGGCACCGGGGTGAATGGCACCGCCGACAACAGCTTAGGGTAATACCGGCCCCCAGCACGTTCATAGGCATCCGCCCAGCCGTAATCGAAGATGTATTCGCCATAGGAATGTGTCTTCCCATAAAGCGGCACGACACCTGTGATTTCCCCGTCGGGTCCGGAGAGAGAGAGATGCTGGGGCGTCCATCCAGTGCGGGTGGTCGTCGAGCCGCTCTCCTCCAGCGCATTCAGAAAGGCATGCGAAACGGTAGGATTGATGCCGCCCGCGCAGGCGTCCCAGACATCGGCTGGTATTTCGGCTATCGCCGAGTGGACCCGAATTGTAACGCTATCGCTGGTATCGTTCATCGCCCGCCTGGCGCCCAATTTCCGAACGCGTATAGCCCCATTCTGCTATCCATTCCGTTGGTTCCGTCAAAAAGACCCGCGCTTTGAAGGATAGGCGTTGTGCCGACGGTGTCCAGCGTGCCGCGAATTCGTCTCATTGGTCGCCGAAAAACGGCAGAGCAACGATCGAGAACCGAAATGCGCTTCTTCAGTCCGATCCTGTTGGCGCTGGCGGTAATCTCACCGATTACCGCGGCGGCTCGGGCCGAGACCCTCGGTGATGCCCGCGTCGGCTTTACCGCCGAGCGAGTGCTGACCATCGATGGGCAAAGTTATGTGGGGAGGATGTGGCACATGCCCGGGGCTCAGCGCCACGAACAGGATCTGCCTGCGCTGAAGCCGGTCTTCATCCTGCATGGCGGTAGCGCCATCGGCGACGTCGTCCTGCCGAAACTTCACACCGTCTTCGAATTCGTCCTTCCGAAGGAGTTCTCGATTCTGGGCGACCCCGGCCTGCTGCGCAAACCTGTAGGACAGGAGACCGTCAACGGGATTACCACGACGAAATATGCCGTGGACGAGGAAACCCCGCAGGGTCGCGCGAGCGGCACGCTGTGGCTCAGCGCGGAGGGCATTCCGATGAAGTGTGATGCGGAGTTCACAACCAACAAAGGCAAGGTTTCGACGATTCGCTGGGAGTTGCGCCACGTCAAAATCGGCAACCAGAACGCGGCGCTATTCGAGATCCCGCACGGTTACGCGAAGCTGCCTGCGGAAGCGGCCGCTCAGCTGCTCGGGATTAGACTAGGGCGATCCCCCGCCCGATAGGATCCGAGCCGGAGACCAACACCCTCCAACCATTTACTGTTCGACGATGACTTGGCCGTACATCCAAGGGTGCGGCGTACAGATGTAGAAGTAGGTGCCGGGCTCCTTGAAGGTGATCTCTTTCGATTCGCCTTTGGACAGGCCCCCGGTGTCCCAGTCGCCGACTTTGCCCTTGTCGAATGCGGTGGCGGTGTGGGGGATGTCGCCGACATTAGTAAAGGTCACCATCGTTCCCGCCTTGATCCGGGTTCGGGCCGGCCAATAGGCGTATTCGACATTGTTGTCGCCGATCTTTACCTTGTCGACGCCGTCAGCGACGGCCCCGCCGGGGCCGGCAACAGTTGCCGGAGGCGGCGGTGGCCATAGCGGACTGACTTGGCCCTTGAGCGAGAAGGCCCACACCGCGTCACCATAGGCGCTGCCTTGTATCGAGTTGCCGCCGGTGACAATCGCAATGTATTGGTCGCCGTCGACTTCATAAACCATGGCGGGCGCGTCCGCGCCAAAGCCGGTCTGAAATTTCCACAGCGTCTCCCCGGTCTTGGCGTCGAGCGCTACGAAATTGCCGTCGGGCTCGCCGCGCAGCAGGAGACCGCCGGCGGTCACGGTCGATCCGCCGCCTCCGCCCATGCGGTAGGGCAGCTTGTATTGCCAGGCGATCTTGTTCGTCTTGCTGTCGATTGCTGTGAAGGTGCCGCTCAGGGGCGAGCCAATCGGCGGCGCTTGGGTGCCGTTCGTATAACGCTTGCCCGTAGTATATTGGCTGGGAACGCGCGAGAACACACTCGTCCTGATCGTCCCCGGCACGTAGAGATAACCCGTATCGGGATCGTAGGGCATGGGTGACCAGTTCGTGCCCCCTTGTCCCGACGGCTGTATCAGCACCGGCTCTTCCCAGAAAGTCTCGAAGATGCAGCCGGCCTTCTCGTAGCCCTCCATCGGCTGCGCACATTGCGGCACCGTCGCATCGCCGATCGGATAGGGCTGGGTCTTGGCCGTCTTCTGCCGCGGTTCCTGCGGAACCGGGCGCTCCTCGATGCCGATCAGCGGCTTGCCGTTGGTGCGGTCCAGGATGTAGACCCAGCCAGTGCGGCCGGCCTCGGCAATGGCCTTGCGAGGCTGACCATTGATAACGGTGTCGAACAGCACAACCGGGCTGGCTGCGTCATAATCCCAAATGTCGTGATGCACCTGCTGGAAGTGCCACGCATATTCGCCCGTCTTGGCCTTCAGCGCGGCAATCGAGGCGCAGAACAGATTGTCGCCTTCGCGCATCGACCCGTCGTAGTCGGGGCCGCAATTGCCGACCGCGAAATAGACGAGCCCGAGCTCTGGATCGAGGGCTGGCGTATTCCAAATCGATGCACCGCCCCGCATTGCGTGGTCGGTGCCGGCCGGCCAGGTATCGCTGCCGACCTCGCCGGGAGCGGGCAGGGTATACCAACGCCACAATATCTTGCCCGTCTTGGCGTCGAGCGCGGTCAATCGGCTGCGCACGCCGAACTCGCCGCCGGTGTTACCGGTATAAACGATGCCATCGAAATAGAGCGGCGCATTGGTGATGCCGTAGCCGTTGCGCCAGTCCTCGATCGGCGTCTTCCACACCTCCTTGCCAGTCTTCATGTCGAGCGCCACCATATTGGCATCGAGCTGGCCGAGGAACAGCATCCCTTCGCCCATCGCCAGACCGCGGTTGAGCCACCCGCAGCATACCGTCGAAATCTTCTGGTCGATGCCCGACAAGCGTTCCCACAGCATCCCGCCGGTCTTCGCGTTGAGGGCGAAGACGTCGTCATTGCCGGTGACCATATACATGATCCCGTCCTTGACGAGCGGTGTCGCCTCCGCCGAGTACTTTCCGCCAAACCCGGAGCCCTTGAGACGCGTCATCCAGACGCCTTTGAGCTGCTTGACGTTGCTGGTGTCGATCTGCTTCAGCGTGGAATATCGCTGGTTGGTCAGGTTGCCGCCATTCGTCACCCAGTCCTTGCCGACCGGGTTCTGCAGCAACCGATCGATCTCCGGGTCGGCCGCTCGAACCGCTGCTGCTCCCGCAAACATCAAACCGACGGCCGCCGATACCGGGAGCAGTCGCCGTATACAACACCGCATGGCTATTCCCCCTGCTGAATGAATTCGTTACGCCATCGTTCCCGCGAAAGCACCCCCGGGTTACCCCAACTCCGGTCCATCGCGAGCGAAGCCCGGGCGCAGGGCGGCTAGTCAGCAACTGTGCCCCCTGGGCCCCCGCCTTCGCGGGGGCGACGAAGATGCGTCATTCGACGATTATTTGCCCGTACATCCAGGGATGAGGCGTGCAGATGTAGTAGTAGTTCCCCGGCTCCGAGAAGGTGACGGTCTTTGACTGCCCTTTGTCCAATGCACCGGTATCCCATTTGCCCTTCTCGAAGGCCGTTGCGGTGTGCGCGACATCACCGACATTGGTGAACGTCACGGCGGTCCCCGCCTTGACCCGGGTGCGGGCAGGCCAATAAGCATACTCGACGTTGTTGTCGCCTATCTTGATCGTGTCGGCCCTGTCCGCGATCGGCCCCGTCGGGCCGGCTACGCTCTGCGGCACTGGCGGCGGCCACAGCGGGCCCAGCTGACCCTTGAGCGAAAACACCCACACTGCATCGCCGTTGGCGCTGGCCATCGCCTGGTTGCCGCCGGTCGCGATCGCGACATACTCCTCGCCATTGACCTCGTAGATGGCTGGAGGCGCATCGGCCCCGAATCCGGTTTGGAACCGCCACAATTCCTGACCCGTCTTGGCGTTGATCGCCAGGAAATTGCCGTCGGGGTCGCCGCGGAAGACGAGACCGCCGGCCGTGGTCGTCGACCCGCCACCTTGCCCGATGCGATAGGGGGTCTTGTCCTGCCAGACGATCTTGTTGGTGTTGCCGCCGATCGCGGTAAAGGTGCCGCTCATCGCCGAGCCGATGGGCGCCGCTTGGGTGCCGCCGACATAGCGCAAGCCGAGCCTATAGGTGTCGCCGTAACGGGCAAAGGCGCTCGTTCGGATCGTGCCCGGAACGTACAGGCTGCCGGTGTCGGGATTGTAGGACATCGGCGCCCAGTTGGTGCCGCCAATCCCCGAGGGCTGGATGAGCACCGGCTCTTCCCAGAACGCCTCGAAAATGCAGCCGGCCTTTTCGTAGCCGCTCGCCGGCATCGGCTCGGCACATTGCGGCACGATCGCGTCGCCGATCGGGAAGGGTTGCGTCTTCGCCGTCTTTTGCCGCGGCTCCTGCGGCACCGGCCGCTCCTCGATGCCGATCAGCGGTTTGCCGTTGGTACGGTCGACGATGTAGACCCAGCCGGTGCGGCCGGCCTGAGCGGCGGCCTTGCGTGGCTGGCCGTTGATCACCGTATCGAACAGGACGACCGGGCTCGCCGCATCATAATCCCAGATGTCGTGATGCACTTCCTGGAAATGCCAGGCATAGGCGCCGGTCTTGGCGTTCACCGCGAGCACCGAGGCGCAAAACAGATTGTCGCCTTCGCGCATGGACCCGTCGTAATCCGGCCCGCAATTGCCGACGGCGAAGTAGACGAGACCGAGCTCCGGATCGAGCGCCGGGGTGTTCCAGATCGATGCTCCGCCGCGCGAATAATGTTCGGTGCCGGCCGGCCAGGTGTCGCCGCCGGGCTCGCCTGGCGCCGGCAGCGTGTAGGCCCGCCACAGGATCTTGCCGGTCTTGGCGTCCATCGCGGTCAAGCGCCCGCGCACACCGAATTCGCCGCCGGTGATGCCGCTATAGACGATCCCGTCGAAATAGAGCGGTGCGGCGGTCATGCCGTAACCATTGTGCCAGTCCTCGACGGGAGTGCGCCACACCTCCTTGCCGGTCTTGATGTCGAGCGCGACCATATTGGCGTCGAGCTGACCCAGGAAAAGCATTCCCTCGCCCATCGCCAACCCGCGGTTCAGCCAGCCGCAGCAGACGGTCGAGATTTGCTGGCTGATCTGGGACCAATGCTCCCACAGGATCTCGCCGGTCTTGGCGTTGAGGGCGAAGACATCGTCGTTGCCGGTAACCATGTACATGATGCCGTCTCTGACGAGTGGCGTCGCCTCGAGTGAATACTTGCCACCGAGCCCGGAGCCCTTGAGGCGGGTCATCCAGGCTCCCTTGAGCTGCTTGACGTTGCTGGTGTCGATCTGCTTCAGCGTCGAATAGCGCTGGTTGGTCAGATTGCCGCCATTCGTCACCCAGTCCTTTCCGACCGGGCTCTGCAACAGCTTGTCGATCTCGGGATCCGCAGCCCAAACCGCGCCTGCTCCGGTAAGCGCAACGCTTAGCGCTGCCGATAGGATAACTCACTGTCTCTGCCGCATCGTTTCCCCCGTTTTATCGGTTACCCGTCTTTCACAAGTGTGCGCCCTTAACTTTACTCGGGTTCCCGGGCGTTTGCCAACCATCTCCACCTGATATTGCAGGGGAAAAGCAGGTCGAGAGAACGCCTCCGCGACACAAAGCCAGCCACGCAATATTTGGCGGGGCTATGCTTCTGGAGCGGCTGATGCGGCATCGTGGCATGCCGATTCGATATCATGCGATTGTGGCAATTGTTTAGCCGCCTACACTGACGAAGCGTCCGGTGGGGGATGTGGTTTAGCCCATACCGATAGCTCGCCTGGCGGCGGCGAGACAGACCTCCGGCCGGCCGCCAGCGTCTATGCGAATCCAATCGATCCCGCCCGGGTCGTGCCGCAACTGTTCGGCGAGAACTTCCGGGGACGCGTCGGATGCATCGCGTATGCGTCCGCGAATGCGGTCTGTCATGACTTGCGGCTGAGCTTCGAGCCAAAGCCCCGAAAACGGGATGGCCGCGGCGCGGGCGACTTCGGCGAACGAGCTGCGCTCCTCGTTCCGTAGCGCGACCGCATCGATAATGACCGTATATCCTGCGGCGAGACCTATAGCTGCTTTCCGGCATAGCGCGCCATAAACACTGCGCGAGGTTTCGCCGCTGTAGGCAGCGGCAGGCAGCCGTTCCTCCGGAGCGACGCCCAGCAGCAGCTTGCGCGTCACATCGCTACGCAGCACGCGGGCCCCAGGCCGCAGGCCCAGTTCGGGTGCGAGGCTGGCCGCCAATGTCGATTTGCCAGTGCCGCTGAGTCCGCCGATCGCGACGAGGCGGCACGGCTGCGGCTGGAGAAATCGTTCGGCGAGAGCGAAATAGCGACGTGCATCGCAGGTCATCTTTATGCCGGCAGCGGCACGTTCGGCGTGGTGCGAAGAGGTCGCCACGACATGGGCGCGGATCGCCGCCCGCAACGACAGAAAGAACGGCATCGCCGCGAGCCCGTCATCCTCCTCGGTGCGGTCCAGGTACCGGTTGAGTACGCGGTTAGCAAAACGCTCGAGCCCGCGATGCTCCAGATCCATTACCAGAAAGGCCAAGTCATAGAGGATATCGATGCTGGCGAGGGCCTCGTCGAACTCCAGGCAATCGAAAAGGGTCGGCTCGCCGTCGAAAAGGCAGATGTTGCGAAGATGCAGATCACCGTGACAATGGCGGACTTTGCCGGCGGCACGCCGTCGGTTGAGCAGCCCTGCGAGGGCCGCTAGCCGCCCTCGCCAATTCTCAAGCATCGCGGCGACGCGACCGGGGCTGAACCCGGCGTCGCTCTGGGCTGAGAGGCAGCGATATTGTACTTCGGCGAGATCGGCCATCTCGACCGCGCCACCGCGGTCGAAATGCCGGTCGGCGGAAGCGTGAAACGAAGCGATGTGGTCGGCGAGCTGATCCATTAGGTGCGGGTCGAGGGCGCCCGCTTCAGCGAGCGCATCGAACAGCATGGCCTGATCGAAACGCCGCATCACGACGACCCAGTCGAGAGCCGCCCCATGCGGCGAGAAACCGACAGCGCCGTCCGCCCCGCGGAAAATGCCTCGAACCTCCTCGTAAAGCGTCGGTGCGGTGCGCCGGTTCAGTGTGAATTCGGCCTCGCAGGCGCGCCGCCGGAGATGGGTTGTCGAAAAATGGAGGTAGGGATATTTTACAGCGCGCTTCAGCTTGAAGACGCGTTCACCTGCAATGAAGACCAGCGAAGCATGGGTTTCGACGACCTCGACACGATCCACTCCCGGACCGTAGGAGGACGCGTCCCTCAGAAAGGCGGTAACGTCCCGCTGATCCTGGCTCAAAAGCGCCGTTACAGGGTCTGAAAGCGTGCTCTGGCGCCGCGCTCTATGGCGGCGGCGATCAGCCGGTCGATATTGAGGCGATGACGGATCAGCTCGAGGATCCGTAACTCTTCCTGGGTCGCCTCGCCGTCGACGGCGACAAGGTCGCAGGCGATCGCATACGCGGTCTCCCGCAATTTCGCCGGTAGGGCCGCCTTGATTGTTTTCAGCGTTTGCTCGAGCCCGTCCTCCTGGGCGATCAGGCTCGAGCAGTCATTGAGCACGCGCGGCAATTCGCGGCGATCGAAATCGCGAAACACCGGGAGGTGTCCGACGATGTCGCCGATTATTGTGAGTTCCGCGTCGGGCATTTCGCTGTCGGCTGCCGACACGATGATCATCGTGTAGATCAGCGCGCGGTGCTGGTCGAGCATAAGGGACCTCTCGTGATCGGCAGCCTCACAGACCAAACGCCTGGCCCCCTGTCAAGCCCTCAAGGGCTGGCCCTTTCGAGAAATCCGGCGGTCTCCTCGGCCGCTTCGGCGAGCGGCAAGCGGGCGATTGCAACGCCCTCAGGAAAGGCTGACAGGAGGCGCGACGGCAGCAAGCGATCGAGCATGACGAAGATGCCGCGGTCGTCGGCGCGACGGATCAGCCGGCCATAGGCCTGTCGCAGTCGCAGCCGGGCAATGCGATCGGCATATTGCGCGCCGCCGAAAACCGGCTTGCGGGCGCGGTGCAGAACGTCGGGGCGCGGCCAGGGTACCCGATCGAAGACGATGAGCCGCAGCGCGGCCCTGGGATGTCGACGCCATCGCGCACCGCGTCGGTCCCGAGCAGGCACGAATCCTCCTCCGCCCGAAAGATATCGACAAGGGTTGCCGTCGACATCGCATC
>Ga0126384_10000510_pt1 | contig 21418 bp, 20 predicted proteins | sample PanSoiMetPlot_36_FD_92543 | JGI IMG/M metagenome (GOLD analysis project Ga0126384, IMG submission 92543) | Tropical forest soil microbial communities from Panama - MetaG Plot_36 | ecosystem: Environmental > Terrestrial > Soil > Tropical forest > Bulk soil | place: Panama | collected 2016-02-17 | reverse complement strand
GTCGCACAAGTGCTACCAGGGCTGCACGTGCTATCGCAGGCAGGCGCTGGTCTCTCTCGTCACGCACGATCGCGGCCAGCTCGGCGAGCCCGAGCAGGCCTCTTGCCGCGATGACGCCAAGCTCGCTTAGGTGCCCACGCACACCGTTCATGAGCTGCGTGCGCTGGCCGATCAGCTGCGAGCGCGCGCTGTGCAGCATGAACAGGCCTTGCTGCTCGATCCCCTTCACCGGCACGAACGACATGCTCGGCCGTGTCACCGCCTCACAGATCGCCGCCGCATCACCCGCATCCGTCTTGCCGCGTTTGACATAGGCCTTGACGTACTTCGGTGGCATCAGCTTGACGGTGTGTCCCAGCTTGGAAATCTCACGCGCCCAATAATGTGCACTGCCGCAGGCCTCCATCCCGACCAGACACGGCGCCAGCTTGGCGAAGAACGCCAACACCTCCTTGCGTCTGAGCTTCCGGGCCACGACGACCTTGCCCTTGGCATCGACGCCGTGGATTTGGAACACCTTCTTTGCAAGGTCGAGCCCGATGGTGGTAATTCTTGTCATGGACGGCCCTCTCTGGTGATTGGAGCAGCCGACAAAACCGAGTGTCTAGCGGGGTGCAAGTCCCCGTACCGCCAATTGCCTGTCTTCGGGCGGTTAGCATATCTGGAGCGTGCGGAGGCAACGAAGCACGATAGGCCCAGACGTAGAAGCCCCAGCTGCCCTGCGGCAGTACTCGCAGCGGTAGGAACGATCCGGGGGGCGAGCAAACTTGGAGGCCGGAACATCACGGAATATCTGCAGCCTCGAAATAGAGGCCTGCGAGAAGTCGTCATTCGCAGGACAGATGCGGGAAGCCGACCCGTTAATCACTTGGGGAAGGCCGATGACACCGTGGAAGAAACAGGTGAGAGCACACGGTGTACCGCCGGGGTAGGGGATCCAGCATCCAAGGAAAGGTTCTCGGAAATAACGTCGGGAAGCTGCCGTGGGCAGCAGGGACTGGAACAACCTGCAAGGACTCTCCAAACGAGGCTAAAAACCGAAGGAGGAGAGAGCCCAACGGGAGCGACGCATGAGCCAGTACGAGCGACGACGGAGGGGTAACTCCCTCCCAGGAGACGGTCCACGTCTCCCCGACGGAGGTAACACCCGAGTTGGGCAAAGGGGCTCTGGACACTTGGCGGCCTTCTCGGGCGTCTAGGCGGCCGGCTTGATAAAACCGGCACATACGCAGATGACGGCTCAAGGAGGCGAGGCTGTAGGCAAACCAGGAGTGGCGGGGGTGGATACGAACCAGCGTTTAAGCCTCTCCAAGCCTTGGGAAGGCCTATGGTGACACGCCAGGGTTTGGAACCGGACCCGGGAAATCTGGCTGTCCGGGATTCTAGGGGGGCTTCGGCAAACGTGCGCCAGGGTGAGACTGTGAACCCGTTCCGCAATCGAAAGAGCGGAAACGGAAACCCCTTGCCTACAGCGAGGCGCGGCCGATTTCTATCCCGACCGTCTACAACGATCACTCTACGGCACCTCGATGCCTTGTGAGGCGCCGTCCACCCCATCATAAGCGCCGTTGCGTGGTGGTCCGGTTTTGTGAACCGGCCACGGGTCGACCACCCGATGTGCAAAGGTACCAATAGGGTGCATCAGCGCGAGTGCCATCAGTCGTTTGTGATGGGTCCGCTCCATGGTACGATTTCGCCATGGCAAAGCTTACACCAACACTCTACGATCTCAGCGTTCCGACCTTCCTGCAGACAGCGAGAGCCGTCGGAGGCTGTCTCGACCGCACGCCTAGACATTGCGCCGAGACCGGGGCCGATCTGGAAGAACTCGTAAAGGCGCGCCTGTTCCCCGACATGGCGCCTTTCCATTTTCAGATCGAAGCCCTGACGCATCATGCTGTGTGGGGGATGGAGGCTGTGAAAACCGGCGTGTTCGCCCCACCCCCTCTGGTCGGCGAGATGCCTTTCGCCGACCTACGCGTCATGGTCGGCGACGCAATAACGACGTTAGCGGCGTTTACCCCCGATGAGGTCAATAGCTGGTCTGGCCGGAAGCTGGATATTGAAATCTATCAACCGCTCGACGAGGAAAATGCCACAACGTCGAGCTGGGGCCCTCGGACATTGGCCTTCACGCCAGAGACCTTTCTACTCTCGTACTCGCTACCCAACTTCTATTTCCATTCTGTGACCGCGTACAACATTCTGCGCACGCGAGGCGTGCCGCTCGGAAAATACCATTACCAGGGACAGCTCCGCACCAGACCGGTCTAAATCGCCGTCACCGCGTGCAGTTGAGTTTGACGGGGGCGAGCTAGTCGCGCGTCTGGCGGGCAAGTGGCTGCCGGCGGCACGGACCTGTAGATGACCGCTCCGGGTCAAAATCGACGGGCGGTAACCAGTCGATGGAAGAATTGCTCCGAAAGCTGCCGTAAATCCAACGGCTTACTTAGCGCAGGCACATGCTGATCTGTCTCTCAACCAAGGAGACAGACCATGGAAGACCATCAATCGCCCGTTGCCGACAAGCCTGCACCTCGCAGACCTTGGAACAAGGGCAAGCTCGTTGGTGCTAAGCCGCCGTTGCGGCCAAGCCACGTCTGGTCGATCAGAACCAAGCTGCAGATGCAGGGACGCCAGCGCGATCTCGCGCTTTTCAACCTAGCGATCGGCAGCAAGCTGCGGGGCTGTGATGTGGTCGCCGTCCGTGTTGACGACGTGGCGCCTAGCGGCTACGCGATGGACCGCGCGACGATCCGGCAGAGGAAGACCGGCAGGCCCGTCCGGTTCGAGCTGACCGACCACACTCGAATAGCGATCGACGAGTACCTGAGACTGACGGGCCGGAAGGCTGGCCAGTTCTTATTTGCCGGTCGCGGAAATTCGGATAAGGGCCTGACCACGCGGCAGTACGCGCGGCTGTTGCAAGAGTGGGTAGCCAGCATCGGGCTTGACCCGGCCAAGTTCGGCACGCACTCACTGCGTCGCACTAAGGCGGTCCTGATCTACCGTCGCACGGGGAACCTTAGAGCGGTACAACTTTTGTTGGGGCATTCCAAATCGAAAGTACCGTTCGCTATCTCGGTATTGAGGTCGATGACGCGATCGAGATCGCAGAGAAGTTGACATCTGAGACCGACGCGATACCCCAGCAAGCAGACGTGGCCGTGGCAGTTGCCTTGTCGCCGTTTATAGCGTGGATCATGTCTGCTTCTGTATAAGGCCAACCGAACGGCCAACAACAAATATGCTGCTTCCTTCCTGAGCGGGTAGTAATTTCGAGCCCGAGCTCGCCTTTAGCTCCTCTCATCTGATCGGAGAGGACGCACGGGGCGACAGCGTGTCAACGTGGCATGTCAGCGTGGCGGTGCTGGCCAACTGGCTGCGCGCGTGCCAGAGAGTGAGCCGCAAGCCCCGTGGATCTCGACCTGCTGTCGCCGTTCACCGAAGTCGCCGCGGAAACCGGAGAGCTCAATGCTCGTTGGCCTGATCTCTGATACGCACGGATTGGTTCGTCCCGAGGCGCTTGCGGCGCTCAAGTATTCGGAGATTATTATCCACGCCGGCGATATCGGCAGCCCGGAGGTCCTCGACGAGTTGCGTACCATTGCGCCCACGTTTGCGGTGCGGGGCAACAACGACATTCAGGCATGGGCGGCCAGCGTGCCGGAAAGGCAAATCGTTGAAGCTGGAGAGCGGCAGATCTGGGTGCTGCATCAAGTTGGGCAGCTCTACCGCGAGCCAGTCGCCGACGGTTGCGCAGCCGTCGTGTTCGGGCACACACACGAGCCCTTGGTCAAGGACCGGAACGGAGTGCTCTACATCAATCCAGGGAGCGCCGGTCCGCGCCGTTTCAAGCTGCCGGTGACGGTCGGCCGGCTGTGGGTAACCCGCGATGGGCTGCGGTCGGAGATCGTCGAGTTGCACGCCTGAGGTGTGGCTGCTCAAGCCGCGGGAGCCAATCACGTGACAGTGCGATTGCGCCGAACCAGCCTCTTCCCTTCGGCAGCGTCAAACTTTGCTGATGGCGACACGGCAATCGCGATTCTCTGCCCACTGCTAGGATGATGGTCGAGCTGCACGAGGATTGGAATCAGCAAGCGCGGCCGCTTGGGGGAGCGGTTCAGTCGATCCAAAGGTCGTGGCGCTTGACAGTTCTGCAAAGCTACTTCAAGCCGAGATGTATTGTAAACCCAAAGGAGGATCGCCCATGTTGCAGGATCTGGTTCGAGCGGTAGGCATTGCCGCGGTAATTCTCGTTGCAAGCCTTGGCTCGCAAGCGCAAGCACAAACACCGCCGGCCGCTACGCAAGGGGCGAGCGACATCAAGCGGACGGTTCTGCAGAAGTTTGATGTGCCGGGATCCAATTATGAGACTGTGATTGCGTTCGTCGAAATCGCACCAAACGGCGTGGTCGGCAGACATACACACCCTGGCGTCGACAGCGGTGTTCTGCAATCCGGCCAGCTCTCGCTGACGGCCGAGGGTCGGCCTGAGCAAGTCGCAAAGGCGGGAGACAGCTGGCAGGTCCCGCCGAACACGGTGCACTGGGGCAAAGCGGGACCCGAGGGCGCCAAGATTGTCAACACCTACGTGGTCGAGAAAGGCAAGCCCCTGGCCTCACCTGCTCCGTAGCAGGGCGCTTGCCTCCCAGAAAGTTGGGCCCGCTTCAGGAGCGGGCCTTCCCCGTTTGCCGGTTGTCCCCTGGCGGCAGGGAGTTGTGCACATGGCCGAGAAAGGTGCCGTCGACGGCAGCCGCGAGCCGCTGTCCGGTCTTGTCGAGCGCGTGACATTTCACAGCACCGAGACCGGGTTCTGCGTTTTGCGAATTAAGGTGCGTGGACACCACGACTTGGTGACCGTGCTGGGCTCCGCCGCCGACGTACATGTGGGCGAGCACATCCAGGCGAGCGGGCAATGGCAGCAGCATCGCGAGCACGGCCTCCAGTTCCGCGCAAGCTTCTTGCAGGTGGTGCCGCCATCGTCGATCGAAGGCATTCGCCGCTATCTCGGCTCCGGCTTCATCAAAGGCATCGGCCCGCACCTCGCGGAAAGACTGGTCAAGGCGTTTGGCGAGGGCGTGCTCGAAGTAATCGAGCGCACGCCTGAGCGCCTGCTCGCGGTCGATGGAATTGGGAAGACGAGGCTTGGGCGCATAACCTCGGGTTGGGCCGAGCAGAAGGTCGTTCGCGAGATCATGGTGTTCCTGCAGAGCCACGGCGTCGGCACATCGCGGGCGGTACGAATCTTCAAGACCTACGGGGCCGACGCGATCCCTCTGGTCAGGGAGAACCCCTATCGCCTTGCCCGCGACATTCGCGGCATCGGCTTCATCACCGCCGACCAAATCGCCCAGAAACTTGGTATCCCGAAGACCTCCATGCTGCGCGCGCGTGCCGGCATTACCTACGCCCTGCTGCAAGCGATCGAGAACGGCGATTGCGGATTGCCCGAGGCCGAGCTACTGACGCTCGCCCAGAAATTGCTCGAGGTCGAGCGCCGGCTGCTCGCCGACGCCCTGGCGCTCGAACTCTCAGCCGGCAGCGTGGTTGCAGACACCATCAATGAACAGCCGTGCGTGTTCCTGCCGCATCTGCGGCATGCCGAGGATGCGATTGCGGCTACCATCCGGAACCTGCAAGCCGGACGCCCACCGTGGCCTGCCATCGACGCGGAGAAGGCCATCGACTGGGTAGAAGCGCGGCTCGGCGTTACGTTGGCGCCAGGCCAGCGCGATGCCGTCGTAAAGGCGATGTCGTCCAAGATCCTGATCGTCACTGGCGGACCTGGCGTCGGCAAGACTACCATCATCCGCGCCATCCTAACCATCCTGCGGGCGAAGGGCGTGACGCCGCTTCTGGCGGCTCCAACCGGCCGGGCCGCCAAGCGATTAGCAGAAACTACGGGGCTCGAAGCCAAGACCATCCATCGCCTACTGGAGTTCGATCCGAAGGGCGGTGGATTCCTCCGTTGCAAGGAATTGCCACTCGAGTCCGACCTGCTGGTGCTCGACGAGACATCCATGATCGATGTGCCGTTGATGGCGTCTTTGCTGAAGGCGCTGCCGCAGACCGCCGCACTTCTGATCGTAGGCGACGTCGACCAACTGCCCTCGGTCGGGCCCGGACAGGTGCTTGCCGACTTGATCGGAAGCGGGCAATTGCCGGTCGCCCGTCTCACTGAGATCTTCCGCCAGGCGACCGCCAGCCGGATCATCGTCAATGCGCACCGGGTCAATGCAGGCGCAATGCCGGAGCTCGCAACACCGGACGGCGATAACGACTTCTACTTCGTCGAGGCCGCCGACGCGGAGGATATAGCCGCCAAGATCGTCAAAGTGGTGGCCGATCGCATCCCGGCGCGTTTCGCCCTCGCCCCAATTCGCGACGTACAGGTGCTCTGCCCGATGAACCGCGGTGCCGCCGGCGCGCGGGCGCTCAACCTCGCGCTGCAGGCGGCGCTCAATACTCGCGAGAGTGGGACGACAATCGAGCGGTTTGGCTTTACCTACCGGATCGGCGACAAGGTCATGCAGATCGTGAACAATTACGACCGCGAGGTGTTCAACGGCGATATCGGCTTCATCACCGAGATTGATCACGACGGCGGCGAGTTGACGATCGACATCGATGGACGGTCGGTGGTCTATCCTTTCGGCGAGCTCGACGAGGTGGTGCTCGGCTACGCCACAACCATCCACAAATCGCAGGGCTCGGAGTATCCGGCGGTGGTGATCCCGGTCGCGACCCAGCACTACGCCATGCTGCAGCGCAATCTGCTCTACACGGGAATGACGCGTGGCAAGCGCCTGGTGGTGCTCGTCGGCCAGCGCAAGGCGGTCGCCATCGCTGTGCGTGGCACTCAAGGCCGGCGGCGCTGGTCGAAGCTGCAGGATTTGCTTGCTTCGGCGATTCGGTCGCCGCGAGACAAGCGGTCAAGTGAACGTCGCTGATACCATCCTCTTTGCGCCGGCATCACGACGGAAGCGGGCACCCAATAGCTCCCAAGAAACCACATCGTAAAACAGGGTTCTGCGACGGCTTTGGCGATTCTTCTGGGCGTGGTGTCCTCCGCGCTGCAGGGCAGTTTGTCTTGCCGCCGTGGGGTCGCTCCGCACCTCAGCGCGTTCTATTGGCTATTTGGCTTCGCCCAGGTCAGAACGGCAAGTGTGGACAAGGCGAAGGCCCATCGGCCACGTGGTCAGGGAGCAATCGGCGAGCTGAGAAACCCCGTGGCAAGGCCCTGCGCCCATTCGGGCCGGCCATTTTCGAGCGCGCGGGCGGAAGCGGCAATCCAGTCGTATTCGACGGCGATCAGCTCGACGATCCAGCGCCCAGATCGCTTATCCAGCAACGCATAGCGCGCATGCGGACTGCCAACTGCAGATACATGGGCGGGTGCGTTTGGATCGTAGTAGGCCGGGCAGCCGACCGAGCCGGGATTGACGATCAGCGTAGCCGCGCCTGCGTGTACCACGCGGGGCAAGTGAGAGTGAGCGCACAGCACTAGAGAGTTCTGCATTTTGCCGAGGCGAGCGGTGATGGTTTCTACGGGTGCTAGCACGAGGTGGGCGTCCACCACGCTCTCCAGCAGGTATTGGTTGTCATCGTCGGGAGTGCCGTGTACCGCCAGGATGCCATCTTCCAGCTCGCACAGTGGCGGCAAAGCACCGAGGGCAGCACGCTGGCTCGCCAAGAGCTGGTCGGCGGCAAATGCATCCGAGGCATACATGCGCTCGCGCGGCATTTCCGCAACCCATCTGTCATGATTGCCCCGCACCGTGGGTAGGCCGAGCGTGTCGAGAAGCTCCATAGTCTCCCGTGGCCAGAGCGGTCCGGAGACGCAATCCCCAAGGTTCACCGTGCGGTCGACGGTTCGCGCTTCTATGTCATGCTGCACGGCTTCGAGTGCAGGCAAGTTGCCGTGGATATCGGCGAGGACGGCAAGTCGAATAGCTGTTCTCCATTGTGCCAATGCGTCTGGACATCACCATGCGAGCAATGCTGTGAGCTCAGTTCCCATGAACGGGCAGTCAACACGCCCCGACTAGTGACCCGTACTACCTAAAATAAGTTGTTGCGTTTCGTCACGAACACTGATTCTTGAACTGTCGCGAATATCCGACAAGGGCGCGACATGGTAATAAGAAATTCGGCTCGCTGGACGGTCCGCCTCTTAGCCGAACACGTCGTCGAACGCAAAATCGTCGAGACCGCGCACTTCAACGCGGTCGCCCGGGCGCTAAATAAAACGACAGCATCGAGAACAGTGGACTTGGATATATCACCGGTAAGTGAACGTGCCGTCCTGCGTAATGCGGGGTCGGCACCGACCACGCAGACACACTCGCGCACTTCGATCAGGAGTTGGGCAAGCGATTAGTGGGCTGGGTAGAGGGCAGCCTTTGCGAGCCTTTGACCGCCTGTATGCGATTGGTTGCTTTCATTTTTTTGTACAGGCGCGTCATGTAGTGCTTGATCGTGCTCACTTTTAAGCCAAGCCTTTCCGCAATCTCTTGGTTGGTTAGCCCCTGCGCTGCATGGTCAAGCATTTGCTGTTCCCTGTAGCTCAGGGCGGCGCTCCTCCTCCTGTTTTCTGGCACCAGAGGACCGCCCCGCGACTCTGTTAGCAGTCGAGAGGCAAGCGTCGGCGTAATGAAGGGCCTGCCAGCGGCGATCGTCTCGATGGCCTCAACGAGTTCGGCTCCGCTCACGGCCTTGAGAATATAGCCGGCCGCACCATCAGCCAGGGCCTTTGCCACGCTCGGTGGATCGTCGCGTCCGGTGAGGACCACAAACTTGCACTGGGAACGGCTGTTGGCGATCTCCTGGTTGGCAGCCAACGCTTCCAAGGTGCTCATGTTCACAAGCACGATGTGGGGGTTCTGCTCGCGGAGCGCCTGTTGCGCATCAATGGCGGTCGTGCCCTCGGCAACCAGCAGAAGTTGTCTGGCGCGGGCGACGGCATGCACGACACCCAACCGGAACAGCGGGCAGGCATCGATCACGGCAACGCGGATTGGACTATGCATTTCAATCCCGACTATACCTTTGGGGGATCACTGGAACGATCCCAACTCGCGGGCGGGTGCTTTTCTGCTGCGCTCGGTACTCCGCGGCGCAGCGACCTGTGCCGGGAACAACAAAGCATTGCCGCCTTTTGCGCGCTTGACCTACATCAACCCCCACGCGGACAGGTCGTCACAGGTGGTTCGCCAAGGGCATCGGGCACAATCGCCGCCAAGGCCTTCGCTCTGCTATTGCGCCGCTGTTTGACCCAAATCAACGCAGTGGGGTCCGCGACGGTCACCTAGTCCAGCCGCGACATGCTGCGCCAGAAGAAGCTGCAGCACGGAAAAGAGGCAAGGGATCAAAGCCATGTCGGACTACAAGGAAGATTCTGACTTCGCTGGCGCGCCCAAAGTGCCGGTGGCATTCTTTTTTTCCACGCTTTTGGTGCTGGCGTTAGTTGGCGCCGTGCTGCTGTGGGCGTATTTGGGTTCGCGACCAATCTCACCCAGCTTTCGGGCAACGGACAATCCGGCATTCTCGTCTGGGCGCTGAAGGCCCCGCGCCGTCGCATCACGCTCGCTATCAGTCGCACGATCACGGCGCGTCCAATGCCTTGAGGCAATCTCGACCAGCTAGCGGGCGGCAACGCTGGTCGACCCGCGCCTCGGCGCAGCGAAGAGCCGCGCCCAATCGGCAGCAAACGGCTTTGCGCCCGATTGTGGCTGATAGGCACGTGATCTGAAGCGCCGCGTGACCACGCCGCAATTCGCGGGGGTTGATGCCGTTGTTCGACAAGGCTGCAGCCGAACCTTTGGCATGCTCGCGCAGCTTTGGCGAATTGAGCCACTAGCGTCGATCTCGAAATACGGAGGGCCTGGCCGACGGCGACCAGTTCCCATGATCACCTGGGCAAGCAATTTGACCTGCGTCAAAGCAGCCATGCCGCAACTCCACCATATCTGGCTCGCTCGCGCACAGGGGAGAAGCGGATATGGCCGAGAACAGCGTGGACGGGCGTGCCGCCCGCGCCGACTGCGTGGCCTTGGTGGGTTGCCTTGTCTGCGCCGGCTTTGGGGCGGCATGGCTCTTTGCCTCCGACAGCGCCGGTTTGGCTTTTCATGGCCTGCTGCTGTTGGTGGCCTCGCTTGCCGCCTTGGGGTGTGTCGTCGAATTCTCCTTTGATTCGGTGCGGCGGCTTCCGACGGGCTACATGGATGGACCCATCAAAGTTGCCGCCATCGCCGGGTTGATTTGGGGCATTGTCGGTTTTGTCGTGGGCGATGTCCTAGCCTGGCAACTTGCTTTTCCGGCGCTGAACCTTGATCTGCCCTGGACCAGTTTCGGGCGCCTGCGACCGCTGCACACCTCGGCGGTGATTTTTGCCTTCGGTGGCAACGTATTGATTGCGACCTCGCTTTATGTCGTGCAGCGCACCTGCCGCGCCCGATTGCCGGGACGCTGGGCCCCTTGGTTCGTCGTCTGGGGCTACCAGCTGTTCGTGCTGATCGCCGGCACCGGCTACTTGCTGGGTATTACGCAGAGCAAAGAGTATGCGGAACCAGAATGGTATGCGGACCTTTGGCTCACCGTGGTGTGGGTCGTCTACTTGGCCATTTTTCTCGGCACGTTGGCGAAGCGGAAGGAGCCGCACATTTACGTAGCGAATTGGTTCTACCTGGCTTTCATCGTCACCATTGCCATGCTGCACCTCGTCAATAACGCGGCTGTCCCCGTCAGTTTGACGAGCGCCAAGAGCTACATCGTTTATGCCGGCGTGCAGGACGCCATGACGCAATGGTGGTACGGGCATAACGCGGTCGGCTTTTTTCTAACCGCCGGCTTCCTTGGCATCATGTACTACTTCATCCCGAAGCGTGTTGAGCGGCCGATCTATTCCTACCGTTTGTCGATCGTGCATTTCTGGACGCTGATCTTTCTCTACATCTGGGCCGGCCCGCACCACCTGCACTATACGGCCCTGCCCGATTGGGCGCAGACGCTTGGCATGACCTTCTCAATCATGCTGTGGATGCCGTCCTGGGGCGGCATGATCAACGGGCTCATGACACTGTCGGGCGCCTGGGACAAGCTGCGCACCGATCCGGTCGTGCGCTTCCTGGTCGTCTCGGTGGCCTTCTATGGCATGTCGACATTTGAGGGACCGGTGATGAGCATCAAGGCGGTCAACTCGCTGTCTCACTACACCGACTGGACCATCGGTCACGTGCACTCTGGGGCGCTCGGCTGGGTGGCGATGGTCTCCTTCGGTGCGCTCTATTGCCTCCTGCCCTGGCTATGGGGCCGGCGCAGCTTGTATTCGCTGCGCCTGGCTGAATGGCACTTTTGGACGGCAACGCTCGGGATCCTGCTCTACATCACGGCGATGTGGGTGTCCGGTATCACGCAAGGATTGATGTGGCGCGCGTACGATCGGTTGGGCTTTCTGCAGTACTCATTCATCGAAACCGTCGAGGCCATGCGGCCCTACTACATCATCCGGGCGATTGGCGGCCTGCTGTTCATCACTGGTGCTCTGATCATGGCCTTCAATGTCTGGCGCACGTTACGCGGCGATGAGCCCGTGGACGCCTCCGAGCGCCCCCTGCTCGCTAGCGCACCTCAACTTGAGATCGGCGCGACGACGTAGAGGCAACCATGAAGCACGAACTATTCGAGAAGAACTCACTTATTCTGTTGATTGGCATACTGATCGTCGTGTCGATAGGCGGCCTGGTGCAGATCGCGCCGCTATTCTGGGTGGACAGCACGATTGAGAAGGTCAAGGGCATGCGCCCTTATAGCCCCTTGGAACAGGCGGGCCGCGACATCTATGTGCGCGAAGGTTGCTATGGCTGCCACAGCCAGATGGTTCGAACCCTGCGCGACGAAGTCGAACGTTATGGCCACTACAGCCTGGCCGCCGAAAGCATGTACGATCACCCATTTCAATGGGGGTCCAAGCGCACCGGCCCGGATTTGGCGCGCGTCGGCGGCAAATACTCGGACCAGTGGCACAGTGAGCATTTGATCAATCCGCGTGCGGTCGTCCCCGAAAGCATTATGCCGGGCTATCCGTGGCTAGCCGAAAGCAAACTTGAGGTGCGCGACACCGGCGACAAGCTCAGAACGCTGCGGCGCGTTGGTGTGCCCTACAGCGATGACATGCTGGCAAACGCCCAACAGGATCTGATCGCACAGGTCTCGCCCGACAGCCGCATCGCCGCCGACTTTCTGCGGCGTTACCCCAAAGCCAAGGTCGCCAAGTTTGACAACAAGGTCGGCACGCCACCGAGCGAACTCGATGCCTTGGTAGCGTACCTGCAAATGTTGGGAACACTTGTTGACTTTGCCACTTTCGACGCATCCGGGCCCAACCTGCGCTGAAGGCTCACCATGACCTACGATACCGTTGCCAGCCTGTGCCAGGTGGCCTCGCTGTTGCTGTTCGTCTCCCTGTTTCTGGTGGTGTTGGCGTATGCGCTCAAACCCTCCAATGGGTCGCGTTTCGAGGCGGCGCAGCGCCGGGCCCTCGACCTCGACCCGTCACGGCCTGAGAGCTTCACGCCATGAGCGCAGATACGCCCGACATCGATCCCGTCACCGGCGTGGAGACCACCGGGCATGAGTGGGACGGCATCAAGGAGTTGAACAAGCCGCTACCCAGATGGTGGGTGTGGACCTTTTATGCGACCATCGTATGGGCCGTCGGCTATTGGATCGTCTATCCCGCGTGGCCAACCAGCAACGGCTACAGCAAGGGGATATTCGGCTACAGTCAACGCGACGTGGTTGCCAAAGACCTCGCCGCCGCGCAGTCGGCGCAAACGGCCTATCGCGACAAGCTCAAGGCGACGCCGCTGGCCGACATCCGCTTCGATCCTGACCTATACCGGTTTGCAATCAGCGCCGGCAGCGCCGCGTTTCAGAACAATTGTGCGCCCTGTCACGGCCGCGGCGCGCAAGGCTCTATTGGCTATCCGAACCTCAACGACGATGACTGGTTGTGGGGCGGCAGCCTTGAAGAGATTGAGCGGACCATCATGGTTGGCATTCGCGGCGACGATAAAGAGACGCGGGCCACGCAGATGCCGCGCTTCGGTCTCGACCAGCTGCTTTCGGAAAAGGAAATCGCCGACGTGGTCGAGTACGTCCTGTCCCTATCGGGTAAATCCCAGGCGCTCGACGCCATCGCTCGGGGCCAAAAGACGTTTGCCGATCAATGTGCCTCGTGTCACGGCGGCGACGGCAAGGGCAAGGCCGAGCTGGGAGCCCCCGATCTGACGGACGCAATCTGGCTCTACGGCGAGAGCCGCCAGGCGGTGTTTGAAAGCGTACGTACGGGGCGCGGTGCGGTGATGCCCGCCTGGGCCGGTCGTCTTGATCCGGTAACTCTCAAGGCGCTGGCGCTCTACGTGCATGGCCTCGGCGGGGGCAAATGACAGCTTGCCTTGCGCCAGATCAAGGTCGATCCGGCCGATACCGAGACAATGGACGGGCAACACCGGGCCGATTAGGACCGCGACCAGGGTGGCGAGTGCGTCGATGACGCGGAGCATGATGCCGTGACTGAGATGGATGAGGCCATCCTGCCCGCATTGTCTCGCGAGGCCGCAGCCGGCGTGCCGCGGTATCATGTCGTTGCCGTCAACAGGGCGGGCGAGCGCCAACTCTACGCCGGCCGCCAGAAGGTCTATCCGAAGCTTGCGCATGGCAGGTTTCGTTCGCTGAAGTGGCTGGTGATGGCGGTCACGCTCGGCATCTATTACGGGCTGCCGTGGCTGCGCTGGTTCCGCGGCCCAGACCTGCCAAACCAGGCGGTGTTGCTCGACATTGCGCATAATCGTTTCTTCTTTTTCTTTCTGGAGATCTGGCCGCAGGAATTCTACTTCGTGACTGGCCTGCTCGTGCTTGCGGCGCTCTCATTGTTTCTCATCACCTCGGTCGCTGGCCGTGTCTGGTGCGGCTATGCCTGTCCGCAAACGGTCTGGACCGATCTGATGATCGTGGTCGAGCGCTTTTGGCAGGGCGACCGCAATGCCCGCATCCGCCTTGACAAGGAGCCCTGGGCAGCCGCGAAGGTTATTCGCAAGCTCATGACGCATCTGAGTTGGTTGCTGATCGCCGCCGTTACCGGCGGTGCGCTGGTGTTCTATTTCCGCGACGCGCCGACGCTTGCCGGCGAACTCGTGACCGGCGCCGCGCCCGGCATCGCCTACCTATTCTTGGCGCTTTTCACCGCCAGCACCTATTTGCTCGGCGGCATCGCCCGTGAGCAAGTGTGCATCTACATGTGCCCGTGGCCGCGCATCCAAGGCGCGATGGTCGATCATGAAACGCTGCTCATTACCTATCGCGCTCGGCGCGGCGAGCCGCGCGGTCCGCATAAGAAAGGCCAAGCCTGGGACAACCGCGGCGATTGCATCGATTGCAAGGCCTGTGTTGCCGTGTGCCCGATGGGTATCGATATTCGCGACGGCGCACAGTTGGAATGCATTCAGTGCGCGCTGTGCATCGATGCCTGCAACGACATCATGCGCAAGATCGATCGACCACTCGAACTCATCGCCTATGACACGATTAAGGGACAGGAAGCCGCCGCGCTCGGTAGCACTGCCAATGTGCAGTTGCTGCGCGCTCGGACCCTGTTCTATGCCGGGCTGATCGCCGGGGTGAGCGCGATCATGCTGGCGGGCGTACTTCTGCGTACCACCCTTGATATCAACGTGCTGCACGAGCGCAATCCGCCCTTTGTCATGCTTGCCGACGGCAGTTTACGCAATGCCTACACCGTCAAGATCCTCAATAAGCGCAACCAACCGCGCGCGTTCCGCTTGGCGGCCAAGGGCCTGCCGCAGGCAGGGCTCGCCATCGCTGGTGGCGGCGATCCCAACTCGCTTGGCGTCGACACCGACAATGTTCGAGATTTTCGGGTGCTGGTGACCGTTCCGGCAGCAGCGGTCTCTCGGCTAGACCGCCGCCTCACGCCTTTCCAGCTGGTGGTCACCGATGCTGCCTCCGGTCAGGTTAGCGAACGCACCACCCAGTTCCAACGCTAGGCGATCCGATGGCAGGCATTGGCGTCCAGATCGAGGGCAGGCATGGTGAGCGCCGGTTGACCGGCCGGCACGTGCTGGCGGCCATGCTGGTGTTTTTGACCGTCGTGTGTGCCGTCAACACGGCGATGGTCTATTGGGCGCTCTCGACCTATTCCGGCGTCGTTGCCCCCGAACCCTATCGCCAGGGGTTGCACTACAACGATCGTATCCTCGCCGATCAGCGCCAGCGCCACTGGCGCGACGCGCTGACGATCGAGCCCGACGGCCGCATTACGCTTGCGATCACCGCCGCCGATGGGGAGCTCGTCGGCAACCTCAGCGTCGAGGTTGCGATCGGCAGGCCATCGACAAATCGCCAAGACGTCAAGCTCAGATTGGTGGCCGATGCCGAACGCTATCGGGGGCAGATTGCACCGTTGCCGGCCGGCGCCTGGATTGTCGCCGTGGAAGCCCGGTCAGCGGGCGCAGATGGCGAGCCGATGTTTCGTGCCAGGAGACGCCTATGGGTGGCCCCTTGAGCCAAATCGCAAGCGCCGCTGGGTCGTGTCGGCCGGCATTGGCGACCACCACCCTCGCGGTCGCAAACATGCACTGCGGCGGCTGTATGCGAAAGGTCGAAGTGACCTTGGCCGGCATCCCAGGCGTTGTGAGCGCCCGCGCCAACCTATCGGCCAAGCGCGTGAGCGCCAGCTACGTGCCGGGAGACCTGCAAGCGGTTGCGCTGATCGATGCCCTCGAACGCGCCGGCTTTGTCGCCGCCGAGTTGGCCGCGCCAAGCGCCCACCCGATCGCTGCCGCCGATCAGGATTATCTTCGTCGCATCGGCGTCGCCGGGTTCGCAGCCGCCAACATCATGCTGCTGTCGGTGTCGGTGTGGGCAAGTGGCGGCACCGAGATGTCGCCGGCGATCCGCTCACTATTCCACTGGCTCTCGGCCCTGATCGCCTTACCGGCGATCGCTTATGCCGGCGTTCCGTTTTTTCAATCGGCCGCGCAAGCGCTCGCCCGGCGTCGCCTCAACATGGACGTACCGATTTCGCTCGGCATTACACTGGCGACCTTGATGAGCGTTTACCAAAGCGTGCGCGGGACCGACCAGGTCTACTTCGACGCCGCTACCACCCTCCTATTGTTCTTGTTGCTCGGGCGGTTCCTCGATCAGCGCATGCGGGCAAAGGCCGCCGGCGCCGCCGCCAATCTCATTGGTTTGGCGGCAACGAGTGCAACTGTCGTCACGGAGGATGGGTCGCTGGTGCGCGTGAGCAGCAAGGCGCTCGCGCCGGGGATGCGGATCCATGTTGCGGCTGGGGAGCGGGTGGCCGCCGACGGTAGGCTCCTGCACGGATCGGGTGAGGTCGACCAGAGCCTCATTACCGGCGAAAGCACGCCATGCCGGGTTGCGCCGGGCACCTTCATCTATGCCGGGACCATCAATTTGTCCGGCGCTTTGGTCGTGGAAGCCACGACCGGAACCGATAACACGCTAATTGCCGAAATTGCCCGCCTGATGGCAACCGCGGAGCAAGCGCGTGGCCGCTATGTCCGGTTGGCCGATCGCGCTGCGCAGCTCTATGCACCGCTCGTGCATGCGCTTGGTCTTGCAACCTTCCTCGGCTGGCTTGTGAGCGGATTGGGATGGGAAGCCGCATTAACCAATGCCATTGCCGTTCTCATCATCACCTGCCCCTGCGCGCTGGCTCTCGCCGTCCCGGCCGTGCAGGTGGCGGCGACCAGCCGGCTGTTTGCCCACGGCATCCTGGTCAAGACGCCCGATGCGCTCGAGCGTCTCGCCGAAATCGATACCGTGGTGTTCGACAAGACCGGAACGCTGACGCTAGGGCGGCCGACCCTCGTTAATGCCGGTGCGGTCGATCGAACAATTTTGGCAGCGGCGGCGGCGATCGCCGCCAACAGCCGCCACCCTTACGCGCGCGCGGTGGTGAGGGCCGCACGCGAGCTGGGCTTGGCCATCCAACCGGCGACCGGCACCCAAGAAGTGGCGGGCTTTGGCCTCGAGCGGCAAAGCCCTTTGGGCCGGGAGCGGCTGGGCTCGGCCGCCTGGTGTGGCCTCATAAACGCAGAAGCGGCCATCACGCTGTGCTACCGCGCGGTCGACGGCGCCATTACGGGTTTGATATTGGCAGATCAGCTGCGCCCCGACGCAGCCGAGGCCATCCAGGGCCTGGCGCGCGCCGGTTTTGCCATCGAAATCCTGTCGGGCGATCGGCCGAGCGCGGTCACCGCAATTGCCCGCGATCTCGGTGTCGGGCAGTTCCGTGCCCAGCTCCTTCCAACTGACAAGATCGGGCGCCTGGCTGAGCTCGCCGCCGCCGACCACAAGGTCTTGATGGTAGGTGATGGCCTCAACGATGCGCCGGCGCTTGGTGCCGCCCACGCCTCGCTGTCGCCCGCCACGGCGGCCGATATCAGCCAGACTGCCGCCGACGCCGTGTTCCAGGGTGATGCGCTCGCTCCAGTGTTGGAAACGCTTGGGCTCGCCCGCGCTGCTCGCCGCATGGCCCTGCAGAACTTCGCCATCGCTATCGGCTACAATCTCATCTTCGTGCCGCTGGCGGTCACTGGCTATGTCACACCCTTGCTTGCCGCGATCGCCATGTCGGTTTCGTCGTTGGCGGTGACGGTGAATGCGCTACGGCTGCGCACCAGAAAGGTTTCGTTGCCATGACGGCGTTGGCCTGGCTCATCCCCTGTGCGCTGTTGCTTGGACTAGCGGGATTGGCGGCTTTTCTCTGGTCGCTCAAGTCCGGACAGTTTGATGACTTAGAGGGAGCGGGCTGGCGAATTCTTGAGGACGAACAGCCGCCAACCGCAGATCCGCCCGCTCACAGGTAGCTGGTTGGAACAGGGCGGACGACGCTGCGAAAGGCGTGCCAGGTGGCATAACCGATCAAGGGAAATATCAGCACCAAGCCCACGAACAGGCTGGCCATTCCGACGCTCATAAAGCCGGCGATCAATCCCGCCCAGAGCAACATCGGTCGCAAGTTGTTGCGAACGGCGGACACGCTGGCCGCGACTGCCGTAACGGTATCGATCTTTTGCGCGATCAGCAGCGGTACCGATACCACCGAGATGGTGAACACCAGGAAGGCCAGTGCGCCACCGATCAAGGTTCCGGTCGCCAGCAGGCCCAAGCCAGCGGGCGTGAATAGGAGTGTGGGGACAAAGTCCTTGGCTGGCGGCAGCTGGCTCGTGCCCAGGAACAGCATGAACAACAGCAATGCCAGCTGCAGCCAAACGATGTAGACAAATGCGAGCATGGCGCCAAAGAAGCTGACCGCGCCGACCTTGCCCAGGGCCGCCGACGTCACGTCAAGCAGGGTCACCTCTTCGCCGATTTCGAGCCGGCGACTGGTTTCATAGAGGGCCACCGCGAGAACTGGGCCGATCAAGAGAAACCCGCCGCTGAGTGGTAGAATAAGCGACTCCCATCGGTAGCAGATGAGACCGACGAACAAGAAGGCGGCCAGCCCTGCGAACAGTACCCCATAGCTGAGACTGACGACCGGTGCGGCCCAGAAGTCGCGCCATCCGCACGCCAGCCAATCCCAGGGTGCATCGAAGGCCACCTCATTTAGCGCGATCGTCCGCGTTGCACCTTCTCGCCCGCGGCTGCCCGCTGCCTTGTCCGCTACTGCCATGGTTGCCGCGTGCCTCAAGTTGGTTCGCCGTCTTTCCACATCGACTGTCAGCCGACGGTTTGCCTTGATCAGGATCAAAGCTGCGGCTCGCGGTGAGGCGATCGCGGCGCCACGCGCGGCCAAGCCAGCAAATGGGCCAGCCTCGCAATGAGGCGCGGCACATTGGCCGGCGCGGATGCTGGCGCGCCAAAGATTTCAGCCAAACTGTTCGAAACGTGGCCGCGAACGAGGTGCCGAAAGCTCGCAGCAAATGTCGATCTGGCGCGAGGTTCGCAGCCGCCGCGGCCGTTTTGACGCGCAGCTCGAGCTAACGCGTCCGGTAGTGCTCGAACAAGCGAAGGTTAGGACAAAACGTCGGCCTATCCCCGGACGGTGGTTGTTGGTCCAGCCATCGCAGGCATTTATCGCTCGTGCCGCAGGTCAGGCAACGGGTTCGCGCCTCCGCATAGTCCTGGCCTTGGCGCGCACGGACCAGTGCGGCCCTGTCGACATTGAGCCGGTCCATCAGGTCATGCATACGCGTTGCCTGTCGTTCGGCCCGGCGCGTCATCCACCAGCGCATATCGTCCTCCCGTTACGCATTGCGGGCGTTGCGATCATCCGGGCTCACGATCAGGCCGTCGATCGTAGGTCCGTTTAGGCAATAGCTTTCTAGACCGCACTCGGCATCGCCGCGGGCCAAGTCCTGGCGGCAACGACGCGATGCCGGGCAGGCGGCGCAGACCCGAGCAAGGTCGCGGAACGTGGTCGGCATCGCCTGGCGCACATACTCCGCATCGATCCCGAGCAGCTCCAGGCGCCGGGGCAGCAATTCGGTGTGCCCATGCGGGGTCAGACTAAGCCGATACAATTCCTCGCTGCTCAGGCCGATCTCGGCGGCGATGCGCCTGAGCTCGCTCGGCGGACACGTTGCCAGCTCATCGACGGCGCGCCTGCGTTGCCGGCAATAACGCCAGCTCCGCCGCAGCTGCTCGGGCAAAAATGAGATGTGTTTCTGGTTCATGGCGTCAATGGCCTCCGCCCATGGGCCTAGACTACCCAGGAGGGCGCCGCGGGCGCTTGACCTGGATCAAATGGCGCTGCGGCCAATTGTACGGGGGCTATGGTGTCATTGTGTGGGGCGCCACCTGAGCCTGCTAATCCAAATTGAGCGTTTGCTGGGATCGACGTTGAACCCTCTGTCCTCGCCCGACGAACGTTGGCTCGGGGTGGCAGCCATCAGCCGTCGTTGCTAGCCGTGAGCGGGCGCGGTCGGCCGCGATCAGAATGTGCGCCCTGGAAGATATCCGGAGAGGAAATCGGCGAGCGTCGGCGTCGTCGGTGCGACAGCAGCTCGATCTATCTGCGTCTCACGTGAGGTTGCGTTGCCGGCACTCTTCACGCCGTTGACCGAAACCGCCTTGCTTGAGCGAGCCAGCCCGGTATGCGAAGACTGCGAGCCAAATTCACGCCCACCCGCGTGCTGGTACCAACGCGGCCACCGCAAGGAATTTGCTGGTCCCCGGCGGCGATCGAGCATGAACCTCGAGCTTGGCCACGACGCATCAATGACACGTTTAACTGCCGCTTTGCCGCTTATCATGTTGCGAGTAGCCTCTGAAACCCGGCGGTACTCGCTGCAACAGCCGGCCAGCCGATGTCCGACCTTTAATAGCTTTATTAGTCAAGTTTGACCTTGATCAGTGGCTCGGGGTGGACACCCCGTTACAATCCAACCGGATTGTAAGGCGCGATCTTCAGCATGGAGAAGAAGCCATGTACAGGCGGTTGCTGATAGCTACCGACGGCTCCGAATTGGCGGCCAAAGCCGAGGCAAGTGGATTGGCCCTTGCTAAGCAGCTTGGTGCGCAAGTGGTGGTGGTGACGGCGACCGAGCCATGGTCGGCTATGACCAACGACGTGGGATTTGCGTTCAACTTTCCGATCGAGGAATACGAGCAGGCGGCAGCCGAGCGCGCCGAACAAATTCTGACCAAGGTGCGTGCGGACGCACAGAAAATGGCAGTCTCGTGCGAAACCGTGCACGTCAATGATTTTCCCGCCGAAGCCATTTTTGCCACGGCAAAAGCCAAACAGTGCGACTTGATCGTCATGGCGTCGCATGGGCGGCGTGGCGTGGCCCGCCTTTTGCTCGGCAGCCAAGCAGCCCGGGTCGTGACGCTGAGTAGTGTGCCCGTTTTAGTCTGTCGGTGAATAGGCTCCGTGCCGAAGCTCGGCTCCAAGGGGGACCATGCTTTGGGTTGAGGCCGCTCAACCCTTGTCGCCCGGTGGTACCTTCGGTCAAACCGTAAGTATGCGCGGTCGAGCCAGAGGGTATTTGCCGCTTGTGCTCGGCTCCTGTCATCACCCCTCGGCTTGGCGCTCCAACAGCTGCGCGCATTGTGGCTGCGACGCGCCCTTAGCCTTACTCAAATTCGCCGCCCTGCTTTTTTGAGATATTGATGGGACGGCGCTCGGTTGCATGGCTGAAAGTCAATTGATCACTATCTGCGGTTGTCAAGGGCTTGAACAAGCGCTGCACTCTGTGCAAGGGCGGAAATAAGCGCATCTGTTGCACGTAGCCGATGATGCCGGCTGCGTCTCATTTTTTGTCGCGCTATACAATAAAGCTGATTGCCTGGACGCGCCGCTCAAGATAGTGGACGGGCTCTCCATTATTTGTTGTAACACAACGACGAAAATCTACGC
>Ga0126384_10000509_pt1 | contig 21425 bp, 14 predicted proteins | sample PanSoiMetPlot_36_FD_92543 | JGI IMG/M metagenome (GOLD analysis project Ga0126384, IMG submission 92543) | Tropical forest soil microbial communities from Panama - MetaG Plot_36 | ecosystem: Environmental > Terrestrial > Soil > Tropical forest > Bulk soil | place: Panama | collected 2016-02-17 | reverse complement strand
CTCATAACCCAAAGGTCGCGGGTTCAAATCCCGCCCCCGCAACCAATTCCGGCCACCGCAAGGTGGCCTTTCCATTTGGGTTATCGTCTCTTGCCATACTCACCTAGTGGATCAGGTCGCTCGCCGAGGACACAACTAGGACACAATTAGGAAATATCTCTTCTGCCAGCACATTCGAGGCCTTCTGGGCGACCTTCGGTTCAAGGTGGACGTAGATATCCGAGGTCGTGCTGATCTGAGTATGCCTCAATTGCTCCTGAGCAAGCTTTAAGTCTTCGGTTGCGGCGTGAATGATGCTGCCGGCCGAATGTCTGAAGAGATGAAATCCGTGCGATCGTTCTCCACGTGTGATGCCCGCAGCGTCAAGTGCGGGGTAAAGGACCTCTTTCCGAAGGAAGTCCGGATCCAAAGGACTACCGTATGACCTGGAAAAAACGAAATCGTTCGGATCCTGCCAGTCAGATTGCTGCTTATGCTGTTCTAGGATTTCGGACAACGTCGACGAGATGCGAATCGTCGCCGCACAAGCTTCTGTCTTCGGACTCTGCAGCCTGCCTCTCCATAGACTATGCGTGATAGTCAACGTGCCTGGTGCAGCGGCGATTCCGAATTCCTGCTGCGACCAGTCAATGTATGCGAGCCCGAAGCCAGGTTCTGGTCTGATGAGGCCCCGTAGCCACACTGCCGGGCCGAAGATGAACCTAGTATTGCTAGGTTGATTGCGGCCCGTTCTTGAACGAAAAGTCGAGAGTATTGTTCGGTTGCGACCATCAATACCGATCTCGAGGTCGGACAGCCTCATCTGCGATAGTGCATACCGTAGATCCCTAATGGGTGCGACTTGGGGATACACCTTCGCCATCTCTCTGAAGCTATCATCGCCAAGTGCTAGCTCACCCGATGGCAGACGCGGCCAAGGTATGTCGTTTGCAGCTAGATATTCTGAGGCTGTTGAGACTCTGCGCGAGATTATGAAAACTGCTGTTGCGAATCCATCGGCTCGCGTCGCTGCGGCAAAAGCGATTTTTGAATTCGCGATGAAGGGCATTGAGCTTGAGGATCACGAGCGTAGATTGGCCGAGATCGAAGAAACGCTAAGAGACAAGAGTGAGATCTCTGAGCCGCGGACGGATGATATAGACGAGCTGCGTAATACCGTTGCACGAATGTAGACAAAGTTCCTCAGTGTTCATTTCGTCCGAACGGGAGGTATGAATGAGTCTACAAGTAAGTAAACGCTTGTCAAAACTTGAGCGGACCTTAAACACTGATGAAAAGACAAGAATGGATGTGATTGAACTAGAACGAGCAGTATTATTCAGGACCAGACTTGAAGGCGGCAGTGTGTGGTTCGAGGGTGGCGGTCACGTTCTCTATCCGCTCAACCACCCCAGGACGCGAAAGGCGTTTTGCGCGATGCTCGAGGCTCAAGATACGCGGATAGAAGGTCTGATACATGATGCGCTCGATTATTGCCTGGAAGTTGATCCATACCAACTCGACGCGAACTATCCACTGCTTGAATACTACTTGTGGACTGTTCTGAATATCTCAGTTAGCGACCAGCCGTTTCGCCCTCTGGCTCTCGACAAGCACTTGACCCTGTACGCTCCCTGCGGGCGTAGGGATAGTCGGATATGTTGGGGCACAAGTCGAAGGCGCCCTGTTGACAAGCAGCGCCGCCGGGGTGTGCTTCTCTCTTTCGCTTTCTTCTTCGGCCTAATACTCAGTTTGGTTGTGCTCGGCATTGCCGCAGCGTTCCTCGGTCGCTTGCTGACTCGGTGGAGCGTTGCGTTCGCAATCGGAACAGGAATCGTTTCGCTTGCAGCAGGTCTGGCGGCTATCTTTGGCCCCGCCCTACGCCGTTACGTACCAGACCCGGAAACTCCGACCTGCGCCTTCGCGACGTATCGTGGCGACGCGTCCACGCCGGAAGAGCGGCTCCTATTGACCGGAGATGCCTTTGTTCACTAGAACTTTGACCTCAACGCGGCGGTTTTCGGCCCGCCCTTCCTTGGTCTCGTTGGATGCCACTTCTCCGTATTCGCCCATGGCGCCGGGCGCCACGATATGCCGGACTGGCACGCCACCCTGCTGCATCAAGTAGGTGATGACTGCTTTCGCGCGGGCCTCGCTCAGTTTTGTGTTTATCGCGGCGTTGCCCGTCGAGTCGGTAAAGCCCGTCACCTCAACGATGTATCCGGTGAGGCCTTTTGCGGTTTCTGCCAACTGTTTGAGTTGTTGCATATCCTCGTCTGAGATCTTAGTGCTACCGGTTGCGAACTTCACGGTTGCTTCGGTCTTCGTTTCATATTCGGCCAATGCGGTAAAGCGTTGCGTGTTCGACCGGATGTCACTCTCATTCCGTTCAATCTTCTGTTTGTGTGCCGCGATCTTCTGCTGGTTGGTTTCGATATCAGCTTTGTTTCGCGCGATCTCCTGCTTGTTGGCCCCGATGTCCGTCTGGTGCTGTAAAAGCTGCTTCTCATGTTCCAGGACTTGCTCTGCGGTGGGTTCCAGGCCGGCCTGAATCATCTGGGACGTTTCAAGATCGTCATCATCCACGGTGATCCTCCTCGCCACAACCCGCCGCTCGGCGTCGGTCGTTCCAACGACAACCACTTTGAGTCCCGGTATCAGCACCGTGGCGGACATTTCCTGCTTTTGCAAACCAAACAGCCCTCGATCATCTTTGACTATCGTCTCATCGGTCAAGACTACAGTAACCTTTCCCTGCGCGGTGTTTACGATCATCGTTTCTCCGGCGCGCCCGCTGATCATCCCTTTGACTTTAGTTTTAGCAGCGCCAGAAGCCGCTACCGATACCAGTAAAAGCACCGCCATCAAACTCGCTACAGTCGTCTCCCGTTTCCTATTCATCGTTTCCTCCATCTCCGTTCCTTGAATTCAACCCCATAGGCTAGTACCCTCAGATTCTATTGGTGGAGCGGCCGGTTTAGTCCTGTCAGAATTAACAGGTTTTAAGCCAAAAAAGTTGACAGGCCCAGGCAACGAAGGGCATTGCTTGAGAAGGCCCTGAAGTCCCGTCGCACTCATCGAGGTTGGCCGAGTAGGACTCGTATAAATCCGACATTGCGCTTGTAGGTGAGGCAACCCTAAATTGGCAGCCATTCGATCAATGTCTTCCCACACCTCATTCTGGTCAGAATCGGCTCGGCCCCGCTCTCTCGAACGGGAAACCGAAGCGAGCTTTTTGCCCGAGCCTTAAAAATAGATGGGATCAGCAACAAGCGGCCGCGACGATGTCGTAGCCTAGTTCAAGCTCTTGCATCTTCAAAATGATTCTCTTTTCCTTCTTGCTTGCCTTTTGGTACCTCGAAGCATTCTCTCGTACCAGCGATTGGCGTTCTCCCATCGTTAGCCCAGCCCTTGGTATCTCAGGAAGTTGAAATCTTTTCATCAAGATTCCTTTCGTGAGGCAACGAATCGGTTTCATCAAGATTTTTCGTGAGTCAATGCGAGATATTGTAGGCACTATTTGGTTCTGCTATAGTCTCCCCGATATGAATGTCCGTTGGTTGTCGAAGGCGTCGTTGTTTGTTGTTTTGGCTCTGGTGGCCTTCGGCGTAACCAGATTTCCCCAAACACCCCACGCTGAACTAGTAAGCAAGCAGCCAACCCTTCGTTTCGGCCAGTCAATTGCGCTCTCGGATTTCGACTCCGACGGGTTAATCGATCAGGCACGAATCGACCGCTTTGGCGCACACCAGAGGGTTGAGATAGCTCTCAGCCACGCAACCAGGCCGCTGGTTCTGTGTTTCGATGCGCCAGTTGGAGAACAGGGCTCGCTTGTAGCCGAAGACGTTGACAGCGACGGCGCAACAGACCTTGTGTGGACTGATCTTCTACACTCGGCCGATGTAATCGTATGGCTTGGTGACGGTACCGGAGGGTTCGAACGGGTCTCGGCGAGAGCGTATGGCGACCGATTCACCCTTGGCACCAAAAACATCGGCGTTCCAGAACAGTCCAATCGCGAGTCTGCCATCAACTCCTCGTCGAGTCGGCAGTTCGACCAGTCGCTCAGTCACACATCTGTCATTCACGTCGCGACACACATTCTGAGCATTCGCGGCAATCTCGCCGGTGCTCTGTCGCCCACACTAAGCCAACCGGCCGACAGAAGCCCTCCAATCCTTTTCTCCTAGATCAACCTTTCACCGAATCGCTGCTGATCAAACAGATCGCTCCGCAGGATTCTGACGTGCTGTGCAAGTATGTGAAGCGCGTGCCGAACTAACAGGATCTTCGTGTTCCTCTGCCTGTTGCCGACGGCCGCGCGTGCTTGCCAGTGGAGACGGGTTACCCGACGTAGGCTCACGTCGGAGGGAGATCATCAATGAAAAGAATGCCAGACACCGAGGCGACTGCGACCGTCGCATTGAGCGCGCACTCCGAAGCTCCCAGCGAATCGCCGCTTTCATCACGCAAGCGTAACCTAATGAGATTCTCAACCCGCGTCGCTGTAGCCGCGGCAACATTGACAGTTGTGGTGCTGGTCCTGGCTGTCGTTGCGATCAAACGCAACGGCTCGTCGGGGGCCACCACGGCGAAAAGGGCGGATGGCGATCCGACTGAGGGGTCAGCGGTGATTGCGCCGAATGTCGTCCGAATCGATGGTTGGCAAATGGAGAGCATCACACTCGAAACGGTGAGCACCAGGGCCTTTCGAGCCGAGAAGATTGCGACCGGCAAGATAGGCTTCAATGAAGACGTGCTGACTCCGGTCTTCTCGCCTTACACCGGTCGTGTCATGCGTCTACTCGCCAAGCCAGGCGACGCGGTAAGGGAGGGCACGCCTCTCCTCGAGATCGACACGCCTGATTTGGTGCAGGTAGAGCAGGACTTGATCGCGGCCAATGTTTCGGTTTCGAAGCAGAAGACTGTGCTGGGACTGGTGACGCGCGTCGAGGATCGACAACACCGGCTCTATCTGAACAAAGCCGTGGCGCTGAAAGATTGGGAGCAGGCTGAAGCAGATGTGAAAAATGCCGAGCGCGACTTGCATTCTACGGAGAGTGTTCTTGTGTCCGCGCGCTCCCGGCTGCGAGTGTTCGGCAAGACGGATCAGGAAATTGCGCAAATAGAAAGCGACCGCCAGATCGACCGGATTGCCCGCGTCGCTTCGCCAATCGGGGGCACGATCGTCGCGCGTAAGGTTGGTCCCGGACAATATGTCAAGCCGGATAGCCCCGATCCGCTATTCACGATCGCAGATCTCTCGACTGTATGGTTGACCGCCGACGTGTACGAATCTGATGTTCCGTTGATCAGAGTCGGCCAGCCAATCCAGGTCCGAGTCGCTGCATTTCCAAACGAGTCTTTCAACGCGCTCATATCGCATATTGGGGCTTCCGTTGATCCGTCTACGCGTCGAGTAGCCGTGCGCAGTGTGGTTGAGAATCGAGGTCGCAAGTTGAAGCCTGAGATGTTCGCAACCTTCCGCGTCGTGACCGATTCGCAGATTCAGTCGCTGGCCGTTCCAGTCAACGCCATCGTCCACGACGGCAGCAAGACATGCGCGTGGGTGAGCCGTCCGGCGAACCAATTCGCACGCCAGGAGGTCCTCGTGGGAATCGAGCAGGACGGCTGGGTGCAAATTCTCTCGGGATTGCAAGCCGGAGATAGAGTCGTTTCGCAAGGGAGCGTCCTCTTTAGCAATCTTGCGAGCTCATAAGGTCTGAGATGATAAGACGAATTATTGATTTCTCTTTGAGACGCCGTTCGATGGCGTTGGCGATGGTGCTGCTTCTGCTGGCCGGCGGAGTCGTAGCCTTTTACCGGCTCAACATTGAGGCCTATCCCGATCCCTCCCCGCCGATGTGCGAGATCATAACTCAGAGCTCAGGGCAATCCGCCGAAGAAGTTGAGCGCTACATCACCATACCCATCGAGATTGCGATGGCTGGCATGCCCGATCTCCAGCATGTCCGTTCAATCTCGCTCTACGGGCTATCGAGCGTTAAGGTCCAATTCTCCTATGACGCTGACTACCACTTTTCGATTCAGCAAGTGTTGAATCGGCTGGGCACGCTGCAGCTTCCGAATAATGTGCAGCCCTTCATCTCGCCGGAAAGCGCGGTCGGCGAGATCTATCGATATCAACTGGTCGGTCCTCCTGGCTACAGTCTCACCGATCTGAAAACAGTCCAGGACTGGGTGCTGGAACGCAGGTTTAGAACAATTCCCGGGGTCATTGACGTCGTCGGCTGGGGAGGGCTTTCCAAGGAGTATCACGTCGATGTCGATCTGAATAAGCTGGTCGCCTTTCACATCACGCTGCCGCAAGTACTGCAAGCCATCTCCAACAGCAACCTCAACGTCGGTGCGCGAACGCTGGACATCGGACAACAGTCGGCCAACGTCCGAGGGATCGGAGTAATTCGCACGGTTGACGACATCAACCTGATCACCCTTTCGCAGTCCGGCGGAACCCCGGTGCTGCTAAAGGACGTGGCTCAGGCCGAAGTCGGACACACCCAGAGATTGGGGCTAGCGGGGCGTGACGGCGACAACGACATAGTCGAAGGCATCGTGCTCATGCGCCGAGGCGAGAAGACCCTTGAAGTCATCAAGCGAATCGAAGCTGAAGTTGAGGCGATAAACAAATCGAAAGTATTGCCCGCCGGCGTTCAGATCAAGCCTTATTACGATCGGCGCGAATTGATCCACGTCACCACCGGCACGGTGCTTCACAATCTCGTTTTTGGAGTCGTGCTGCTTTTCTTGATTCAATATCTTTTCCTCGGCGACCTTCGCAGCGCCGTCATCGTGGCTGCATCGATCCCGTTCGCCCTATTCTTCGCGATCATCATCATGTACCTTCGCGGAGACTCGGCAAATCTCCTTTCGGTCGGGGCCATTGACTTTGGCATCATCGTCGATGCGACCGTGATCATGGTTGAAAATATCTTTCGGCATCTGCGCGAACGAGGAAGCGATGTAAGTATCTTCGAATCACCTCGACCTCGTGATTCCAAGCTGCACAGAATTCTTTTGAGTGCGACCGAAGTCGACAAGTCGATATTCTTTTCGACGGCGGTGATCATCGCAGCGTTCATACCGCTGTTCACGATGCAAGGAGTCGAAGGTCAAATCTTTGCACCGATGGCGAAGACTTATGGCTACGCTCTTATTGGCGCATTGATCGCAACTTTTACAGTCGCGCCGGTTTTGTCTTCGTACTTGCTGCCCGATACGGTCACAGAAAAGGAGCCGTTTCTTCCGCGTATGTTAAAGCCGATCTACTTGAAAGTGCTCCGGCGCGCGTTGAAGTATCGCTACGTCACCGCCTCGATTGCGATCGTCTTGCTGGCCGGCACGATGGCACTCGTTCCAAGACTCGGCGCGGAGTTTTTACCTAAGCTTGAGGAAGGGAATCTGTGGCTGCGCGCTACATTGCCGCCGACGATATCGCTGGACGCCGGCGAGCCTTATGTAGCGATGATGCGCGAGCTGATCCGAAGCTTCCCCGAAGTGACAACGGTAGTGTCTCAACACGGACGCCCGGACGACGGTACTGATCCAACCGGGTTCTTCAACGTCGAGTTCTTCGTGCCGCTGAAGCGTTTCAATGAGTGGCCCGAGGGCATGACCAAGATGAAACTGATCGACCAAATGAAAGCCGAACTGGAGAAACATCTGATCGGCGTCGATTTCAACTTCTCTCAAACGATTCAAGACAACGTCGAGGAAGCCGTTTCTGGGGTTAAGGGTGAGAACTCTGTGAAACTGTTTGGCTCTGACCTCGAAGCGCTCGAAGAAAAGGCGAACCAGATTAAAGCCCAGCTCGAGTCTGTCCGGGGAATTGAAGACGTCGGCATCTTCACCGAGCTTGGTCAGCCGAATGTTCTGATCGAAGTTGATCGCGAGCGGTGCGCGCGCTACGGACTCTCGACCGGAGACGTAAACGCCATCGTTCAAGCCGCGATTGGCGGACAGTCGGTCACCGACTTGTTTGAAGGCGAGCGCCATTTTCCGCTGGTCGTTCGGTTGCTGCCGCAGTACCGACAGAACCTCGACGAAATAAAAGCGATTCTGGTTCCCACTCCCAGCGGATCGCAGATCCCGCTCGGCCAATTGTGCAATGTCAGCATTCGTTCAGGTGCGTCGTACATCTATCGCGAAAACAACGAGCGCTACATCCCGATCAAATTCAGCGTCCGTGGCCGTGATCTTGCAAGTGCGGTCGCTGAGGCACAGTCGAAAGTTGAAAAGGCTATCAAACTTCCGTTCGGCTATCACGTAGAGTGGAGCGGGGAATTTGGCGAGCTTAACGAAGCCGTCGAGCGGCTGACCTACATCGTGCCGTTGAGCATATTGCTGATCCTGATGCTACTCTACGGGACCTTCAATTCTCTTCGGGACAGCCTGCTGGTCATGGCAAGCATACCGTTTGCGCTGATCGGAGGCGTGCTGGCGTTACTGGTTGCGCACATAAATTTCAGCGTATCGGCGGCTGTAGGATTCATATCATTGTTCGGCGTGGCAGTGATGGCCGGAATCATATTTCTTTCGTACTACAACCAGCTGCGACGTCACGGTCACCAGCGCGAGGAAGCGCTCCTGCGTGCCGCCGAAGTAAGGATGCGCCCGGTACTGATGATGTGTATGTCGGCGTGCATAGGCCTTTTGCCGGCTGCTGTTTCTCGAGGCATCGGCTCTGAGACTCAGCGGCCGCTGGCGACGGTGATAGTAGGCGGAATGCTGCTCGCTCCGGCTTTGATACTCTTGATTGTGCCGGTGCTGATAAGTTTGATTCCGCAACGACGAAACATCGAAGAAATTGAAGTGGTCGGTCCAGAAATGGAAGAAGAGGAGAAAGAGGAGATGCTGGCGTCGGGAATTTATTCGGATGAAATGAAAGAAAGATAAATTGCAAATTGCGTGACCGCTGTTCTTCATCTCAATGCAAGCTGGGAATCGAAGTTCCACTTTGAGCGGTCGATTCCCTTTCCCTACTCGTCGGAATTCCTCGGCTGCCTTATAGCAGAAAGTTGCGAGCTCCATAATCTTCCGTGATTTGGATAACGGTAAGAAACTTCTTCCGACCGCGGCCACACTGCGGACACAGTAGCATCCGATACTTAGAAAAACATTACAAAGCTGAACAAACTAAATTTAAGAAAGCAAAACACGAGCAAATCAATTGTAATCCTCATAACCCAAAGGTCGCGGGTTCAAATCCCGCCCCCGCAACCACTTACGAAAACAGGGGGCAGAAAAAGGTGCAGAAAACCTTGATCTGTCCCTTTTTCATTGGATCACTTCACTGGCCAGTAGCTCAGTAGCAACACCCGCCTTCGCTTCACCCAACGTATGAGTGGAGATGTCGGCGGTTGTGGAAATCGTCGAATGCCCCAGGAGCTCTGAGCAAGTTTCAGATCACTTGTCAGCGCGTGGACGATGCTCGCGGCTGAGTGTCTGAAGAGGTGAAATCCGTGATAGCGCGGCTGGCGTTCAATCCCGGCTCGTTCCATAGCCGGATTAAGCACGATGCGTCGCAAAAAAAGCAGCGTCGTGCGGCAGTGCATCTGACCGAGCAAAAATGAAATCGCCCGGTTCCGTGAAATCCCTCTCGCACCGGTGCTTCTTTAGCTGTTGAACCAGAGCACCAGGAATGCGAAGCGTCCTGATACTAGCTTCCGTCTTGGATTCTTCAACTTGGATTCTTCAACTTGGCCTCTGCTGTATGTCCGCACGATTGCGAGGATCTTCTTCTCCTCGTCGAAGTCCCAACTGTAAGACCATCAGTTCACCCCTACGCAGCCCGGTGATCGCGGCTGTGATAAAGATCAACCGATGTTCATTCAGAATCTCTAGAAGTACCTTGCGCAGGGATTCTGGTTTCATCGTCGGCTTGCGCTTCGTCCGGACCCGAGGCCTGTGAAGGCTCTTCCGCTGTGATGAGATCGAGATCGCAAGCCACCGAGAACATCACGTTGAGCAACGCATTGAGATTCAACGAATACTTGCCGGATTTGGAACCTATTAAATGAGCGATATCGCTGGGGGCGATCTCGTCAATCATTGATTTCCCATTGCTAGCAAGACATGGTGTTTGAGCATGGAGTCATAGCTGACCAGCGCTCGGGCTCGACCGGACAAGGTATCGTTCGATGGCCTCATCCACTACAGTTCGCGAGGTAGACTCAGGTGTTGCTTGAGATTCGCCGCCCGCTATGATAATTAGTGCTAACCCGTTAAATCCATTTAATTTTTCCTTAGGCGTTGGCAACGCCTGGCTTCATAGAAACTAATCTGGTACCAGAGGACACTCGCGGATGACGGTGGGCAGCGGAACGAAACTTGGCCCGTTTGAAGTCCTTCGCGAACTCGGTCGCGGCGGGATGGGCGTCGTCTATCTCGCCACCGACACGCAGGTTGAGAAGGCGTTTCAACTGCGCAGCGACTCGTTGCCACAAGTCAAATGGCAGTTCGGCTTTGAGGCTCTGCGCTCAAACTCGCGATGCGCCAACCCCGTGCGCCGATTGGGTCTTGAGCCGTGAGTAATTGAAGTAGTAACGAAAAACAACAACGAGGGTCGCGATGACTAATCACGAGTCGTCTTTCCGTTTCGCCCGGATCTTGCTTTTAGGTCTCCTACTGTTCGGGTGGTGTGAAGGAAGCGCGCCCGCACAGCCTGACAAGCGACAACTAACTCTCGAATGGATCTTTGGTCCGGAAGGTCGCTCGGTAGCGAGCGTTCCGGCGACTGCATGGCTTGACGATGGCACGCTTATCATTCTTGACAATCGTCGATCGGCGCGCGAATCGACGTTCGAAAAGTTGAACCCGACCAGCGCGAAACGACAGTCAATCCTCGATTCGGCCCGAGCCTTAGCGGATCTGAAGTCTGCTGCCGGCGTTGAAGCGGACGTGCTTCCGTGGCCAATTGCCTTCGATGGCTCAGGCAAGCGGGCACTTTATATTTTCAGAGGAGATGTTTTTGTTCTCGACATTCCGGATGCGCGTTTTCGTCGCCTGACGTCTACCGCGCCAGAAGAGACATCAGCGAGTTTCTCACCGAATGGCCGGCGGGTCGCTTATGTCCGAGATAACGACCTGTACTTTTTCGATCTCGATACGAATCGTGAGACTCGGATCACGCGTGATGGTTCAGAGACGCTGCTTAACGGAACGCTTTCATGGGTGTACTGGGAAGAAGTTTTCGGGCGGCGCGACATTGGATACTGGTGGGCGCCAGACTCGCAGGCGATCGCGTACTTACAGTCCGATGATTCACAAGTTGACCTCGCTTACTTCACCGATATCGCCCCGTTCTCGCCGCGCGTAATTCGACAACGATACGCGAGAGCGGGCCGCGCGAATCCTCGCGTGCGCCTGGGAATAGCCGAACTCGAGAACCCGAGCACGACCTGGATCCAGATAACGGACAAGCCATTCGAGTACATCGTGCGTGCGACATGGCTCCCTGATGGCCGCCATTTGAGTTTTGAGACCATGCCGCGCTTGCAGACTGAGCTGTCTCTGTATTTTGGTGATCGGAAATCCGGAGCGACCCATCGCATACTTACGGAATCAGATCCCGGTTGGGTGAACATGACTGACGACCTGTACTTCTTCAGTGATGGAAACCATTTGCTCTGGCCTTCGGAACGGGATGGCTACATGCATCTGTATCGGTATCGAATGGACGGCACATTGGCAAACCAGGTGACCAAAGGTCCATGGGCATTGGCCAGTGCGGGTGGGATTGCCTACTGGGTGCGGCAGGCATTAGTCGGCGTTGATGAGAAGAATGACTGGATTTACTTCACGGCGCTCGAGCGATCATCAATCGAGAGGCATTTGTATCGTGTGCATGCGGATGGCTCCGGATTCACGCGCATTTCGAAGGAACCGGGGACCCATCGCATTTCGATGTCGCCCGACGTGCGATACTTTCTCGACACGTACTCGGACATTCGCACCCTGCCGGCGCTACGACTTCATGCCAGCGACGGCTCGACGCTGCAAACGATAGCTTCCCCGCGCTCGCAATTAATTGCACCTTACGACGTTCAGTTCCCGGAGTTATCCACAATCCCCGCGGATGATGGCTTTCCGATGCCGGCGCAAATCCTAAGGTCAAAAACTTTTCGACCTAATCATAAGTTCGCAACGATCATGTTTGTTTACGGCGGACCTGCGGCGCCGCGAGTCTCAGACTCGTGGCAGCAAGATGCTCTGTGGAACCAATTGCTGCTTGACGCGGGTTATATTGTCGTCAAAGTTGACAATCGATCAGCGACCGCGATCAGCAAGCAGTTGGAAAACACGGTCGTCAAGCGTCTGGGCGAATCGGAGACACCTGATCTGGTGGCTGCGGCGCGCTGGCTGAAGAAACAGGCATGGGTCGATCCTCAGCGCGTGGGCGTGTGGGGCTGGAGTTATGGCGGGTGGATGACTCTGAACTTGATGACGCGTTCGCAGGAATTCAAGGCCGGCATCGCAGTGGCTCCGGTTACCGACTGGCGTTATTACGACTCAAAGTGGACTGAAGGAGCGATGCGAACGCCGCAAGAGAATTCTGAACGATACGCAAGTACGTCTGTGGTCCCGCGCGCAAAAGATCTGCACGGCCATCTGTTGATCGTTTATGGAACCTATGACGACAACGTACATCCGTATAATGAGATGGCATTCATTGACGCGCTGGTCGCCGCAGGCAAGAAGTTCGACATGATGGCATATCCGATGCGTAAACACGGTATCACCGATGAAGCCGCCACACTTCATCTGTACCGGCTCATGCTCGATTTCTGGAAACGCAACCTTTAGAGGTGACACTCGCCACCGGCACAAAACTGGGCCGTTACGAAATCCGCTCGAAGATTGGTGAGGGCGGAATGGGAGAAGTTTATCGCGCGACTGACCTAAAGTTGAATCGTGACGTAGCAATCAAAGTGCTTCCGCGAACTTTCTTGAATGATGCCGAACGTCTGGCGCGATTCCAGCGCGAGGCTCAAGTCTTAGCGTCCCTCAATCACACAAATATCGCCGCGATCTATGGCGTTGAAGAAGAAAATGGATTCCGTGCGCTGGTAATGGAGTTGGTTGAGGGTCCAACACTCGCCGACCGCATTGCCCCAGGACCCATTCCATTAGACGATGCGCTGGAGATTGCAAGACAAATCGCGGAAGCGCTCGAAGCCGCACATGAACGCGGCATCATCCATCGCGATCTGAAACCTGCGAATGTGAAAGTCACTCCGGAAGGAACGGTCAAGGTGCTGGATTTCGGACTTGCAAAGGTCTTTGAAGGCGACGCCCAGGTTACCGATCTTTCACACTCGCCCACTCTCATCAAAGGCACGCAGGCCGGAGTGATTCTGGGCACCGCGGCTTATATGAGCCCGGAACAGGCGAAAGGCAAAGCAGTTGACCGACGAGCAGATATATGGGCGTTTGGTTGCGTGCTGTTCGAGATGCTCTCAGGAAAGCAGACGTTCAGTGGGGAAACCTTAACAGACACGCTGGCGGCGGTGGTGCGAGCTGAGCCGGAATGGGAGACGCTGCCGCAGTCAACGCCGGATTCGATGCGCAGGCTGCTTCGGCGATGCCTGACAAAAGATCCAAAGCAGCGGCTGCGCGATATTGGCGAAGCTCGTATAGTTGTGAGCGACCCGGAGCTACAGGAGGGGTCGATAGCGGGTGCTGTGCCGGCGCAGGCCCAATCAACCTGGAAACGTGCCTTGCCCTGGGCGATGGTTGTCCTTCTAGCAGCCAGCCTGTTGGCAATCTGGTTAATGTACGTTTCGCACAAGCCGAACACTCAACCCCTGCTACGTGCCTCCATCAACCTTCCAACAGGCTTCACTCTCGATAAAGAAAACTCATCGCTCGCTCTGTCGCCTGACGGTAAACGGTTAGTTTTTGCGGCCTCCGGTTCTGATGGAACAAGCCAGCAACTCTGGATCCGGTCGATGGACAGCATGATTACCCAATCACTGCCCGGGACAAACGGGGCGACGTATCCTTTCTGGTCGCCAGACGGCCGGTTCGTCGGTTTCTTCGCTGATAAGAAACTGAAGAAGACGGAGATTTCAACCGGCACTGTGCAAAACTTGTGTGACGCGATTGAAGGCCGAGGGGCGACCTGGAGCAAACGCGATGTCATTGTCTTTGCTTACGCCGCCTTCGGTCCTCTCTCCGAAGTTTCAGCCGCGGGAGGAACGCCGGTCCAGCTGACATCAGTCGAAAGAGCCGATGTTACGCACCGCAATCCGCACTTTCTGCCTGACGGTAAACGACTGTTGTTTTTCCGCGGGGGCAGTTCATCGAGATCTGAAAAGACAGATGGGATCTATAGCCTGGATCTGGAGACAAAGACAGTTGAACAGATCGCCAACGAACAGAGTGAGGGCATTTATCTAGAGCCCGGGTACCTGATATTTGTGCGTGACGGGAATCTGATGGCCCAACCGATCGATACCGACCGACTGCGCACCAGCGGTCAAGCGATACCGATTGCTGAAAAGGTATTTTTCAACCCCCTTAGGCTTACGGGCGGTTATTCGTTATCTGCGACCGGATTGCTCGTGTTCGACGGCGAGAGAGGTATTGTGAGGAGCCAGCTCACCTGGTTTGATATTGAGGGAAAGAGCCTTGGAACCGTGAGCGGACCAGCCTCATTCATTTCCTTCTCTATTTCACCGGACGGCAAGCGCGCTGAGGCGCTCGTTCTGGGCACAGACACGCATACCCAACTTTGGATGTTCGACCTAAACCGCGGAATCGCCAGCCGGTTCACCAGCGGCTCGGAAGACTTCTATCCTGGCATATGGTCACCGGACGGCCGGCTTGTGGCTTATAGCGGGGCAGGAGAGCCTTCCTTTCTTTACCTACAACCATCGAACTCGAGTTCGGAACCTCAAAAAATCTCAACGACACAAGGTTCGCTCATCCCTACCAGTTGGTCCCCAAACGGTGAGATGATCGTTTTCAATTCTCAAACCTCTCTGGGAGTGGACTTGTGGATCCAGCCCTTGAATGGCGACAAAAAAGCCTACCCATTCCTGGCGACCCCGGCAAACGAGATAGCGGGAACAATCTCTCCAGACGGTCATTGGATCGCGTTCATTTCTAATGAATCTGGAAGATACGAACTTTACGTGACTTCCTTCCCTTCTTCGGGTGTGAGACGACAAATATCTTCGGATGGAGCTGACGCGCCGCAATGGTTGAACGGCGGGAGCCAGCTTGCATACATCAATGCGGAACGCAAATTGATCCGCGTAAACGTCAATGTCAAAGGGCAAGAATTCGTACTCGGAGAGTCGCATATCGTTTTCGGGGGCAAGCCGTTACCGTCATTGGGTATGTCCGGCACCGCGTTGCCTCATCCTCTGGGCGGTTGGGATGTCCCCGTGTACATAAGCTCTGACGGCATGCGAATCCTGTTACCAGTTCCTCTCGAAACAAATGCAGCGCCTTCACTGACGCTGGTGACAAATTGGACGGCTGCATTGCAAAGATAGTGCTCAACTCAGGCTTCAGAATTGGACCTTACGAGACGGTAGCTTCAATCGGAGCTGGCGGCATGGGAGAGGTGTACAGGGCGCGTGATACGAAGTTGCTGCGAGATGTGGCCATCAAAGTTCTGCCCGCAGCCTTCGCGCAGGACAACGAACGCCTGATGCGCTTCAAACGGGAAGCACAGGTTCTCGCATCGCTAAACCATCCGAACATTGGCGCGATCTACGGTCTCGAGGAAGGCAACCGTCAGCAATATCTCGTGCTGGAATTCATCGAAGGCGAAACCCTTGATGAGCGAATCTCGCGCGGTCCGCTCCCGCTTGACGACGCGCTTGAGATAGCGGTTCAGGTTGCAGACGCTCTGGAGGCGGCGCATGAGAAGGGTGTGATTCACCGTGACCTCAAACCCGGCAACATCATGGTCACGCCGGATGGAACGGTGAAGGTGCTGGACTTTGGTTTGGCGCGAATGACGGAAACAACATCATCGGTGTCGGCTCGGATGGATGAGGATTCTCCGACTATGATTCAACCGGATCGCGTCCACAGCCCGACGATGCCGGGTGTGATCCTGGGCACGGTGGGTTACATGAGTCCGGAGCAGTCACGCGGCAGGCCGCTTGACAAGCGCAGCGACATCTTCAGCTTCGGCTGCGTGTTGTACGAGATGCTGACTGGGGTGCAAGCCTTCGGTGGTGAGACCGTTGCCGATTCCATCGGTGCGACGCTGCACAAGCAGCTCGATCACTCGCTGCTGCCCGCAGGCACGCCGGCGAATGTGAAGCGACTTCTGCATCGATGCCTTGCCAAGGACAAACGAAAACGGCTCCGTGACATGGGTGATGCGCGCCTCGAGTTGGATTCGTCGGATGATCCGATGACCATCTCCGGCGCGGCTCCCCAACGACGCCGAGTCAATCAGGTGTTGACTGCGATTGCCGTCGTATCGATTTTGGCCAGTGTGGCGATCCTCCTCTGGCCTCGTCCGTCCATTAAGCAGCCTGTTCGCCGGTTCGAGATCCCGTTAAAGGGCTCCCAAGTACTCTTCGGCAACACCGGCTCGATCTCTCCCGACGGCGCTGCCGTGGCGTACGTTATGGATGGTGCTCTCTGGGTGCGACCGATGGACGCCATCGAGGCGCGCAAGATAGCCGACGAGGCAAGTTCCATTCAGCCGTTCTGGTCGCCGGACAGTTTGTGGGTTGGTTTTGCACAAGGGCAGTCGCTCATGAGAGCTCCGGTTGGGGGCGGGCAAACCGAGAAAATCTGTGGTATGCCGCACAGCATGTCGGTCACCGGTGGCGGTGCGTGGCTGCCTGACGGACGTATCTTCTTCACTACCGGAAGTGGGGGCCTCTTTGAGACCCAGACGGGCATTGGCACATTGAAAGAGGTTTCGAAGCCGCCGGAAGGCTTCTCTGATTTTAATGATGGCGCCGCGCTCCCTGACGGCCGCGGGATACTGCTGACTGAGCACCTCTCCCCTTGGCGATTGGCTGTGTGGGACGGGACGAGGCTAAAGGCGTTGCTGTCCATCGAAGGCGCAAATCTATCGTCACCGGTCTACTCAGAAACGGGCCACTTGCTTTTCCAGCAATCTGACCTTGACGGGTTGAACGCGGGCATCTGGGCCGTGCCGTTCTCGTTGAACCGGCTCGAGGTCACGGGTACACCCTTCTTGGTCGCCGCGGGTGGCCGGAAGCCGAGCCTCGATTCGCATGGGACGCTCGTGTACTCGCACGGCGGTTCCGGTTCGAACACGCAACTCGGCCTGGTTGAGATAGACACGGGCAAATTGACAATTCTGTCGTCGGGAACAGCAAATTTGATCGCGCCGCGTTTCTCATCGGATGGCAAGAGAATCGTCTACACCGAGGGTGACGCGCGTGGAAGCGAACTCTGGCTGCTCAACCTTGGGGCGAGCACACCGTCTCGGTTCACGTTCGACCGCCGGCACTACGATGGCGTCTGGTCACCCGACGGCTCGCAGATCGCGACTCAGATCCTGCCTGCGAGCACATGGGAGTGGTCAAAGCGGTCAATCGGGTTCCTCGCAACGGACGGCTCCGGACAGGTAAGGAACAAGGTCGAGGGATTCAACCCATCGTTCGACGCAAAGTGGTCTGTGATGGTCTTCACACGCTATAGTGAGGAAACCAAATGGGACATCTGGTACATGTCGCTCGAAGGCGAGCACGAACCCAAGCAGCTAATCGCGACTCCTGTGTCGGAGCGGACGGGGGCGATCTCGCCCGACGGCAATTGGCTCATCTATGCCTCAGAAGGCGATACGGCATACCAGCTTTTCCTCACAAAATTCCCCAGCGCGGTTGGCAAGTGGCAGATTTCGCCTGGATTGGGTCTGCGTGCAAAGTGGTCCAATGACGGCAAACAGTTGTACTACTTGGACGAAGAGAGAGGTCTGCAGGTCGTCGATCTCGATCTTTCCGGAGGCGTGCAGATCTCACCGCCGAGGGCCGTCTTCAAAGAGGCAGTCGTCGGAGCACAACCACGTTTGGGATACGACATCGACTCTGCAGGTAAGCGGGTGATCTTGCCAATCGCTCCTCCTGGTTCGGCGTCAAGCTCCATCGTGATCGTTCAAAACTGGTACCAGGCGTTCAGGAATCAGCCACAATGAAAACGCCTGCTTCTCAAATCGGTCCTCATGCGATCCAGCGCGAAATAGGCCGCGGCGGGATGGGCGTGGTGTACGTTGCGCACGACTCGCGCCTTGATCGACAGGTGGCCATCAAGGCGCTGCCCGAGCACCTGTCGAGTGACGCGGATAGACTCGCTCGCTTCCAGCGAGAGGCGAAGGTGCTGGCGTCACTGAATCATCCGAACATTGGCGCGATCTACGGCATCGAAGAAGCCAACGGTCAGCAGTACCTCATTCTGGAATTCGTCGAAGGCGAACCGCTCGATGAGCGATTGAGTCGCGGTCCTTTGCCCATTGATGATGCGATTGAGATAGCGGTTCACGTGGCTGACGCGTTGGAGTCGGCGCATGGGAAGGGTGTGATTCACCGTGACCTGAAGCCCGGCAACATCATGGTGACGCCGGATGGAACGGTGAAGGTGCTCGACTTTGGATTGGCGCATATGACGGAAACAACTTCATCGTTGTCGACTCCGATGGATGAGGATTCGCCGACTATGATTCACCCGGATCGCGTCAACAGCCCGACGATGCCGGGTGTGATCCTGGGCACGGCTGGCTACATGAGTCCGGAGCAGGCACGCGGCAAGCCGGTGGATAAGCGCAGCGACATTTTCTCCTTCGGCTGCGTGTTGTACGAGATGCTGACAGGCGTGCAAGCCTTCGGTGGTGAGACTGTAGCTGATTCCATCGGCGCGACGCTTCACAAAGACATCGATCTCAATCGACTTCCGCCCGGCACGCCGCAAATGGTTCGGCATGTGATGCGGCGCTGCCTCGAACGCGACAAGAGGAAGCGGCTCCGTGACATCGGTGATGCGCGCCTCGAGTTGGAGTCGGCGGATGATCCGATGACCATCTCCGGCGCGGCGCCCCAACGACGCCGACTTTATCACCTGTTGGCTGCGATTGCCGTCGTAACGGTTTTGACCGCGCTGGTTATTGTTTTCTGGCCTCGTCCGTCGATTGAGCAGCCCGTTCGCCGGTTCGAGATTCCGTTAAAGGGTTTCGAATCAATCTATGCCAACACCGGCGCGATCTCTCCCGACGGCTCTGCCGTCGCCTACGTCATGGATGACGCCCTCTGGGTGCGGCCGATGGATGCCACCGAGACGCGGAAGATAGCGGACAAGGTAATTAGTATGCAGCCGTTCTGGTCGCCTGACAGCTTGTGGGTTGGCTTCGCGCAAGGGCAGTCGCTCATGAGAACTGCTGTTGCGGGCGGGCAAGCCGAGAAGATCTGCGACACGCCACAAGCCATGTCGATTGCCGGCGGGGGTGCTTGGCTGCCGGACGGACGTATCTTCTTCACTACCGGAGATGCGGGTCTCTTTGAGACGAAGACCGGCATCGGCACATGGAAGGAAGTTTCGAGGCCGCCGGCCGGCGTCACTGATTTTCACCATGCAGCAGCGCTCCCTGACGGCCGCGGGATACTGCTGACGGAGCATCCAGCGGTCTCCTCTTGGAGATTGGCTGTGTGGGACGGGACGAAGCTAAAGATACTGCTGGCTATGGAAGACTCAAATCTATCGTCACCGGTCTATTCAGAAACGGGGCATTTGCTATTCGAGCGAACCGACCTTGACGGGTTGAACGCCGGCATCTGGGCCGTTCCGCTCTCGTTGAGCCGGCTCGAGGTCACGGGTACACCGTTCCGGGTGGCGACGGGAGGCGGGAAGCCAAGCCTCGATTCGCATGGCACTCTCGTGTATTCGCGCGGCGGTTCCGGCTCAAACACGGAGCTCGGCTTGGTTGAGATAGCCACGGGTAAATCAACGGTTCTATCTTCCGGAACAACAAATGTGGTCTGGCCACGCTTTTCATCGGATGCCAGGCGTGTTGTTTTTACCGACAGAAGCGCGCGTGGCAGCGACCTCTGGCTGCTCAACCTTGAGAGCGGCACCCCGTCCCGTTTAACGTTTGACGGCCGGCGCTACGGAGGCGTCTGGTCACCCGACGGCTCGCAAATCGCTACCCAGAGCCTGATAGACAGCGACCAGGTGTCGACAATCGGGTTTCTCGCGACGGACGGCTCCGGGCAGGTACGGACCGACGTCCAGGGCGCTTGGCCTTCGTTTGACGCGAAGTGGTCCGTGATGGTTTTCGCACGCTACAGCGAGGAAACCAAATCGGACATCTGGTACATGCCGCTGGAAGGCGAGCACGAACCCAAGCAGCTCATCGCGACTCCTCTGTCGGAGCGAGTGCCGGCGCTCTCACCGGACGGCAATTGGCTCGTATATAGCTCGCAAGGAGACCGGGGGGCCCAGCTTTTCCTCACAAAATTTCCCAGCGCAATCGGTAAGTGGCAGGTCTCGTCTGGAGCGGATTGGTATCCAAAGTGGTCCAAAGACGGCAACCGGCTGTACTACGTTGATCTGGAGAAGGGACTGCAAGTCGTCGATCTCGATCTTTCCGCAGGAGTGCAGATTTCACCCCCGAGAGCCGTCTTCAGCGAGCCAGTCATCGGAGTACAAACCCTTTTGGGATACGACGTCGACTCCGCCGGCAAGCGTGTGATCTTGCCAATCGTTCCACCTGGTTCGGCGTCAAGCGCCCATTGTGATCGTTCAAAACTGGTACCAGGCGTTCAGGAATCAGCCACATTGAAAACGCCTGCTTCTCAAATCGGTCCACATGCGATCCAGCGCGAACTAGTTCGCTGCGAGAAAGGTGTGGTGAACCTTGCGTGCGGGCCAGACACCACCTCGCCGCCCAGCATGGTTCGCCCGGATGGGTGACTTATAAAATCGTCAAAGACTATTACCAGGTCTTGGTTTGGCGCTGACTTCATGTGTTCTCCGTTCCTGCCGTGTTCGTACTTCCGTCAGCCTCGGAACCGACGATTTTCCAGCTCAGCTGCACGACCGCAGACCGCAGAAACGTCTCGGCCAACAGTTTTTTGGCGTGACGGCGATTGGCGGTGCGAACCGTCCCTTGACTAAGCGGGAACGGAACGGCCTCGACTCTCTGCAACGAGGCTTAAGCGCCCACCCCCGAAATGGCCGTGACCCCGCCGTCGATCAGAAAGTCTGCCCCGACGACGTACGCAGAATCGTCCGACGCGAGGTAAACTGCCAGCTTCGCGATTTCCAACGGATCGGCCATCCGCTTGCTTGGATTGTTGGTGCGGAGTATGTCCTTAACCGCCTCGCCCTGCTCTTCGCCTGGGAAGCGACCGAACATCGCCGTGTCCGTCGGGCCTGGGCTTAGGGTATTCACGCGAATCCCGCGGTCCACGAGTTCGGCGCTGAGGATT
>Ga0126384_10000507_pt1 | contig 21433 bp, 15 predicted proteins | sample PanSoiMetPlot_36_FD_92543 | JGI IMG/M metagenome (GOLD analysis project Ga0126384, IMG submission 92543) | Tropical forest soil microbial communities from Panama - MetaG Plot_36 | ecosystem: Environmental > Terrestrial > Soil > Tropical forest > Bulk soil | place: Panama | collected 2016-02-17 | reverse complement strand
GCCTGCGCAATCAGGAGCCGCTGGCGCTCGCCACCGGAGAGCTCGGCAATGGAATGTCTGGCCAGGTCCTGCGCGCCGACCAGGTGCAGCGCGCGCTCCACGTCCTTGCGCTCCGCCGGGTTGCGCCAGGGCAGGCCCCAGCGATGTCCGCCGGCGACGCTGGCGACGAAGTCCCAGCCTCTGATCCGCGCATGCAGCAGCGAGGGACGCACCTGCGGCATGTATCCGATCGCCGGATTGCCGCGCCGGACCGCCGCGTCGAGCACGCGGATCGTGCCCGCGCGCGGACGGACGAGGCCGAGGATCGCGCGCATCAGCGTCGTCTTGCCCGATCCATTGGGGCCGAGCACGCCGACGAACTCGCCGCGCTCGATCGCGAGGCTCACGTCGGACAGGACCGTCCGTCCGCCCATCGCGACGGTCACGCGGTCGCAGGCGATCGCCGTCACGACCCGCCGCCGTCGAGCGCCTTCACGACCGCGTCGAGCTCCGCAGTGACCCACGCCTGGTAGGACTTGTCCGCCGGCTTGGTTTCGGTGACGGCCACCACCGGCACATTGTGGGCGGTCGCGACCGCGCGCAACCTGCCGGTGAGATCATCGCTCACCTGGCTGTTGTGGAAGAGAATCTTCACCTTGCCGCCCTTGAGATCGTCCTGCATGGCCGCGACATCGCTTGCGCTCGGCTCGGTGCCGTTCATCACGGCGCGCTGAAAATGTTCGTTGCGCATCGCGAACCCCAACGCCTTCGTCATGTAGCCGAACACCGGCTCCGTCGCCGTGACGGGCGTTTGCGCGTGCTTCGCTTCGATCGCGCGGATCTTGGCCGTGATCGGCGCCAGCGATTCGATGAAGGTCTTCAGGCGCTGCGCGTACGCCTCCTTGTGCGCCGGGTCGCGCGCCGCGAGCTCGTCCGCGATCCGGGTTGCCACGATCGGCATGGTCGCGGGGGCGTACCAGAGATGCGGATCGTCGCCCGGCTTCGCCTTCACGAGGTCGGCGACGACGATCACGCTGCGTTCGCTCCTCGTCGCGGCGAGCAGCTTCTCGATCCACGGGTCATAGTTCGCACCGTTGGCGATCACGAGCTTGGCGGCCGCGATGGCGCGGGCCGCACTCGGGCTCGGCTCGAACTGGTGCGGATCCTGCCCGGGCGCGGACATGATGCTGGTGACGTTGACCTCTGCGCCGCCGATTTGAGCCGCGACGTCACCATAGACACTTTCCGCCGCGACGATCGTGATCGGGCCGGCTTGCGCTGGCGCCGACCAGGCCGCCGCCAGGCACGCGAGCGCAAAGGCCACCCCCCGCGCCAGCCGGCGCAACGGCTTGGTCGGATCGAGACCCGGAGACCCACTCATCTTTCTTCGATTGCATCAAGGTACCGGCACGAACGTTATAACATTTCACATACGGGTCAAGCGAAACTCCTCACACGGTCGCCGCCGAACTGCCACGTCCGACGCGCCGAAGCGTCGAATGGTCGCCGACATTACGCGCGCCCTTCCGCGCGCTTGACACCCGCCGCCGAGCGCGGTCATGTTATAACATAACATCCGCCGCCCCGGCATTCGGCAGCGGATGTTGGGGAGTGGGCAACACGATGCGCTGGTTTCGATCGCATCGACGGCTGGGATCCCGTCTGGCGCTGTTCGCGCTGGCGGTTCAGACCGTCCTGTCGTTCGGCCACGTCCATATCGACCGGCGCGCGTTTGCGTCCGCATCGGCCGCGACGACATCGGTCGAAGCCGCAGACCGTCGCGCGCCCGCGCTGCCGGATCGCCACACCGGCGCCAACGATTTCTGCGCGATCTGCGCCACCGTCAGTCTCATCGCAAGCTCGCTCTTGCCCGGGTCGCCGTCATTGGCGCCGCCGCTCGCAAGCGAGCACCGATGGCTGAATGAACTTGCCGGCGCGACGCTCGCGTCCGATTCCTCCGTTCTGTTCCAGGCGCGCGCGCCTCCGACTGTCCTCTGACACGCTGATCGGTCCGGCCTTGCTGCGGTGAGGCCCGTCGCATGTCGCGCGACTGCGCGCGGCATCACCCATCCGTCAGTTGGACATTCTCCGTGCGTCCTGGAGTCTCTCATGCGTCTTCCATCGAAGAGCGCCGCTCGCTTGAGCGGCACGCTCGCTGCCGCCGTCTCTCTTTTTCCCGCCGCAGCCAGCGGCCAGACCGCTCTCCCGCAAGTCGACGTGACCGTCGCGAGCCCGATCAAGCGTACGCCGCCGAAGCCGCGCCCCGCTCCGGCGGCTCCGGCGGCGCCGGCAACGCCCGCAGCAGCGCCGACCGAGCCGGCACCGGCGCCAGTCGCCGAAACACCGCAGCCCGGGACCCTGCCAGTCGTCACCGACCAGTTCGCGACCGTCACAGTGGTGCCGAACGCGGAGATCCGCCGTAACGGCGCGAGCACGCTCGGCGATCTGCTCCTCAACAAGCCCGGCATCACCGGGTCGAGCTTCGCCCCCGGCGCGTCCAGCCGGCCGATCATCCGCGGCCTCGACGTCAACCGGGTCGGCATTGTCGAGAACGGCACGAACGCCAACGGCGCCTCGGATCTGGGTGAGGACCACTTCGTTCCGATCGATCCGCTGACCTCCAACCAGGTCGAGGTCATCCGCGGGCCGGCGACCCTGCGCTACGGCTCGCAGTCGATCGGCGGCGTGGTGAGCGCCACCAACAACCGGATTCCCGAGACGCTCCCCTGCCCCAATCCGCCCGCCTCTCCGGCCTATCCGACCAAGGCGCCGCCCGCGAACTATACGGGCAACGACCCGGGATGGAATCGCGGTTGCCTCACCGGCGAATTGCGCGGCGCCGCGACCAGCGTGAGCAATGGGCTCGACGGTGCGGTCCTGCTCGACGGCAGTTACGGCCATTGGGCGGTCCATCTCGATGCCTTCGGCCGCGCCACCGACGACTATCGCGTGCCGACCTATCCCTACCTGGTGCCGCCCGATCCGTTGACGGCGCCGCGCGCCACGCAGCCGGGCGCATTCAACGGCCACCAGCCGAACTCGTCGCTGCACAATGACGGCGAGTCGGCCGGCCTCTCCTACATCTTCAACGACGGCTTCATCGGCGCCGCCATCACCCAGAACAACGCGCTCTACCACATCCCCGGCATCGACGGAGAGGACCACGACACGCGCATCGATGCCCACCAGACCAAGGTCACCAGCAAGGCCGAGTACCGCCCGCAGGCGAGCGGCATCGACACGATCCGCTTCTGGTTCGGCGCCACCGACTACAAGCACAACGAGCTCGGGCTCAAGGACGACACCGACCCGGGCAGCGACGGCGTACGCCAGGTCTTCATCAACCAGGAGCAGGAGGCGCGCGCTGAGGTCACGCTGCTGCCGTTCAACCTGCGCTTCGCCGAACTCACCACCGCGATCGGCGTGCAGGGCGGCCATCAGCACCTCGACGCGCCAAGCCCGGACAATTTCGGCCTGTGGGACCCGAACGACAACACGCGCATCGCCGCCTATGCGTTCAACGAGTTCAAGTTCAGCCCGACCACCAAGGCGCAGATCGCCGGACGGATCGAGCATGTCGATCTGTCGGGCACTGAGCGGCTGTTCAACGATACGGTCGGCTTTCTCGGCTCGGTGCCGACCGCGACCAACTTCACGCCGAAGAGCGCGAGCATCGGCCTGATCCAGGGCCTGCCGTGGAATCTGGTCGGCAGCGTCACGGCGCAATACACCGAGCGCGCCCCCAAGCCGGCCGAGCTGTTTTCGGGCGGCGGCCACGACGCGACCGCGACCTTCGACAAGGGCAATCCCAACCTCGGCATCGAGGCCGCCTCCTCGATCGAGGCCGGCCTGCGCCGCGCCGTGGGGCCGTTCCGCTTCGAGGCCACCGCCTACTACACCCAGTTCAAGGGCTTCATCTTCCGCGACCTGACCGGCAACACCTGCGACGGCGACACCGGAGTCTGCGGTCCCGGCGTCGGCGACCTCCGGGAGGCGATCTATTCGCAGCGGGATGCGACGTTCCGCGGTGCCGAGTTCCAGAGCCAGCTCGACGTGCAGCGGATCTGGAACGGCTGGTGGGGAATCGAGGACCAGTTCGACATCGTGCGTGCGACCTTCACGGACGGCACCAACGTGCCGCGCATCCCGCCGATGCGGATCGGCGGCGGCCTTTTTTATCGCGACGATGCCTGGCTCGCGCGCGTGAACCTGCTGCACGCCTTCGCGCAGAACGACATCGCCGTCACCGGCGAGACGCCGACCGCCGGCTACAACGACCTGCGCGTCGAGATCAGCCGCCGCTGGGTGCCCGCCATGGTGCGGCCCGGCGAGATCAAGGAGCTCACCGTTGGCCTGGTCGGGACCAACCTGCTCAACGCCGACATCCGCAACAGCGTCTCCTACACCAAGGACGAGGTGCTGTTGCCGGGCGCGAGCGTTCGCCTGTTCGCCAACGTCAAGTTCTAGCCAAAGAGGCCGGAGATGCGGACCCGAAAGTCCCTCACCCATGACAGCGGACGCCGGCGCAAGGGCCGGCGCCCGCGTCCCGCCGTCGTGCCGCTGGGCGCGGCGTTGCTCCTCACGTTGACATGTGCGGCCTGGGCGCAGGAGGCCGAGCCCGCCGGCGGGCCGATCCTCGGCGCCGCCGCGCTGCCGCGCGACCTGTCGCCGTGGGGCATGTTCCTGTCAGCCGACGTGATCGTGAAGGCCGTCATCGCCGGCCTTGCGTTCGCCTCGGTCGTGACCTGGACGGTCTGGCTTGCCAAGACCGTAGAGCTGTTTCTCGCCAGGCGAAAAGCGCGCGCCGCCCTCGCGGCGCTCGGCTCGGCGCATACGCTCTCGGCCGCGTTCGCCTCCGCGGTGCCGGGGCCGGCCCGCGATTTCCTCGTCGCCGTGCATGCCGAGCTGCAGGCCTCCGCCGACCTCACCGGCAGAGACGGCGTCAAGGAGCGCATCGCCTCGCGGCTCGAACGCATCGAGGCGGCCTATGGCCGCAAGATGAGCCGCGGCACCGGCCTGCTCGCCACCATCGGCGCAACCGCGCCGTTCGTCGGCCTCGCCGGCACGGTGTGGGGCATCATGAACAGCTTCATCGGCATCTCCAAGGCGCACACCACCAACCTCGCGGTGGTCGCGCCGGGCATTGCCGAGGCGCTGCTCGCCACCGCCTTCGGCCTCGCGGCCGCGATCCCGGCGGTCGTGATCTACAACGTGTTCGCCCGCTCGATCGCCGGCTATCGCGCCCAGCTCGGCGATATCTCAGCCGTAATGCTGCGGATCGTCAGCCGTGAACTCGACCGGCCGACATCGCATCCGCAGGGCCAGGTCGACAGCCAACGCACGACCGCAAGGAGTGCCTGATGCGCGCACTGGTCGGGCTCGAGAAGACGCAATGACGGCAATCGCGGCAACCGACCGTATCGATATCGCCCGCTGGCTCGTGAGCGGGCTGGTCGTGCTCGGCCTGCATGCCGGCGGGGCAGCCCTGCTGATGCGCAGCCATGAGCCGGTCTTCGGTGACGAAGGGCCAGCCGCGATCATCGTCGACCTCGCTCCGTTCGCGCCGCCGCAGAGCGAATCCCGCCAGGACCTGGCGCCCGGTCCGGAGGAGCAGACGATCGGGCAGCCGCCCGAGCCGCCGCGCGAAAAGGGGGAGGAGCAGCCGAAGGTCGAGCCGCCGCCCCCCGTTCCGGCACCCGAGGTCACGCTGCCGCGCGAGGAGACGAAACCCGAGCCGAAGCCGACGCCGCAGCAGGTTGCTCCGACTCCGACCGCGCCCCCGCGTCAACGCACCGCCAGCGCGGCCGCGGTCAGGTCATGGCACGTCGGCATCGTCAAGCAGATCGAACGCCACAAGGGCTACTCGGCGAGCGCGCTCTCGCGCCGCCAGACCGGAATGGTCCAGGTCGCCTTTACGCTCAACCGCGACGGACAGGTCCTCGGCAGCCGCGTCGTCAAGAGCTCGGGTCATGCGGCACTCGACCAGGAGGCGATCGCCACCTTGCGCCGTGCCCAGCCGTTCCCGGCGCCGCCGCGCGATCTCGACGGCAGCACGTTCGATTTCACCGTGCCGGTGAACTTCAACATCAAGTAGCTGCCGAGGCGTCGTTCGAGCCGTGCTGGCTGATGTCGGTGGATAACTGAACGCTACGGAAATGTTCTTGTGCACGGCCCGCCGGAAAATGGCGAAATGGGAGACGGCAAATTGCGCCAGCATGCGACTCGGTTCGCTGGCATCGTAGCTTGGGTTGGCGCAGCGAAACCCAGGGAGCGACCGCATTGAGGGGTCCGGGATCGCTTCGCTCAATCCGGGCTACACGGCACCAGGGACGAAGCGGCGGGACCCGGAAAAATCGAAAAAAGCGATCGGACGAGCGAACTGCCCTCCATTGTAGATTCGTTGTTTTCCATTGTTATTAACAATGGCGCCAAAGGGCGGCGTGATCTCAACTTAGCTCGGTTTCTTAAAGTTGCGACGGCGCCTTGGCCACACGCGGCCACCCGTCGCCAGCGACTTGGAAACCATGGTTGGAGCTGATACCGAGCCGTCCGCTGGACTATGCCCAACCTCTTCGGGCATGTTAAGTCGTAGAATGAGTAGTCGGCCGCTTGCGGAGGCCTGTGGCCGAGGGAGGGATGTGAACCCGTAGAAATGCGCTGGTTCAGGTCAAATATCCGACTGGGATCGCGGCTGGCGCTGTTTGCGCTGGCGGTCCAGATTCTGCTGTCGTTCGCCCATGTTCACCTTGGGGACCTCACGCGGGCTCCGGGCGCGAGCGTCGCCACGGTGGACGGCTCCGGCGCGACGCCGGGAAACCCGCTCGACAAGTCGAACGGAACGGCTGACCCCGGCTGCGCGATCTGCGCGTTGATTCAGCTCGCCGCGAGCTCCGCGCCGGCGGCGCCGCCCGCATTGGCGCTGCCCATCATGCCTGGGCATGCGCGGCCCGACGCCGCGGTGGCGGTGTCATTGGCGGCTTCGCCGCATTCTCCGTTTCAGGCGCGCGCTCCCCCCACGGCGTGAGCGGGCGCCGGCGGCTGCGTGCCGCCACCCGGCGACCCCGATATTTCAGCACCGAACCTGCGTCGAACGTCCGCGTTCGCGCAAGCACACCCGCAAAAGATCATCCGGACGAGATCCATGCTCGTCAATCCGAAGCCCGAGGGCGAACGCCGTCGACCGCAGGTCGACGACGACGCGCCCGATATCGACGATACGGCCGCGCCGGCGCCGGCCCGGCTGCCGATCGTCATGCTGCTGGTGGTGGCCGCCGTGGCGGCCGGCGCCTACCGCCTGCTCAACAGCCGCGCCGAGCTCGCCCCGGCCCCGGCCGCGATCGAGAAGCTTCAGCCGCTGGTCCGCCAGGGCCGCAACGTCGCGGTGCCGGAAGGCTCTCCGGTGCGCGCGCGCCTCGCGATAGCGCCGGTCGCCGAGCAGGACATCAAACGTGACCTCGTGCTGCCCGCGATGGTCGAGGCCGATCCGGCGCGCCTCATCAAGGTGCTGCCGCCGCTTGCCGGGCGGGTGACCCAGCTCACGGCAGAGCTCGGCCAGCGGGTCGAGGCCGGCCAGCCGCTGGTGGTGATCGACTCGCCCGATCTCGGCTCGGCCTACGCCGACTACGACCGCGCCAAGGTGCTGCTCGCGCTCGCGCTCAAGAACCGCGACCGCCAGCGCGGTCTCGCCAAGATCGGCGGCGCCGCCGAGAAGGACCTGCAGCAGGCCGAGACCGACTATGTCACCAACGAGGCCGAGCTGCGACGTGCGGAAGCGCGCCTCAAGCAGATCGGCGTCGACGCCGAGACGCCCGAAAAGGCGCGCACCGTGACCGTGACGGCGCCGATGTCGGGAAGCGTGATCGAGCTCGACGTCGCGCCTGGCGCCTACTGGAACGACTCGACCGCCGCGCTGATGACCATTGCCGACCTGCGCACCGTCTGGGTCACCGCCATGGTGCCCGAGAAGGACACTGCGCTCGTCGCCAAGGGACAGCCGGTCGACGTCGTGTTCGCCGCCTATCCGACCGAGACCTTCAAGGGTCGGGTGCTGTTCGTGAGCGACGTGCTTGATCCCGACACCCGGCGCACCAAGGTGCGTATCGCGTTCGACAACCCCGACACGCGCCTGCGGCCCGGCATGTTCGCCAATGCCACCTTCCACGCGCCGGCGCAGCGCGCGTCGGTGGTGCCGTCGAGCGCGCTGGTGCTCAAGGACGACGCCAGCCAGGTGTGGATCGAGACCGCGCCGTGGGCCTTCGAGTCGCGGTCGGTCGACATCGCGTTCCAGCAGGGCGAGCAGGTCGTGCTCAAGCGCGGCGTCAAGCCGGGCGAACGGGTCGTCGTCAAGGGCGGAGTGCTGCTCGGTGATTGACGCCCTCGTCGCCCTCGCGCTGCGCAAGCGTCTCGTGGTCGCGATGATCTGCGTGTTCGCGGCGATCTACGGCTGGTACTCGTGGACCCAGCTCGCGATCGAAGCCTATCCGGACGTCGCCGACACCGCGTCCCAGGTCGTCACCCAGGCGCCGGGACTCGCCGCCGAGGAGGTCGAGCAGCAGGTCACGATCCCGCTCGAGCGCGAGCTCAACGGCACCCCCAACCTGGTGATGATGCGCTCGCGCAGCACCTTCGGGCTGTCGCTGATCTCGCTGGTCTTCCGCGACGGCACCGAGGACTACTGGTCGCGCCAGCGCATCACCGAGCGCATCCAGAATGCGACCCTGCCCTCCGGGTTGACCCCAGGGCTGGATCCGCTCAGCTCGCCGACCGGGCAGATCCTGTATTACGTGCTCGAATCGGACACCAAGAACCTGCGCGAGCTGTCCGAGATTCAGCGCTGGACCGTGATCCCGAACCTCAAGCAGGTGCCGGGGGTCGCCGACGTGTCGAGCTTCGGCGGCCTCACCACCCAGTTCCAGCTGGAGCTCGACCCGCAGCAGCTCACGCGCTTCAACCTGTCGCTCAAGAACGTCACCGACGCGATCAACGCCAACAGCTCGAATGCCGGCGGCAGCGTGCTAAACCGCGGCGAGCTCGGCTACGTGATCCGCGGCATCGGCGTGGTGCAGACGCTCGCCGACCTCGGCAACATCGTGGTCACCCAGCGCAATGGCACGCCGATCTTCGTGCGCGACCTCGGCACCCTCAAGCTCGCCAACCAGGAACGCCACGGCATCGTCGGCAAGGACGAGCAGAACGACGTGGTCGAGGGCACGGTCCTGCTGCTGCGCGGCGAGAACCCCTCGCGCGTGCTCGAGGGCGTGCATGCCAAGATCGCCGAGCTCAACGGACGTCTCGCCGCCGACGGCGTGCGCATCGTTCCCTATCTCGACCGCACCACGCTGGTCGACGCCACCATCGACAAGGTCGGGCACACGGTGTTCGCCGGCATCGGCCTGGTGCTGATCGTGCTGATCCTGTTTCTCGGCAGCGCGCGCAGCGCCCTGATCGTCGGCATGACCATCCCGTTCGCCATGGTGTTCGCCTTCATCCTGATGAACCACACGAAGGTCTCGGCCAACCTGCTCTCGCTCGGCGCGATCGACTTCGGCATCATCGTCGACGGCGCGATCGTGATGACCGAGGCGATCCTGCGCCGCCGCGAAGCGAAGCCCAATGCGCCGCTGACCGAGGCCGACGTCCGCGAGGCGGCGCGGCAGGTGGCGCGGCCGATCTTCTTTGCCACCGCGATCATCATCACGACCTACGTGCCGCTGTTCGCGTTCCAGCGCATCGAGGCGAAGCTGTTCTATCCGATGGCCTACGCGATCGGCTACGCGCAGCTCGGCGCGCTGCTGTTCGCGCTGGTCGCGGTGCCCGGCCTGGCTTATCTCGCCTACCGCCGGCCGCGCCGCGTCTTCCGCAATCGCGTGCTGGAGTGGATCGAGGCGGCCTATCGGCGCGCGCTCGAAGGCTCGCTGCGGCGTCCCGGCATCGTCTACACGCTCGCGGCGGGCGCGGCGGTCGCCGTGGTCGCCCTCGGCGCGACCGTGTGGCGCGAATTCCTGCCTGAGCTCGACGAAGGCTCGGTCTGGCTGCACGCCGAGCTGCCGCCCGGCATCTCGCTGCCGAAGGCAACCGAGATGATCGCCGAGCTGCGGCGCGCTGCCAACGAGTTTCCCGAGGTCGCCTATGTGGTGACGCATATCGGCCGCAACGATGACGGCACCGATCCGTGGACGCCGTCGCACATGGAGGCCGCGGTCGGGCTCACGCCGTATTCCACCTGGCCGGCCGGCGAGACCAAGAAGGACCTGGTCGGGCGCCTGTCGGCGCGGCTCGAGGAGCTGCCCGGCATCGAGATCGCGTTCAGCCAGCCAATCATCGACAGCGTGCTCGACAAGGTGTTCGACCCGCACAGCACGCTCGCCATCAAGGTGTTCGGCGACGACTTCAACGAGCTGCGCCGCATCGGCAAGGACATCGTGGCGCTGCTCGGCACCATCCCGGGCGTGAGCGACGCGGCGATCGACCAGTACACGCCGCTGCCGCAGATCGCGATCCGGGTCGACCGCGAGGCGGCGGCGCGCTACGGGATCAACGTGCAGGACGTCGCCGACCTGATCAGCACCGGGATCGGCGGCGCCGCGGTGACGCAGGTGTTCATCGGCGAGCGCCACTACGACGTGACCGTCCGCGTTCCCGCCGACGCACGCAACAGCCCGGAGGCGATCAAGGACCTGGTGCTCACCTCGAGCGGCGGCGCGCTGATCCCGCTGTCGCAGGTCGCCGAGATCAAGCTGCAGACCGGCGAGAGCACGATCAATCGCGAGATGAACCACCGCTACCTGCTGGTGAAGCTCGACTATCACGACCGCGATCCGCTGTCGGTGGTGCGGCAGGTCAGCAAGGCGATCGACGAGAAGGTGTCGTTCGACCGCAAACTCTACCGCATCCAGTGGGGCGGCCAGCTCGAAGGCCAGCAGCGCGCCGAGACGCGCTTTCGCCTGATCATCGGCATGGTGCTGGCCACCATGATGGTGCTGCTCTATGCCGAGTTTGGCCTGCTGCGGCAGGTCTTCCTGATCATCGGCGTGGTGCCGCTCGCGACGCTGGGCGGGCTCGCGGCGCTGCACCTCACCGGCATCACCCTCAACGTCGCCTCGGGCGTCGGCTTCATCGCGCTGTTCGGCGTCGCCGTGATGAACGGCGTCATCATGGTGGCGAACCTCAACCGCATGCGCGAGCAGGGCTTGCCGCTGTTCCAGGCCGTGCTGACCGGCGCCGCCGAGCGGCTGCGGCCGGTGCTGATGACGGCGTCGGTCGCGACCGTCGGCATGCTGCCGGCCGCGCTCGCGACCGGGGTCGGCAGCGACGTGCAGCGCAGCCTCGCGACCGTCGTCGCCGGCGGGCTCGTGCCGGCGACGCTGCTCACGTTGTTCATCATCCCGACGCTCTACTTCGCCCTGGAGCGCCGCGCCGCCCGGCGCGCGCCCGCCGCGGCGCCCGCGGCCGAGGGGGCGTGAGCGATGGCGTGCGCGACACGATGGGTCGCGGCGATCGCCACACTGCTGCTCGGCGGCTGCGCGGTCGGGCCGGATTTCGTTCCGCCCGCCGCCCCGGATGTGCATGGCTACACGCCCGGGCCGCTCGCGCCGCGCACCGCGGCGGCCGACACGCCGGGCGGACAGGCGCAGCGTTTCGTGCGCAATCTCGACCTGCCCGGCCAATGGTGGACGCTGTTTCATTCCCAGGGGCTCAACGCCCTGGTCGAGCGCGCGCTCGCCGCCAACCCCGACCTGCAGGCGGCGCAAGCCGCCCTGCGGGTCGCGCGCGCAAATGTCCGCGCCCAGCGGGGCGCACTCCTTCCATCTGTCGACGCCACGTTCTCGGCACTCCGGAACTTGCCGCCGATCGACGCCCCAGCCATCGACAACGACACGGTCGCGCCGACGTTCAATCTGTTCACCACGCAGCTCAACGTCTCCTACACGCCCGACGTCTTCGGCGGCACCCGCCGGTCGATCGAGGCGCTGGTCGCGCAGGAGGAGCAGCAGCGGTTCCTGCTCGAGGCGACCTATCTCACCCTGACGTCGAACCTCGCCGGCGCGGCGGTTCAGGAGGCGTCGCTGCGCGGCCAGATCGCCGCGACCGAGCGCATCATCAAGATCGAGCGCGAGCTGCTCGATCTGCTGAGGAACCAGCGCACGGCCGGACAGATCGCCGAATCCGACGTGGTGGTGCAGGAGGCAGCGCTCGCGCAGGTCGAGCAGACGCTGCCGCCGCTGCAAAAGCAGCTCGCGCAGCAGCGCGACCTGCTGGCGGCGCTCGCCGGCGGCTTCCCGAGCGATCGCCTCAGCGCGCGCTTCGAGCTCGCCAGCCTGCGGCTGCCGCGCGACCTGCCGGTGAGCCTGCCTGCCAAGCTCGTCGAGCAGCGGCCGGACGTGCGCGCTGCGCAGGCCAACCTGCACGCCGCGGGCGCGCAGATCGGCGTCGCGATCGCCAACCGCTTGCCCAACATCACGCTGACCGCGGCAGCCGGCAGCACGGCGCCCGCGATCGATCAGCTCTTCGCCTCCGGCACTGAATTCTGGGCGATCACCGGCACCGTCACCCAGCCGATCTTCCACGGCGGCACGCTGTTTCACCGCGAGCTTGCCGCCAAGGCGACGTTCGACCAGGCAAAGGCGCAATACCGCAGCACCGTGATCACGGCGTTCCAGAACGTCGCCGACGCGCTGCACGCGATCCATTCCGACGCGGTCGCGCTGCAGAAGGCGGTCGCCTCCGAGCACGCGGCCGCAAGGAGCCTCGACATCGCCCGCCGGCGCATGGAGCTCGGCGACATCAATTATCTCGGATTGTTCATCGCCCAGCAGACCTATCAGCAGGCCGTGCTCGCGCTCGCCCTGGCGAAGGCCGCCCGCTATGCCGACACGGTCGCACTCTTCCAGGCGCTCGGCGGCGGTTGGTGGAACCGCGCCGACGTCGAGCCCGAGAAGCCGGTCACGATCGGCGACTTTTTTCAGTAGCGACGGCGTTGCGTTGCGTCCGCCGGACCTTTTCGGAATCGGCCCTGTTGGTTGGGACACCGGCCGCTGCCGCTTGTGAGGCCGCGCGGTAAAACCCTATAGTTGCGTCGAGCTGAGAGTGATTCCTTCCGGCTGCGCCCGAAAAGACCGGATCACCGGCGCGGCCGTCGATTTTGCATCGTGCACGTGATTTTCCGGCGGCCGCGGTGCCCGGCAGCGCTCGACGGCCGCGTGGGAGGCTCGAATGCCGAACGAATCCCCTGGCGCGACGCCGACGCGCGGTCGGCCGCCCAACCTCGCGACCCGCGCGCTCGGACGCGTTGCGCGTTACGCGAAGACCGGCGATCCGGCCGCGACGCTCGATCGGTTCTTCGACTCCAAGCACGTCAACGACCTGCGAACCATCATCTTCGTCTCGTTCCTCGCCGTCCTCGCGGTCCTGGTGGTCGGGATCGTGCTGTCGTTCGAGAGGGAATGGAACGAGTGGCAGAAGCTCGCGGCGGATCCCGACAACGCCAGGGCGCTGGTCGACCAGGTGCACGCCAACCTCCCCTATGCCGCCGTTGCCGGATTCCTCGCCTTTTTCGGTCCGGTGCTCGGCGTCTTCTTCGCAGTGGTCGCCTGGGCCTATCAGGCCGGCAGCGCGCGCCTCGGCGTGGTCGATCTGTTCGCCTGCGAGATCAGCACGCTCTGCCGGGTCGGCACCATCCTCGACACGGTGCTCCATCTGGTCGAGAAATTCGATCGCGGTCCGCCGGCGCCATCGGGCCATGCGACGTCCCAAGCCGCGTCCCAAGCCGCGTCCCATGCGGTCGCGCCTGCCGCGCGGGCCGGCCAGTTCGTGTCGCAGGAAGATTACTTCCCGGTGTTCGAGAACAACACCAAGGACCTGCAATCGCTCGAAGCCGGTGTCGTGATCAACATCACGGCCTTCTACACCTACATGAAAGCGGTGCGCGATTCGATGCGGGCGCTCGCCGAGATCCGGCCGGCATCGATCGAGCCCGCCGCCGCGCTGCCGTGGCGCGACGCGATGCGCAGCGTCATCTACCTGCTCTATCTCGGTTACGAGAGCGCGCGGAAGGCGATCGCCGACCTCGTCGAATTCGAGCCCGACCGGGCCGAGCGCACGGTCGTCGTCCTGATCAGCGAACTGACCGCCTACGGCTTCCTGCGCCGCGAGTTCAGCGACGAGGCTGACATGCGCTGCAAGCGGCTGCGGCTGCGCGAGCCCGAATATGAGCGCGTGGTGGCGGAGGTGCGCGCCGAGGTCGAGCACGGGCGCCGCGGCGGCGACGCGGCGAAATGGGAGCCCGCATGGCTGCTGTTGCCCGAGCTGCACAAGCGCCAGGCCGACGCGGTCGCCAGGCTGCCCCCCTCGCCATCACGTCCGGCCGCGGCCTGAGAGCGGTCAGCCCACAGGCCTTGCAGCAAAATACCGATCGGCGCGAGCGCGAAGCGGGTGAATGCCCGATCCGCCGCGGGCGCGGCGCGATCGGGCTTTCAAATCGTGCCGCCAGCATGCTCTTATGCGGGGGCACGTCGCAGAGCATGATCCCGAAAATGCCTGCCCCGGACTTGATCCGGGGTTGCAGACTTTTCGGACAAGATCATGCTCCAGTATTAATGAGATGAGAGCACGATGCGATTCTACCTGATCGCATCGCGCTCTAATTGGGGGGAGCCCGCCATGATTCTGGGAATGTCGCTCGAGACCTTCACGATCCTCCACGTCATCATCAGCCTGATCGGAATCGTCTCCGGTCTCGTCGTCGTCTACGGCATGCTCAGCGGGCACGCGTCCGCCGGCATCACGGCGCTCTTCCTCGCCAGCACGGTGCTGACCAGCGCGACCGGATTCCTGTTTCCGGCCGACAAGCTGCTACCCTCGCACGTGGTCGGCATCATGTCACTGGTCGTGCTCGCGATCGCGCTCGCGGCGCTCTACGCGTTCCGCCTCGCAGGCGCGTGGCGCTGGATCTACGTCGTCAGCGCGCTGCTCGCGCTCTATTTCAACTGCTTCGTCGGCGTGGCCCAGTCGTTCCAGAAGGTCGCTTTCCTGCATCCGCTCGCGCCAACCGGCTCCGAGCCGACGTTCCTGGTCGCGCAGCTCGCCGTGATGGCGATCTTCATCGCGATCGGGGTGTTGGCGGTGAAGCGATATCATCCCGCCGCGGCCGGCGTGTAAACGGATCGGGCGTGGACTCATGATGGGCGATGTCCGCTTCCGCCGGAAGCGGACCACGTCTGCTCAGCTTAAGCCTTTCTGGTTTTCACCCGATGCGGACGGCGCCGGGCCGAGGGGTTGAGTTTCTCGATCCCCTATGAGGGCGACGAACGTATGAGCTCCCGGCTGCCGAGGTGGGTTCTGACGCCGGTGGTGGTCGCACTGGCCGCGGCTGCCGTCCTTGCTGTCTCCGCCGTTCGTGACCCCCTTCTGCGAGCCGCAGGATGGACGCTCGTGGTCAGCGACCCGGTCGCGCCTGCCGACCTCATTGTCGTATCGCTTGATTCCGGCGCCGCGGCGGCGCTCGAAGCGGCGGACCTCGTGCAAAATGGCATCGCGACACGAGTTGCGGTTTTTGCCGACCCTCCGCATGGAGAAGACCTCGAGTTCATCCGCCGCGGGGTCGCTTACGAGGATACGGCTGCAAGGCAGACTCGCCACCTGAGGTGGCTTGGCGTAAAGGATGTGGTGCAAATCCCCAGAACCGACATCGAGGCCGAAGGTGAAGTTGAGAGCCTTCCACAATGGTGCGCTCAGCATCAGGTGCGCTCCATTGTGTTCGTGGCCATTCGCGAAAAAAGCCGCCGATTGCAGCGGGAGCTCAATCGCGCCATGAAAGGCCATCAGACACGCGTGATGGTCCAGCCATCTCGCTACTCCAGCTTTGACCCAGACCGATGGTGGAAAACTCGCGGCGGCATCCGGACAGAACTGATGGAGCTCCAGAGGCTTGCGTTCGAACTTGTGCTGCACCCAATGTCATTTTGAAGTTGCGGTTGTCCGCCGCCGCTACAATCTTACTGCGTCACTTGATAGGGCACGGGTCATTGCGAGGAGGCCGAAGGCCGACCAAGCAATCTCCTCCGCATGCGCAAGTGAAGGGAGATTGCTTCGCGGAGTTTACCCTTGGGCTCGCCGAAGGCGAGACCCGAGGGCTCGCAATGACGCGTGCCCTATCAAGTGACGTAGTAGGACTAATCGGATTGGAGCCGTAGGCCCATCCGGCTCACCAGGGCACGCCATTTGGCGATGTCACTGACCGTGCGCCCGGCGAGCGCCTCCGGCGTGCCGATCTGCGGAAAGATCCCCTGCACCACCCAGGCGCCGGCGACCTCGGGCTGCGCGATCACGGCCACGATCTCGCGGTTGAGCCGCGCCGTCACGGCGTCCGGCAGGCCCCTCGGCCCGATCACCGCGAACCACAAGGTCGCGTCGAACCCCTTGAGCCCGGCCTCGTCGAGCGTCGGCACCTCGGGCAGTTCGGCGAGCCGCCGCTCGGTCGCGACCGCGAGTGCGCGCAGCCGGCCGGTGCGGACGAACTGCAGCGTGGTCGGCAGGATGCTGAACTGCAGGTCGATGCGTCCCTCGTTGAGGTCGATCACCGCATGGGTCGAGCTCTTGTAGGGAATGTGGTTGAGCTCGACGCCCGCCATGGAGGAAAACAGCAGGCCCGCGAGATGCGCGAGGCTGGCGTCGCCGACCGACGAATAGCTGAGCGTCCGCGGCCGCGCCTTGGCGAGCGCGATCAGCTCGGCCACGTTCTGCGCCGGCACGTTCGGATTGGCCACCAGCACATAGGGCGAGACGCCGACCAGCGCGACCGGCGAAACATCCTTGACGGGATCATAAGGGAGCTTGGGGTTGAGCACCGGCCCGGTCGCGAGCGTGGTCGACGTCGCCATGCCGAGCGTGTAGCCGTCCGCCGGCGCGCGCACGATCGCCTCGGTGCCGATCGCGCCGCTCGCACCCGGCCGGTCCTCGACCACCACGCTCTGCCCGAGTCGCTCGGCGAGCTTCTGGCCGATCAGCCGTCCGACCAGGTCGACTGCGGAGCCGGCCGGAAACGGCACGATCATGCGGATGGGTCTTGCCGGCCAGTTCGCCTCGGGAGATTGCGCCGCTGCCGCTGCAGGCAGCGCAAGTCCGAGCAGCAGCGTCGCGACGGCTCCGCAAAGGTGGGATCTTGGGTCGGATCTCAAGTCCGATCGTGCGACTACATCGTCACGAACAACCAGGCGACCGCAAATGCAATGATGACGCCAACGAGCCCGAACAGCAGCACGTAGCGCACATTGTGCCCGGTGACGCCTTCGCGTGCCTGCGTTGTGGTGCGCACGATCGGCTGCTCTGCACCCGGGTCGTTCGATCCATAATCGTTCGATCCATGACCGGTCGACATCAATCGCTCCCTCTGGCGATCTCGGGTGATCGCTATCAAGCGGTGGAACGCGTCGGCGCGCGCCCGAGTTCCCCGCAACCGGGCTGGGCCGCGCCGAGGTTCCAGCAGGATCGCGCAAGTTCCGGCAAGTGCCAGCAACCCAATTGCCGGTATCAGAGGAACCCCGCGACTGCATCGCCCGTTGAAATCGCAACAGCAGATTCATTGATCGAGGTCGCCAAGATGGCCGATCGCATCCTACCGCGCCCCGGGTCGAGCCGGAGGCAATTTCTTGTGGCAAGCGCCTCGAGCCTCGCGGCGCCCGCGCTCGCCGAGACGCTCACCGCAGAGCCGGCGCGCGCTCAAGCCGCCGATCCTCGCGCGCCGCTCGGCATGACGCTGAACATCAACGGGCGCGACCGCCGCGTCGCGCTCGATGCGCGCACCACGCTGCTCGATGCCTTGCGCGAGCATCTCGCGCTGACCGGCACCAAGAAGGGCTGCGACCACGGCCAGTGCGGCGCCTGCACGGTGCATGTCGGCGGGCGGCGCGTGCTCGCCTGCCTCACGCTTGCCGCCGCCACGCAGGGACAGGCGGTCACCACGGTCGAGGGCCTCGCCACGGACGGCGAGCTGCACCCGATGCAGCAGGCGTTCCTGGATCAGGACGCGTTCCAGTGCGGCTACTGCACGCCCGGGCAGATCATGTCGGCGATCGCCTGCGTCAACGAGGGGCACGCCGGCAGCGATGCCGACATTCGCGAATACATGAGCGGCAATCTCTGCCGTTGCGCCGCCTATCCGAACATCGTCGCCGCCATCAACCAGGCCAAGCGGGTGATGAAGACCGCGATGCGCAGGTGAGCGAAGGACAAGGATTCTCCCATGCAGCCTTTCGTCTTCGAGCGCGCCGATTCGCCGGATGCCGCCCTGCGCGCCGCCACCGCGCCAGGCGCTGCGTCGTCGGCGCTGAGCAATCCGACCCAGTATTTGGCCGGCGGCACCACCCTCCTCGACCTCATGAAGCTCGAGGTCATGCGGCCGCGCACCGTGGTCGACATCAACGGGCTCGCCGACGGCGCGCTCGGCCGGATCGAGCCGCGCCGTGACGGCGTCCGCCTTGGCGCGCTGGTGCGCATGGCGGACGCGGCCGACGACCCGACGATCCGGCGCCAATGCCCGATGATCGCGCAGTCGCTCGCGCTCGCCGCCAGCCAGCAGATCCGCAACATGGCGAGCCTCGGCGGCAACGTGCTCCAGCGCACGCGCTGTGCCTATTTCCGCGACGTCTCCTATGCGGCCTGCAACAAGCGCGTCCCGGGTTCCGGCTGCGCCGCCATGAACGGGATCAACCGCGAGCATGCGGTCCTCGGCACGAGCGAGCAGTGCATCGCGACCTATCCGGGCGATTTCGCCCAGGCGCTGATTGCGCTCGATGCCGGCGTCGAGATCGCCGGCACGGACGGCAGTCGCACCATCCGATTCGCCGCCCTCCACCGGCCACCCGGCGAAACGCCCGACATCGAGACCACGCTGCTGCCCGGCGAGATGATCGCGGGCTTCGACATCCCGCTCGCATCGTGGATGCGGCGCTCGCTCTATCTCAAGGTGCGTGATCGCGCCTCCTACGAGTTCGCGGTGGCCTCCTGCGCCGTGGCGCTCGACATCCGCGACGGGACCGTCGCGGATGCGCGCATCGCGCTCGGCGGCGTCGCGACGGTGCCGTGGCGCGCGCGGGCGGCCGAACAGGCGTTGCGCGGCCAGGCGATCGACGACGCGACCATTGCGGCGGCCGCGGATTCGGCCTTCGCACAGGCGCGCGGCCGCGAGCACAATTCCTTCAAGATCGCCCTCGGCCGGCGCACGCTGGCGCGCGCGCTGCGGCAGGCCGCCGCGATCGAAATCTGAACGGAGATTCGCCATGGCAAGTGCTGCGGCCCCCGAGCCCAGGGCCAACGTGGGCGCACCCGCCCCGCGCGTCGACGGTCGCCTCAAGGTGACCGGCGCGGCCCGCTATCCGGCCGACACGGCGCTCGACAACCCGGCCTTCGCGGTGCTGGTGACGAGCCGCATCGCCAAGGGGCGGATCACGCAGCTTGACCTCGACGCGGCGCGCGCCGTGCCGGGCGTGCTCGACATCCTCACGCACGAAAACACCGGCGAACTGAAGAGCCTCAAGTTTCAGAACGCCGGCTCCGCTACCTCGATCCAGGGGCTCGGCCCGGAGATCTTCCACGATGGCCAGATCATCGCCGTGGTGGTCGCCGATACGCTCGAGGCCTCCCAGGAGGCCGCCTTCAAGGTGCAGGCGACCTATGCGGAGGAAACGCCAAGCGCGACCTTCGGCTCGCCCGGCCTCACCGATGAAGACGCCACCAAAGTGTCGCCGGTGCACAAGCACGTGCCGCATGTCGGCGACGCCGATGCCGCGCTCGCCGGCGCCGACGTCACGATCGACGTCGACTACGAGACCCCGACCCAGCATCACAATCCGATCGAGCTGTTTTCGACCACCTGCGTGTGGCGCGACGGCCGCCTCACCATCTTTGAGCCGAGCCAGTTCGTCTATGGTCTGCGCAACGGCGTCGCACAGCGCCTCGGCATCGACCGCGAAAAGGTGCGCGTGGTGAGCCACTATGTGGGCGGGGCGTTCGGCTCGAAAGGCGGGATGACGCCGCGCTCCGCCCTGATCGCGCTCGCCGCCAGGCGCCTCAACCGCCCGGTCAAGCTCGTGGTCACCCGCCACCAGGGATTCACCACGGCGACGTACCGGGCCGAGACGCGCCATCGCATCCGGCTCGGCGCGCGGCGCGACGGCAAGCTCGTCGGCTACACCCACGAGGGCTGGGAGGTCAGCTCGCGGCCGGATCCTTACGTCGTCGCCGGCGTCGAGGACAGCGCGCGGCTCTATGCCTATGGCGCGGTCAACACCAAGGTGAACCTGGTGCATGCCGACCGCAGCACCCCGGGCTTCATGCGCTCGCCCCCGGTCGTGCCCTATATCTACGCGATCGAAAGCGCCATGGACGAGCTCGCCTGGAAGCTCGGCATGGACCCGATCGAGCTGCGGCGCGTCAACGACACCATGACGGACCCGATCGACGGCAAGCCCTATTCGAGCCGCTCGCTGATGACCTGCTACGACGAGGCTGCGCGCGCCTTCGGCTGGAGGCGGCGCGAGCCGCGCCCCGGCAGCATGCGCGACGGCGACTGGCTGATCGGCTGGGGCTGCGCCACCGCGCTCTACCCGACCCACATCGCCACCGCCACCGCACGCGTGCGCCTGATGGCCAACGGGACGGTGCGCGTACAGACCGCCGCGCACGAGATCGGCAACGGCGCTTACACCGTGATCGGCCAGGCAGCCGCGGAGGCGCTCGGCGTTCCGCTTGCCGGGGTGACGGTGGAACTCGGCGACACCGAGCTGCCACCGGCGCCGGTCGCCGGCGGCTCGCGCACCACCGCGAGCACCTGCTCGGCGGTGATGAAGGCCTGCGACGCCATCCGCGACAAACTGTTTCGCGCCGCAGTCGCAGCCAATGAGGGCCCGCTCGCCGGCCGCAACGTCGCCGACCTTTCGCTCGCACAGGGGCGGGTGACGGCGGCGAGCGGCGGCAGCGAGAGCATCGAAGACACGTTCCGTCGGCTCGGCAGCGGGGCCATCGAGGAATACGCCGAGTTCGTGCCGAAAGGCGTCAAGCCGGGATCGGTCGCGGCGCTCTATGCCGGCACCAGCGCCGCAACCGGCGGCGGCGAAGGCGAGAAGACCATGTATGCCATGGGCGCCGAGCTGGTCGAGGTGCGGGTGCACGCCCTCACCCGCGAGATCCGCGTGCCGCGCATCGTCGGCGCCTTCGCGGCCGGCCACCTGATGAACACCCGCACGACCCGCAGCCAGCTCATGGGCGGCATGATCTGGGGCATCAGCTCGGCGCTGCACGAGGCGACCGAGATCGATCGCGAGCGCGCGCGCTACGTCAACACCAACCTCGCCGATTACCGGGTGCCGGTGAATGCCGACGTCGCCGAGGTTGAAGTGATCCTGGTTCCGGAGGAAGATCGCCACGTCAATCCGGCCGGCGTCAAAGGTCTCGGCGAGCT
>Ga0126384_10000506_pt1 | contig 21436 bp, 15 predicted proteins | sample PanSoiMetPlot_36_FD_92543 | JGI IMG/M metagenome (GOLD analysis project Ga0126384, IMG submission 92543) | Tropical forest soil microbial communities from Panama - MetaG Plot_36 | ecosystem: Environmental > Terrestrial > Soil > Tropical forest > Bulk soil | place: Panama | collected 2016-02-17 | reverse complement strand
CAACCAAATCCTTGAAACCAACGAAAAGCGCATAGCTTTTGTCATTGGATCCGGCGAAAACCGAGAGGTCATCGCTGCATCCGACTTTGTACTTTTGACAGTCCCTTTTGCTCACGCGGCTTCAACCGTCGATGCCCACAGTTCTGACTTTCGCGAGGGTTCTATTTTGATCGATATAACCGTGCCGGTATCGTTTGAGCAGGGCCGGGTGCGTTACGTGGAATTGTCTGAAGGTTCCGCGAGCGAGCATCTTAAAGCGAGACTTCCCGAAACTATTCCATTAGTTGCCGCTTTCAAGACCGAGCCGGCTCACCTCCTTGCCGAAATTAATGAACCGCTGGATTGCGATTCATTTGTAGCCAGCGATTCCAAAGATGCTAAGGTTCGTGTGATGGAATCATTAGGATTCATCGAAGGATTGAGACCAGTCGATGCCGGAACTCTCTACAGCGCACGCACCCTCGAACGAATGACTGTTTTCGCAATCGGCATCAATCGCCGATACAAAATCAAAACCGCACGCTATCGAGTAATAGGATTATAACCACATGCCTCACGCAAGCTCTTGTTGCAATCACAAGTCTCCAACCATTAATTCTTGCGAGCGAGGGACGTAAGAATGTCTCGCCAAACGTTATGAGGATCACAGCACTCGCGGGCGGAATCGGAGCTTCGAAGTTTCTGCTTGGGCTCGTGTCCGTGTTACCGCCCAAAGATATCACTGTCATTGCCAATACCGGCGATGACATCGAATTATTCGGCCTTCGTATTTGCCCTGATATCGACACAGTAACCTATACACTTGGTGGAGTTATAAATCCCGCGACTGGTTGGGGACTGAGCGGCGACACGTTTGAATGCCTCCAGAGACTCAAGAGCTATTACGGCGACGCGTGGTTCAACCTCGGCGATCGGGATCTCGCTACCCACATTTTCCGAACAAATCAATTGCGCCAGGGAATTTCTTTGAGCGAAGTCACCGACTCTATTCGCCGATTTCTCGGTGTTGAGTCATCCATTCTTCCGATGACCAACTCGTATACGCCTACGCGGATCACCACTGTCGAAGGCGAGATGCATTTGCAGGAGTACTTCGTGCGTCGAAGATGCGAGCCGCGAGTGCTAAGTCTTTGTTATGAAAACATCGAGCTCGCGACGCCGGCCCCTGGAGTCGTAACCGCGATCGTCGATGCCGATCTGGTAATAGTATGTCCCAGCAATCCTTTCATAAGCATCGGGCCAATCCTGTCTGTGCCTGGCTTACGAGATGCGCTTCGTGAAACAAACGCCACGATAATCGGGATCACACCTATCGTTGGGGGGAAAGCGCTGAAAGGTCCTGCGGCTGATATGCTTCGTGATCAGGGTCACGAGGTTTCCGCGAGCGCGGTTGCCAGAATCTATAATGATTTCCTGGATATCTTCGTACTCGATACAATGGATGCTGAATTGAAGGGCGAGATCGAAGCGAACGGAACTCGAGTGATAACGACCAATACGATAATGGGCACCACGGAACAGAAAGCGATGCTCGCCCGAGCAGTGATCGAGGCGGCCTTCTCATGAAAGCGCTTCTGATCCCGGTCAAAGATCTCACACACGCGAAGACACGTCTTGCCGGCTTGCTGTCCGAAGATGAGCGACAAAGGCTTGCGTGGTCTATGTTCGAGGACGTCAGTCGCGCCGCTGCGGGCGCTCGTAAGCCCGACCGCGTAGTGCTTGTAACCAGCTTTGGTCCAGCTGTTGAACATGGTCGCAAGCTCGGGTGGGACATTTTGCTCGAAGAGTCACAGGTATCTGAGAGTGCTTCGATCGATTGGGCTTCACGGGCGCTGAGCGAACGAGGCTTCCAATCTGTCATGCGACTTCCAGCCGACCTGCCGCTCGTCAGGGCCGAGGACATCGACGCGCTCATGTCTCTCGAGCTGGAGTGCCCGGGTGCTCTTCTCGTTCCCTCACGTGAAGGAACCGGAACCAATGCAATTATCCGCACGCCACCGGCTCTATTCCCATCGCGTTTTGGGCCCAACTCGCTTGCTCTTCACAGACAGGAGGCGGCGCGCGTTGGTGTGGAGTGTCTGATCGTAGATAAGGTTCGTATCGCACTGGACATCGACGAACCGGCCGACGTCGAGCTGCTGGTTGAACATGGGCGAGGTACTCGAGCGTTTGAAGCGTTGAGGGAGAGTCGATATTGGGAAACGAAGGTTGGCGTTAGATAATTTTGTCGTCGCTAGAGAATTTTGTCGGTAGATAATTTTGTGGTCGTTAGATAATTTTGGCGTGTTGTAAGGCCTTTTTTAAACGCAAAGACGCAAAGACGCAAAGACGCAGAGGCGCGGAGAGTGACCAACAAAATTGAAATAATCGGAGTCTCTGGGATTCCTGAGGTCAAAAGTGGGGACGATGTCGGAGCTCTGATCATCAGCGCCTTACGCAACTCTGTAATCGAACTCCCGAATAATGATGTTCTGGTCGTTGCTCAGAAGATCGTATCGAAGGCCGAAGGTCGCCTGGTCAGGCTCGAATCAATTGAACCGGGCGATCGCGCTCTCGAGTGGGCCAAAGCCTACGATAAGGATCCCCGAGTGGTCGAAGTCGTGCTGAGCGAATCGAAGCGCATTGTGCGTATGGAACGCGGGATCCTGATTTCAGAAACGGAACATGGATTCATTTGTGCGAACGCTGGTGTCGATACATCGAACGTTGGTGATGGTATCGTTACGCTCCTGCCCAAAGACCCCGATTCATCGGCACGTTTGATTCGATCGGCCCTGGAAGCTGCCTTTGGTGTTAGCATCGCCGTGATCATCTCAGACACGTTCGGCCGCCCCTGGCGCGAGGGTCTCGCGAACGTAGCGCTTGGAGTTTCTGGAATGGCATCCCTGATCGATTATCGCGGACAGATGGATTCGCACGGGAATCCTTTGAGGGTAACGGTAATCGCGGTTGCTGACGAGCTTGCGTCGGCTGCAGAGTTGGTGATGAAGAAGAGTGCGGAAGTTCCTGTCGTCATTATTCGGGGATACGAATATCAGTCGAGTGAGGGCTCAGGCCGCGAGCTGATTCGTCTTCCCGAGCTTGATCTGTTTCGATGAGCCCGCAGTCCTGTGATACTATTGGCTCTTCCACGTAGTAACGAATTTATTCGTTTTGATTTATTCCACGTAGTAACGAATTTATTCGTTTTGATTAAGGTCCGTTGAATTTTGAATCATAACGAATAAATTCGTAATTAAGTGGAGTAGCCACTCTTCGAATCATTAAGCATCCGAAACCGGTGAAAGGAAGGGCTTATGTTCACACGACGAAGCTTTTTGAGATCGGTCGGGAGCGCGGCGACAGTAGCGGGGCTCGCCTCTCTCCGTGATGGCGGCATAGAACGCATACTCGCCGCGTCTCGATCAGCCGCGGGTATTGGTCCGGAGACGATGGCCGCTGACGAAGACTACTGGCGCGAAATCCAGCAGGCGTTCACCGTCGACCGCTCACTGATCAACCTGAACAACGGCGGCGTTAGCCCTTCCCCGAGAGTAGTCCAGGATGCGATGCGACGTTACCTCGAGTTTTCCAACTCAGCGCCGACCGTGACAATGTGGCAGGTGTTGGAACCCGAGATCGAGGGGGTCCGCAGAAGATTGGCCGCCGCGTTCGGCTGCGACCCCGAAGAAATGGCGATTACCCGCAATGCGAGCGAGTCACTCGAGATTTGCATCTTTGGACTCAACCTTAAACCCGGCGACGAAGTGCTTACCACCAATCAGGATTATCCTCGAATGCTGACGTCCTGGCGTCAGCGAGAACGGCGCGAGGGAATCAAAATCAAAACCATCTCATTCCCGGTACCGCCTCCTTCGATGGACGACTTATATCAAAGGTTCGAGCGGGCGATCACGCCGAAAACCAAGGTGATTTTGGTATGCCATATCACGAATCTCACCGGTCAGATTTTTCCTATCAAGCGAATATGCCAGTTGGGACGCGAGCGCGGAATTGAGGTAATTGTCGACGGCGCTCACGCCTTTGCACACTTTCCGTTCAAGCATTCGGACCTGGATTGCGACTACTACGGCACAAGCTTGCACAAGTGGTTGCTGGCACCGCACGGGACCGGATTTTTGTATGTGCGAAAATCCAAGATCGGGAAGCTCTGGCCGTTGATGGCAGCGGACCAAAAGCAAGACGAAGATATCCGCAAGTTCGAAGAGATTGGAACTCATCCGGCGGCCAATCACAACGCAATCTCTGAAGCACTTACATTTCATGAAGGTATCGGCGCCGAGCGCAAAGCCGCGCGACTGCGCTACCTGAAAGACCGCTGGGCGCGACGGCTCGAGACTATCAAAGGCGTCCGAGTACTGACTCCTTACGATCCGCAGCAATCCTGCGGTCTCGCGAACTTTAGCGTCGACGGACTCGATCACATCAAGCTCGGCGCGCATCTGTGGGAAAAATATCGGATCATATGCACTCCGATCACCCACGAAGAGTTTAAGGGAATAAGAATCACGCCAAACGTATACACGACTCTCTCCGACATCGATACATTCTGCGAGGCGGTCGAGAAGTCCATCCGTTCCGGGATCGCGGCGTGATGTCCGGTTTGTAGTTCCGCCTGATCGAAGCCTGCCGGAAGATTTCTCTGCGCACGTCCGCGAACTCTGTGTCTCTGCGATGATGTATTCGATGGGCTGGAACTTCATCGCAGAGCCGCGGAGCACGATGAGACTCGCACAGAGGGAGCCTGCTAGTCTTCTGTCCGGCACTAACAGCGTGTAGTCGATCATTATGCGAAACACCATTGAAGAACACATCGTGGCTCGCGTGAATGAGCTTGCGGGTGAGATGGTTGATTGGCTGCGTGCGTTTGTGCGAATTCCTACGATCAATCCACCAGGGGAGAACTACAAGGATTGCGCCCATTTCGTTTCAGATAAGCTTACAGAATTCGGGTACGATGTGAGTTTTGTCGAGGTCTCGGATCGGCCCGAATGCTCCCTCAAACATCCACGCATCAACGTCATCGGACGTCTTCCTGGCTCGCATTTTCACCCGACGCTTCACTTCAACGGGCACATTGACGTTGTCCCGCCGGGGACAGGCTGGACCCTCGATCCCTTTGCGGGCGAGGTAAAGGACGGCCGGATATACGGCCGAGGCGTCACGGATCAAAAATCCGGTATCGCTGCATCGTTGTTTGCAATCGAAGCGCTGCGGCGCGCCGGCGTTAAGCTGGCGGGTTCGATCGAACAGAGCGCTACCGTAGACGAGGAGAGCGGAGGCTTTGCCGGCGTAGCTTATCTCGCGGAGCACGGTTATATCAGACCGGACCAGGTCGATTACGTGATTATCACCGAGCCTCTTGACTATGACAGGATTTGCCTTGGTCATCGAGGTGTGTACTGGTTTGAAGTTCTTATGCGCGGGCGAATCGCGCACGGCAGCATGCCTTTTCTGGGTGTCAGCGCCATCGATCGAATGGCCCGGCTTATCGAACGTATCGAACGCCAGCTGAAGCCGAGACTAGCCAAACGTCGGACTCGAATGCCTGTCGAACCTGAAGGCGCTCGAAGCGCCACTATCAATGTAAATTCGCTGGTCGGCGGCCAGGATCCAGATTCACCACAGACTCCCTGCGTCGCGGATCTCTGTCGAGCCGTGTTCGACCGCCGGTTTTTGATCGAAGAAGCGTTAGACGATGTCCGTTTGGAAATCATCCAAATAATGGAGGAGCTGCGAACAGAAGATCCGGAGCTCGATTATGAGCTTCGGGACAAGCTGATTGTGCATCCAACCATGACCGAGCCGGATTCTCAACTTGTGAGGACGATGAAACAGGTCGTGACAGAGACAGTGGGTCGTGAGACTCCGCTGATTGCGAGTCCCGGCACTTATGACCAGAAACACTTCGCTCGAATTGCCGGCATCGAGCAGTGCATAGCGTATGGTCCCGGTATACTAAAACTGGCGCATCAACCTGATGAATATTGTGAGATAGAACACCTGACTGATGCGTGCAAAGCGATGGCGATTGGTGCGATGCGGTTGATTGGGAGTGACGTACCGTAGACTGTCCAGTCTGCGGATGTCTGTGAATTCGTAAAATTTCGCAGACTAGACAGTCTACGGTACATCAGTCGTAGCGAGTACCTCATTACTTGCTCAGAACGACTGAAGTCGCTACTACCTGGAAGAGAGAGCGACTGAAATCGTTACTACGTGGTTGTACGGATCTGGAGGTTGAAACACGTGAAATCAAAACCCACGAGGCGCGAAGTTATCGGCGGCGCTCTTGCCGCCACCGGCGCAGGCATTGTGGGCGACGCCGCAACGTTTGGAACTGGCTTCCTGCTCGAAGACCAGGGTTCTATTACCGATGTCGCCGGAGTTAAGGTTGGACATTTCACTGATTCGCGGAGGCCAACGGGTTGCACCGTAATCCTGACCGAGGAAGGCGCCGTAGCAGGTGTCGATGTTCGCGGTGCAGCGCCGGGAACGCGTGATACTGATCTGCTCAATCCAATCAATACAGTTCAGACTGTCCACGCCATCATGCTTGCCGGAGGAAGCGCTTTCGGACTCGAAGCCGCCAGCGGTGCGATGCGTTGGCTTGAAGAGCATGGAATTGGCTTCGACATGCGGGTAGCTAGAGTGCCGATAGTTCCGGCGGCGATTCTCTTTGACCTCAGCGTTGGCGACGCGAAGATCCGTCCCGACGCAGAAGCCGGCTACAAAGCATGCAAGGCGGCCGCCCCGACACCTCCCGCCGAGGGCAATGTGGGAGCAGGAGCGGGAGCAACGGTGGGTAAGCTTTTTGGAATGGCCCGTGCGATGAAGAGCGGCATAGGTACGTCGTGTATCAAGCTCAACGGAATCAAGGTTGGCGCGATCGTGGCTGTAAACGCAATCGGTGATGTCTACGATCCCGCAAACGGAAAACCGGTAGCAGGAGCTCGCACAAAAGATGGCAAGGCGTTAGTCAATTCGATGGCCGCGATTCTCAGAGGTGAGGCATTGCCGCCCGCGCTCGAGGGCACGGCTACTACGATTGGAGTTGTTGCCACTGATGTCGTGTTAACGAAGACACAGGCTTCAAAGGTTGCTCAGATGTCGCACGACGGATTGGCTCGGACAATTAATCCGGTTCACACGGCTTTTGATGGCGACACTATGTTTGCGCTGGCAACCGGCAAGTCTTCGAAGACGGCGAATCTAACATTAATAGGAGCGCTTGCAGCTGAGGCGGTCGCGCAAGCCGTTCTTCGTGCTGTCCGCGCCGCGCGCTCGATCGCGGGTTTGCCGAGTGCGGCAGATTTGTGATGAGTGATCGCTGGGAGGCTGGTCAATGTATTCGGCAACAATGACGCTATAAACGCAAAGCCGTTAAGTCGCAAAGACGCAAAGGCACAGATTCAGTTCTCACCAGACCCTGATGACCCTCCTTATCATTCTCATCATCTATGCTGCTTTAATGATGTTGTTTGGGGCGATAGTTTCGCGTCGAGTTAGAGCCTCGAGCGATTTCTTCGTCGCGGGTCGAGGGTTGGGAGCGGGGCTGATTTTTTCAACTCTACTTGCTGCCAACATCGGCGCAGGTTCAACGGTCGGAGCGGCAGGGCTTGGTTATCGCAATGGCTTATCGGCCTGGTGGTGGGTGGGATCTGCCGGAATCGGCTCACTGATCCTGGCGTTTGCGGTTGGGCCAAAGATTTGGCAAGTCGCGAAGGAACATGACCTCTACACTGTTGGCGACTATCTGGAGTTCCGATATGACAAAAGAGTTCGGGGGTTGATCGCACTACTGCTCTGGTTTGGTTCTCTGTCAATTCTAGCGGGGCAGCTTATTGCAGTGGCATGGATCCTCAATGTGGTCGCCGGTGTGAGTAAGCCGGTTGGTTGCGCAATCGCTGCCATAGTGATCACGACCTATTTCAGCCTCGGAGGGCTGCACGCAACCGCGCGAGTCAATGTGCTGCAGTTGACAGTCAAGATGGCCGGCTTCCTGTTGGCGTTGGTTTACCTTCTGAACACCGGCGATGGCTTAACAAAAGAACAGCTTGCCCGGTCGGGGGTTGAGCCGATCGATAAGTACTTCGGTCTTCTAGGCCAAAACTGGCCGGTGGCCCTGGGATATCTTGCGATCCTTGCGCCGTCGTTTGTTATCTCTCCCGGTTTGTTGCAAAAAGTTTTCGGGGCTCGTGACAAGAAGGCAGTGCGAGTCGGCGTAGGGTTGAACGCCGTATCCTTGCTGGCTTACGCGATCGTGCCAGTGTTGATCGGGGTCATTGCGCGTGCGCGGTTTCCCGGGCTTACAAATCACGAGCTTGCGCTTCCGACTTTGTTGACTCAAGCGCTGCCTTTGTGGCTTGGGGCTCTGCTGTTGGGGGCGATTTTTTCGGCAGAGCTGAGCGCGGCCGATGCTGCGTTGTTTATGTTGAGCACGTCCTTGGGCAAGGACCTCTACAAATCGTTCGTCAATCCCGAGGCGACAGATGAACGATTGATGCGCGTTGCAAAAGCTGCGGCGATCGTCTGCGGTATGGCCGGGGCGATTCTGGCGAGCTTTCTCCCGACAGTAATTACCGCCTTGAGCATTTTCTATACTTTGTTGGCAGCTGCATTGACTCTGCCCTTGATAGCCGGTTTGTACACTCGGAAGGTGACTGCGCATTCTGCAACAGTCTCGATGATTATTTCAGTAGTCATAACATTCGCCATTGACCTGATCTCAAAAGGCCGTGGAGTCAGCGGAGTTCCCTCATTGATTATCGGAATTGTCTCTGGCGCTCTTACAATGTGGATCACATCAGCCGCGGGAAAAAGCGTGACACAGGAGCCTCAGCAGAGTCTCACTACAACTGAATAAGTCTGGCTGTCAGATAAACTCTGAACGTGAAACGCTGAACGCCGAACGATTTAAGGAATAAAAATGGATTACACGAAACTTTTCGATCTGAGCGGCCGTGTTGCTGTTGTCATAGGCGCTGGGTCGGGAATAGGTCAATCTGCGGCGAAGGGACTCGCTGCGCACGGTGCGTTTGTTATTTGTGCTGATTCGAACTCAGAGGCAGCCAGCGAAACAGTGCGACAGATCGACGGAAGAGCAAGAGCAATGACCGTTGACATCCGTCAGAGTGAAAACGTCTCCAACCTGTTCAGCTCAATTATTGAAAACGAGAAGCGCGTGGACGTCGTGGTGACTACGCCGGGCGCTAATGTTCGCAAAGCAATTTCGAATTACGAAGATTCCGAATTCGACCGGGTCGTCGAGCTAAACCTGAAAGGTACGTTTCGAGTTCTTCGTGAAGCCGGAAAGATCATGTCTGCGCAGGGTTACGGCAGCATCATCGCTTTTTCTTCCATCCGCTCTGTTGTTGTTGAGCCGGGGCAGGGCGTGTACGCCGCAACAAAAGCGGGGATTGTACAAATGGTTCGGGCGCTTTCAGCTGAATTGGGTCCACGAGGCGTGAGGGTGAACGCGATTGCGCCGGGGGTGGTGGAAACTCCGTTGACGCGGCCTATCAAAGATCACGCTCAGTGGTATGCAGCTTATGAAGCGAAGAGCGCATTAGGACGATGGGCGAGCGCTGATGAAATGATCGGACCGGTTGTATTCCTGGCATCCGACGCGTCGAGCTACGTGACGGGGACAGTAGTGTTTGTGGATGGTGGCTGGACGGCTGTAGACGGAAGATTCAATCCGCCGCTGTAACCACAAACCGGAAACTCTGAACGCTGAACGTTCTTCTTATCCTATCCTCCCATCAACAATATTTATTATCCGATGAGCCAGCGCTGAGTTCTCTGCATTGTGGGTGACCATAAATACCGTCTGGCCCTGTGCATTTAAATTCAAAAAGACCTCCATTATTTCGGCGCCGGTCTTTGTGTCCAGTGATCCGGTTGGTTCATCCGCCAGAATTAACGGAGGTTCGTTGATAATTGCCCGCGCAATTGCGAGCCGCCCTTGTTCGCCCCCTGAGAGTTGATTCGGTAGCCTCAACGCCTTGCCATTGAGACCGACTCTTGCCAGAGCGTTGGCCGCCCGGTCGCGTTTTTCTCTTGTGTTCATCTCGGCCGTGGCGAGTGGCAGCATCGCGTTCTCGAGTGCGTTCAGATATGGCATTAAGTGATGCTGCTGGAATACAAAACCAAGGTACTCACGCCGAAAATCCGCACGACGCTCGTCGGAGAGACTGTAAATATCGATATCGTCGACAAGCACGCGCCCTTCAGTAGGATGATTCATCGCCCCAACGATCGTAAGCAGAGTGCTCTTGCCCGAGCCGGACGGACCCATTAAACAAACGAATTCGGCTTCCTCAATTTCAACGTCGACGTCGGACAGGACTCTGACAACCGGCGAAGCGCCGTTGGCTTCGTAGACCTTTGTAACTTTTTCGATCTTCAGGAAGGGCATGAGGGGTTGAAATCGTTAGACCGATTAGGCGGCTATGAAATACCTTCACGTAACGCAGAGTCGCAAAGACGCGAGGGCGCAAAGATCAAACGTAACGCACGGCTTCTGACGGATCGAGCCGCGATGCGCGAACTATCGGGTAAAAGCTGCTGATCGATCCGATGATCAAGCCGGCGGCCATTGCCACAATGCCAAGCACCGGCTTTAGTTCAAACGGGATTCTGGTTTCCGAAAAGTAAGGTAGCGCCATCCAGCTCGCAAGCAGTCCGACGCCCCATCCCAGCAACCCGCCGAGCAGACCAATAACCGAAACTTCAATCAACAAGCCTTTGATAATGTGAGCGCGGCGAAAGCCGATTGCTCGCAGAACGCCGATTTCTTTGGTTCGTTCAATCACTGATCCGGTCATTGTAGTAAAGATCATCAATGCGCCGATCACGAGTACCACGGCGGAAACCGCCGCCGAGAATCGAGTCAGCCGCCCCACCGTTTCTGATCTTGCGCGCACTGACTGCTGAATTGCTGATACTTTTGCATGAGGAATCTGTTCGCTGATCTGCGAGACTATGTCGCCGATCGGACAGTCCTTGCATAGAGCGCTGACCTCGATCAGGCTCAATTGCCCCGGCTTATTGAGCAGGCGCTGGACGTGACCCAGCGATCCAAAAATCATCTGATCTTCGGGCCCGCCGGTCTGCGAAATAACTCCGGCTATCTCGTGATCCTGATCTGCAATAGTCAAATGATTACGTACGATTTTGAATTGAAACTGGTTTTCATCGTGCTGGTGCGAACCTCCGTGAGAAACGTGAGGCGGCTGTGTTGAAGATGTTGGTTCGATCAGGGACAGCGCGCGTGCTGCTTCGTAGCCGACGAGCACCTGCTGGTCATTTTCAGGTTTTTTCCCGGCGACTTGCCACCAGCGTTTCAGGACGAGCTCGCTGTCAAAATCAACGCCGGCCAAAAGCACCTCGCGTCCTTCGACGCGAACTGCTCCAAGCAGCTTCGGCGAAATGTTACTGATACGATTTGCATAGGGTATTTGCAGGACGCTCGCCGCGTCTTCGGTTCTGAGCTGTTTCACATCGAACGAGACGCTGGATACCGAAAGCCCGCCGTAGTCCAGGGACAGGCTGTTTGATTGCGGAACGACAACTATGTTCGCGCCGAACCGGTCGAGCTGCGAGCCTATCTCTTCTTTGATTGACGTGCTGAGGCTTAGCAGGGCAACGCCAGTGCCTATACCGATGGCAATTCCGATGATCAGGAAAACGGCTTTGCCTTTCCGGCGCCGTAAGTTTGCAAAAGCGAGTGTGCTGATTCGCATGGCCTTCTAAAAGTAACTCCCGCGACTCTCCAGTTCGCTAGCCTTGATCACCAGTTGACTGCCCTCGATTGTTCGCGGAAGCCCGACAGGGTTGCAACCACCATGCACTTCATTTATTTGCGAAGAATGAAAGTGCAGGCCGCAGTTGTTGCAAATCATGTCGTCGCCTTCCTGATGATAGCCTTTCTTTGCGTGGTAGCAGGTGTCGCAAGCATCGAGAGCCGCTCGATAGACACCGTCTGAGCTTTTGATTACAAAAAACCGGATCGGTTTGTTGTCTGACAACTTGTAATCAAAAAACTTTGCTGTGCCGCTTAGCTCCGACAATGCGATTCGAATGTCACGTGAATCCGAGGACGGGGAAGCAGGCGTCGTCGCCACCGAGGTTGCGGACGGGTTCTCTTTTGTGGCGCTCAGTACCAGGTAGGCACCGATGCCGACCAGCACAACCAGAACTGTGAGCAATACGAGAGGAGTCTCACTCTTGCGCTGGGGTTGTTCCGAGAATTCGGCCTTTTTTTTCGCCCTCGTGTCTGATTTGGTTTCCATTCAGAATTGCCTCCGCAGTTTCTTTGCCGGATCGATCAACCCGATTCGGGGAAACGGTCAATCATTATAACAATCGCCGGAAAGTTATCACCAGAACGGCGTTCGGGTTCTTATCATCTGCGTAATCTGTGGATGGTTGGGTCTAAGCCTTCAACAACTGCGACCATCCGCAGGTGGCGCAGATGACGCAGATTACGCCGGAAGATTAGAAATCCCGATACTCGCGTCGTTGGGCTGATCGAGCCTAAATGTTATATTGAAGTTATGGGCGCTTGCGGTGGCTTTGGGCCTCGATAATCAATCGAGGGCATACAATTCTTTTCGAACCAGGAGAATGCGAATTTGGTGCAATATCCGTCGACCTTAATCCTGCAGGAAAGCTTGTTCGAGCGGGTCTTACGTTACTTGAACTATCCATTGATCGAGCAGGGAGGTTCGTTTCGAGTTTCGATCATAAGCCTGTTCTTACTGATTTTGGTTTTCTGCATCGCAGCTCTCATCTCGCGATTCACCCGACGTATTTTGCAGAAGCGCGTCCTTCCCAAATTTCGAATCGAGCTCGGCCTTCAATACACGCTTCTTAGACTTGTTCATTACTTGATCATCTCGTTAGGGATCTTGTACGCGGTAAAGATTGGGTTCAACGTTGATCTCACCAGCGTTGCTGTTATTGTCGGGTTCTTGTCTGTTGGCATCGGTTTCGGGCTACAGTACGTGGCATCAGATATCGCCTCGGGTTTCATTCTGTTGTTTGAGAGACCGGTCCGTATCGGCGACTGGATCGAGCTTGACGGCGGTGTAGAAGGACGCGTCAAGAATATCAATTTGCGCTCAACAATGATTGTTACAAATGAGAATATGGCTGTGATCCTGCCGAACTCCAAGCTGGTACAAAATAAATTCGTGAACTTCTCTTTTGGAGATCGGAATGTGCGATTAAACATTCCGGTTGGGGTCGCGTACACGAGCGACCTCAAAAAGGCTGCAGAGGCGCTGATCGAGGCGGCCGAGTCCGTTGAAGAGATATTGAGCGAGCCGGCGCCCCAGGTGCATTTCGATGGTTTCGGTGACTCCGCGTTGAAACTGCAGATACGCGTATGGATAGACGAACCGCGCGATCAGGCAATTATTCGCAGTCGCGTCAATTTTGCTATCGAGCGATCATTTCGGAAGCACGGAATCGAAATACCATTTCCGCAGCGCGATCTTCACATTCGATCTAGCTCAATTGGAATCGATGAACTAAAGAAAACAGAAAGCGGTAAGCAGAAGGAAGTAGGCAGTGGTTCGTAGTCAGTAGTCATTGGTCCGTAGTCCGTAGTCCGTAGTCAGTGGGCTTTCAAGTGAATTTATCCGCAGATTACGCAGATTACACGGATAAAAGATTGCTGACTACTGACCGGCCTACTGCATACTGCCTACTGCCTACTGACCACTGTTTCCTTGACGATCCTACATACCTCTCCTTAAACTGAACATTAAGTTTTCGCGGTCACAAGCCGCAGCCCGAGACCTCACGCAACTGCACCACGCGTCACGTTGGGAGCTGAATAAAGTATGGCCCATAGTCTTCTAAACTCTCTTCGAACTTTCACAATAAGCGGCAATCGAACAGGAAGCTTCTATTCCCTACCTGAACTCGAGCGGCAGGGCGTCGGCCCAATCTCGAGACTGCCGGTAAGCATTCGCATTGTCCTCGAATCTGTCCTGCGCAACTTTGACGGCAAGCGCGTAACCGAAGACAACGTACGCAGGCTCGCGAATTGGCGTCCTAGAGAAACGCGCACCGAAGAAATCCCGTTTACCGTTGCGCGCATTCTGCTGCAGGACTTCACCGGCGTCCCTCTGCTGGTCGACCTTGCGTCGATGCGCTCGGCTGCCGCGCGCATGAACAAGAGCCCACAAATTGTCGAACCGCTGGTGCCGGTCGATCTGGTAGTCGATCATTCGGTGCAGGTTGATTTTGCAAGTGTCCCGGATGCGTTGCGCTTGAATATGGAGATGGAGTTCAAGCGAAACCGCGCTCGTTACCAGTTCCTTAAGTGGGGCATGCAGGCTTTTGATAGTTTCAAAGTCGTTCCGCCGGGTATCGGCATATGTCATCAGGTCAATCTCGAGTACCTTGCGAAAGGTGTTCAGGAGAAGGACGGGGTCTACTATCCGGATACTCTTGTGGGCACCGATTCTCACACAACGATGATTAACGGATTGGGAGTCGTTGGGTGGGGAGTCGGCGGCATCGAAGCCGAAGCAGGAATGCTGGGTCAACCGGTCTATTTTCTTACCCCGGATGTTGTCGGCGTTCACTTGACGGGCAGCTTGCGTGAGGGCATGACCGCGACCGACCTGGTCTTAACCATCACCGAGATGCTGCGAAAGGCAAAGGTGGTAGGGAAGTTTGTCGAATACCACGGTGAGGGAGCCGCGAGTTTGTCGGTCGTCGATCGCGCAACGATCGCCAATATGTCTCCGGAGTACGGCGCAACCATGGGTTTCTTCCCAGTCGACGAGACCACCTGTGAATACTACAAGGCGACCGGCCGGTCGGATGATCAGGTCGATCTGATTAGAAGCTACTTCACCGCGCAGGGAATGTTTGGGATCCCGCGCGAAAACGAATGCGATTACAGCACGCTGCTCGAATTGGATCTGTCGACGGTTGAACCAAGTGTCTCAGGACCAAAGCGGCCACAGGATCGCATCTCGCTTCCCGAGCTGAAGAACAAATTTGCGGAGCTCCTCCAAAAACCGATCGGTGAGAACGGCTACAACAAGACTAGGGACGAGATCGGGAAGCGATTCCAGGCGACCATCAAATCTCGGGGCAACGGTGCGCATTCAGGCGGCGGAGAGCAGCAGTCTGAGACAGCGCCAATGGCAATCTTCGACACGACCACCGATAAAGATACTAACGTGATCACCGAATACGAGATGATCAACAATCGTCCCACTCCCGATCGCGTCGCCGAGCTCCGTGCACCCGTATCACCGGGTACGAAAGTAGACGTTGGTCACGGTGACGTTTTGATTGCGGCCATCACGTCATGTACTAACACCTCCAACCCCAGCGTAATGCTCGCGGCAGGACTTCTGGCTAAGAAAGCTGTAGAAAAGGGACTGAAGATTCGTTCGGTGGTGAAAGCGTCGCTTGCGCCCGGTTCGCGAGTGGTAACAGATTATCTCGAAAAGACGGGACTACAGCGCTATTTGAACGAGCTGGGCTTCAGTCTCGTCGGTTACGGCTGCACGACGTGTATAGGTAATTCCGGTCCCCTCGACCCGGGACTCGAAGAAGTTATCAGCAAGAATGATCTCGTAGGGGCGAGCGTTCTCAGCGGGAATCGCAACTTCGAAGCTCGAGTCCATCAGAGCGTAAAAGCCAACTTCCTTATGAGTCCGCCTCTGGTAGTCGCGTTTGCGCTTGCGGGACGCGTCGACATAAACCTCAGCGAAGAGCCGATCGGCAAAGGAACAGATGGCGGTGATGTTTATCTTCACGACATCTGGCCGAGCGCGGCAGAAGTTCAGCAGCATCTTCAAACAGCTTTTGATGCGGATACCTATAGAAGCCGCTACAGTAACTTCATCGAAGGTAACCCGCTGTGGAACGAAATACCATCAATCGCCGGCGACGTGTACAAATGGGATCCCGAGTCGACCTACATTCAGGAGCCGCCTTATTTTGAGGGCTTCTCAATGGAGCCTGGTGAAGTGAGCGAGATCAAAGGCGCCCGAGCCCTGGCGATATTCGGTGATTCGGTTACCACTGACCACATTTCACCAGCCGGGGCGATCAAAGCGACTTCACCAGCGGGCGTCTATCTTCAGTCTAGAGGCGTCAGTGTGGCGGATTTCAACAGCTACGGCGCGCGTCGAGGAAATGATCGGGTTATGACTCGTGGAACCTTCGCAAACGTACGGATCAAGAATCTGATGGTTCCCGGCGTCGAAGGCGGTGTCACTGTTCATCAGCCTGACGGCGAGAGAATGAGCATCTACGACGCGTCGATGAAGTATCAAGCGGAGCGCATACCATTGATGGTGTTTGCGGGGCAAGAATATGGAACTGGAAGCTCGCGTGATTGGGCGGCAAAGGGAACTCGTTTGCTGGGCGTAGGTGCGGTTATTGCTCAGAGCTTTGAGCGCATTCATCGATCGAATCTGGTGGGTATGGGCGTGCTGCCGTGCCAATTTAAAGACGGCGCAAGCGCTCAGTCACTGAAACTGAACGGAACAGAGACGTTTGATCTGACCGGGTTTCAAGGCGGAATTACGCCTCGCCAGGAGCTTACGTTGACAATTCATCGCGAGGATGGAAAGAGCGAAACCGTTCCGGTGATACTACGCATCGACACTCCTATTGAAGTTGATTATTACTTGCATGGTGGCATTCTGCCTTACGTCTTGAGGCAGTTGATTAGCGGGCAGTAAGCAGAAGGCAGTAGGCAGAAAGCTGAAAGCGGTACGCTTCGTGATGCCGTTTCTGCCTTCTGGCGACTGCCTACTGCTTTCTGCCTTCTGTCTTCTGCTTCTCCCACTCAGCCAGCAGGAGCTTCCATATCGTCGCCGATCAGTTCCGCAACCCTTTGACGATATCTTTGGTAGAGGAAAGATACTGCGAGCAGAATCAAGCCCAACACGATAAACGAAATGATCCGATAGAGTCTCTCCAGCGATGACAGATCAAACAGGAACACCTTGAAGATCGTCAGACAAAGCAGCAACAATCCCATCAGCCTGAGCAATCGGCTTCGGCGCGCTATACCGAATGTGAGCATACCGCCGCCATAGACAGTCCATACCACCGAAATCGAAAGTTGTTGAGCGAGCTTTAGATCGGCGAGGCGATTCGGCTCAAGCCCAGGTACGCGCATCAGTACTGTATAGTGGCCGAGAGCTTCCAGACTCAAAGCAATGATAGCGAGCAGGTTCGCGGCAGTTACCAGAATCGGCAGCAGCCTTGAGCGTTCGCGATCATCCAATGTTTCGGATTTCGAATAGGCCCAGATCCCACAAGACAGTGCCGCAATCAGAAGCGCAAATGCACCAAATGTCTGATTGAACACAAGCGTATGGAATGCCGAATCGTAGAAGTGGGTATCGATTGCGAGCACCTTTGCAGTTGCGATAACTAAAAGTATCAGCGCGCCCCAACGAACAGACTTTCGCCCTCGGAACGTCGCAATTGCCAACGCCGCCGCGCCGTAGATTGCCCAAATTGCAGAAAGGGCAAATTGCTCGTTGTTGTTTGCTCGATAGAATTCGTCAAGCTGCGAGACGTTGAGCTGTGCTCTTGCCCGGAAGAAATAACCCATCGCTTCAGCGCTCAGAGAAACAACTGCCAGCAGGTTGGCAGCGCCAAGAAGAAGCGGAACCATCTTCGTACGCTCGCTCTCCGAAATCTGTGCCGATCGAGCATAGAACCTCACGCCAGCTGCGAGAGCGATAATGAGCAGCGCAAAAACGGCGAAGGTCGGGTTCAGGAGCACATTGTGCCAGCCGGCATTGTAGTAACCGAGGTCGACGAAAACTGCTTTTGCGGTCGCAAGAGCAAGTAGAATCAACGCGCCTATCCGCAGAGACTTTAGCCCGCGACGGATTCCTAAGATCAGGACCGTTACGCCAAATACGATCCAAACTGCGGACAGTGCCAGTTGTTTTGTGTTTTCGAGCTGTCGGAAAAACTCTCCGCTGGCAAGCGTTTGGGCACGATCATAATAGCCCAGGGCCTCGGCGCTCAGCGCAATAACCGAGAGCAAAACTGATACACCTGCTAACAACGGGATGACTGACGATCGTTCTTTAGTGCCGATTTGATCAGCCCGCGCATAGAGCCATGCACCAATTGCCAACGAAATAATCAGCAGAGCAAAAGCTCCAAACGTGGGATTAATCAGTAAGCTGTGCCAGCTTGCGGCGTAGTACTGCGAATCGATCGCGCTTACCTTGGCAATGGCAAGCGCAAGGAGAAGCAAGGATCCTGTGCGAACAGCCTGTGAGCGGCGGCGGATTCCAATTATCAATCCGGTTGTCGCAAAAATCGTCCATACGGCTGTCAACGCAAGTTGCTTGGAATTCTCAAGCTGCGCTACTAGCTCGCCCTTTGCGATCGCTTGCGCGCGATCGAAGTGGCCCAGCGCTTCAGCACTGAGAGCCACAATCGCGAGCAAATTCGCTGCGATAATCAATCCACCGAGAGCAGCCGTCCGCTCCTGAGGATCGATATTCTTGTCTTTTGCATAGAACCAGGCTCCGCTGGACAATGCTCCTACAAGCAGAGCGAATGATCCAAAGGTTTGATTAAACGCGATCGTGTGCCACGGCGCGCTGTAGTACGACAGGTTCAGAGCCAGTACCAGAATGATCGCTGCCGCTAGCAGGAGCATAGCCGCTACTCGAATCAGCTTTAACCTGCGTTTGATGCCTACGATCAGCGCTGCTGCACCGTAGATCGACCAAAGCGCAGAAATCGTAAAGTAGTGCTGATTGTTGAGTTGATCTCTCTCATTGCCTGCCCGCGGTAGTCCAGCCTTCTTCTGATTGAAGTAGTCATTTGCGTCGAGGCTCAACAGGATCACTGCCATGGTGTTTGCAGCCAACAGGTATAGCCCGCTGAACATCGAGCGCTCATCATCCGCAATATTGGATTTGGTTTTCTTGTAAAACCAGGCAGCCGTTGCCAACGCCGTAACCAGCACGCCCGTGGATAGCGCGCGGCGGTTCCAGAGCGGAATGAAGGTTTCATTTGCATGGTAAGCGAACTCACGCATATCGACGTAGAACCAGTGCGCGATCGCGATACCAAACACAACCAGCGCCGCATTCCTCGACGTCCGATCGTTCGCGCGCAAGCCTATCCAGCTCATTACCGCGCCTTCGATCGCCCATCCCATAGTTACCCAGTGCTGATCGAACTGGATTGGTACCGCCAGAACCGCAAACAGGAACGAGAGACCGAGAAAAGTCAGGATAAGCAGGTTGTCATCACGATCACGACTGTAGGTGAAATAGCCCAGACCCATATAGAACGCCGAAATAAGCAATGCAAAGAGCCCGAGCATGCCGTGATGCTGATCATCCAGCAGTTCATAACTGGTGCCGAAGTACAGAAGCGCGTTTGAGAAAACCATCGCCAGATCGAGCCACCCCGTTGGGCGCCGATTGACGACGTTGTAAAGCACCGCGAGCAGCGCGAAGATCGCGAACAGAATTGTGAGGAACAGCATTGTGGTCCACAATTTTTCGGACGTATACCACTCCAACATCCACGCAGCGAACATCAACACTGTAGAGATGAACGCCATGTAGTTCAGGCTGCGCCATTGCTTCGAATAGGCTAATGCGAGGACGCCAAGATCCAGGAGAGCGATGTAGGTGAACAGCGCGGCTTCATTATCGACGCCGGTCGACAGAAGAATCGGCGTCAGAAATCCTCCGATGAGTCCAAGGACGGCAATAGCTAACGCGTTGTAACGAGCGGACAGCAACGATGCCGTAGCTGTTACCAGCGCCATCAACCCGAAGGCCACCGGTTGAGAAAGCAGGTCGTATCTCTTTCCAGATGCGAACCATATTGCGGCATACAAAATGGCTATGCCGCCTCCCGTTAGTCCATAGGCATAGCTCGCATAGCGTTTTCGTAGACGCTCGCCGAGGGCGAGGAACGCAAGTCCAACCGCAACGCCGATAAGAACTCGACCTGCTGGACCGATCCACTCACGGTCGACCGCATATTTCAGGAAAAAAGTTACGCCGAGAAAAATCGCGATGATGCCGATGCGATTGAACCAGTTGCCTCCGATGCGAGCTTCGAGATCCCCCCGGCGTGCGAAAGCACTGGGTGCGATCGACGGCGCGGCCGGGCGAGCCGTCGGCATGTGAGATGGAGAGCCCTGCGGCACCGGCGCTCCAGGCACCTTTTTCTCGGGAGGAGTCTGCGGTGCAATGAATGGCGGTGCGGTTGGCGACGGTGCAACTGTAGCCGGTCCTTTGTCGGCCGGTTGATCAGCAGTCGGCGGCGCGACAGCGGGGATCTTGCTTACTGATTCATCGACAACCGGCTTGGCTGGAGGTGGCTCCGGAGATGAAGGCTCCATGGAAGTTGGCTTGTCCAGAGGCGGCTGCTTTTGGTTGATTTCTTCAGCGGGTGGCCTCGGTTGCGTTGCGATGGGAGGAACACCCTTGAGAGCATCTTCCACGGCGCGAAGCCTTGAATCTCGTGTTTGCTGATCTACTGGAGCTGGCTGGTCGAGATGTTTTGGTACCGCCTTAAACACCAGTCCCAGATGCTTTTCGACTGCGTAAAGGCGAGCTACGGTCTCGCGCGCTACTGACTCGAGATAATTCAGTCGGTCGTCGAGCTGCTTGAGTTTATCGGGTGAGGTACTGTCTTCAGCCATAAAGGCCTCCGTTTAGGGTCGAGCACATTCGCTACCCTTGAACCTTCGCCCGGTCAACAGCGCGCGTGCGGCTATAGATGAGGGGAAGGCGGTTGCGGTTGCAAGGGCTCACAGTTCGCTGTTGATGATGTACTGCCGAATCCTCTCCATCGCCTGGATTACCGCCTTCTTTTGCGGACCGCTGAGGGCGTTCATCATCTTGTCAACTTCGGTGAAATAAAGTTCTTCTATTTTTAGCTCAAGTTTTTCGCCGGCTGCGGTGAGCACGATTTGATTGAAGCGTCTGTCAGACGGGTGAGACATTCGTTTGACGTAGCCGCTGCGTTCGAGTCGATCTATCAGTCCGACGACGTTCGACTTGGTGACGATGAGATGTTCGCTGAGTTCCTGCTGGCTGAGACCGGCGGCGCCATGTTCCTTAAGAATCATTAGGATATTGAACTGAACGTCAGTCAAGCCGAACCGTGAAAAGAAACGATCCGAAAGTTTCTGCATAAGTGAAGAGGTTCGCACGAGGCTCAGCAAGGCCTCGTGGTTGACGCTCGCCAGCGGCTGCTTGAGCTTCAATTCATGGTGCAATTTCATCAACACTTCCCCCCACGAGATAATAGTTTACATATGAACTATTATGATGTCAACTGTTTTCTAGTAGGGGTTGGGGATTGGGGCTGGGTTATAGGACCAAAGGACCAATAGGACCAATAGGACCAATAAGGCCAATTCGTCCTATTCGTTTCATTT
>Ga0126384_10000505_pt1 | contig 21445 bp, 22 predicted proteins | sample PanSoiMetPlot_36_FD_92543 | JGI IMG/M metagenome (GOLD analysis project Ga0126384, IMG submission 92543) | Tropical forest soil microbial communities from Panama - MetaG Plot_36 | ecosystem: Environmental > Terrestrial > Soil > Tropical forest > Bulk soil | place: Panama | collected 2016-02-17 | reverse complement strand
CGTCAAAACACAAACAAGCAAAATGACCTATGACGAGGCGGCCGATCTCATGGTGCGCGAGCTTAGCTTCCCGCGTGCTCAGGCCTGCGCTGATCTAAACTGGTACAGCCAATCGCCTTCGGGACCCATGGGCTATGCGCTAGGATGGTCGATCATCAACCGCCTGCGCACGCAAGAACAACAGCGGCTAGGAACAAAATTCGATCTGCGCGAGTTTCACGACAAGCTTCTAAGCGCCGGCAGCATTTCGCTACCTCTGGTGGAACAACGACATTTTCACCTATGAACGCAGCTACCGGGAGCTACTGGAACATTTGGAACGGCTGGAACGGGGCCGCACGCAGATCGTTCCAATAGTTTCAGAGGTTCCAATCGTTCCAGACGTTATGAAGACCAAAGCAAAAGAAAAAACCCGTGGTCCGTTGCTCGGCGCTCACGTGTCCATCGCCGGTGGCGTGGACAAGGCTTTGCTCTTGGGCAAAACGGTGGATTGTGACGCGATTCAGATTTTTACCAAGTCGTCGCGCCAATGGGCGGCCAAACCCTACACGAAGGAGGAAATCGAGCTGTTTGATCTGAACCGAAAAGCAACCGCCATTACGACGGTCATTGCCCATGATTCTTATTTACTCAATTTGGGTTCACCCGATGATGCTCTGCGCAAGCGTTCGCTCGCCAGCTTCATCGATGAGTTGGAACGATGTGAAATCCTCGGTGTGTCGAATCTGGTCGCCCACCCCGGCGCTCATGTCGGCGCCGGCGAAAACGAAGGAATCAAAACTATTGCGCGTTCATTGGACGAAGCCCACAAGGCATGCCCTGGCTACCATGTGAAGGTCACCCTCGAGATCACTGCCGGTCAGGGATCGAACCTTGGTTACCGCTTCGATCAGATCGCCAAAATGATTGACGCCACCAAGGAAAACGACCGACTAAAAGTATGCTTCGATACCGAGCATGCCTTTGCCGCGGGCTATGATATCAGAACGCAAGAAGGTTACGAGCGCACCTTCACAGAGTTCGATGAAGCGATCGGTATTGAACGGCTCGCTGCATTCCACCTCAATGATTCCAAGAAAGAATTCAACTCCCGTGTTGACCGCCACGAACATATCGGCAAGGGACACATCGGCGTCGAAGCTTTTCGGTTCCTGGTCAATGATCAGCGCTTTTGGGACTTACCCATGTGTCTGGAAACACCCAAAGGACCGGACCTGAAAGAAGACCGCGAAAACCTGACCCTGCTGCGAAGCCTAATCCGCGCGACTTGAAGTTTCTCTTCCAACAGAGAGATAAATTAGTTGGTCACCGGAACGTCTGGGAAGAAATATTGAACCGCCGGACCGATCCCATATCCTAAGAGCGCAGCGCCGACTGCGATGGCAAAGAACTGAATACCGGAACGAACCGGCGATTGAGTGGCTAAGCAACCTTTGACAAAGCCCACCGCGAAGAGCGCCAAACCGGACAGAGCAATCGAAAGAAATAACGCCCCTTGACCTGAAAGAAGCAGATAGGGAAAGATAGGAACAAAAGCACCGACCACAAAGGAAATGGCCATGACCAGCGCGGCCTGTAGCGGCCGGTTAATTTCTGCTGATCCAAGGCCGAAAACTTTCCTGAAAAGTCCTGAGAAAGGCCTGCTCCTCACTCAAGAGAACTTTAACGATATTATAACTCTGCCCCCGCGCCAAACCTTCTTGATTCAAAGCCTTGAGCAATCCCTCGGCTGCCAAATAAGGTTCTTTTTCCGCCAGTACTTCGGCCTCGCGCAACTCTTTGTCAAAGATATCCTTCTCCGCGCTCGACGAAAGGTAAGAACCCGCCGCCATCGAGATAGCGCCCGAAAACATGGCGGTCAGACCTGTGATGATGACAACCACGCTGCTTTGAGTCGCGCCCTGAACGCCCGCCAGCAGCCCGACGGTGCTTATCAGGCCGTCTTGAATTCCGAAAACAAACTCGCGTATGCGAGCGCGGCTTTCGATGAGCTCTTTCTTTTGTTCGATGGCCCCGAGAGCCATAGCCATCAGTATTTTAGAGCAAGATCACCGGTGGGTTCACCCGGACGCCAGTCCGATGGGCAGAGGCGCTCCGAGCGCAAGGCTTTGAGAACCCGCAGCGTTTCCTCGACGCTGCGGCCGACATTGGTGTGACTCATTACCAAATACGTGATTTCTCCGGCGGGATTGATAATAAATGTTGTCCTCAAACTTACGCCCTCGTTTTCATCCAACACGTCGTAGAGCCGGCTAACGGTTTTGTCCTCGTCACTGAGCAAGGGATAGTTCACGCCGCCCAATTCTTTGGCCCATTTTAGGTGGCTCTCGACGGAATCGACGCTGACGCCGAGGATCTCTGCCCCCTCTGCACGAAAACCCTCAGCCGACTTGCTGAAGCCCGTCACTTCGGTGGGACAAATGATGGTAAAATCCGCCGGGTAAAAAAACAACACCAGCCATTTTCCCCTGTAATCTTGAATGGAATAGCGCGAAACTTTTCCTTGGAAAATTCCCTTCACGCTAAAATCCGGCGCTTTGTTTCCAATGCTTAGCATAATTTAATCTGGATCGGCGTTGGCTGATTTTTCTCGGCTCAGTGCCTTTTGCCCTCCGGCTTGCTGAGCGACCAGCCTGCCCTCCAGCATAGTCGAAGGGTTCGCGCCCCTACGGCTCCCTGCTCCGCGCTCCCGCTAGCGGTGATTCTCCCAAAGGGAAAACGTTTCCTTGGCGGAGGCGGAGACCGTCGCATCAAGCCACGGCGCCTCCACCGCCCCTCCCTGAAGCAGACCAAAAAAGTAAATGCGCAACATCTGCTCGGTCAGCTGAGGCAGCGGCAAGTCTCGTTTGGGCTGATACCAGGTATAGATCCAGTTCATCATGCCAAAAAGAGAGAACGTGGCAACGCGAAGGTCGATTCCCTTTGCACCTCTCCGCTCCCGGAGCTCCGCGATAAGATCCATGATGACTTTCACGTACCGGCGCTTGAGCACCAAAATCTTTTCATTGAACTCTCCGGTAAGGGATTCATCCTCGTGGGCCATCACCTTCATTTCGTGCATGTTGTGCAGGAAAAAACTCAGGTGGTTCTCGGCGAACACGCGGATACGCGTGCGCACGTCCGTTTCCGCTGTCGTTGCCTGCTCCCATCGCTGCAGTAGCGTCACAAAGCAACGCTCCTGAATCAGGTAAAGCAACTCCTCTTTGGTCCTGAAGTAATAGTACAGGCCGGCGAGGCTCATCCGCGTCGCCCGGGAAATGTCACGCACGGAGGTCTTGTGAAATCCCTTGTCGGCGAAAATTTTCGCGGCGGTCTTGAGAATTTTTTGCAGCTTTTCGTCGTAGTGACGGGTTGCAGGTTCGACGCGGCTGGTCATGTATGACCTGATATTTGCAAATCGATTTCCGGGTGTCAAATGATGTTGCGGACCGAGCTTTCCTTTGACTGAAAACGTTCTCTTTTAACGAAAGATCCTCTTTCTTGAATCGACTCCACCCGTGGTGTATGTGTACATGTTGGAAAGCGTATGCAATTCGAAAACGTTATCGTCGATAAAGACGGCGCCATCGCCGTCGTCACATTGAATCGCCCACAGCAATTGAATGCCCTTTCCTATGGTCTGGTCAAAGATCTCTGTCTTGCGACGGAATGCCTTAATCAGGATGACGAAGTGCGCGTCATCATCTTGACCGGCGGAGAAAAAGTTTTCGCCGCCGGCGCAGATATTAAGGAAATGGCGGACGCCGGACCGTTCGACGAACCGGTCGGCGGGCGGCTCGCCTATCGAGATCGCGTAAACGAAATCTCGAAGCCGATGATTGCTGCGGTCAGCGGCTACGCTCTGGGCGGCGGCTGCGAGCTGGCCATGAGCTGCGACATCATAATCGCCTCGGAGACGGCGCGATTCGGCCAGCCCGAAGTCAACATTGGAGTCATCCCGGGCAGCGGCGGCACTCAGCGTCTTACCCGCGTGCTGGGCAAGTACCGCGCGATGGAAATGATACTAACAGGAGAGCCGATCAACGCTCATGACGCGGAACGTTTGGGCTTAGTAACCCGCGTCGTGCCGGTGGAGCTTTTACTTGAGGAAGCAAAAGGTCTAGCGCGAAAAATCGCCGCCAAGCCGTTGCTCGCAATCCGCCATGCAAAGGAAGCCGTGCTCCAATCGTTCAACATGGGTCTCGACAACGGATTGGAGTTCGAGCGCAAATCTTTCTATTTGTTGTTTGCCTCGGAAGATCGCCGCGAAGGGATGAAGGCTTTCTTGGAAAAGCGCAAGCCGGTGTTCAAGGGCAAGTAGGTCTCGTCCCCCTTCGTGCCCTCTGTGCTCTTCGTGGTGAATAATCTCCGTGCCGCGAAGGACACGAAGCACATGAAGTATGAAAGAGTAACCGGTGAGTTACGAAACCATTCTATTCGAAAAAGAAAACGGCGTAGCGACCATTACGTTGAATCGGCCCCAGGCCCTAAATGCGTTCATCCCCCAGATGAACAAGGAAGTTTTGGAGGCGCTGAAGGACGGCGAACGGGATGGTGCTGTGCGTTGTTTGGTGATCACAGGCGCGGGGCGCGCGTTTTGTGCCGGACAAGATTTGAAGGGCCGCACGCCGGAGCAAAAAGGCTCTCTGGGCGCGTCTCTGCGTGAGAAGTATAATCCGATGATTCGCCAGATACGGCAGATGGAAAAGATCGTCATCGCCGCGGTCAACGGTGTGGCCGCCGGCGCAGGTTGCAATTTGGCTTTGGCCTGCGACCTCCGGGTTGCCTCCGAAGAAGCGAAGTTCATTCAATCTTTTGTTCGGGTCGGTTTGGCTCCCGATTCGGGCGGCAGTTTTATCCTGCCGCGGCTGGTTGGACTCAGCAAAGCGATGGAACTGCTCCTTCTCGGTGAACCGGTGGAGGCGCAGGAAGCGCAGCGCATTGGGCTCGTGGCGAAGGTTTTTCCGGCTGCGGAATTTGCTACGGCCGCTAAAGAAATCGCGGAGCACGTTGCCCGCGCGCCGCGCGGCATCGGCCTCATCAAGCGAGCTGTAAATCACGCGCTCCTGCGGGAGTTGGAATCTGATTTGGAATACGAAGCCTATTTGCAGGAGATCGCCGGCAGAAGCGCAGACTACGACGAAGGAGTGCGCGCGTTTTTGGAAAAGCGCACGCCGGTATTTACGGGAAAATAGCCCCCTCACCCTTTCTCTCCCCCGCAGCGGGGGAGAGAAAGGGTGAGGGGCGTTCATAATTGAAGCGCCGCCAATATGGCAACAAAAACAGAAAAGATTGGCGTGCTGGGCGCCGGCACTATGGGCGCGGGGATCGCCCAAGTAGCGGCGCAGGCCGGCTTTCACACTCTCTTGTACGACATCAAGCAGGAGTTCATTGACGCCGGCCTGGGCCGCATCCGTAGTTTTCTTCAAGGCAGTCGCGAACGAGGAAGAATATCGGAGGAGCACGAAAGGCAAATCCTGGAGCTCCTTCATGCCACGACGAAACTGGAAGATTACAAAGGCTACAGCCTTATTGTCGAAGCGGCGCCGGAGAAATTGGAACTCAAACGCGATATTTTTAAGCAACTCGGTGTAATCTGCGGCCCGGAAACATTGCTGGCCACTAATACGTCATCTTTCTCCGTAACGGCCATCGCTGCCGGCACGGAGCATCCCGAGCGCGTTCTAGGGTTGCATTATTTTAATCCTCCGCCGCTGATGGCCTTGGTGGAGGTCATTCAAGGAGATCGCACCAGCAAAGAAACCATCGATAAGGCCACCGCTCTCATGCGTGAGATGGGAAAGACGCCCGCCCGCGCGAAAGACACCCCGGGCTTCATCGTGAACCGCATTGCCCGGCCTTTCTATAACGAAGCGCTGCGAATTCTTGGAGATGGGGATGCAGCGGTGGAAGCCATCGACAAAGTCATGAAGGAAGCGGGCAATTTTCGCATGGGCCCCTTCGAGCTCATGGATTTGATCGGCAATGATATCAATTTTGCCGCCACCGAGTCGCTTTACCGGTCGTTTTTTGAAGACCCGCGGTTTCGCCCGAGTCCAATTCAACAGAAAATGGTAATGGGCGGCAATCTGGGACGAAAAACAGGCCGCGGTTTTTATGTCTATGACAAAAAATAGCGTCGCGGTTATCGGTGACAGCCGGCTCGCTCAAGAACTGTACAACCTGTGCCGAGAAAAGGGGCTCGACGTGAACCTGTACCCGGATCCCGGGAACTCGACCCCTGCAACTTCTTTCGTCATTGACACGTATGCCGGAGAAACTGAACAGAAAAAAGCGATTCTTCAACAGCTCGACAACAATTTTTCTGCGCAGTCGATTATCGTGACATCGTGTCTCGGCTACGGTACCACTTCCCTTGCCTCGTGGACCAAGAAACCCGAGCGCATCGTGGGCTTTGCAACTTTTTTTCCATTAAAGGACCGGAAAGTAATTGAGTTAGCCGCCGGCTTGCGAACTGCGGAACGCTCGCTGCAGTCCGCAGAGCAACTATTTAGGTCGCTGGACAAGGAAACCGTTCGGGTCAAGGATGCAGCGGGTCTCACTTTTCCGCGCATTTTGAGCTTGATCATCAACGAGGCAGCGAGAAGCCTGGAAGAGGGTGTCGCCACGGCCGAAGAGATCGACGTTGCCATGCGGCTCGGTGTAAACTACCCCCAGGGGCCACTAAGGTGGGCGGATCAAATCGGGCTCAGCGAAGTTCTGGCCGTCCTGAGAGGCTTGCACCGGGAAACTGGGGACGACCGCTATCGACCCGCCCCTCTGCTAAAGAAACTCGTCGCCGCGGGGTTCCTCGGCGAGACCAGCGGCAAAGGTTTTTATTCCTATAGTGAAGGTCAGGTGAAACCATGAAAGAAGCAGTCATCGTTGAAGCTGTGCGCACGCCCATGGGCCGGCACGGCGGGATCCTAAAAGACGTTCGTACCGACGATCTTGGCGCTTACATCATCGCCAAATTGGTGGAGAAAACAGGCATCAACAAAGAAGAGATCGAGGATGTCTATTTCGGCTGCACCAACCAGGCCGGAGAGGATTCCCGCAACGTCGCGCGCAACGCTTCCTTACTGGCGGGGTTGCCCTACACAATTCCAGGCGCCACCGTCAATCGTTTATGCGGTTCAGGCCTTGAAGCTATCAATCAAGCGGGAAGAGCCGTCGAAACCGATCACGGCGATTTGTTCGTTGCCGGCGGCGTCGAAAGCATGACGCGCGGCCCGTGGGTGATGGGCAAACCGGCTAATTCTTTCCAACGCGGCGACGTGACCATGTATGACAGCTCCTTGGGATGGCGCTTCCCGAACAAGCGCATGGGAGAACTGTACTCGCTGATCAACAATGGTGAGACGGCGGAAAACGTCGCGGAAAAGTACCATATCAACCGCCAGGACCAAGATGAGTTCGCGTTAGGCAGTCACCTAAAGGCCCTGAAGGCACATGAAGAAGGCCGCCTCAAGGATGAAATTATCCCTTTTGAAATTCCACAAAGAAACGGCGCGCCCATCATACACAGCAAAGACGAAGGGCCGCGGGCGGATACCTCTTTGGAGAAGCTCGCAGCTCTGCAGCCTTCATTCAAAAAAGGTGGCAGCGTGACAGCCGGCAATTCGTCACCTCTTTCCGATGGCGCGGCGGCATTGTTCGTGACCACGCCACAGAAGGCGGAGCAGTTGAAGCTCAAACCGATGGTTCGTATCGTCGCTTCCGCAACCGCCGGCGTGCATCCCAACTATATGGGCATCGGACCCATTCCAGCGACTCAAAAAGCATTGAAACGAGCCGGGCTTACCATCGATCAAATCGATCTCGTCGAGTTGAATGAAGCGTTCGCCTCGCAAGTGCTCGCGTGTGCCCGTGAGCTCGGCATTGATCTCAAGAAACTGAACGTCAACGGCGGCGCCATCGCCTTGGGCCATCCTCTCGGTTGCAGCGGCGCCCGGATCATGACGACATTGATTCACGAAATGAAAAAGCGCGACAGCCGCTATGGCTTGGCGACCATGTGCATCGGCGTCGGACAGGGCATCGCCACCATTGTCGAGCGAGTCAATCCATAAGCGATTCCCAAACCAAATGGTTGGGCTCATGGCTGAACCGGCGCGGTTGCTCCCGCCACGCCAGCCGTTTCAAGTCAGTTCTTCGTTCCGGTTTACCCCGCGCTTGAAGGCATAGCCGTCTGCAGTCACCAACCCTGTGAGAATTTCCAGAAAACATATTTTGCTCGTTTTCTCCGCTTTCGCGTTGGCGTTGATCATTCTCGTTTACGGCTTCAACGCTCTGGTTGGCGGCAACCGCGAACAAGTTCAGCGGGAGCTGCAAAAACTTCTCGGCAAAGATGTCAGCTTCGACCGCCTTGAGGCGAGTCTCTGGGGTGGACTAGGTTTCTCTGCCCAAGACTTCCGCATCGCCGATGATGCTCACTTTGCAGCGACCCCGTTTGTCCAGGCTAAAGAATTAAGACTGGGTGTAAGCATCTGGCAACTGTTCTTGGGTAGAGTCGTTATTAACTCCCTCACCTTTCGCAACGCGGAGTTTCAGATCATTACCAACGAGGACGGACTTTTAAATACTTCCGCGCTGGCGAGTCGCAAGAAAAACTTAGCAGAGTTTCCCAAATTCCAGGTCACCTCGCCGGACAAGCCTCGTTCCGCGGTAAGCTTTGCCATTGGCGCGCTAAGCGTTATCGATGGCCGCCTTGATTTTGTTGATCGCTCCGTGAAGGAATCTGTGGAGCTGCAGGTCAAAAATATTGATATGGAGGTCCGCGGCTTGGAAGCGGCGGGAAGGACAAGGATCAACCTCGCTGCGGCGCTGACCGACGCATTGAGTCACGACGTGCGCATCGAAGGAATTATTGGCCCGGCAAAGGGGAATCGTGATTGGTCACAGCAACCCATAGATCTGCAGCTGCAATTCGACTCCCTCTATCTCCCTGCGCTAGCGCGGGTCTTGCCTTTTTTGCGCAACAAGATTCCCCGTGAGCTTAACGTGACGGGACCGATGTCTTTTCAAGCCAAACTCGCAGGAACATTCCAGCAACCCCGCCTTACCGACATTAAACTCAAGGTGCCTGCGTTCGGCTCCTCTGACTACAACGCCATTCTTGAGGGTTCCATCGCGCTTCCCGAAAGCCGAGACTGGTCAGAAGCAGACATTAAAGGAACGCTCATATTGGATCAGATCAATCTGGCGCAGCTTCGGGATTTGCCTTTTTGGCAAGAAATTCTCCCCCCTACGTTCACGACAGAAGGGCAGGTGAGCGTTTCCAGCCGCTTCGAAGGAGCTTGGAACAAGCTGCGGCTTGGCGCTTTGGTTCAAGCTGACAAAAGCGAGCTGCGTTTCGGTGACTGGTTACACAAACCCGCGGGCCGGCCGGCAAAGCTGCGAGCGCAGTTTTCACGCCACAAAGACACTTTGATTTTGCACCCGTCCCTGCTAACTCTCGCCAATTCCAAAGCTACGCTGTCAGGCTTGATCGACAACAGCTCCGCTGCGCCGAAGCTTCAATTCAAACTCCACAGCGATCGCACCGAGCTAGCCGCGTTGGCTCGTCTTATACCTCCCTTATCACTTCATGGAGCAAGCGGCGACATCGATTGGGACGTTATCTTTGAAAAAAACCTTTCCGCGGTCGACAGCGGTTGGCAGATCCGCGGCAAATTGAATCTCGCTGGTGCAAAGTTTGTGCATAAGGAAAGCGGCAGCAAAATCGATGCCCTTAACGCCAACGTTTCTTTCCTGGGAACAGAAGCGCGCATCGAAAATGCCTCTTTTCGCGTGGGATCGTCTCACGTAGCGATGGCGGCTAGCATTCCCGATTTATCCCAGCCTCGCGCTGTCTATAAATTATGGTCAAAGGAAATCAGTCTGGCAGACGTGCCGGCGTTTTCCGTCGGTGCGTCTGTCCGGCTCAGAAACGTTAGCTCCGATGGAGAGGTTCAACTTGGACAGAGCGCCTCTTTCCTGAAAGGAAACGTGGTTTCAACCGACGGGGGCCTCAAAAATATTGCCTTCCGCGATTTGCATGCTGACGTGACATGGCTACCGACGGGGATCGCCGTTAGAAAGCTTTCGCTCCAGGCTTTTAACGGAATAGTCCGCTCTGAGGGTATCTGGGTCGCCGACACATCATCTCAACGATTTGAGTTCGCGCCTAAGTTCGAGGCCGTCGATGTGCACTCCTTTACAACTCAAACCATGCCGCAATTACAAAACCGGATCTCGGGTAAACTCGACTTTCGCGGCGAATTCAAGGCTGCTACTCAAAGTGGCACGGCCCTTCAGGATAGCCTGAAAGGATCGGGCGAGGCTTCCATTCAGAACGGCACGATCAACGATTTCAATCTGATTGCGCAGTTCCTCCTGAGGGGGAACTCACCTTCGAGGTCCCAACGTTCACCGGCGAGCATGGTCGCTTTGATGGATCGACGCGATACTCCCTTCGATACTCTCAAGGCCAATTTCAAGATTGATCAGCAAGGGCTTCTTTCCGTGGATTTATTGCTATCAACTCCCGAGTACACGGTCACTGGAGCCGGCTGGGTGAGGTTCGACAGAACGGTCAAGTTAAATGGGTTGCTATTATTGTCGCCAAGCGTCACCCAAGAAATTCAGCACGAGTATAAAACGGTTCGTTATTTTGTGGATCGCCGCGGGCGGCTCACGGTTTCTTTCCGAATGGAAGGGACGCTGCCAAACGTGAACATTAGGCCGGAAAATCGCCTCTTGGCTCAAGCTTTACGGTGGGGGTCCGCACAAGGGGCTGGCGAGCCCGCGGGAACAAACAAGAAGGAACACAGAGAATGGTTTCCGCAGTCTCTCGAGAAACTATTAACTCGGTAGCACTTTATCGCATGGAAGCCATCTATCTTGAGACGCCGTCGGAGCATATCGCTTACATCAAGTTTATTTTCGAGTCCTATGAGGAAGTGGGCATCATTCGGACAGTGGATCGGAAAAAGGCACAGATCGTGCTGCTAGTCGTCTCTGACTTCGTCGATGTCGCCCGCAACATTTTAGCCTCGCTAAAACAGGAAGTGCCCCTGGCGGAGATTCCGCGACCCGCCAATATGAGCGACGACTGGCTCATGGCGGAGCTTGCGAAAGAATCAGCGCCGAGGCCGCCTGAATTTGAAGACGTACCTCGGAAGTGAATAAAGTCGCATGCGATCCCATGCTTTAGCTCGTCGGCAAAGAGACATTCATCTGCCTCCGAATAATCGAGAGCGCCTTGATCACTGAAAAATAATTCCAGTTGAACAAGCTTTCGACAGTTGACTTGTCTGTTGGGTCGCGCCGCAGTTTTTTGCTGCTGCTCGCCGAAAGGGTGGTTCCATAGCCGACGGCGCGCTGCGGGATCAGGTCATTGGTTCAGCGAATTCGGCGAGAACGACGACGACGGGATCAGGTTGTCACCCGGGTCGCAGGCGGCGCCCGGCGTAGGGAGCTGAAACACGCCATTGAAGACCGGGCACGTGCATACGGGATCCTCGCCCTTTTTCTGCTTGCACGCGGCGGTCATGCACGCAGCGTAGGGTGCCTTCGGGCACACAGAGGCTTCAGCTGGCCCTCGATAATGTCTATGACCGCTTGCCGCGAGCTCGGGTCGAAAGTGGAGATGAGATCGGCGCCCTTGATCAGCTTGCCGGAATTGATCGCGGTGCATACGGGAGCCACGTTCACGTTGTCGAGGCCGCAGCCGCTGCCGGTGGGGCCGCATTTTGCGACCGTCTCGAGCCAAACGTCGAAGTTCAGGATCGCGTTGATCAACACGAAGTTGGGCCCCGTGTGAGCTGTGCACGTGCAGTTGGCGAAGCGGCCAGACGGGGTTGGCACGCACGGAAGCGGCTCGGGACCCGACGTGAAGCAGAGCGCGAACGGGCCATTGCAGGCTACCATATTCTCGGGTGCCAAGACGGTATCGCGGTACGCGGGCCCGTAGTCCGTGGTCCAGTTCTCCGAGTTGTCCCAGAACTTCTGGTCGTTCGGAACGAAGTTGGCTTGACCGCGCGCGTTCGTGGAAAGTCCGCCGATTCCACATAGTAAAGCTACCGAGACCAGCAAACTTACCCGTATCGTCTTCATCATATTTCCCCTTCGATGTCGGATTCAAACGTTGGGACCAGGCGGTGCAAGCAACGGCGCACTTCGCGTTTTTGCGATCCCGTGATTTGGCCGTTGGCGAGCTTAACTATCACCCGCGATCAACGCTGTCAACGGAAAATTTCCGTATCTGTTATTTAAGAATTGAAAGGGCACAGTTTTGGACAGGAAAAAGGTGCTCCACGCGATTTGTAAACCGTAGCATTCCGTTCCATGCTAAGTGTAACACAGCTATGGCAAAGGAATCTGAATCAGCATCATCTTCGAGCTCGAGCGCGCGTCAAAAAATTCTCGCATTGTTTTCCAGAAGTCCACGAACCCGGCTCACTCCCGCCGAAATTCTGCGCCGGGCTGGTTTTTCGCGGGATGACCTTCAACTCGTCGTGGATGGTCTGAAAGAGCTCGCGCGCGAAGGACTCGTCGTCCGCCTGAAGAAAAATCATTACGCTCTTCCCGATGGCCAAAATTTGATAGCCGGCAGAATTCACGCTCATCCGGATGGCTACGGGTTTCTTATTCCCGAGGACAAGAAAAGCGAGGATGTTTATCTCAACCGCCGCGAGATGCGGCGCGTCATGCACGGCGATCAGGTGGTCGTCCGCCTCGATCGCAAAAAACCAGGCAGGACCGAAGCCCACGTCGTCCAAGTAGTCGAACGGGCACAGAAACGACTCCTTGGCACCTACGACGAATTCGACGGCAAGAGCTATTTGCTACCGATGGACACAAGGGTTGCGACCGCCATACCGCTAAAAATAACCGGCAAGAAGCCAGACAAGGGAACGGTTATCGCCGCGGAGATATCCCGCTACGGCAGTGCCATGTCGCCACCGGAGGCTGTGCTCATACAGGTTCTGGGCAGTCACGACGATCCGGAGGTTCAGGCACAAGCTCTGGTCTTTCGCTACGGCTTGAGCACAACCTTTCCGGAACCTGTTTATCGCGAGATCAGCGACCTCTCGTTTACTATCCCGGACGAGGAACTATCCACGCGAATCGATTTGCGGAATTTGGCCATAGTTACCATCGACGGTGAGAACGCGCGGGATTTTGATGACGCCGTCTACGCGCGCAAGATAAACCATCACTACGAACTTTTCGTATCCATTGCCGACGTAGCGCATTACGTTCATCCCGAAACGGCTCTGGATCAAGAAGCCTATGCTCGCGGCACCAGTGTCTATTTTCCGGATCGCGCCATTCCCATGCTTCCGGAAGCGCTCTCAAACGGTATCTGCAGCTTGAATCCCAATGAAGATCGGCTCACCAAGACGGTTTGCATGGAAATCGATGCCCAAGGCCGCGTCATACGTAGCCGCTTCTTCAACTCGGTGATTCGCAGCCGCGAGCGCATGACCTACACGAATGTGCGGCGCATCTTGGTAGACAAGGATGAGGAGTGCATCGGCCACTATCGCGATCTGGTGGACCAGTTCAAGCTCATGGAAGAGCTTGCACTGGTTCTTTGTGAAAACCGACGGGCCCGCGGCAACTTGGATTTTGATCTTCCCGAAGCCGAAATCATTCTCGATCTCCAGGGCATGCCGGAAAACATCGTCCGCGCCGAGCGCAACATTGCGCATAGAATCATCGAGGAATTCATGATCGCCGCCAACGAAGCCGTGGCGCGTCATCTCAAGGAACATGATTTTCCGCTGCTCTACCGCGTTCACGAAGGGCCCGATGAAGAAGCTTTGGAGGCGCTGGCGCCGTTTCTCTTAAGCCTCGGCTACCGCTTGCCGGTCAAAAAAGAGAACATAACGCCACCGGAGATTCAGAAACTTCTCGAAGCCTGCCGCGGCAAGCCCGAAGAGCGCGTGCTCAACCGAGTTCTGCTGCGCGCCATGAAGCAGGCGGTCTATCAGCCAGAGAATATCAGTCATTTTGGATTGGCCTCGACCTGCTACACGCATTTTACCTCGCCTATCCGCCGTTATCCGGACTTGATGGTGCATCGGATATTGCATAGAGCGCTTCAAAGCAACAAACTAAGGCCAAACGAACGGGAAGACTTTTTAAATTATTTGCAGGAAGCCGGCAAGCACACGTCACAACGCGAGAGAATCGCCATGGACGCCGAACGCGAGATGGTAGATCTTAAGAAAGCTCAGTTCATGATGGACAAGATGGGAGAGGAGTTCACCGGATTTATCACCAGCCTCGCCACCTTTGGTTTCTTCGTAGAGCTAGACGCCTATTTCATCGAGGGCTTGGTAAAACTCTCATCGCTAACCGACGACGATTACCACTACTACGAAAAAGAATACATCATCAAAGGCACGCGCCAGGGCCGCAAATTCCGCTTGGGCGACAACGTGCGCATCAAAGTCGCGCGCATCAATGCGTTTCAATCGCAGATCGATTTCCAATTAGTTGAGAGCGTATCGGGCGACGCTATTGGGCTGTAACTACACCCACAAAGACATCAGGCTTATTTTCCGACCAGTCCGGTTGTTGAGACAGGAAAGCTTTGGGCGGCAACGGATAGTGGGACCGATATGATGCCGCGCTTGGAGCGTTAATCCGCGCCCTTTGTATCCAGGAGAATACACAGGTCTAGCAACAGCGACAGAGCAGAGACTTAGCTCCGATGCGAGAATCGTTACTCGTACCTCAGCGCGTCGATGGGATCGAGGTTGGCTGCTTTTTTGGCGGGATAGAAGCCGAAGAAAACTCCAACCGCGCCCGCAACCAGAAATGAAATAGCGATAATCTCCGGCCGGATCAACGTGGGTAGCTCGGCCAGGTACTTGATTAAGTTCGAGCTGCCGATGCCCACGAGAATACCTATGACGCCGCCGCTCGCCGCCATGACCACCGCCTCGACGATGAACTGCAGCATGATGTCACGGCTGCGCGCGCCCACGGCCATGCGAATGCCGATTTCTCGCGTCCGCTCGGTAACGGAAACCAGCATGATATTCATGATCCCGATGCCGCCGACCAATAGAGAAACCGAAGCGATGCTTCCCAAAAGCATAGCCATAACCGTGGCGCTGTTAGAGGCGGCCTCAGCGATGTCGGACAAATTTCTGATCATGAAATCATCATCGACGCCCGCTCGAAGTTTATGCCGCTGGCGCAGCAGCGAAGCGATTTGATTGTTAGCCTCCTGGGTCGTGTCTGCGCTCACCGCAGCAACGATGATCTGTTGAATATAGGTGACGCCCATGACGAGCTTCATCATGGTCGTATAAGGAACCATGACGACATCGTCTTGATCCGTACCGTTGCCACTCTGGCCCTTGGCGCCGAGAATGCCGATCACGTGAAAGGGAATTTTTTTGATCCGAATGACCGCGCCGATAGGGTCGTTATCGCCAAAGAGATTGTATGCCACGGTCTGGCCAATTAAGGCGACTTTGGCCGTGTTTTCGATGTCCGCTTGGCTAATGAAGCGCCCCTCTTGAACCTGCCACTCCCGGATCTGTTGAAACTCCGGCGCAACTCCCTGAACCGGAGTGGACCAGTTTTGGTCTCCAGCGATCACCTGTTGGACCTGGCGTACGACCGGACTGGCCCCCGCTACAACCGGAATCTCCCTCATGATGGCTCTGGCGTCACTGGCAACAAGGGTCTGGCGGCCGCCTGACCCCGTGCGCGCTCCTCCCAGGGTGACTGTACCCGGTAAAATCACCAACAAATTGGTTCCGAGACTGGCGATCTGCTCTTGCACCCTTTTTTTCGCTCCTTCACCGATGGCCACCATGGCGATGACGGCGCCCACTCCTATGATGATTCCCAACATCGTCAGAAAGGAGCGAAGCTTGTTTCTTGCCAATGCCCTAAGCGCAATTCGAAATGCCATGAATAACATTTTCTATATCTCCGGATTTCGCGTCTTTAATGATTGCGGGTATCGGAAATAATCAACCCGTCACGAAAAACAATTTGCCTCTGGGCATATCTCGCAATGTCGGGCTCATGGGTTACCAAAACAATGGTAATCCCTTCCTTCATGTTGAGATCCTGAAACAGCTCCATGATCTCAACGCTGGTTTTGGTATCGAGATTGCCCGTGGGCTCATCGGCCAGTATCAGCGACGGCCGATTGACCAGCGAGCGTGCGATGGCGACCCTTTGCTGCTGCCCGCCGGAGAGTTGATTGGGAAGATGATGCGACCGCTCCTCTAACCCAACCAATTTGAGCACCTCCCAGGCCCGTTGGCGTCTCTCCTTGGAATGAAATCCGTTGTACATCATCGGCAGTTCCACATTTTCGACTGCCGATGTCCGGTTGAGAAGGTTGAAACCCTGAAAAACAAACCCGATCTTCCGATTGCGTATGTGAGCCCACTCATCGGAAGAAAGCGCGCTGACATCCTGACCCTCGAGAAAGTAAGCGCCCGTAGTAGGTCGATCCAAACAACCCAAGATGTTCATAATGGTCGACTTCCCCGAGCCGGATGCGCCCATCACGGCAACGAATTCGCTCCGCCGGATCGTTATGTTGATGCCGCGTAGAGCCTGCACCTCGATATCGCCCATTTTGTACGTTTTGTGCAGGTCGCAGATTCGGATTACCTCAGCTCCGTGATCGCCGTTCATGCGGCCATCAAGCGGAGCTGATAGGCTGGGATGCTCGTCAGAAGCCAAAGAACCTCCTCGGGTTCTGCGTCGAAGTTTGGCTCGCCATCGATAGTATCACTTGGTCGTTTACCTGGAGGTCTCCTCCAACGACTTCGGCGTATGTGCCGTCGCTTATTCCTAGGCGCACCCTGACCGGCGTCGCTTTCCCATCTCGCAGCACGTAAACCGTCCCTTGCCTGTTTCCCCCTCCCTCCCGGCTTCTCGGTCCTTGACCTCCGCTAGAAGGTCCGCTTCGGCGTCCACCAGCGCCGCCGCTACCGGGTTCCGAACTCGCACCAGCGACTTGCCCCGCCGCTGCGACTTGTGCCGGCTGTCGTTCCGACGGCGGCCGGAAGCGCAGCGCCGCATTAGGAACTTTTAAAACATCCTCCTTTCGGCTGACCAAAAACTCCGCGTTGGCTGTCATTCCGGGCTTCAGCAGCAACTCTGTGTTGTCCACGCCGATCACCGCGTCATAGGTGACGACATTTTGCACCATAATCGCCGCATTGCGCACCTGGAGCACTTTCCCTCTAAACCGGCGCGCCGGATAGGCGTCAACCGTGAAGGTCACGTCCTGGCCTACCCAGACATTGCCGACATCACCTTCGCTTACGTTGGTGTCTACTTGCATCTTGCTCAAGTCATTGGCAATGAGGAATAAGACCGGCGCTTGCAAAGACGCAGCCACCGTCTGTCCAACATCGACGTTGCGCGAGACTACGATCCCGTCAACTGGCGAGCGAATAACCGTATTGTCCAGATCAACCTTCGACTGGTTTAACGCAGCTTGGGCCTGGTTGACTTGGGCTTTATTAACTTCGTATTGTGCCGCCGCTGCATCGTAGTTAGCTTGAGAGGTGTCAAATTCGCTCTGCGCGATCAAGTCCCCTTTCTTGAGCGCTTTGTTTCGTTCCAAGGTCCGCTGGGCATCGTCCAAGGTCGCCTTGGCTTTCAAGACGTTCGCTTGCGCTGCAAGCAGATTGGCGTGCCCCTGATCGACCGTGGCTTTAAATTTGTCTTGATTGATCTGCGCGACAACTTGATCCTTCTTTACTTTGCTGTTGAAGTCGGCGAACAGCTTGTCGATGGCGCCAGAGACTTGGCTGCCAACTTGAACCGTGATCACGGCTGACAAAGTCCCCGTGGCGGTCACCACCTGCGTGACATTGCCCTTTTCAACCGCTACAGAGATATAGGGCGATTCTTTGGCGCCTTTATTCCAAAGTCGAAAGCCATACCCCATGCCGCCAAGCACGAGGATCGCAACCACCATCAAGAGAATTCGTTTCCGATTCATGGGCCCTCGCGCAAACGCTGCAAGACGATTGCCGCAATGTCCGTGTTCTCACGCTGCTGTACGCGGCTATATGTCAGGCCACTGGTGATTTCGGCGTTGGGTTCCTGGTCTTCCAGCAGTTCTTCTGTCGTCATCCGAAAGCGCGAGACTTGCGGTATGTCCTTCATTTCTGCCTGCAACTCTCTCACACTTCCCTTGAGATAATAGTTGACTCCTTTATCGGTAATCATCAGGGTTACCTTACCCCTGCGCCGGAGATGGTTCGCCGTTGAGCTATTTTTCCAAAGGCCCATGTCGATGGTGGAGGAGTCCTTGGCCACCACCTCGTAATAAGATAACAACGCCGGGTGCGGCCAGCCCGATTCATCCAGTGTAAAAATCGGAATAATTTTGCCTTCATGGGAGCCCACGCTGTGGCCATTCAGGCGCTTTAAAAGCGCTTCGGTCAATTCTTTTCCCAGTTTTTGCGACATGGTTAATCCTTTACAGCAATTAGACGGCGGAACCTGCTAATTGGTTTGTCCTTCGATAGCGAGCTCTTGCCTCTTACCGAAGCCCTGTTCGTTGTCAATGTAAAAGAGCCTTTCAGGGATCACGCAGTAAAACTTAACTTTCAAAAAGGCCTTGTAAAAAATGCCGCTGGCGGGATTCGTGAAAAGCTTGATGACCTCAGGGTACTTGCGCGCGTAGACCGTCATCGCCTGCGCCTTTTCGATCAAAGAATCCACCAACGCGACGTGGCCTTCAAGCTGGATACCTTTGATCTTGCGCCAATCATGGTAGTCTTCTTGAATTGTCACCGCGACCCGCGCATTGACGGTCAAATTCTGGCAATGGCGCGATTCCGGCGCGGAAAAAAAGTACAGGTGTAACTCATCGCTGGCGTAGAAGACCGTAGCAGCCCAAGGAATATCTCCCGCGCAGGTCCCCAACGTCATGGTGTTGTGCGAATTTATGTAATCGAGTACTTGCTGCTTGAGTTGATCGGACATAGCGGTTAGCAAGCTTCCATTTTCGGATTTCCAATTTCTAAGCCAATATAGACTGTACCTTCGCAAGCTTAGCCTTCTTCAAAGCCGGTAAGTCACAAGCCCCAACGCACAGCATGGCGACCTTTATCTCATAAATAATGCCGCTGAGAAATTCTATCACCTTGTCGGTGGACTCCAAAGCTGACGCTAATAAGGGTTGGCCAAAGGCAGCTAGATCGGCACCTAGGGCTATCGACTTGGCGATATCCAAGCCGGTGCGGATGCCACCGGATGCGACGATCTGCAGATCAGGAACCGCTTGGCGGACGGCTACCAGGGCCTCTTCTGTAGGAATACCCCAGTTCGCGAACGTTGTATCAGCCGGCTTGCCTTGCTTCGCCGCCCGCTGGGCCTCGACGGAGTACCAGGAAGTCCCGCCCTTCCCGGCGACGTCTATGGCTGCCACGCCCGCTCCCCTTAACTTCACCGCTACCTCCGCTGAGATTCCGTTGCCCACCTCTTTCGCCACTACGGGAAGATCGATATTACGGCAGATGTTTGCGATCTTTTCTGTAAGTCCTTTGAAATTGCGATTGCCCTCCGGCTGAACCGCCTCTTGAAGAACATTCAAGTGTAGAATCAACGCGTCAGCGTGAATCATCTCCACCGCCCTGCGGCAATGGTCAACGGTATAGCCATAGTTAAGCTGAACCGCGCCCAGGTTACTGAGAAGAAGGATATCGGGCGCTACGTCACGTACCTTAAAAGAGTCTGCCACTGCGGGCTCTTCCAATGCCACGCGCTGCGAGCCGACGCCCATCGCGAGTCCGAGCTCCTGAGCGGCGGCAGCCAGATTGCGGTTGATTTTACGAGCCAGATCAAAGCCACCAGTCATAGAAGAAATAAGAATCGGCGCTTTAAGCCGTTTGCCGAGGAATTCCGTGGTCAGGTCCAGTTCGGCGATGTCGAGTTCGGGAAGCGCGTTGTGGAGGAAGCGGTAGCGGTCAAGCCCAGTCCCCGACGAGCTCGTAACGCTCTCGGTATCGAGGCACAGTTCGAGATGCTCTTTTTTACGCTGCTGGGTTTTCGTCAGGGGTTTCTTGACCCGGCCTGGCATGGGTTGGCTGGAGGATTCTGTTCACCGTTGTTTTTTGGCGATCCGCCGTTCCTTCGCAGCGGCTGAGAGGTGGGTCGTCTTTCCAGCGTCGGGATGACGACTCATCCCTTCATCATCCCAGCGATGAAACAAGCTAACATCGATGTCGAACTGATCCAGGATACGAGTGGCGGTCTGGTTGATAACTTCGTCCAAAGTTTTCGGACGATGATAGAACGCGGGAACCGGCGGAAAAATAATCGCCCCCATGCGGGTGAGTGAAACCATTGCTTCCAGATGGCCCAGGTGAAGCGGTGTTTCGCGAACCACCAGGACCAGCTTTTTTCGCTCCTTCAGCACGACGTCGGCAGCGCGCACCAGCAAATCGCCTCCCAGGGAGTGAGCGATGCCTCCCATGGATTTCATCGAGCAGGGCGCGATAACCATCCCCTCCGTGCGAAAGGAACCGCTGGAAATACTCGCGCCGACGTTATTGACGTCGTGCACTACGTCGGCCATTGCCTCCACGTCCTTGACCGAATACGGTGTTTCCACTTGAATCGTCATCTTTCCCGCGCGCGTGAGCACCAAGTGAGTCTCGATGTCTTCGATGCGGGATAGTATGTCAAGCATCCGCACGCCGTAGATCGCTCCCGTGGCGCCGGAAATGCCAACAATCAACCTGCGTTTTTTGTTCAATTCAAGAACTCCAATGTGAGTTGATCGCCATCTTCGACGCCGAGCTCATCCTTCAAACGAACCGCCGCCACGATTTCGATTTTATTTTTCGGATAATCCCTCACTTCGGGAAGCAATACCACTGCCTTGGTCGTTGTCGGCCGCGCGTCAGCGGGTTTGCGAATTTCTACACGAAATAGCCGGGCGCTGCAAAATCCGCCCACCGACGACTCCAGCGGAATGCCCTCCAACTCTCTTTGAAGGGCTTCCCAAGCCTGAAGATCTTCGCCTGTTTCGGGATGCACATTGAGGGTGGCCGGAAACGGAGCAAATCCTAAACTTTCCCGCAGCGCTTGTTGAACCCATTCCAGGGCCATAAAAGAAGACGCTTGCCCCAAGTCGGAAAAAATCACGCCTTTGACTTTTCGTGCTACCAAATCCGCCTTCGCTTTCGATCCTCGGATTGAGTGGTACAGCCCCTAATGGGCGGACAACGACGCTGCCTTGCCCCCCCTCCGTACCTTAATGATCTCGGCTAGGATTGATAGCGCGATTTCCGCCGGAGTTTCCGTCGCGATATCTAGACCGATGGGAGCATAAACTCTCTCGATCACCTCCTCGGCGATTTCCTCTTCTTCGCGGAAGCGCTGGAAGCAGGCCTTGATGCGCCGCCTGCTGCCGATCATACCGATGTATTTCGCCTGGCTGCGGATGATTTCACGCAGGCAGGGCTCG
>Ga0126384_10000504_pt1 | contig 21467 bp, 16 predicted proteins | sample PanSoiMetPlot_36_FD_92543 | JGI IMG/M metagenome (GOLD analysis project Ga0126384, IMG submission 92543) | Tropical forest soil microbial communities from Panama - MetaG Plot_36 | ecosystem: Environmental > Terrestrial > Soil > Tropical forest > Bulk soil | place: Panama | collected 2016-02-17 | reverse complement strand
GGGTCTTCAGTCCACTGTTCACGAGCTTTCTGTTTTTCTGGAGCGATCGCCATATTCTTTTGTGGACAAGGTCTGACGGTTTCAAACCGCTCGCAAGCTATGATTGGCTTCGGCTCGTCCGGAAACCGAAGAATATTCGTCCAAAACACGCTGCGCGTTTTGCTTCCAGGTATGTTTTGCGACGGCCTCACGTCGCGCTGCGGCCCCCAGCTGTTCGCGTAATTCGCGCGAGTGACTCAGACGCTGAATTGCCCGGACCAATTCTCCTGCATTGCCCGGCTCCACCAACAATGCCGTCTCTTCGTGCGCCAGGACTTCCCCAATCTGGCCCAGCCGGCTGGCGACGATAGCTTTACCCATCGCCATGTATTCGAACAGCTTTGTCGGCGATCCAAAGAACGCGCTGCCATCTTTAAGCGGTACGTGTGGTGACACCAGGATGTCGCAGGCATCGAGTACCAGCGGCACGCGATCATGGGATATGGCTCCTGTGAAAATCACGTGCTGCATCATCTGGCGCTCTCTCAGAATATCCTCCACCCGCGAACGCAAAGCGCCGCTGCCTACTAACACGAATCGCATGACTGGGTGCTGAGGCATTTGCGTGATCGCCTGCGCCAGAACCTCGACGCCGTGCCATGGTCCAAAGGTGCCAACAAATCCGACCACAATTTCATCGGCCGAGATTCCTAACTCATTACGGACTCGCTCGCCACTGACTCCTGGTTTGAAGCGATCTACATCCACGCCGTTGGGATTGAGGACCAGCTTTTCGTTGTTCACGCCGGCGCGCAAGAGATTTTCGCGTTCAACTTCTGAGACCACAAGAATTCTGGTCGCGGCTTTGAGATTCAAACGCTCAAATCGCGCCAACAAATCAAGCTTATCTACACGATCCCAGTATCGGCCAACCCAAACCTCGGAACCGTTATATTCGAGAAAGAGAGGGATTCCCATGCGCGCAGCCGCCTCAACTCCGGCCCAGCTGAATCGTGCGTATCGTTGATAAATCAGGTCCGGCTGCTGATTTGAGATTTCCGGTAAGGCCCGATCACTGAAACGAAAGTTGTTATAGATGTCAAACGCTGCGCGTGTCGTACCAACTGGGGCGGGGGGAATGATCGTTTGCGACACGGAACTATTCATGCCCGCGATCTCGTCGTTACTAATCAATGAGACATCAGCACCTAACTGCAGCGCCGCGTTGATGAAGCCGTTAATGTGACTGGCCGCCCCGCCTGCTTGCGTGCCCGGTCCAGGCGACGAACGTAAGTACACAATACGCGGCTGATGGCTCGCTGCGTGATGATTCTCAATACGCGAGGATTCATTTTCAACCGCTCTCTCTAAACTATGGAGTTTTTTCCGGGCCGCGGACATCGCCACGACGCTGCGCGCCGCCTCACTGGCAAACCGAAATGGCGACGCGGCGACGCTGCGTGTATGCGACTCTTCACGCCATCCACCATGGCGATCGAAGAGTACGGTCTTACGCGCGCCGCCGAGCGAACCAAAGACGAAAAATGCATTTTGACCGCGTTGCCATGCCAGGCGCTCCGTAAAGACCGCCAGTACGTCCGGATTGGTTGCGCGTAGTTTCCTCAAGCGCCGGCGAAAATCGACGGCGTCGATGTCAGCGCGCGTCAACATCTGAATGGCGGCCGCGGGCAGTCGCTCGCTGAGAAGGTTGCGAGCCGTGTCGGGATCGCCGCTTAAGACGAGCAAAGTAACTCTCATGGTTCTGCCGCCGTGCCTCGGGCGTGGTAGTCGCGACGGCGCAGGGCAAAGTACCAGGCACTTGCAAGCCAAAGTGGCAGGCTATCGGTTACACGCGCATTCCATTCGATAAACTGGGTAAATCGCCCCAACAGATGACCAGCGATTGGCCCGGCCAAAAAACTGGCGGTGCCTTCGCGGAACGGAGCAAGTGCGCATTTTTCAAAGAGCTTGTTGACCTGAGCACGCGTAAAGAATTGCACGTGTCCACATTGCTGATTATCAGTGGAACCAATCACCTCTTTCTGCCCGCGCGCCATGGCGTCCACGAGCTTTTGCAGGCGCAGACTGCGGAAGATCCATGAATCAATTTCAAATTCGCCATAGCCGTTGGGCACCGTGACAATCATGAGGCCATCAGGCGACATGCAAGCGACCCCCTCTTTCAACAATTTCTCAGGTTCTCTCGAGTGCTCCAGGATTTCCGAAAGAATCACGATGTCAAAAGGCATTTCGCGGGAAAGATCAGCAGCGGTAGCACGTCGAAAAGATGCAGTCGGCAGATCCGCCGATAATCGACGAGCATGATTTATCGACCGCTCGTCAGTATCGATGCCGGTTGTCTGAAAGCCGGCTTGCGCCAGCGGCAAAGTAAGTTGCGATCCATTACCGCAGCCGATATCAAGTAAACGCAAGTCAGTCGACCGGCGCCCGGGAAAAGCCTCGGTAATCGTCGTGCGGACGAATCGCAGCCTTTTCGCATAGCCCCAGAGATCTTCCTGATCCTCCCGCTTTATGTCATCCATCGATTACCGCGAAGACGAACCAAGCCGCACAAGGGCCGGCAGATTCATGAACTCATTCGGCGTAAGTAGGAGCGCGTTGGAAATCGTGCTGCCAGTCTGTCTGCGAAAATACCAGCCCACCAAGAGAAAGATCAGCGCGTACGTCAGCGACGAAGTAACCGCCGCGGCGCGAGCACCGTACCGGGGCACCAGGAGCAGGTTAAGGCCGACACTGACGACGGCCGTGATGACCCAAAACCATGGAATAGCGGCTGGTAATCCAGTCCCCGTGAAGTGTTGGACTAACACGGATTCAACACTGATCAGGTAAACACCAGGAAGCAGAATCAACAATTGCACCCTGGCGTCCGCGAACTGTGATCCGTAAACGTAGGGAAGCGCGAATGCCAGGGCCACCGCCCCAGCGCAACTAACCAACATGATGAACGAGGTGTGCCGTGTCACGCGCATGGCAAAAATACCTTGCTTATCGTCTGACGAGGCGATTTCCGGAAATAATAACGTCGCGATTACACCCGGCAGCAGCATCAGCAGCGTCGCCAGTTGCGAGGCTACCGAGTAAACGCCTGCTTCGCTCGGGCCGCGAAAGTGATTCACGATCAACAGGTCGGCGCGAATAATAATGACGCTCGCGAGAATCGAAATGTAAAACTTAACGGCATACGAAGTCATACGGCGGAATAACGTGAAGTCTGGCCGCCACGAAACTGTTTGCCTGTCTTTGCGGCCTCGGATTACCGCGAAGATAGTAACGAGGCTAATCAGCGCCGCGGCAACTGTGTTCATGGAAACGAGCGCAAGCACGCTCGACTGCATCAACACAAGCACGACCAGCGAATTCAACAAGACCAGTAACGGGGCGGCGGCGTCAATCAAATTAAATTCGGCGATGCGTTCGACTGCCAGGAAGAGGTTCAAACCCAACAGCGTTATTAGGAGGAAGGGAATCGATATCGCGCCAATCGCGATTAACCGCGGAGGCACAAACCCGAACAGGGCCGGATCGAAACGGGCAAGTCCCGTCACACATATTGCGAGCAGGCTGCCGACCAGAACCGCAAACAACAACGCATTCGTTGCCGCCGGCACGTAGATGCGCCGATCTCTCGCCACAAAATAAACCATTGCCGACGGCAACCCGGCGCTTCCGATTTGTAACGCCAGGGCACCCGTTACGTTCACAACTGATAGTTGCCCGAACCCCTTGGTGCCGAGCCACCGCGCGGCAATGATGCTCGAACCAAGTCCGCTGACTACCATCACCAACTTGGCGCCAAAAGTCCACGCTACGCGCGTTACAAATCGCCGAGGCGACGCCGTCCCGGTTGAGGTTGATATGCCGGCCGGCAATGCCGTGTTGACTGGCAGCGCTTGCTCGCTCATTAATTTATCGGGGCACAATCCAGCGTTCGTACCACAAACTCAGATTCAGCAGACACCAAAGGTTCGCACTCCAGTCGCGGATTTCGCGACGATGCTCGTCAGCCAATCGACCAATGTACTCGTAATCGAAAAAGTTTTGTGCGCGCATTGGCGAATTCATCAGCCGGTGCAGGAGTTCATCGCCTTCGCGCCCGCGAAACCATTCGCGGACCGGAGCGCCGAAGCCGCGCTTTGGTTGGTAAAGTAAGTCTTTCGGCAGAATTGATTCCAGCGCGCGTTTGAGGATGTGCTTTCCAGTCCGGCCTTTAACCTTTACACTTCGAGGCAGTCCCATGGCATATTCAATTAGATGATGATCAAGGAACGGGACGCGGGCTTCGACTGAGGTCGCCATCGTGATTTTATCAACGCGCATTAAGAGCAATTCAGGCAAGCGCAGCTTCAATTCGAGATAACTCATGCGCGCCGCATAGTCAGCATTCGGCCGCGCCGACGAAATCGCATCCACATATTGCTTGACGACATCGTGGGTATTAAGACCGTTGTACTGAGTGCGCATCTTAGCCGTCAAGACGTTCGTCTTCATGACTTCGTCGAAGATTGCGACCCCGCCCCAAAACAATGATTCGTTAGCACCCAACCGCCGGACCAACTCACTCGATAGCCTTTTCTTCAACGTCTTTCGCACCAGTGGCTGGGCGACTGCGGCGGCGACGCGCCTGGCGGCAATTGGGGTCCGCTCCGCGTGCCGCCAAAATCGTTCTTGAATTTTCAAGTATGTGCGAAACCAGTCGTAGCCAGCGAAAAGTTCGTCTGAGCCCTCGCCGACCTGAACGACAATCGTGCCAGTCTCACGCGCCAGTTTCGAAACATAGTAAAGCGGCACGCAAACCGGATCGGCAATTGGCTCGTCCTGATGGAATACGAGTTCGGGCAGAAACCGCTGCATTTCACCTCGTCCGATTATGACTTCATGATGATCGGTCGCGAAGCGTTTTGAGATGGCTCGTGCTGAATCCAGTTCATTCAGCTCTTCGGAATCATGAAAGCCCACGGTGAACGTGCGCACTGGCTGGCTCATGAGTTCGGACATCAACGCGACGTTCGCCGACGAATCCACGCCGCCGGAAAGAAAGACCCCAAAAGGTACATCAGCCATCATGCGCTTCTTAATCGAATCGCGCAGCAATCCGAGAATTGTGCGCTCGTGTTCTTCGTCCGCAACGTCGAGCATCGTTTCCGGCGGCAATGCGTCCCAGTACTGACTTAGCCGGGCTTCACCAGTCCTCTCGATCACCAGCATATGGCCGGCAGGGATCTTCTTAATATCTTTGAATAAAGTTTGCGGCGGCGGCGTGGTAAGAAAGGTGAGGTAATGATAGAGAGCTTCCTGGTTAACTTCCGCCGAAACCGAAGGGTGTTGCAGAATTGCTTTGATCTCAGAAGCAAAGATAAACCGGCCGTCCTGCTGATAAAAATAGAGAGGTTTCACTCCCGCGCGGTCGCGCACGAGCACCAGGCGCTGGCGCTCTTGATCCCAAAGCGCGATCGCATAGTCGCCTTCCAGATCGTCAACAAACTCCAGTCCTCGCTCTTCGTAAAGATGCAGAATTGTTTCTGAGTCGGTGCGCGAGGCATAAACATGCCCCCGTAGCTCGAGGCCTGCGCGCAATTTCGCGTGGTTGTAAATCTCTCCATTGAATACCAGCCACACGCGCTCAGTGCAGCCGTGCATCGGCTGGTGACCTGCTTCCGAGAGATCGATGATCGAAAGCCGGCGAAATCCAAAACCCCCGCGGCCTTCATCAAAAATCAGTTCGCCGGAATCGTCCGGACCGCGATGTTGCATGACATCGCGCATCCGCTCGAGCAAAGGACGACGCACCCGCCCGTCACTCGCTCCGTATTCCCAGACTCCACAAATGCCGCACATCTAGGTATTGCCGATTGCCAATTGCCGATTGCCGATTTGGAGACACTTATCAGCAACGTCATGGAAAAGTTTGGACATCACGTAATAACGGCGGCCAGATCCGTCGTTTATTTTGAATTCCGAAATGCCTGACTTTAATAATTCGATCGCCCGCGCGTAAAACTCCGCGTCCAGGTTGAACAGGTAGTCTTTCGCTTTTGCGATTGATCGACAATGCGAAATATCAACCTTTTCTGAAAGTACGATCCGTTTCCCGGTGTCGATACCGCTGTCGACAAAGAAAACCGAGATCCCGGGAGCATCACCCTGAAGCACTGTCCATTCCATCACGCTGCGCCCGCGGTATTTGGGAAGCATTCCGATGTGGGCATTGAGAATCCCATGACGAAAACAATCGATTGTCACCAGCCGGTAAATGGTTCCTGATTTATGTAACCCAACATCCGGATGCAACTCTTTTAGCTTTGAGACGGATTTCGGATGATCGAGCGTCTGCGCAAGAAGAATCACTCGTCCGCTGATCATGAGCCGCAGCGACTGCCATCTCCCTTTTTTGATCACCCAGCGCGCCACATGTTGAGACAAATTTCGTCTTGCTGAACCGCGAAATGGCGGACTCAGTACGACAAAGACTTCGTCATGTCCCGTGGCGACGAGCTTGTCATAAATCGGCAGCGCGGCGGGCAGCGTGTTCGAGAGAATCGCTATGCGCAATTGTTCGGTTCCTCTGAATCAAAACTGCCAGCGCGCGGCCATAGAGCCCAAGATAGCATGGTAGCAACCATCCCTCACGCGCGTGTGGAACCCAGTCTGCGGGCAACAACTCGTAATAGTAGTTCAGCGCGTCGACGAACCTCAAATCCAACGATGTCTGCGCATGGACCGCAAGCAGGTTTAATTTTAGCAGCACATCGTCAGCATCGATTTGTGAAACAGATCTTTCGATCGCCTTTCGATCCTGCACCATCAGACGTGAGAGGACGTACTCGCGAATTTTGTCTTCAGAAGGCGCGGAGAAATCCGCCGGACAGGAATATCTGGCTGTCAGAATTTGAAAACGTTTGGGCGGGTCAACCGTACTGGCTTCGAGCGACTGAAGCACTGCTTCTGCAAGCGCCAATGGCGTCTCCTGCGCGCTCAGCGTTCGTGCGAGGCACAGCGCCCGCAACGAGGCAAGACAATCGGCGTCTGCGCGTGCACCGTCGATTCCTGGAAGTTGATCATCAATTACCGTGTCGAGCAGTCCGTATGACATGGCCTCTTGTAACTGCCTTACGAAATTTGAATCGTCGCCAAAGTTGTCCGGTCGAAGTTGCGCAATCCGATCGCTAACTTCTCTTAGTCGAACGCCGGCAGCGTCCCGGATGAGTTCTGCGCGCCTAATCATCACGCCGTGGCTCTCTTAATTGGAAATCGACCGTGCTGCAGACCGGAAGCCAAATCGGTCAAGGTTACACACCTGATATCACGCGCTTTCGCAAGCTCAGCAGCGAACCGGTCGATATCCGTAAAGTCGCGAATATCTTTGGTGTGATTTTCGAGAATGACAGGAATGTTGGGAACGTTTGCGGTTCGCGCGCGGCGCCGAATTGAATCGAGCATTTCGCGCATCAGAGCGTAATCGAGTTGCGCCAGGTCAGAAATCAGGTGCCTGCCTTTGAGGTAAGGGACGACGCCCTTTTCGTAAACGCGGATCGCCAGCGATTCGTTAGTCTGTGCCCATTCATGACCGTAGGTCTCTGCGCTGCGGCCGAGATGCTCCTCGCGGGCTGAGTTGGTGCGGCTCTTAACTTTTCCCACCACCTTGCGCAGGTGATGTTGGAATGTTTGTCGACGTGAGCCATAGAAATGGTTGGTGGGGATGCAGACGATCGGTTCAGGGTGTCGCGATACTTTGCGAGCATCGGTCATGACTGGGTAAAAAGGCAGGAAGTCTTCCTCGCATGCGCTGTAATCCAGATTAATCCGGCGAGTTTGATAACGAACGCCCCCCACAATGCTCATGTCGAAAACAATGTCCGCTTCAACCAGCAGCCTTAGCATGTGCGGTGAAGGAGCGATGCACCACGAGCCTGAGCGGAACGAAACACAACTATACGTCGGGTCCAGCGGACGCAGCAGATGCTCGAGATACTGTTTGCAGCGCCGGATCATCTGGCGCGCCTCCTCTTCGGAATAATTCAAAATTGACCAGTCGGCGGTCAATTGCCACTTACCGTCGACGTACTCTGCATCGCTCCATTGAGGATGAATGTGCAGCTGTACATCATGCCCTTGTCGAAATACATCCTGGACGGCGGCGTCCCATTCATCGGCTAATGTTTTCAATTCAGGATGCGCCATTTGAAGTTTTCTGAACGCGAGTTGCTGCATTACCTCCGCATTGAACGAGCCGCGAATTCCGTGACGATGGTAAACGCTGACTAACTCGCGCATTGGCCCGAACTGAATTTCGCGCGGATCGCCTGAGCCGTTGCCGCTCAGCTCCCAGTCATCGACCAGCGCGAGATGAATCGTGGGTTGCATTGCTTGCAGTCTTCCTTAAAGACGGTAAGTCCAGCGCAAGTCTCCGTCGTTCTTCCGCGCGCTCCTCTGTGGTTACGGGGATTAGTGAAAAGGTGGCCTCGAATGGCAATTTGGCGCGGACCTTCCAACTTACTGTAGTGGATGGTTCTTTTGATCCGTAATCACGTGAACAAAACTGCGGCTCGATTTCAGGCGCGACAGGCATCAACCGCCGGGATGCTTCGTACACTAACACCAACAGGCGGGTGCCGGTTGCTTCGTGTAGAGCCTGAACAAACCCGTCATCTCGGAACGTAATTTCAACCTGCGAAGCGATGTGAAAACGAAACGCCAGATCATGCGTTCCTTCGCCCTTGAGTTGGTCGTGGATGAGCCAATAACGGTTTCGCCTCTGGAAATGAACGCGGCGCAAATGGGTGATTGAGCCTGGTAGTCTACGATAACCGTAATGTTCGGCGCTGACGTCATCTTTGTCTTGAGTTTGTTCCCATTTAAGTACCCACGGATGCGCTTCATCACCCATGACGAACGGTATCGCCGCGTCAGTTGTATTCTGTTCAGCGTCGTCCACTTGCACCGTCGAATGATACGCGGTGGATCGAAACAGGTGCCGCGCGCCTAGATCAGCCGTATAGACGAACGTTCCCGCATCAACAATGAACTGCGCGTTACCCACGGAAACGTCAATGCTTAACTTGTCATTGTGCCCGTGCGAACCGCGTCCATTCACGCCAACACCGCTCGCGTTGAAATGCAGATATAGATCGTTATCCCGAAGTATGTAGACTCCCGCGTCGCGAAAAGCCTGCGACTTTGGCGGTTCACTGGCCTTCAACGACTCGTAAGTACGGGCGGCTGCCGGTCCACCGATCCATAACACTTCTTCGGCAATTGCCGCGCTCGCATTTTTGAAATGTGAATCCGCGAATATGCCCGCGGCGAGCGTGACAAGATATGAATGGTCATTGGCGCGCCGTCTTACGATCGGAAAGACTTGCCCGCTGTCTGCATCGCCAATCAACGGCGCCGATCCATCAGGACGGGAATAAGCGCGAATGTAGTCAATCATTGCGTACAACTTGTCCCAGTATCTCTTCTGGATTTGAATTCCATTCTGGCGGCAGAGCAGGAATGAATAAAGAAACAACTCAACTTTCAAGCGATGGTAGCCGGTGGATGCTTCGTAGTCGACGCCATCACCAAGCACCTGCTTGTCCATTTCGCTGAGGAGTTCGTTAAGACTGAAGTTGCGCCACTCGGTCGCCGCGTGCAATTCCGGCAGTAGTAAGCCCAGCCAAAGCAAACCAGTTACATCACACAGGTAGTGATTGCTTGTGGCGATGTGTGAAAACTCAAGATTGCGGCGAATGTGCGCGCCGTGCTGATCGAACATTGTGAGAAGCTGCAGCAAAGCATCTTCGGTCATTTCCAGTGAAGGAAGAAAAAGCAGAAATGCGCCAAGAAGATTCATCGCCCGCAGTGCGACTTCCATCGCGCAATTCCAATTCACGCCCCGGCCAACGGGATTCTGCGAGCGCCAGCTCAGAACCTGCCGGAAAAATTCTGTCGCAAATTTTTGTTCGGGCCACAACGCGTAGGCACGGCCGAGCCTCAGCAGGTGAGCGAGTCGATTGAGCTCCCAAATAACCCGAGCGTCTGAACCGTCGCCCCGAAGAAGATTAATGTCGGCGTGATATTCAAGCGACCATTGAAACCCCGAAAGCGGATCGCGGTTCCAATTTATGTCCGGCACGCCAAAGCATTGCTCATCGAACCCGAGCAACTTCCAACAATGACGATCGACGACCGCGTTCGCATCGCGAAGCAAGCTGTCGGCATCTTTCGCAAACAGCTGGCGCTGCCTTTCGCGAGTTTCCTGTACGTCAGTAAATCCGGCGAAGAAGGTTGGCGACTCGCGCATTCGAAAATGCGCAAGCAATTCTGAATTCGGCAACTTTGCGAATTCTTTGAACAGCTGTGCAGGTTGTCGATTTACTCGTTCCAGCTTAGCCCGCTCGCTTCGGCGGCCTAAGCTGACGCGCACGCGGCGAACCGCCTCAAGCATGGCAGTCCCTGCGTGAACATCACCGCGAAGAATTTGCTTTGCTTTTGAGATTCGCACTCCGGATATGGGGAAGGCCCTAAGGTATCATGAGTGGTTCTTAGGCAGTCGTCGTGGCACTTTGACTTTCGCTGGTGGCCTCAAGCAGCGCGTCCAGGACGCGATCCGCCGTATGTCCATCCCACAAAGGAATCGAAGGCGCAGCCGGCGTCGCCTGATGGTCTAAGACACGGAGTGCGGCTTCGATGATCTTTTCGGGATTTGTGCCGGCGATCGTGTTCGTTCCCATTTCGACGGTAATCGGACGCTCTGTATTTTGACGTAAAGTTATGCATGGCACACCCAGGACCGTGGTTTCTTCCTGAATCCCTCCGGAATCCGTAAGTGCCAGGCGCGCGTCACGCAGGAGCGCCAAAAAATCCAGATAGCCGAGCGGTTCGATTAGCCTTACATTTCGCGCGCGTTCAATTGCTGATCCTAAACCGAGTTCGGCAATCATCTTCGTGGTGCGGGGATGGGCCGGAAAAATGACCGGTAGTCGCTTACCGATTTCTGCCAGCGCCTCGATGATACCTGCGAAAGACGCCGATTCGTCGACATTTGATGGCCGATGCAGGGTCAACACCGCATATTGAATATTCTCGATGCCGAGGCGAGTACGAACAGTTGAGGCTTTAACGCGATCGAGATTGGACAGCAGCGTATCAATCATTATGTTCCCCACCATCCGAATCCGGTTGCCCGAGATGCCTTCAGCGAGCAGGTTCGCATCAGCATCCTTTGACGGTGTTAACAGCAAATCGGAAAGCTGATCGGTGAGCAGCCGATTAATCTCTTCGGGCATCGATCGATCGCGGCTGCGAAGGCCTGCTTCGACGTGTGCTACCTTTACGCCAAGTTTCACGGCCACCAGTGCGCAAGCCAACGTGGAATTAACGTCGCCAACCACGACTACCCAGTCCGGCTTTTCTCTCTCGAGAATGGGCTCGAAGGCCTGCATCACAGCTGCGGTTTGCGCGGCATGCGAACCCGATCCGACACCGAGATAGATGTCGGCGTCGGGTATCGCAAGGTCCCGGAAAAACATATCGGACATTGTGCTGTCGTAATGTTGGCCCGTGTGGACCAGAACGGGTTGGAATTGTGTGGGCCGTTGCTGCATGGCAGTCATGAGCGGCGCCACTTTCATAAAATTCGGACGGGCTCCGGCGACGATGACAGTTTTCACCATGCTTCGAATCGATACGGCGCGGGCCTAGCTGGAATGATCCGTCTGTGCCTTCAGCAACCCCGCGGGTCCCTTGATGCGGCAGCAAATTCCGCTATTGATCAGGCGCTCGACGACTTGTGGTTCATTTATTACGGCGCGACTTTCGTAAAAGGCTCGCGCGGCGTCCTTATTTCCGCGCCGGACGACGTCTCGGCTTTCAAGATGGAAAGATCCAATGGCCTCAACGATATTCACTTGATCAAACCAGCGATCGGGAAAAGCGCCTAACATCTTATACTTGCGCCAAAAGTTTTTGAATCCACAACAAGGGTAATGAAGAATGATCGCGTCTCGACAAAGCGCAGGATTCGCGGTCTTGCATAACGCTCTTCCGTTCACAAATTTGAAGCGGTGGCCACCGTCCGGTTCAAGTCCGCGGGAAATGCGGGCGGCGGATTTGCCGTTTGCGTAAAAGAGAAACAAGTGGCTGGGCAGCTGTGGCACTTTTTTAATTAGTCTTTGCTGACCACCGTTCAGTCGTTTTCGCGGTAAACAAAAATTCTTTTTGAATAGCGTCACTTTGCGAAAGTAATCATCGATTTCGATCTTCTCCGCGATGCCTTCGTAGTTTGCGTAAACCAGGTTGTGGCGTTTGCGCTTGGCCATCGCTGCGAAATGTGCAGGCGCATCTCCCTCCAGCGGATAGAAAAGTTCATCGCAGTCAATGTGCAACAACCATTTGATCCGTTCTTTCTGTGCGAGGTTAATCGCGAGTTCAACATTGAGTGTCTGTCTCACCTTAAGCTCAGTCTCGACGTACTGAAAGAACCATGGATTTGTTCGCGCAGTCGTGGTTCGCTGCCACGCGCGTCGCAAACGAACGTCAGTCTTGATAATGCGCGCGTGGCCGAAGGTTTTGGCCAACTTAATCCACCGATCTGCCGGATCATCAAAGAATAGAAAAAACCGCGAAAAGCCGATTGCCTCGTGATACTTAAGAAATGAAGCCAGGGTAGGTCCGGGTGATTTCAGTGTGGTCACAATGGCGGCTGAGGTTTTGCGTGACGAGTGTGACACCGGAGACTGAGAATTATAACTGACAACGCGATTAAAGACTTAAACCCTCGCTCTGGCGTTGCTGCAGATACCTTGCAAATTTCAATGGAAGACCGCGACCGAGAGCTTGCCAGAAACCTATTGAATAATTGAAGTGCTGAGTATAAACTTGCCGCGGTTCCAGGCCAGAAAATTCTAACTCCAGCGCTTTCTGCGCTAGCCCCATCCATGAGGAGAAACCAAGATGATGAATATTGAAGGCACATCACGAGAAGCCCAAAAGCTGCGCGTGAAGATGCGAATGAACAACCGGCTACATCTCGAAGTGCTGGCGGCATTATCAAAGACTTTCCGCGATAACGGTCAGAAGGTCAGCGATAACCTTTTACGAAAGCTGGTGTTCGCGGTTCCCGAAGAACTCCCCGGCGAAGGCGCGCTGAGTAAGACGGCAGTGATGGCGCCGCGATACGCCCGTGCTCCAATTCCTCCAACACCCGTATCATCTTCGACGATACCTCCGACGCCCGTCGCGATGGCCCGCCTCGCAAGAAAGAAAAAGGCGAAAAGCAGCAAGAAAAAGGCGTCCAAGAAAAGCAGCAAGAAACGCTAGACGCTAAATCGGAGCCCGGGAAGTCACGGCTGCAGAAGTTTCAAAGGCAGCCGTGTACCTTTAATATGGTCGCTTATAAAGAAGAAGCCTCGGAAGTATTTTCAATCGAGCTCTTTAGTGCCCGCACGTGCGACTCAATCGTTAGAACGATCGCCAAACGCCGCAGTTGGCAAGAGGCGAAGGTTCGAAAACAGTTGCCGAGCGGTCGAGTACGTTCGATGCGAATGGCGAGCGTGCGAACTGCGCACGTGCTTGATCCTGAGGCCGCGCCCGACATCTATGACGCATTTGATGGTCAAATTGATCGTAAAGTTAAACCGTTGGTCCGAGAAGTTTGGGGCGCGGCGCTACGTGAACATGCAGGCACTCAGATAATTCGCTATGGTGCAAACGGCTACTATCATCCTCATACTGACAGTGGTCTGGATTTCGAGGATCGATACTTCACCATTCTCTGTTATTTAAATGACAATTTTGAAGGTGGCTCTACGTTCTTTCCATACCTGAGCTATCGCGCCGTCCCTCGCCGCGGCAAGGCAATCGTTTTTCCCTCACGGTATATGCACGCTGCTGAGCCAGTTCTGAGCGGGCAAAAATTCGTTGCACTCAGCTGGGTTATGGGCCCGTTGCCAATTCAGTGGCTATAACGTCATTACCTCGTTATCTTCTTGAAACTAATGCGTCTTGCTCACTTCGATAAAAACTAAGAGAATGCCCCTCGATTAGCTCGCATTCACGCGGTTGAAGTGTGCGCACGATGTCTGTCACACCGGGCACCATTGTAGGACGATACAACGTCACGTCGCTTATCGGAAGCGGCGGTATGGGTGAGGTGTATCTGGCTGAAGATACTCAGCTTGGACGTCCGGTTGCGTTGAAGATTCTGCCGGAAAAATTCTCCGCCAGTCGCACGCACCTGCGCCGCTTCGAACAGGAAGCACGCGCCACCTCAGCGCTCAACCATCCGAATATTTTGACGATTTACGAGATTGGACAGTATGAATCGACCTATTTCATTGCTGCTGAATACGTCCGTGGTCAGACAGTGCGGTACGCGATTACTCATCGCCGACTGACACTACTAAAGTCAATCGATATCGCGATTCAGGTGTGTTCAGGATTACAAGCGGCCCATGCGGCCGGAGTGATCCATCGTGACATCAAACCCGAAAACGTAATGGTGCGCGAAGACGGTTTTGTGAAGGTCCTGGATTTTGGTCTGGCAAAACTTATTCACGACGAGATGCAAATGCTCGTAGCAAACAGGCCCGCCAGCGAGCGAACCGAAACCGCTTCGGGCATCATGGTTGGGACGGTCGCCTATATGTCACCAGAACAGTTGCGTGGTCTGCCGATCGACGCCCGGACGGATGTGTGGAGTCTTGGGGTCGTGCTTTATGAAATGATCACCCGCCGAGCGCCTTTCCACGGGGTTTCGAACGCTGATGTGATTGCCACGATCCTCGAACGCGATTTTCAACCGCTGCATGACATCAAGGCCTGCCCGAGTGCGCTCGAGCAAATAATTACCACGGCATTAACGAAAGATCGGGAAGAGCGATATCAATCGATAAGTGCGATGCACGAGGACCTGACCGCGCTGCGCGATCAGATGCGAGCAGACGGGAAGGCAGACGAAGCACAAACAATTGAAATCGGGCGTTCAGTTGCTGATACAAAGCCGTCGCGCAGTTGGGTCGGCGCGGCGTCGGTGTCAGCACTGAATACTGTGACCACTGTTTCACTTCGTCGTTATCAGTGGCTGGGCCTGGCGGCCCTGGCGATTCTGCTGTTGGTCGCGGGGGCAATAATCCTTCGCAGGGCTGTCAGGCCGCCTGCCGGGTCTGCTTCGCACTATGGCGAACCGAAGCTTTCGAAATTGATTGACACCGGCAGAGCCACAGACGCGGCAATTTCCCCGGACGGGAAGTATGTCGCGTATACCGTCGAAGAAGGCGGCAAGCAGAGTCTTTGGGTAAAACAGATTATTGGTGGTAACAGTGTCCAGGTAATTCCACCGGCAGAGCTGCGCTACGAAGGCATGACGTTTTCTCAGGACGTGAATTACATCTTCTATGTTTCTTCCAACCGGCAGGACAACATCCGGACATTATTTCGACTTCCGATTCTTGGCGGCGTGGCCGGCACAAAAATCCTTAGCGATATCGACACCCCGGTATCCTTCTCGCCTGATGGCAAGAAAATGGTTTTCGTTCGCGGCTACCCGAGCTTAAAACAGACGGCGCTGATCACCGCTAACGTCGATGGAACCGGCGAGCATACTCTCGCGACCCGGTCGTCGCCGGATGACTTTGGTTGGAAAGGTGGACCAGCCTGGTCACCGGACGGGCAAACGATTGTCACGGCGGTCGGCAATTACGACTTGAGTATGCACGTAGTCGCGGTGAACGTAAGTGATGGCACTCAAAAGGAATTGTTGTTGAAACGTTGGCCGTGGATCGGACGCGTCACATTTCTCCGCGATGGCAGCGGCTTCTTGATGATGTCCAAGGACGAATCGAACGGACTCCAACAGGTTTGGTTTGTCTCGACCGATGGCAAAGAATTAAAGAAGCTGACGGGCGACCTCGACGAATTTAGTTCGCGCAGCCTGAGTGTCACAGCTGATTCGCTAAATCTGGTCATCGTGCAGACGCAGTTTCTTTCCAACATTTGGGTCTCGCGCAAAGGCGATGAATTGCGCGCGCAGCAGGTTGGCAACGGTCGCTTCGACGGCCTTAACGGCCTGGCATGGACTCCGGACGGAAAAATCATTTACGCGTCAAGGGCTAGCGGAAGTCTCGACCTTTGGATCATGGACGGCAACGGCGAGAACCGGCGGCAGCTTACTTCGGAATCTGGCTGGAACTACGAACCTGCTGTCACTCATGATGGACGTCTGGTCGTATTTACATCCTCCCGCGGTGGCAATCAAAACATCTGGAGGATGGACATCAACGGCGGCAACGTTGTCCAACTCACGAAAGACGGCAGCTCCAGCGACGGGCGGTGGTCACCCGACGATCGGTTTGTTATTTACAAGAGCTATCAAACCGGTAAGCGAACGCTCTGGAAAGTCAGCGCGGATGGCGGAGATCCGCAACAGATAACCGACAAATACACTGGTTGGCCGGATGTTTCGCCGGACGGTCAATATATCGCATGTGAATACTGGAACGAACAACCGGACTCGAAAACGAAGTTGGCAATTATTCCCGCAAGCGGAGGTGCGCCGGTCAAAGAGTTTAACTGGCCGGCGACGCCGGCCACCGCGATTTACCTGCCACGCGTGGTTTCCTGGACGCGTGATGGCCGCGGGATTACTTATGCTGACAACTCAGGGATCGCCGGCAACATCTGGATACAGCCGATGGAGGCGACTGAACCAAAGCAACTTACTCACTTTCAATCCGATCGCGTGCTGTGGTTTGACTGGTCGAAAGACGGTAACCAACTGGCCGTAGCGCGAGGAGTCACAGTCAGTGACGTAGTGATGGTTGCGCGAATGAAGAATCAGTAATTCGTCAGCGATTTCCTACAATCTGATTATCCTGGCACGGCTATCGCGCCGCACCTCTCCGTTCAACGCGTTTCTGGTGTCAACCACGAGCGAAGCCAGCCGCGTGACTCGGCCGTAATCCACAGCGCTGTGATTCGTAACTATCAGGACACAGTCTGCGTTGCGAATCTCATCATCTGTTAATTGCACGGACTTCAGTGGTTCGCCGCTCGCTTCAGCGTGCGCATCATCAAGGCGCAGCTCTTGCACAAACGGGTCGTGATAAAGTACTTGGCAACCTTTGATTCGCAGCCGATCAATGATCGAGAGCGCAGGGCTTTCCCGTACATCGCCAATGTCCCGTTTGTAAGCGACACCAATCACCAGAATCTTCGAGCCCTTCATTGCTTTTCGATCGTCGTTCAAACCGTCAGAAACGAGCTGGACGACGTGCTCAGGCATGCGCGAATTGACTTCCTCCGCCAGCCCGATAAACCGGGAATCAAAACCGTGTTGTCGTGCTTTCCACGAAAGGTAATGAGGATCCAGAGGGATGCAATGTCCGCCAATACCTGGCCCTGGATAGAACGGCATGAATCCGAAAGGCTTGGTGGCGGCAGCGCGAATGACCTCCCACGTGTCGATGCCCAATGCGTAACAGAGTCGCGCCATCTCGTTCGCCATTCCGATGTTTACGGCGCGAAAGGTATTCTCAAGGAGCTTCGCAGCTTCAGCGACGCGTGCCGAACTCACCCCATGCACGTCATTAACGATCTGTGAGTAAAGGTAAGCGGCAACCTCAGTCGAGTCGTTCGTGACGCCGCCAACCACTTTCGGAATATTGTGTGTCTTGAACTGCGCATTTCCGGGATCGACGCGCTCAGGAGAAAACGCCAACAAAAAATCTTCGTCGAGCTTCAGCCCGGTCTCTTCAAACATCGGCAACAGAATCTCATCAGTCGTGCCCGGATAGGTTGTCGATTCAAGAATGATAAGTTGGCCACGTCGCAGGCTTTTCTTGATTTCTTCGGCGGCCGCCAGGATGAACGAAACGTCTGGCTCTTTTGTTTTCCGCAGCGGAGTGGGGACGCAGATGATAATCGCATCACATTCCTGCAAGCGAGTGAAATCTGTCGTCGCTTTCAGATAGCCGCTATCGACAGCCTTCTTGACAATCGTTGAAGAAACATCTCCGACATACGACTCGCCCCGGTTGATCTGCGCGACCTTCGAATCATCCACCTCAAGCCCGGTACAATTGAATTCGCGACTCGCGAATTCGGCGGCGAGCGGCAGGCCCACATAGCCGAGACCAATCACACCGACACGGGTACGTTTCGCTTTGATCGAATTGATCAGTTCGGTTTTAATCATTGCGTAAGCAACACGAATAGAAGATCGTAATAGTCGTTGAAGTAAGTTAAGCAAGCCTAAGTGACCGTTACTCCGGGTGTCAAGAAAGCGCTGTGTCTTCGTGGCTTCGCGTGAACCAGAGCTCTTGTAAGGAGACAAATCACTCAAAGACGCCAGGTATTGTCGAGCGATAGCCGACGAATGAATTTGGAAACAAAGTTATATGACGTCGCGGTTATCGGGGCGGGTGTGTTTGGCGCGTGGATCGCACACCGGCTCCGCCAGGCGCGGAAAAACGTGCTGCTCATCGATGCCTTTGGGCCGGGAAACAGCCGTTCGAGCTCCGGCGGGGAGTCACGGATCATCCGCATGGGTTACGGGCAGGATGAGATCTACTCACGCTCTGCCCAGCGATCAATGGAACTTTGGCAGGAGTTCTTCACGAAGATTGGCGAGCCACTGTTTCATCAGACCGGGGTGCTCTGGTTGGCGCACGAAAACGATCCTTATCCGGTCAGAACTGCCGAAACATTGACCCGTCTTGCGATCCCCTTCGAGCGATTAACAACAACCGAACTCCATCACCGGTACCCTCAAATCGCGCTTCACGGAATTGTATTGGGCGTGCTTGAGCCCAACAGCGGCGTGTTGATGGCGCGGCGGGCAGTTCAGGCGGTCGTGCGGGAAGCTGTACGCGCCGGCGTTGAATACCTGCAAGCGGCTGTTTTTCCTCCCGCGCCCGATGGCCGGTTCGATTCTCTCAGAACTACTGACGGTAAACATATCACCGCTTCGGCTTATGTCTTCGCTTGCGGTCCATGGTTGCCGAAGCTGTTTCCTAAATTGTTAGCCGATAGAATCCATCCAACACGTCAGGAAGTATTCTTTCTTGGTGTGCCGGCAGGCGATACGCGCTTTGCGCCGCTAACGTTACCTACCTTGATCGATTTTAAAGATGAAGCATATGTCTTGCCTGACCTGGAAGGTCGCGGCGTGAAGATTGCGATTGATCGGCACGGTCCGTCATTCGATCCGGATGACGGCGATCGAGTGATTACCCAGAAAGGGCTTGCCGAAGTGCGCCGGTATATCAGGAGGCGAATGCCTGCTTTAAAGGATGCCGCGGTAACCGAAACGCGTATCTGCCAATATGAGAATACTTCGAACGGGGACTTTCTGATCGATCGGCACCCGGATTTCGAAAACGTGTGGCTCGTCGGAGGCGGTTCGGGACACGGGTTCAAACACGGGCCCGCAGTAGGCGAATATGTAGCTCAGAGGGTCGAAGGAAGCCCAGGAGACGTGGAGCCACGCTTTAGCCTTGCCAGCAAGAGCGTCGACCGCAGTCGCGCAGTTTATTAGCGCGCGCCCATGAACTCACTATTGGCTGGCGGCTGGCGCGTAGCGAACGCTGGTATTCTTCTCCACATAGACGACAAAGCGATGACCTTGAGGCAGAATCGCATCTTCCCCCCGTTTGAATCCGCTCATTAGCGCGAGCGGCGAAGCTGGAAACAGCAAGACGCCAAACACAATTGCGGTGGTCGCGACTTGGCCCCCGTGACTCGTGCCCGCCAGTTCTCTCTGGCTTCCCAGCTCCTGATGAAAAGTCAGCGGCACGCGCGTCAAGTCGACTGCAACAACATCCTGCATCGTCCAGACGAGCTTTCCGGCCTTGCCCCAATGGCCGCCTCGTTTCGCTTTCACCACCCGCGCAGTCACCAGTGCATTCTCTCCAATGGCGGTAACGCCATCGACCTTTATGGGCACGAGCACGCGAAAGCTGAGGAAGTCGCCCGCGCGCAGGTCGCGTGAATTAACGGTATAAGTTGATTCAATTTCCAGCGGCGTGCCCGCGGGAATCTGCAATTCGCGTTTCTTGTCTGCCGACGAACCTTGCGCTTGCGGTTGGACAGAATTTGCTGCACTAGTTGGCGCAACTTGCGATTGTGCGCCAATCGAATAAGCGAAGATAGCTATTAATGAAAGACAAATGATTGGCTTCAAAATCCGCCCTCCTCGAAGATGTGCTTTTCGAGTGAGTGCAATCACAATGCCGCTTACAGGTAGGTTGTGCTCCGACAAATGAAAAAGGCGGCAATTGCCGCCTCGAGGAGAATATCGATATGACGGCGGGTCAGGCCGTCAGAACTTCCTCGTCACGTTCTTCTACGATGTACGGGGTCACGGAAACTTGCTGGTGATCTTCCGAAAGAATCGCATTTACAATCGGCAAGCTCAGGGTATGCTTCCTGGGAATGTTCGGAACACTGTGGCCCGCGGCGTAAACAGGATGGCGCTCGTTTTCTTTGTACCAATCCGCGAGGTTTGCGGTCTTGTGCATGTTCTCGATTATTTGCCGCCAGCCGACGCCGGTGTTGTATGCGCAGAAGGAAATTTCGCCTTCCTGCGTACCGTAAGGAATTACACACATCTCCGTGCGGCGAAAATCATAATTGAATAGATCCTGAAACCACATGCCTTCAATGCAGAGCACGCGCCAGACATCGTTGGGATCGGCCGAGCCGTGCTGGTTTTTCATGCGATCGTTGCGATCTGAATTCGAGTTCGTCGACGACGGTTTGAACAAGTTAATGATCTGCGAAATCGGAAAGCCTTGGGGCGCTTTGGCAGCGTCGAAGTTGCGCATGATCGCCATCCCGAGCTGCGCGTAAGAAAGCTTCCTGCCTCGGGCAGTGTCGGTAATCACGGCGACGTCTTTCATGAACTGTTCGTAATTGAAAAACTCGAAGAGAGATTTGAAGTCGCCGGTTTTTCGATTGACAACCGCCAGCGTGAAAATGCCGCAGTTTGGATGGCAATTGCACGACGACCAGCCCCATGGCGCGTCGGCCCCTTGCAGCATATCCATCACGCTCGTGAAAGCTGAGTAGGATGAAAGCGGAAACCAATCACGCAGCGGTTGCAACTTTTGGTCAAGCTGGTTTTTCAGATCGTGCGTCATGCCCGCAAGCGTATAGCGCCATTTCGTACGTAGTTCGTCGGAAATATCTTCATCGCGACCGGTAAAGGAAACCGGCTGAAACGCGATTGTCTGAACCTTGTCGATGTTCCTGGCGGCGAATTCGACGATCTGGCCGATCGCGTCGTTGTTTATGCCATTGACGATCGTTACGACGAGCGTCACCTTGATGCCGACGCTCGCGAGATTCTCAATCGCCTGTTGCTTCACATCGAACAGATTCCCAACGCCGCGATGTTTGTTCTTCTCTTCGCCGACGCCATCGAACTGGAGATAGACTCCATGTTGCCCGGCAGCCTTTGCCGCTTTGCAGAACTCAATATCTTCAGC
>Ga0126384_10000503_pt1 | contig 21468 bp, 18 predicted proteins | sample PanSoiMetPlot_36_FD_92543 | JGI IMG/M metagenome (GOLD analysis project Ga0126384, IMG submission 92543) | Tropical forest soil microbial communities from Panama - MetaG Plot_36 | ecosystem: Environmental > Terrestrial > Soil > Tropical forest > Bulk soil | place: Panama | collected 2016-02-17 | reverse complement strand
GATATTTCGGTTGAGCTCGCTGGTCGTGATCGGCTGCTGATCGCGCATTCCACGTCTGCTTATCCCTGTCCTCCATCGGAGCTCAACCTGATGATGATCGACGCCCTTAAGCAGATATATTCTGACTGTCCGATTGGTTATTCCGGTCACGAGACAGGGCTCGCGCCGACCTGGGCGGCCGTCGCTCTGGGAGCTACCTTCGTCGAGCGTCACATAACACTGGATCGAGCGATGTGGGGGAGTGATCAGGCTGCGTCAGTGGAGATCGGCGGATTGATTCGTCTTGTTGCGAACATACGCGATCTCGAGAGAGCGATGGGGGATGGCGTAAAGCGCGTTTACGAGAGCGAGCTCGCGTCGTTGAGAAAACTGCGTCGAGTTGCAGGCCCTGTCGATCTTGCCGTCGCCTAGAACGTATGATCGTTCTAAAAGGCCTGCTCATCGGAATTCTCATGGCGTTGCCGGTCGGACCAGCCGGCGCTATTTCGACGCGACGCGCATTAACGCAGGGCTACCGCGCCTGCTTTCTGTCGGGCCTCGGAGCTTCAGTCTCCGACGTGATCTATCTGATGGTCTTAGAGTTCGCGTCCCCGAAATTTCGACTCTCTATCACCTCTCATTGGATAAAAGCGATCGCTGGAATTTTCATTATTTATGTCGGCGCGACGCTGCTTCTCCCTTTTGATCCCTCGAAAGGACGTGTCAATGAGCAGGAGAATCGAAACGATCTGGCCGTATTTGCTTCGACCTTTCTTATGGGCATCGCTAATCCGACCATTCTGGTTTCCTTGTCTGTTTTGTTGGAAGCGTTCGATGTAGGTGATCTAACGCTACCTGGTCACTCGATGGCTCTGCTGATAATTTCGGTGTTTTGCGGGTCGTCAATTTTATGGCTTGTTCTGGCTCGAGGTTTGTCCAATCAGCGGGTCCTGTTGCTTGCACGTCGAGTATCGGCGATCCTTTTTCTCTCACTCGGATTGGGAATTGTTTGGGTAGCATTAGCTAAGATGATCTAAATCCCGAAGATGTCTCATTTTAATTCAAGCAAGACACAAAAGGGAGTTACCGCCAATCGATTTTTGAACCGAATAGAGCCACTACTCAGGATACGACACTCCATATCCTTATGGTTACGAACCGCACTGAAGTCGTAAATTATCTATCACAAGAAGTTAACACAAGGTTCGCGCGTTAACCGAAATATAACCTCAATCTTACTTCTCTATCATGACTGGTTTGGCCGATCAGAGTACTCTCCCCAATTATGATTGGAGTACTACAGAGAAACAAAGCATTCGTGATCCAGTTCGCGGCTGATGTGGATATCGAGGCTGGGAAACTCGAAGGAAGGGTCGAGCACGTAGCCTCTTCAAATTGGGTGCACTTTAACTCGCTGGATGAACTGCTTGCGTTTCTTGACCGGATTCTAAGTGGCCTTCGTACAAGCGCACGCCGGCAATTCTGAGAGAGGTGAATTGAAATGGATATTGAATCAATGCCTTCCGAACAACTCGCTACTACTACTACTACTACTACTACTACTACTACTACTAAATCATATACGGCCCTCGATTCGGGAAAATTGAAAACCCTCATTCGAAAAGGGATGCTTCTCATGACCTACGAGCAGCAACAGCGATTCATCAGTGCTCTCGAGTGCGAGATGAATCGCTCAGGTTCGACAATGCGCTCATACCTGATGCCTCTCGGAATAGCTGCCTTTGAGGTTGGGGACTTAACTGCCAATGACGTTGGGCACCTGATCAGATACCTGAGAATCACCTCGCCAAAAATTATGCCTTCAATCGAACGGGTTCTCTCCGACTATAATGCGTTCTTTGAGCAGCCTGAGTTGTCGTCCACTCTCAAAGCCGCGTAGCGGGCGATTGGTCGATGTTCTGTATTCTACATCGCTTTTGATTCGCTCGGCGCGTCGCCTGGGCGTCTCGTCGAGCCGGTATTTTGTTTTTGAATCAGGGTTCCGAGCGAAAAGGCTCATTATGGTTTTCGGGGTGTTTATGAGCGCTTTCGACCGCCACGGCGGCGATCGTTGTCAAGTAGATCACAATCTAAGCAACACCGATCAAATAAGAGAGCAGTTGAAGGCTCAGCAAAAGGAGCTCGGCAAGGCGAACCGCGCGCTGGCACTCGACTACGCGATCACTCGGGTTCTAGGAGACCCGGTTACGCTTTCCGAAGCCGCGTCCCTGATCCTCCATACAATCTGTGTCACCACTGGATGGGAAATGGGCATGCTCTGGGATGTAGATGCTCAAGCGAGGAAAGCGCGCAAAGTCGGCGCATGGCCGCCGATACGAGAAACATCGCCTGGCGTTCCGGCACACGACAACGACTTAGACTTGTCGACTAATGAGGGGCTGTTAGGGCGGATCGTTGAGAGCCGCAGGCCTGATTGGTTCACCGATGGCGATGCCCACGGTGCAGCATTCGGGATGCTTGAAGATGGACAGCAAATACGCTGCGGGTTCGCGTTCCCAATTACAGTCGGCAGGGAAATGTTTGGTGCACTCGAGTTTTACAGCTATCAGAAGCGAAACCCTGACTCAGATCTCATTGAGATTTTCGCCACCATCGGCAGTCATATCGGTTACTTGTTACAGCGTAACCGAATAGAGCTGGCGCTTCGTGAGAGCGAGAGTCGCTTCCGCACACTCACCGAAGCCGCTTCCGACGCGATCATCACAATAGATGAATCAAGCAAAATCATGCTGGTCAATCCTGCGGCTGAGCAGGTATTCGGTTACACGATAGCTGAAATGGTCGGCCAGGACCTGACAATGCTAATGCCCGATTATTTTCGTCAGCTTCACCGAGCTGGTTTGGCTCGTCATCTCAAAACCGGTCGCAGACACACGAACTGGGAGGCGATTGAGTTGCCGGGATTGCATAAGAGCGGTCGTGAAGTGCCGCTTGAAATCTCGTTTGGTGAATTCACCAGAGGCGACCAGCACTTTTTTACCGGTATCGCGCGCGATATCACCGAACGTAAACGCACAGAGGAGGCACTACGAAAAAGCGAAGAGGAGCGCATGCTTGAGATGGAGCGAATTCGGCAGCGGATCGCGGCTGATCTTCACGATGATATCGGGTCCAGTCTTACAAAGATTGCTTTACTTAGTGAAGCAGCACGTCAGAGAGCAGATGGTGACAAAGAAGGTGTTCATGACTCTCTCGCGGTTATTAATGCTCTATCAAATGAACTCGTCGAGACGATGAGCGACATAGTTTGGGCAATCAACCCTCACAAAGATCATGTGAGCGACCTGGCGCAGCGAATGAGACGCTTTGCCAGTGATATTTTTTCCGCCCGCCGTATATCTTTTCGTTTTGATGGCCCTGGGACAGAACGGGATACGCGACTAGGAGCGAACGCACGTCGCGAGACCTTCCTGATTTTCAAAGAGAGCATCAATAATGTCGTGAAGCATGCGAATTGCACGGAAGTGATTCTCGATCTCTTCGTCGAAGATGGTTGGCTAACACTTACAGTAAGCGATGATGGCATAGGGTTTGATCCTGCTCTGGTTAAGGCAAGCACTGGATACCTGTCCTCACAACGCAGAGGAGGTAACGGATTAGCAAGCATGCGACGCCGGACAAAGGAACTGGGGGGACATCTCGAAATCGCGACAAGGGATGGTCTTGGAACCAGGGTATCTTTGAGACTACCTGTCGGATTTGGTCTGGAGGCTTAACCCGTCCGCGCGGGTGGTGACAAAGTGCGAAGTTGGGAATAGAGTGTGAAAAATAAGATCAACGGAACGTTCTAGTCTGAACTTATCGAGAGGAGCATATCGTGGAGAGTCCCGTCCATCAAATCATTAAGGCGACGGTTATCGAAGATCAACGCGAGATTCGAGAAGCGCTGGTTGCGCTTATCAATGGAACTGAAGGTTATCGCTGCGCTGGTGGCTTTCGCTCGATGGAAGAGGCACTGGAGAAATTGCGACAAGACGTTCCCGATGTCGTCCTGTGCGATATTGGTTTGCCAGGCATGTCAGGAATCGAAGGCATACGGATCTTAAAAGAGCGTCTCCCTAATTTGTTGCTGTTGATGCTAACTGTCTAAGATGACGACGACCGGATTTTCGATGCGCTGTGCGCGGGAGCTTGTGGGTATCTGCTAAAGCGTACGCCGCCGGTAAAGTTACTCGAAAGCCTGAAAGAGGCCGTTTCTGGCGGGGCACCAATGTCGCCTGAAGTTGCAAACCGCGTCATTAAATTGTTTCGCAACATTCGGCCGCCCGACCGAAGTGACTACGACCTGACCCCGCACGAGACCAGACTCTTGAAGCTGCTAGTTGAAGGTCACAACTACACAACTGCTGCCGAGGAATTGAAGGTCAGCTATAACACCATCAAGTTTCACATGCGACACATATATGAAAAGCTCCAGGTCCACTCTAAATCTGAAGCGGTATCCAAGGCACTGCATAATCGCCTCGTAGATTGATCGCCTCGGGCCTTAATCAGAATTCGTAGTTCGTCCCTCAAAAAAAGCAGGTGCACTCCTGCGGTCTCAAATATCTCCCAACGAACACAAAGAACAGAGCTTAACCACCCGTGTGGGTGGCGACCATCTGTACGTGCCCAGGCTATTTTTAGGATCGTGAGAAATTCAAGGAGAGCAATTCGAGTGGAAAACGAACATAACGAAATTGTCCTTCACGTAGCGAGCGATTCGCAGAGGGAAGACGAGTGTGTCAGCAAAAAGGACTGCTCATTGATCCCTGAGGACGAGAGAATTACACAGCCTCTTTCTTCTATGCGCCTTGAAAATGATGGAGCGCAATCGACCGTTGATCACTCCGTAAGTTTTTATCAATTGGCTTGCACTGATTGCGACGGTCATCTTGTTGGCGTTAAGCCGCCCCCGCCGAATAACCAGTTGAGTGTGCGCCTGGATAGTGTAGCCGCATCCGACCAATTGTTAATTGACACAGAGCAAAGCGCCTATGTTTTTACGATGATTGATCCGAACTTAAGAATTGGAAGGTTGACTGGTGGTATTCTGGGCAATCGTTCACTTACCGCTTACTTATTCCCTTCGCAAGAGAAACCCAACGCCTCCACCGACGAAACACTTATAACCATCGGTGATAAGCTCGGCTTCGTGTTTGAATCGGGACATCAGATTGAACGACTCACCACGTCCGTGGTAACCAGAGTCGTTCATAGACGAGGCACAAGAAAACCGGCGCTTGCAATAGAACAGCCTGCCCACTGTGAGAATCTTTCAATTTCTCGTTGACACATTAAGAATTGAAGACAGAGACAATCCCGCGGTCCTTAAACGAACCGCAGAAGACCTGCAAGTCTGATTCAGGAGGCAACAGCAATGATCCGGATATCACATAAAATAATATTAGTACTTATCGGGCTAATCCTTATTACGCCGATGCTCAGCCTTGCCCAGACAACTGAGCGAACCGGGCGAGCAGGAGGCGCGGAACCGACCGATTTGCAAAAGTCCGACGCCTCGCGTCCATCTGATCGCGCGATCGCTCTATCCGAGATCAAGAGCGGACTTGCTCCGGACGGCAAAGGAAGATTGTGGGCGGTGGTCATCGGTGTGTCGAATTACAAGAATTTACGAACTGAGGAACAACTTCGCTTCGCTCATCGCGACGCAGAGGAGTTCGCGGCCTTTCTCCAGAGCCCCAGCGGTGGTGGCTTTCCCTCTACTCAGATCAAGGTCCTGCTGAATGAGGAGGCGTCGATCGCCGCAATGAGAACGGCGCTGGGAACCTGGCTGCCCCGCTCGGCCGAGCCCAACGACGTGGTTTACATATTCTTCGCTGGGCACGGAATTGTTGAGCAAAGCAGCGACGGCTATCTGCTTGCGAGTGACTCGGACCCTCAAAATCTTTATGCCACTGCGCTGCCAATCAGCGAGCTGGACAGGATCGTAACCGAAAGACTTCATTCCAGGATCGCAGTCGTTATTGCGGATGCATGTCATTCGGGCAAGATCGGCCTGGCGTCGCGCGGAACGGCAGAGGAAGTTCTCATCAACCGATACCTGGATGAAATGGGAAAGAGCGGTACCGGGAATTTCCGATTACTTGCGTCCCGGGCCGACGAGCGCAGTTACGAAGACACCAGGTGGGGAGGTGGACACGGAGTTTTTACCCATTTCCTGCTCGAGGGATTGAAGGGTGCCGGCGACAGGGACAAGGATGGTGTAGTTCGCGCTGGAGAGCTGCTGGACTATTTATCACAAGTTGTTCCCGAACAGACGACCGCGCTCCAGCACCCTCGGGCGGCGGGTAACTTAGATGCCCGACTGCCCCTCGCCATAGTCTCCAAACAGGCTAATGAAGCTTCCGCCTCTTCGATACAGGAATCGTCATCACCAAATCCGGTCGCACCGGAACGCGTGTCGCTCGAGGTTCGAGCGCCTGCAGGCAGCGAAGTCTACGTCAATAGCGCCTTCCGTGGCCGCGTCAGACCGGAGGGAGTCCTGGCGATTGATGGGTTAAGCAAAGGAAATCAGGATATATCAATTGACTTCGCCGGAGCCGAAACGCTGAAACAGTCAGTTTCAGTTACTTCCGCGAAGACAATCCTGGATTTGACTGCGGCAGTTTCGGCCCGAGCCTCAGTTAAGAGCTCTCCACTGGTTGCCCAGATAAAAGATGCCATCGCAAAGAATAATGTTCTCGAACCAGGTGGTGCCTGGAGCCTTTACGAACGACTTAATCGGGAGGCGCCTGAGGATCCGCAACGTCTGAGTGTGGAAATCGCGATGATTGGGGAGCTGGACAAGATAGGCCAGCAATCAATTAACAATTACGTTCGTACATCGGCATCTCAATTTGACGCTGCGCGGCTGCGCCAGGCGAGTGTAGCCTATGCCAATTTAAAGACTCTCAAGGCTGGTGATACGCATGTCGAAGCCAAGAGTCTCTTTGCCGCGGCCCGCGTCAAGCTAGCCGAAGGTAAGCCGAAGGAGGCAATCGCGCTCCTGGAGAAATCAATGGCGATTGATCCCAAGACTGCATGTCCTTACAACGCTCTCGGCGTCGCCTATGAAAAGACAAACGATGTGGAGAAGGCGCTTAATTTTTATAAGCGTGCAGTTCAGCTCGCTCCGGGTTGGGCGTTGCCGCATTACCGCCTCGGCTTGCAATACTTCGCTCGAGGCAAAGCGAAAGACGCACAGAAGGAGTTTGAGGCCTCGAAGAATCTGGATGGGGCGTTCTTACAAGCAAGGTGGTGGAACGCACACGCCTATAGTGAACAAGGGCGTTATGCCGAAGGCGAACGCGAGATAAAAGAGCTGATTAGCCTCTCTCCCAACTATACTCCAGCATTCGTTGAGCTCGGGATGATCTATCAGGCAGCGCATCGATTCGATAACGCTACTGAGATCTTCAATGAATACCTTCGGGTTTCGACCATACCGGCTGCAAAGGAAACTCCGAAGGCAGCGGCGACCGGAAGCCAAAACAACAACAGCCAGATGCAATTACCTAAGAGCAACTAAGGCATGCAACCTTTCATTATCAATCATATGGACGGAACTTGCCGTCACGAATTACAAAAGCAGGACGCGTCGTCGCGGAAGGCAGATGCGACGCGCCCTTACGATAACCCAGACGATGACCCGCTAGGCTCGCTTCTTGCCCCGATGCTCGAGGAAGGCGCCAAGCAGATCATGACGCGGCACCTGCGAGAGGCTTTACGCTGGATAAAGGCCGCGCAAGCGGAATTGACCGGTGCTTTGACGGTTGTCGACCTTCCGGACTCGGCTGGCGGGCCGCTTTCGGCCTTCAGTCGCAAGTCACGCATGGCGCGCATCAATCTGCATTTTCAAATCGATAAGTTCGCCCAGCGCGGCGCCACGCTGCTCAAGGTGCTTCAGGTCTTCAAGACTATGGAGTCTGTCTTTCAGCGCCCCGGTGGGTTGTGGGGGCCTAATGCTTTTGAAGTCTACCGAGGCAAAGCTCAAAGGTTTCAGGCCAGGGCCTTTACATCGGCTTCCGGGTTTTTCCGGCCCGGTGAGACCGACAATGATCCCAAATTAGGAAGACTTAGATTGGATACCATTTACTTTATGCCTCAGTGGGTTATTGGCACGAATGTGGGAAGTCTTGTGTCCGAGCCTCCAGGAGTAATCGTTCACGAGCTGGCGCACTTCGTCGGCGCGCCTCAAAACGTTGGATATATTGATGACCACGGCTATGGTGCGGTGGATGACACCGAGCGGTCAAAGGTATACAACAAACAGCCGATGAGTACCCTGACGCCTGGCCAGCGAATCACCAATGCGACCACCTATGCCAACTTTGCCTTTCAGGCGGCGACCGGTTCGTCGATCGGAGCCTACAAGGAGGATGGTTCAACTTTCAAAGACTAAATTTCTTAGCGAGGTTTTCACGTCATACCTAACGAAGCACACTGATTTGGTCTACTAGATTTGGTAGATCTTCATTGTCCCGCACATCCGACGACGCCGGCCGACGACGTTCTCCGTTACATCGGCCAGTAGACAGATAACAACTACTAACGGAGTAACCCTGCGCACTGGGCTACGGAACTGTCTGCGAGCAGGTCGTGTCCTCTCGCATTCCAGGGTGACTCATTGTGAGCGTAACAGGAGAGAAAATGATGAAACCCGGATTGAAATTCATGAGCATTGCTCTGATCTTGCCACTCTTGATGGCAGTTCTGGGCGAAGCGGTCTCGGCTCAGACCACCACAAACAGTTCTCACAGAAGCGCGGCGAGGCAGCACGACGGCGCCAGCGCAGAGACAAAGAGCCAGGTGTCCGGAGGAGGCACACTTGGCGCACTGCCAAAATGGGTGGGAATCAAGAACACCTCTTTCGAGCTTGGTGACTCGATAATCAGCGAAAGCGCGGCAGGCAACATCGGCATAGGTACAGCGACGCCGTCGTCGAAGCTGACGGTTCAGGGACTGATCGAGACAACCCTCGGCGGTGTGAAATTTCCCGACGGAACGTTGCAGACGACCGCTGGCCTCGCGGCGCTGATTCACGATACCACGCTAAAAGGAAACGGAAGTAGCGGATCACCAATCGGCGTGGCGCTACCCCTGGTTCTAAGTGCCCCTATTGGCGGCGGAGAGCGATTACTTACTGTAAAGACGAACGGCGGCGTAGCGATCAGAGCTGAAAACCAACTCGGGACGGGTCTCGAGGCGATCTCTAATAGCTCTCCCGGCGTGCGGGCCACCAGTTCGTCCAGTACAGGGATAACTGCGATTAGCGTCAGCAGTGATGCGGTTTTAGCCATCGCCGGTAGCGGCAAGGCACTATTCGCTCTAGGCGTCGCCCAATTTATCGGTGATGTCCAGGTATTCGGAAATGTGTCGAAGTTTGGTGGCTCATTCAAGATTGATCATCCCCTTGATCCCGAGAACAAATACCTCTATCACTCCTTCGTCGAATCACCGGACATGATGAATATCTATAATGGAAACGTTACCACTGACGGCAACGGCGAAGCGATTGTCACACTTCCGGAATGGTTCGAAGCTTTGAACCGCGACTACCGCTACCAGCTGACAGTAATCGGTCAACCTGCCCAGGCTTACATCGCAACAGAGATAAAGAACGGCCGTTTCGTCATCAACACAAACGCTCCAAATGTGAAGGTCTCATGGCAAGTGACTGGGGTGCGTCAGGATACCTGGGCGACCAATAATCGGATCCCAGTTGAGCAAGAGAAGCCGGCACTGGAGCGCGGGACGTACCTCTACCCCAAGGGTCACGGACAGCCGGACGAGAAGAGCGTGGGCTGGGCACTGAATCCAGAGCAAATGAAGCAAAGGAATGAGCTCATGGAGAAAACCAAAAAACAGTAATCAAAGGAAAGGTTATAATGAAGAAAATACTGTCCGTAGCCATAATCACAATACTTGTAAGCCTGGTTGGTAACGTTCGGCCGACCTGTGCATCCACAGATGCGCAAAGGCAAGCTCGACATACTGAGAGAGTAAAGACAGCTATCCAAAAATTGGGAGCAGGAAAAGAATCCCGTATCGCGGTTAAGCTCCGAGACGATTCAAAGCTTGTCGGGTATGTCAGCGAAGTGAACGAGGACGATTTTGCGATAACCTCTAGTAGCAACGGTGCCATAACGCGGGTTAAGTACCCAAACGTGAGACAGGTAAAAGGTCAAAATCTTTCGACCGGCGCAAAGATAGCGATAATCAGTTTGAGCATTGCCACCGGCTTGCTGGCCTTTTTCTTATGGCTCGAGAACTATGACTGAATGTCTCTATCACACGATCTGCCTTAGATAGCTACCCATGTGGGTGGATACCAATAGAACAAACTGAGCTACTCTCGTGTGTGTCTTGCGCGCGTAGCGTAAGGGGTTCGTTCAGTGGCTGTTCGACAGGTTTAAACGTGTCGAACAGCTTGTTCATTAAGGCAAGAATCTCGAAGAAATTTTCCGAGGAGAGGAATCTCCCGATACAGAAGATCAATGACGCATACGAACGGATGCTCAACAACGACGTCAAATACCGCTTTGTCATCGGTATGGCGTCAATACAATAAGAACGAAGAACGTCGTGTGTTGAGGAAAACACATTGAAATTGGATTCAGAAACTTCTCCCTCGCAGATCGACGCAATAGTTGAGTTGTCGGTTTCAGGGCACAGCCTGCAGATAGAGATGTCCGTTCCGGCGGAACCGGCTCGACCTATCAAATTTCTGCCGCTGTTTCAATCAGTCACCGACGGAGTGGTTGGAATTGCTACCGGAGAGGCAGAGAAAGAGGGGCTGACGGTTTCTTGTTCAAAAGGTTGCGGTGCATGCTGCCGGCAATTGGTTCCAATATCAGTGACTGAAGCGCGTCGGCTCCATCAACTGATCCAGGAAATGCCCGAACCTAGAAAGAGCGAGATCAGGAGACGGTTCGCCGCTGGTCGTGAAAGATTAGAGTGCACAGGGCTGTTGGAAGAGTTGAAGGAGCCAGAGCGGATATCCAAGGGTGAGGCTCGTACCCTCGGCTTGAAATACTTCTATCTAGGCATTGCGTGTCCCTTTCTCGAGGATGAGAGCTGCTCGATCCACACGGACAGGCCAATTGCTTGTCGCGAGTACCTGGTCACCTCTCCCGCCGAAAACTGCTCAAAGCCCACTGCCGAGACAGTCCGTTGCGTGAACCTTCCCGGAAAGGTTTCCGGGGCTGTCAGGAGCCTTGATACCGGTACAAGTCGCCATCCTGCTTTTTGGGTTCCGTTGCTGCTTGCGCCTGACTGGGCGGAGATGCATCCCGACAACACACCTCCAAGACCGGGCATAGAGATCGTTCGCGAGCTGTTCGGCAGATTATCGGGCAAAAATTTAAGCGAACAAGGTTCGTAGAGAGTTACGTTCCCCTTACCTGACGAAGTGGAAACAAGCGTGAGCGTCGGACTTTGAGAATTAAGATTATGTTTACACTTGAACAGCCTTCTATGGCTTTGAATGACACTCGGAGTTGACTTGCTTGCCGATGAGACCTAGATCAGATCGAGTCTAGTGACTTCATTCCGCGTGAGGTCCGCCCGGCACTTCACTGGGTGAGAATCCATTTACCAGAACTTGTACCAGCTCTTCTTAACGTTTCCTGATGCAGAAGATTCGATTCTTCGCGGCACGGTCTTAGCCCCTTCAACAAAGCTGTAGGTAGCGAGGCTGAAGCCAATGTGTGGATCAACGACATCGGAGCACTTCTGCACAAGAAGAGCAGTCGCGATGGCTGCCGCGTGAGCGGCCTGCTCGTAATTCAGTTGGTACTTATCCTTTATCCGGCTCAAATCAGTTTCTACAAGCGCCTGAGTTTCAATGACTGATAGCTGGGGTGAATCACCCTGTCCCTGTGCGGCCGCGGCTCGCGCCGGATCGATTGCGACGTTCATCTGCTGCGGCACCCCGCTCATCAAGTCAACGAGGAATGGCCCTCTTTCATTTGCTGCATCGGAAAGAATAGCTGCGCCGGGCTCGAGATTCTCTAGCTGAAGGTTGAATGACCTCAGAAGGAAAGTACCTGACATCCGCGCAGCCGCGGCAATCGCGGTGTTGGCATGAACCCCTTTTTCGTTGGTTAGCTTATCCACGATTACCGCATAAAACTCGCGGGCCGCTGCAAATTGTTTTTCTGGAATAGAGCTCATCGCTTATATGAACTGCCGGGCTAAATATGTGCGACGAGTGTATAGATAATGAGCAGCAGGGCAGCCCATAAAAGCGCGTTAGCGGTTAACCTCAAATCTCGTTGCATCGCGCACCTCCACTTCTAAAGAATCGCGCTAGCGTCGATCAAAAGCGTCGCTGAGTACACAATCATAGTAGTTCAGCCCATTGGCTGAATCACCGCCCACATGGGTAGTTACGAGCAAAGGACAAAAATCCGATTTGCCGGGCTCAGTCGACTAACGGAGTAACCCAGCCTCAACCAACACCGGCGCAGGCTTGAGATTTAAAGTCTCGTTCAACAACACGAACCTTATCGCCTTCAGTAATGCTCTTCTATTCAGAAGCTTAAGGTTCTTGTTGTGGCAATATATCGTCATTACTCCCTGAAGAGCCTGCCACGCCAAGTGCTGTCAAGCTCCCAAGTTAGGTATGTATTTGGACTGCTTTTCATTACTCAATTAGAGCGCAAGACAGGTACGGACCGACATTCAATCTTTCGGAGTCAGATTCACACCAAACGCGAAAGTCGGATCCGACGATCCGCAGGCCCAACTTGACAAAGAGGTTCTCAGGATATGCATCAAGTGACGGTGTTTTTCATTGGGAAACCACCATTCTTACTCCTGTTCGCCTTGTTTTTTGCTAACCAGTTCGCACTTATTGCGGTGCAGACTTCCTCTCCCGCGGCCGACGCTCAGCCCGCCACGGCCGACTTTTTCAGCTCGTTCCGAGCCGTCCGCATGGTCGGTGATCGCGCCTACGTTGCATCCCCCGCTGGACTCTTGATTTACGACGTGTCGGAGCGCGCCAATCCGCGACGGCTCTCGCAGCTATTTATCGCCCCAAGTACATCCTACGAATTGGAAGTCTCGGGCGGGTACGCTTACCTTCTGTCCGGAGAAGCTCTTTTCGAGAATACCTTCCTTCGCGTGATCGACGTCAATGACTCGCGCCGCGGGTCGTCGCCGAGTACACGGACCTGGTCGATAATCAGGTGTTTGACCTGCTCATCGTGGGAATGATCCTGGCCGTTGCGAACCAAAATAACATCGACCTGCTGGACATCTCCGACCCGAGGCACCCGAGAAGAACAGGCCGATTTGAGGTTGTCCCTCGAACGGGTACGTTCACCTCGCTGGCGGCGCGAAACACGACGGTCTTCGGCGCCTGGTTAGGATTACCCAGGGCGGGGCAAGGGGAGGGGGAAATCATCGCGATCGATATCTCCGACCCTTCGACTCCAGTGCGAATCGGCGACCTTGCTCTCGCTCGCGCTCCGAATTCGATTGCCGTCGCAGGAGAAACGCTTCACGTCGGCACTGGTTACTCTGTGGCTGTTATGGAAGCGAGCGATCCCAGACATCTCGTACAGATCAGAGAAATCCAGCTTCCCTTGCCGCCTGTGAATCCGAGGGAGCCGCCGCCGGGGCGGGCCGTCGTGGTCGCCAAGGGGAATCGCATGTTTGCAGCCCTTAGCCGGGGTTCCAGGCCCTACATCCGCGTGGAAGATCCGTTTCCCGTTGACGTGTTTGATATCAGTGATCCCAGAAATCCGTTGCTGCTTAACCAGCCCCAACTGCGGTGCGAGGTCGAAGGCATGGATTTCGACGTCGCTCAATCTAACGTCTTCATGCCGTCCTGGGACGCTAACGGTTCGGGCGTCTCGATCCTCGACCTGATGCCGGACGGCGCCCTTAGTCAGATCACCAGCATCCTGGTTCCTGAATTCCTGGACGCCGAAGTAGCCTTCGGGACGACCTTCCTGGTTGGGGCTAACACCCTCCACGCCGTAAGGCCTAACAGCAGCGGCCGGGCTGAAGTCCTTGGCAAGGTTTCGTTTTCGCAGCGCGCTGTCCGGCTCCAAGTCGTGGGCACAAGGGCGTACGTCTATACCAACGACGACGGGCTGGGGACGAATTCCCAAATCCGGATCATCGACATCGCCGACCCGGCAAACATGCGTGTGCTCGGGTCAATCCTTGTGTTGGAGGTTCCGCCCGCAAACTGGTTAACCACGTCGAAGCGTTTCTTCGTTGAAGGAAGTATGCTCTATGTAGCCAATCCCACGGGCCTGGTTATCTACGACGCGTCTGACCCCATGCAGTTGCGCCTCGTCGGATCTTTTAAGCCTTTGGGTCACACAGAGAACGTCATCGTGAGGGATGGGATGGCCTACATCATCACCCATCGCTTCAAGAAAGACCGGCGGCGCATCGATTTGCACGTAGTCAACGTGAGCAATCCGTCCAAGCCGAAGCTCCGGGGAAGTCTGCGCAACATCGAGGTTGCGGACTTTGTCACCGACCTCGCTATTCAGGACGGTAGGCTTTACATGCTTTTCACCGGCGGCGGCGATGGCACACTGTACTTTACGATAGGAGGCGGGAGGCTTGCTGTTGTAAACGTCAACGAGCCGTCTGCCCTTCGTCTGGAGTCGAAAATCCAGACGAGGCCCAGCTCGAGGGGTTATGCCCAGGAGATCTATGTTGCAGGAGAGCTCGCGTACGTCGCCGACGGGCCGGATGGTGTGTCGGTCATCTCCATCAAGAGAGGGGCGCCGCCGGAATTGCTTCGCACCATCGACACACCCAACTTCGCCAATGGCATCTGGCTGGACGATTCCGGCAATATCGTAGTGGCCGACGTATCAAGTTATCAGGTGTACACCGGACCTCCTACCACATCAATCCTGCCTTCTCGGTGACGAAGGATCTTCTATAAGAATGACTCAATTGATTCGCCCGCGAGTAGATCTTCTGGGGGCATTGCGGAACTAGAAACGCTGGAATCGACATCGCCCTATGAACGGTGCGAAGCTATAGGAAGGAGGGCCACTACTCAGCGAATCAAATCAAATTGTTTGCGCGCCTGCGATATACCCGGGGTTCGAGAGGGACCACACAGAAACATGAGTGCGGCGTACAGAAAGCTTAACAGTGGAGCGGTCTTCGCGCTTGTAGCTGCTGCGCTGTTCGGCGCCAGCACGCCCTTTTCGAAGGTCCTGCTGGGCAGTGTAGATCCGATCTTGCTCGCTGGCCTTCTCTATCTTGGCTCTGGGATTGGGCTTGCGATCTGGCTTGGCCTTAGCCGGCTCATCGACCGCGAGCAATCACGAGAGGCGAGTATGAAGCGTGCGGATCTTCTCTGGCTTGCCGGATCGATTGTCTCGGGCGGGATTGCAGGTCCTGTCTTACTAATGTTCGGGCTCAGGATGATCCCTGCGTCATCCTCGTCGCTACTGCTAAATCTCGAAGGCGTTTTGACTGCGTTGCTGGCATGGTTTGTCTTCAAAGAGAACTTTGACCTTCGGATTGCTACTGGCATGACCGCGATATCAGCTGGAGGTCTTCTGATATCGTGGGGGGGCCGTCCCGAAACGGGCGCTCCGGTAGGCGCTCTGTTGGTAACTGGCGCTTGTCTCGCATGGGCTATAGACAACAACCTGACGCGACGGATATCGGCGAATGATCCGGTGCAGATCGCGGCAAACAAAGGTCTGATCGCCGGAACGGCGAATATGATAATAGCGCTGGCAAGCGGAGCGAGTTTGCCGAGCACGCCCGCGTTAGGCGGAGCCGCAGTGATCGGGCTCGTGGGTTATGGCATCAGCTTGGCTCTTTTCGTGCTGGCACTCCGCCACATCGGCACGGCCAGAACCGGCGCGTACTTTTCGGTGGCTCCCTTCATTGGCGCGGCAATCTCAATTCTGGTTTTACACGATCCTGTGACCGTGCACTTTGTCGCTGCGGCCGGACTGATGGGAATCGGCGTTTGGTTGCACTTGACGGAGCGGCATATACACGAGCACCTGCATTCGGAGATTGAGCACGAACATGCGCATATTCACGACGAACATCACATGCACGAACATGGACAGCCAGTGCCTGCTGCCTTGTCTCACAGCCACACTCACAGGCACGATGGGGTGCTTCATAGTCACCCTCACTACCCGGACATACATCATCGCCACCAGCACTAGCTGCAAGAAGGATCTGAAGTAGATGTCTTTCTATCGAGATCGAATACGATTGGAGCCGGTTTTTCCAAGGCTTGTCCCTGACACGCAACATTCCGGCTCTGCTCCAGCAGGGTGGATTTCACATCGAGCAGATAGAGACTGGGTATCTTTCCCAATTTCCGAAGTCAGCGTCATACTGCTGGTTGGGGCGGCACTGCGGTCTGTAATCACAATCGCAACAGCCCATCGTAGGAAAGTTCCGCGGACGCGGACTTAGTCAACCCGGGCTAGCAGCTGAGGGAATGAAGACAACGTGGACGGTCAGCAGAGTGCCTTCACGAACGTCCTGGACGCATTATGAAAGTCAACATCGCGCAACTCATAATCAGTACCACCGCGATGATGCTGTTCACCGCTGTTTCGCTGTTTCTTCCAGCGGGAAACCTGTCCTGGCCCGCTGGATGGGCTTTCTTCCTGCTTATGTTCGGGTTCTCTCTCGTGATCACTCTTTGGCTGCTCCGTTTCAATCCGGACTTGCTTGCTGAGCGGCTAACCGGGATTGGCCGCTCCGATCAAAAGAGGTGGGATAAGGTCTTCCTCGCGCTAACGGCTGTCGCGTTCTCTGGGTGGTTGGCGCTGATGGGGCTTGATGCCGTACGGTTCCGCTGGTCACAGTTACCGAACTGGCTCCAGACGATCGGAGCGCTGCTTCTGCTGGCTTCATTCTACATCTTCTATCTCACCTTTCGGGAGAACGCCTATCTGTCTCCAGCCGTTCGCGTCCAAACTGAGCGGGGCCAGACCGTCGTGAGCACGGGACCTTATAGATACGTGCGCCATCCCCTGTACGCAGGCTTAATACCGTTCGCGCTCGGCACTGCTCTGTTGCTCGGCTCCTGGTACGGTATCTTGGGCGGCGTGCTTCTGATTGTGATGGTTGCCTGGCGAGCCGTGCAGGAGGAGCGCGTGTTGTGTGAGGAGCTGGATGGCTATCGTGCTTATATGAGGCGAGTGAGATATCGATTCGTACCTTATATATGGTAGATGTGTTGCGTCGCTTATTTGCGTTGGTTGCAACGCGGTAAGGACACAATGCACGCAAAAAGAGCAGAGAAGCCGATTGCTGGCTCTTCTGCGATCAAGTTACGACAATCTTAAATCCTGATTCATTCGTCAAAAGAACCCTCCCCTTTGCGTCGTACGTCGTATGATGCATGGGACTCTATGAATCCCCACAATTGTGCGAGGAAAGAGGATTTGACATGACACTGGTAGCAAAACCAAAAGCATGGTGGTCTTGGACCTTCAAGGTGTTCGATAACGGCAACCAGATTGCCGAGACTAGCTTTGCATGTATGCGCGAGGCCGGTACGCTTGAACTCACCGATTCAACATATCGGTTCTACCGTCAAGGCGCCTTTCGCGGTCTGTTTATTATGGAAAGAAACGGCGCGGTAATTGCCCATGCTGAGAAGCCTAGCGCGTTGGTTCGTTCGTTCAACGTCCAGCACGGCGGCAAGACTTATACCTTGGAAGCAGAATCGGCTTTCCGCCGTAAGTTTGTCCTGCGAGAAGCAGGCTCAACAATTGGATCGATTGCTCCAGACAGAGCGTGTTATCGGGACGCTCGAGTTGATCTTCCGGTCGCACTGCCGTTACCGGTTAGATTATTTATGCTGTGGCTTACGTTACTTCTGTGGAAGCGAGAGGCTGATTCCGCCGTCGTAGTGAGTTGACAACTAAAATATCGCTTGCTTTACGCTGGAGCGTTGGCGTAAATGATTCATCGATGGACGCCGATGTCATTATTGTGGGAGCGGGCTTTGCTGGGCTGACCGCGGCAGATACGCTCACTCGGCACGGGCGCTCTGTGATCGTGCTGGAGGCGAGGTCACGTGTGGGGGGTCGCACACGTACCGAGCATTACTCAAACGGTGTTTGGCTTGACCTCGGCGGACAGTGGCTCGGCCCCGGACAAGAAAGGATGTACGCTCTCGCAGCTCGTTTTCAAAAGACGGTCTGGCCCAGCCATGTGCATGGTCGCAACGTCCTGTTTCTACAAGGAAAGCACCGTACCTACCGCGGGTTGGTGCCTTTTTGTCTCCCCCCCTGGACGATCGCTAACATCGGCTGGGCCTTCCTTCGCCTAGGGCAGATGACAAAAAGAATTCCGCTCGATTCGCCGTGGAGCGCCCCGAACGCAAACGCTCTCGATCAGATGACCTTAGGTGACTGGATGCGCAGAAACCTGCCGTCGCGACGTACTCATTTTCTGATGAGAGTCGCGGCTGAGAGCGTCCTTACGGTAGATCCTGATGAGGTGAGCCTGCTACACGCACTCTTCTATTTTCGAAGCGGCGGAGGCCTCGAGAAGCTTACCTCCTCTGCAGGGGGCGCACAGCAAGATCGAGTGGATGGTGGCATACAGCCTTTGGCAGAGGCCCTCGCGCAGGCTGTCACACATCAAGGCGGACACCTCCTCTTGGAGCACCCAGCAGACGCAATCGTACAAGAGGGAGCGTCGGTGCGAGTGGATGCAGGGCCAAAGCAGTTGAGTGCCTCCCAAGTGATCGTAACGATACCGCCTATCTTGCGTAATGAGATTGACTTTCGACCTGGCCTCCCAGACTCGCTGCAAAAGTGGCACAAGAATCTTCCTCCAGGTCGTGTGATCAAATGCTTCGCCGTATACGAGCGCCCCTTTTGGCGAGACGACGGTTACTCCGGCTCTGCTGTGGGCGATCGGCCGCCGCTTTATGCGGCCTTTGATGGCACTCCACCGAAAGGATCGAAGGCAATCCTACTAGGGTTTATAGAAGGCCGAGACGCGGATGAGTGGCTCGAGCGCCCTTTGGAGGAGAGGCAAGAGGCAGTACTAGAGTGCCTGGCAGGTTTCTTTGGACCAAAGGCCAGGCAAGTTGTGCAGTACATTGATCATTGTTGGGTGACCGAGCAGTGGTCTCGCGGTTGTTATGCGGGAATGGCTCGCCCCGGTGCCTGGACCTCCACTCGCCCTGAATGGCAAAAACCCTTTGGGAGAATCCATTGGGCGGGCACTGAGACGTCTTCCATCTGGAACGGCTATATTGAGGGCGCCGTTCGCTCTGGAGAGCGAGCCGCGACAGCTGTGCTCGCGAACGCAACCTCGGCGTAAGCCGCGATCGTCAGAAAAAGATCCGGTCACGCTTGAAATGGATTGCCGTTCTCACCGTTTAGAGAACTTCAGAATGCGGCGAACAGGAGCCGCCGCAAGAAATGATTCGCGAAGCGGCTCGGACGGTTCGAACGAATTCGCGATCGTCAGGATGTGCGCTTCCGCATTTGCTCGATGTGCTTCGGCCAGTTTGTTTAATCTGAAGCCCTGCCTCGAGCGCATACATGCCGGCGATCTGATCGTTGTGGCTTCAAACATCCACGATGGCAGTCTGCGGGCCTTGCATAATGTTGGTACGTCATTCGCAAAGCTTGGTAGCATCGTAGTCATGGAAGCCACAATCAAAACAGACGTAGTTATCATCGGGGCGGGTCCGACGGGGCTTTCGCTGGCTTGTCAATTAGTCAGGTATGGCATTGATTTCGTCATTCTTGAGAAGAATGACGGTATTACGTCATATTCCAAAGCAATTGGTGTTCAGGCGCGCACGCTTGAAATTTACGAGCAAATTGGTCTAGCGCAAAAAGCTATCGAACAAGGCGCGATTGCAGGAAAAGGACGTATGCTCGTAGGCGGCGAGGTGCGCGGCGAAATAGACTTTTCAAACATCGGCGAAGGTTTGAGTCTGTACCCATATGTGCTCATGTTGGAGCAAAGTAAGAACGAGCGGCTTCTTTATCAATATCTTAAGAGTTACCAGAAAGACGTACTCTGGAGGAATGAACTGGAGACTTTCTCGCAGACTGAGGACCGTGTTACCGCGCGGGTTAACACTCCCGATGGCGCATCTCAAATTATCGAAGCGCAGTACCTGGTCGGATGTGACGGCGCGAAGAGTCCTACCAGACAAGCGCTTGGGCTCGAGTTTGAGGGCAGCACGTTTGAGCGAATGTTTTTTGTAGCCGATGCACAGGTTGATTGGCATCTCAGCCACGACGCGTTGCACATTTGCCTCGCAAGGGATTCATTTGTTGTGTTCTTCCCACTCAAAGGTGAAAAGCGCTACCGGATCGTCGGTGTTTTCCCAGAAGAATTCGCCAAAGAAGAGGGCGACATTATGTACGAAGAGATCGAACAACGAATAAAGGAGGAGGCGAAACTTGAACTCGATATTCATGATGTTGAGTGGTTTTCAACCTACAAAGTCCACACTCGTCACGTGAGTAAATTCTCGTCAGGCAGAAGTTTCCTTGCCGGGGATTCAGCTCACATTCACTCGCCTGCTGGAGCGCAGGGAATGAACACTGGGATCCAGGACAGCTACAACCTCGCCTGGAAAATGGCTCTGGTTTTGAAAGGCGATGCGGATACAAGACTTCTCGATACTTACAACGAAGAACGACTTGAAAATGCCAAGAACCTTCTGCAAACGACTGATCGGATGTTTCAGGTTGCCGCGGGTTCGGAATGGTTTCTCGCGTTTCTTCGCACGAATGTTTTGCCGTCCGTTGCGAAGTATATTCTCAGTCTTGACTCGGTCAGAAAATTCCTTTTCCCGTTAATTTCGCAGACCGGGATTAATTATCGGCACAGTTCGCTAAGCCAGAACGCCGGCGATGAGAATTTCAAAGTCAAAGCCGGAGATCGAATGCCATTCTTTCTGATTGACGGCAAAACAATTTATGACCACCTGCATCAACCGAAATTTCATTTGTTCGTCTTTTCGGATGCCCAAAGTGATTTTGCGGCACTGAAAAGCGAACTCGAAAGCGAATACGGCGATTGGGTCAACTTCAGCGTAGTTTCGCTTGCTCCGCAGGTAGCAGAAGTCTTCGGCACGGATAAACCTTTTAATGTGCTACTAAGACCCGATTGCTACATCGGATATCTCTCGACGGAGATTTCTTTGAACGAGTTAAGAGTTTATCTAAGCGATTTTGTAAGTTACTGGTAAATCCACAATGCTCGTCCTGGCAGTCATTTTTCTTATTCACCGATCGCCGCCCGTCGGCAGGACCAGCGCTCGAAACAGTTCGTTGATTTCATCAGTTGGAAGCGGGTCTCTGCTCTCCACCCACCAGTTCAGGACAAGGATGAACGTCGAGGTTACGTACTGGACAAGAAGATCCGTTGGAATCTGGCCGGACACTTTCTCGCGTCTTTGAAAGTCCTTTCTAATGCCATTGGCAATCAGTTCCGCTAGTACCTTTTGAAGACGAACATGAAGGATCGCTCGTC
>Ga0126384_10000502_pt1 | contig 21473 bp, 23 predicted proteins | sample PanSoiMetPlot_36_FD_92543 | JGI IMG/M metagenome (GOLD analysis project Ga0126384, IMG submission 92543) | Tropical forest soil microbial communities from Panama - MetaG Plot_36 | ecosystem: Environmental > Terrestrial > Soil > Tropical forest > Bulk soil | place: Panama | collected 2016-02-17 | reverse complement strand
CGCGGGTCGCGTGAGTCATCACGTTGACCTGCGTGTTGGCCGCATTGGTGCCCCAGATCACGATGAGGTCGGATTTCGCCATCTCGCGCGGATCGGGGCCGGCGATCTTGCCGGTGCCGGCCGCGAACCCCGAATAGGCGGTGTTGACGCAGATGGTCGAATGAAAGCCGGAATATTTCTTGGCATGGCGCAGCCGGTTGATGCCGTCGCGCATCACCAGACCCATGGTGCCCGCATAGTAGTAGGGCCAGACCGCCTGCGCGCCGTCGCGCGCCTCCGCGCGCAGCAGGTTCTCGGCGACGAGATCAAGCGCCTCGTCCCATCCGATCGGGGCGAATTCGGCGGGGCCGCCTTTGCGGCCCTTGCGCCGCAGCGGATGCAGCAGCCGGTCGGGATGATGCACGCGCTCGGCGTAGCGCGCGACCTTGGCGCAGACGACGCCCGCCGTGTAGCTGTTGTCGGGCGCGCCGCGCACGCGGCCGATCGTGCGCTCGTCCACGACCTCGACCTCGAGCGCGCAGGTCGACGGACAGTCATGCGGGCAGGCGGACGGCGCGATACGAACCCCTGGCGCGACGCCCCGCATGACCTGGTTCATCGCATCGCGGCTCCTCTAGCGCGAGTGGGCGGGCTCCGCCTGCGGCACGTGGGTGGAGCGCGACAGGAAGAGGCCGGCGCCGACCACGATGATCGCTCCCAGCACGCCGCAGATGACCTCCACGAGTTCGATGTCGAACGCGCCCGTGAGGTGCCTCGCGTTGCCGAACCACGAAAACGTCGTGTCGAGCGACACCGTCGTGGTGCCCGAGATGAACTGCGCGACGACCGGATCTTCCGGCAGCAGGCCGCCCGCAATCCATCCGAGCAGTGCGCCGCCCCCCCAAACCACGATCGGAAACCGTTCAAGGATGGCGAGAAAGAGCGCACTGCCCGCGATGACGATCGGAATGCTGACCGCCAGTCCCAACCCGAGCAGCAGATAATTGCCCTTGGCGGCCGCCGCCACCGCGATCACGTTGTCGAGGCTCATGACGATGTTGGCGACGACCACGACGCGCACCGCCCGCCACAGATCCTCGACCGCCTCCGGCGTATCCTCCGCGTCGTGCGGCTGCGGCGCCACCAGCTTGATCGCCACCCAGAACAGCGCAATCCCGCCGACCAGCTTGAGATAAGGCAGCGTCATCAGTGTCGCGACGATGCCGGTGAACAGGATGAGCAGGATCGCCGCGACGCCGGCGCCGAACACCATGCCCCAGAATCGCTCCTTCGGCGGCAGCCCGCGGCAGGCGAGCGCGATGACGACCGCGTTGTCGCCGGACAGCAGGATATTGATGCCCATGATCTGAAGGGCGGCCAGCCAGAAAGTCGGCCGCATCAGCTCCATACCCAGCGATTCCACCGTTTGCCCCCTTGTTGTTGCTGTGGGTTTCTTACCGCGGCCGCGCGCCGTCTCGCGCAGCCGACACCTCAACCACGCAGTCTACAGGCGGGCGGACCCGCATGGCTAGCGGTAAGCCGCGACGCAATGACGCTCGAAATGGGCGTGGTCAGCCGACGATCTCGTTGCCGGCGAAGAACTGCGCGATTTCCTTGGCGGCGGTTTCGGCCGCATCGGAGCCGTGCACCGAGTTCTCGCCAATCGACCGCGCGTGAACCTTGCGGATGGTGCCGCCCGCAGCCTTGGCGGGATCGGTCGCACCCATGACGTCGCGGTACTTGGCGATCGCGTTCTCGCCCTCGAGCACCTGCACGACCACTGGGCCCGAGATCATGAACTCGACCAGCTCGCCGAAGAACGAGCGCTCGCGATGCACCGCGTAGAACGTCTCGGCCTGCTCGCGCGTGATGCGCACGCGTTTCTGCGCCACGATCCGCAAGCCGGCCTGCTCGATCATCGCGTTGATCGCGCCCGTCAGGTTGCGCGCGGTCGCGTCGGGCTTGATGATCGAAAAGGTACGCTCGAGCGCCATTAAAATCGGTCCTTTGCGGGGAGAACTGGGGGTTTCGCCGGGTGCGGCGGGCTTATAGCCGTCGCATTCGCGCGCCGCAAGGTCAGCCCGAAGCGCGCCCGTGAACCTTTTCGATCGATCGGCTGACTGACGCGGGAGATGAGGCGGACCGGCAAGGCCCCGGCCCCACCACGGTGGCGGCCGGGGCATTGACGTCAGGGACCGGTCAGAACTTTTCGACCCACGGCCGCAACTCAACCTCCCAGCTCCAAGCGCTGCGCGGTTGCCGCAGCAGGTGGACGTAGGTCGCCGCGATGGCATCCGGATCGAGCATGCTTGCGGGCTTGTCGGCCGGCTCCGCCCGGCGGTCGGACCGGATGCCGCCGTCGACCACGACATGGGCGACATGGATGCCCTGTGGCGCGAGTTCGCGCGCCATGCTTTGCGCCAGGCCGCGCAGCGCGAACTTTCCCATCGCGAACGGCGCCGACTGGGCGTAGCCCTTCACGCTCGCGGACGCGCCGGTAAAGAAGATCGCGCCATGCCCCTGCGGCAGCATGCGCCGCGCTGCCGCCTGGGCGACGAAAAACCCGCCCAGCGCCGACACGCGCAGCGATTTCTCGACCTCGTCGGCGTCAAGATCGACCAAAGGCCCGCGCGTGCGGTAGCTCGCATTGTAGACGACCACGTCGGGCGCGCCGCGCGCATCGAGATCGGCGAACAGACGCTCCACGTCGGCGCGGCGCGAGGCATCGCACGCGAATACCTGTGCCCCGGTCTCTTGCGCGAGCGCACGCAGGTCATCGGGCGTACGCGCCGCGAGCGCAACCGCAAGTCCCTCCTTGGCGAAGGCACGGGCGAGCGATGCGCTCAATCCGGCCCCGGCGCCGACGATCAGGGCCTCGCGGTAGCTCGCCATCATGGAATACGCCCCCGGTTTCGGCTATATCGTTAACGCGAAGTTGCCGCAATTCTCGCCCAGGTAAGCGTCGCATTTCAATGCAGGAGAAGCACGGTATGCGCACCCTCTTTGGTTTTGTACTTGGGATTGCCGTGACGATCGGGGCCGCCTATGTGCGCGACACCGCGATAGCCGGTCCCAGCAGCAAGCCGCTGGTAAATTGGGATGAGGTCAACGGCGTGACCCATGACGCCCTCGATGCGGCGCGCTCCCAGTGGAATAAGCTGACCTCAAGGTGACGATTCGCGCAGGGGCGCGAATCGGAATCGACATTCCAGGCCCCTGCGCGGCGGCGCGGGGAACGGGGGTGCTCACGCCGAAGGGCCGGACGACCGACGCTCGGTTTCGCGGTGACGCAGGGCGGCTGCGATCTCCTGTTTCGCGATATGCGTGCCGTCATCGCCCTCGATCAGCAGCGCCGTCAGCCCGCTGTCATTGACGTGGCTCGCCCACCGCAAGGCCTCGTCGAGGGATGAGAATTCCTTGAACAGCATGCGGTCCTTCTCGAGCGGCCGCGGTGTGGCCGTTCCGTGCGGGCCGCTGTAGACACGATAGCGCATGGCTGCCTCCTTGACTTTGACGCGTTGCGGCGAGCGGGCCGCTGCGCGGTGCACAAAAATGGCTCCCACACCCGGTCACTGAAGGTAAACCCGCTCGGCGCGCGCGCGGTTCCGCTGCGTTGACGGTGTCGCGGCAGCGGCGATAGCCTGAGCCGAAACGGGGAGGAATCGAATGAAAGCGGCATTGCGCGCCCTGGCCGGCGCACTCATCGTCTCCGGTCTTGCAATCGTGAATGCGCACGGCCAAACCCCGCCGGTACCCGACGGGCCGCGCTATGTCGTGACCTACGTCGACGTGATGCCGTCGGCGAAGGGCGACGGGGCCGCACTGGTGCGCCAGTTCCGCGACGCAACCCGCAAGGAGCCCGGCAATCTGCGCGCCGAGGCCGGGCGGCGCATCGGGCAACCCAACCAGTTCGTGATTCTGGGAGCGTGGAAGGATCAGGCGTCGTTCGATGCCCACGCCAAGGCGGCGACGGCGGTCCAATTTCGCGACAAGGTCAAGCCGATCCAGGATGCGCCGTTGGACGAGCGGCTCAACTTCGAGCTCTCAGTCGGACCTTTGCCGGCCAATCTCACCGGCGCCGCGATGCTCACCGTCACCCACATCGACGTCATTCCGACCTACCGCGAGAACGCGACCGCGCTGGTGAAGCAACTCGCCGAGGAGGGTCGCAAGGACGACGGCAATCGACGGTTCGAGGCGCTCGCGCAGCCGTCGCGCCAGAACCATTTCACCGTGATCGCGGTGTGGCGGAACCACAAGGCTCTGGAGGCACACGGTATCAACGCCCGGACGCGCGCATTCCGTGAGCAGATTGCGCCCGCGCTCGGCGCACTCTACGACGAGCGGTTCTACAAGGCGCTCGACTAGACACGCTCGGTTCCTACGGAATCGGAACGTGCTCTGGATTCGTTGTTCGGCGCATATTCTTATCGGCCCACCGTGCCCACCCCGTACCAGTCCGGGGTAGGCCTTCGCCGGAGTATGCGCTCGGCGTGTGCTTACAATCATAAATTGGGGTGTTCGCCCTGCCCTCACAACGGCGCGAAAGCGGACATTGCGGACTTGGCGTCGGCCATGAGCGGACGTTGCGACCGGCCGCCGCCGTATCTCTACCGGGCCCGGAACCGCAGGCATTTTGTCCGGTTGGACCTCAGGTCGTACACCGCGAGGCAGGCCGTGGATCCAGGACTCAGCAGACTGCGCCGCGGCCCCTCCGGTGGATCAAATCTGCCGACCCCGATCGCATCGGACCCGGCCGATCACACTCTCCGCGAAACCATGCTGGCGGGCGCGCAAAACGTGCAGGCCGGCGAGCTCCACCCGACCATCGTGGTGGCCACCACGATCTATGTCGTGGCACTCGGCGCCAGCGCCCTGCTCAAGGTGAGGGCCGATGTCCTCAATGCCGTGCCGCTCTGCATCGGCCCGGGCGCGTTCCTGTGCCTGTACAGCCGCATTGCCTTTCCGCACGCACTGCGCATCACCCGGCTGATCGAGGCGACGTTCATCGTCATCGTGCTCGGCCTCAGCCTCGCGTGCCTGAGTTATCTCGGCGCCATGGCCGACCTGCCGCTGCGCGACCATGAAATGATGTGGATCGACCATCATTTCGGATTCGACTGGCTGCAGATGATGCAGGCGCTCGACCGGCGGCCACTGCTGCTCGACGTGCTTGACGGCGCTTACGCGACATTCACCAGCCAGCTCATCGGCACGGTGCTCGTGCTCATCCTCGCCGGCCGCACGCGCGAGCTCGATCGATTCTGCCTCACGTTCGTATGCACCTCGGTGATGGCCGAGGTTTGCAGCGTCTTCGCTCCGACGCTCGGGCCGATGTCTGCAGCGGGGGGCCACGCCGATTTTGCACATCTGCCCACGCTCGGGCGCACCACCGCAGAGATCGTGCTCAACCTGCGGGACGGAACGTTGCGCGCGATCGATCTCGACGCGATCAATGGCATCATCAGCTTCCCTTCCCTGCACGCGGCCGTGTCCGTCATCGTGCCATTCAGCCTGCGCTGGAACAGAGCTCTGTTCTGGCCGATCGCCACGCTCGATGCCGTGATGCTCGTTTCCGCCGTTCCCAGCGGCAATCACTATCTGGTCGACGTCATCGGCGGCGTCGGCGTCGGAACGCTTGCCATCCTGTGCAGCGGCCCGATCCAGACATCGGTCGATCGACTCGTCCACCTCGCTCCGCGCGTAGCGCGTTCAAGGGCCGCGCTGGATGGACAATCGCCCGGAATTTCCTGAGACGCGTGGCCCGGTGGGCCCGACGCATCCCGGATCGGTCGGCACCCGATCGACGTCCGCCTGACCACCAGTGGTCGGAGCGGTCGTTTCCGCACGGCCGGGCCACGCCGGTTGCCGACAGTGGACAGGTCCGAGAAGTGCCAGAGACGGAAAAGCCGATCGGCTACTCCAGCACGTCGTCCTCTTGCTTCAGGACTCTGCGGGCAAAGTAGTGGAAGGTCGCCGCCACCGCGCGCGATTTGAGCCGATAGTCGTGGGCTTCGCGGGCAATGGCGGGATCGATCGGCTTGATCGTGCCGATCGATTCCGCGAGCACCTGCATGCGTGCGGCCCGCTCGATGAACACCGCGAGCACGGCGGCTTCCTCGATTGTCTCGGCCGCGACCAGCTGGCCATGATGCGCAAGCAGGATCGCGCGTTTGTCGCCCAACGCGTCGTGGATGATCCGCCCCTCCTCGTCGCCGATCGGCGGCCCAGGCCATTCGGCGAGATACGCGCAATCCTCGTAGAACATCGCGGTGTCCATGTGCGCGGCGACCAGCGGCTTGCCGACGAGTGACAGGGCCGAACAATACGGCGGATGGGTATGCACGATCGCTTTCACGTTCGGTCGATGGCGGTAGATCCACAGGTGAAAACGGTTCGACGGGTTCACCATGCCGTCGCCCTCCAGGAGCTGAAGGTCGTCGTCCACCAGGACGATGTTGCTTGCGCGCGCCTCATCGAAGCCGAGACCGAAGCTCAGCATCCAATAGGTGCCGGGCCGGTCGCCGCGCGCGGTGATTTGGCCCGCCAGCGCCGACTCGTGGCCTTCGCCTGCGAGAATCCGGCAGCTGAGCGCAATCTTCTGGCGCAGCGACCAGGGTGGCAGCGCCAGGTGGCGCTCCATCTGGTCGGTCGTGCGAGCATGATATTCGGACTTTTCGCGAATGATGACGTCGCTCATCGCCTGCTCGCTCCTGTCATTGCGGTGTCACGCCGGCTTGGCGCGCCAGCGCCGCCCATTTGGGGATCTCAGCGGTCACATAGGCCGCAAGTTCGGCCGAGCTGTTGCCGACCACCTCAGCCCCCTGCTCGCGAAGTTTAGCGCGGACGTGCGGCAATGACAGCGCCGCGACCGTCGCGTCATGCAGCCGCGCCAGGACCGGGTCTGGCGTGCCGGCCGGGGCAAAGAGAGCGTAGACGTTGTCGGCGACGAGCTGTGGGAAGCCAGCCTCGGCGGCCGTCGGCACCTCCGGCATCGCGCTGCTGCGCTGCGCGCTGGTGACTGCGAGCGCCCGCAGGCTGCCGGCGTGGACATGGGGCCCAAGCGACAGCATGGTTTCGAAGGCGATCGGAACCTCGCCCGAAAGCAGTGCCGTCACGGTCGGGCCGCCGCCGCGATATGGGATGTGCTGCAGCGAGAGGCCCGACAGCTGATTGAACAGCTGACCGGTCAGGTGGAACACGGTGCCGACGCCCGCCGAGCCATAGGTGGCCATCGACTGCGGCCGGGCCTTGGCGGCTTCGACCAGTTCACGCACCGAATGGGCGGGCACGCGCGGATTCACCGCCATCAGGATCGTGGCCGACGCGACGGTCGAGATCGGCGCAAAATCCTTGACCGTGTCGTAAGACAGATGGGCATGGATGCTGGGATTGATCACATGACTGGTCGGAACGAGCAGCAGCGTGTAACCGTCCGGCTCAGCCTTTGCAGCGAATCCCGTGCCCACCACACCGCCCGCGCCGCCGCGGTTGTCTATCACGATCGACTGGCGCAGGCTGGTCTGCAGCTTGTCTGCGAGGATGCGACCGACGATGTCGGTCCCGCCGCCCGGAGGGTATGGCACCACGATTCGGATCGGTCGGTTCGGGTAATCGTCCGCTGCGTGACCGGCCTTCGACAAAATGATGCCCGCTCCGCCAAGAAGGCGAATGAAATCTCGCCGTCTCATGGACTCCCTCCGCAGGAAGTGCCGCGGCAGATTACCAAAGTAGTGCTAGAACGGGTTCTCGTCCGGCGTCCCGCTCGGATTGCGATCGCGCTCCTGACGATCCAACGGACGGCGCCGACTGGCGCTCATCTCGTCGATCTCCCGCGGCAGGTAGTCGATCGCCTGCACGTGCTCCGATCGATGCGTTACCCACGCGCCGACCGTGTCGATCGCCGCCGGAAACGCCGCGAGCCCGAACAGCAGCAAGACCAGTATGGCGGTCAGCCACTTCATTGCATCATCGCCCCCAATGACGCGATCACTATACACGGACGCGAGCGCGGCCGCGAGGGTCAAATGCGCCTTGCGGCGGCCGCCCCCACTGGCCGATAAAAGTCCGCGGCCGGGCATCTTGCCGCCCGAATTCCGCCGTCATCGCAACCCTGCCGTGAGGACAATGCCGATGCGCGCTGCCTATTACGACGCCAATGGTCCCGCCGCCCGGGTTCTGCACCTTGGTGAGGTCGCAACCCCGGAGCCGGGTCCGGGCGAGGTTCGCGTGCGACTCGCAACCTCGGGGGTAAATCCGTCCGACGTCAAATCGCGCGAGGGCCGCACGCGCAAGATCGCATTTCCGCGCGTCATCCCGCACAGCGACGGCGCCGGCGTGATCGACAAGGTGGGTAGCGACGTCCTACCGGCGCGGGTCGGCGAGCGGGTATGGACCTGGAATGGGCAATGGAAGCGCGCCTTCGGCACGGCAGCCGAACATGTGGTGCTGCCCGCGGCGCTCGCCGTCCGCCTGCCCGACCACATCGGCTTTGCCGAGGGCGCCTGCCTCGGCATTCCGGCGATGACCGCCGTTCACGCGGTCGCGGTCGCCGAGGCCAACAGCGCGTCGACTATCCTGGTCTCGGGCGGCGCGGGCGGCGTCGGTCACTACGCGATCCAGTTCGCCAAGGCGCGCGGCGCCGTGGTGATCACGACGGTCAGCTCGGAGGAGAAGGCGAAGCTCGCGCGCGCGGCGGGCGCCGACCATGTCATCGACTACAAGCGCGAGGACGTCGGCGCTGCCGTCATGGACCTGACCGACCAGGCCGGGGTCGACGCTGTGATCGAGATGGACCTTGCGGCCAATGCAAAGCTCTATCCGGGTGTGCTGCATCCGCGCAGCCGGGTCGTGGTCTACGGCACCGGAATGCCCGACGCGCAGATCCCGGCGCAATTCCTGCTCGTCAATGCGATCACGCTGCAGTGGATTTTCGTCTACGAGCTCACGAGCGCGGAGCGCGCCGCCGCGCTTGCAACCATCGCGACGATGCTCGAGCAGAAGCGCCTGATCCACAACGTCGCGCTGACCGTTCCGCTCGACGAGATCGTGCGTGCGCACGAGGCGGTTGAGCAGGGCAAGGCGGCCGGCAACGTGGTCCTGACGATGCCGTGACGGCACCCTCCCCCGCGCGCACCGCGCGGGAGGGGCGATGGTGTAAGACTGGGATCAGTTGGTCGGCTGAGCCGGCTGCATCACCGGCTTGTCCTTCGGTTTGAGTCGCACGATCAGCAGCTTGGCACCGCCGGGCCCGGCCTCGCCGCGGTGGATCACATTGGCGTTCATGTGGAGTCCTTCGCCGGCCTTGAGCATGCGGTCGGGCTGCTTGTCGACCTGGAGCTTGAGCGTGCCCTCGAGCACATAGGCGATCTCGTGGCCATCCGGATGAATGTGGTAGGGCACGCCGGCGCCGGGCTGGAAGCTCACCTCCTGCATCAGCATCTGCTCGTAGACGCCGCCAATCAGCGGCTCATCCATGACGGTCCTTGCGTTGATCGGCTGCTGCTGCGCGTCCACGACGGACTGGGTTGCAAGTCCGGCGCCGAAGGCGAGTGCAAGTGCGGTGCCGAGAAGCAGGGTTCGCGTCATGGGTTCCTCCCGATCGATTGACGGCGTTCCGGTGCTGGACGCCGGTTCAAGGAACCATAAATATAGGCCGGCCGGCGCGGCCTGTCTCGGCGCTCGCGGGCCCGTTGGTCCACCCGAGCAGCTTGGCGGTGGAGGCTGGCACCATGTCGCGATTTCTCATCTTGCTCGGCCTCGCGATCCTCGCGGTCGGCCTGCTCTGGCCGGTCCTGTCGCGGCTTGGCCTCGGCCGTCTGCCTGGCGACATCGTCGTCCAGCGCGGCAATTTCTCGTTCTACTTCCCGCTCGCGACCTGCATCCTGATCAGCGTCGCGCTGAGCGTGGTGTTCTGGCTGTTCAGTCGCTGAAGGCGCCGCCCCATCACATCCTGAACACCCCGAATCGTGTCTCCGGGATCGGCGCATTGAGCGCGGTCGCGAACGCCAGCGCCAGCACACGCCGCGTCTCGGCCGGCGCGATGATGCCGTCGTCCCAGATCCGCGCGGTCGCATAGTAGGGATTGCCCTCGTCCTCGTACTGCTCGCGGATCGGCTGCTTGAATTCCTCCTCCTCCACCTCCGACCACTTGCCGCCCTCGGCCTCGATATTGTCGCGCTTGACGGTCGCGAGCACGCTTGCGGCCTGCTCGCCGCCCATGACCGAGATGCGTGCGTTCGGCCACATGAACAGGAAGCGTGGGCCGTAAGCACGGCCGCACATGCCATAGTTGCCGGCGCCGTAGGAGCCGCCGACGATCAGCGTGATCTTCGGCACCTGTGCGCAGGCGACCGCAGTGACCATCTTGGCGCCGTCCTTGGCGATGCCGCCGGCCTCGTAGTCGCGGCCGACCATGAACCCGACGATATTCTGCAAAAACAGCAGCGGGATGCGGCGCTGGCAGCACAATTCGATGAAATGCGCGGCCTTGAGCGCCGACTCCGAATAGAGGATGCCGTTGTTACCCAGGATGCCGACCGGGATGCCGTGGATATGGGCGAAGCCGGCGACCAGCGTCGCGCCGTAGAGCTCCTTGAACTCGTCGAACTCCGACGCATCGACCAGGCGGGCGATCACCTCGCGCACGTCGTATTGCTTCCTGAGGTCGACCGGGACGATGCCGTCGAGCTCGTCGGCCGCGAACGACGGCTCGCGCGGCTTGAGCAGCGGAATGTCGACGACCTTCCGGGTATTGAGATTGGCGACGATCCGGCGCGCAAGCGCCAGCGCATGACGGTCGTCGCTCGCGTAGTGATCGGCGACGCCCGAGCGCCGCGCATGCACGTCGGCGCCCCCCAGCTCCTCCGCCGACACCACCTCGCCGGTTGCGGCCTTCACGAGCGGCGGGCCGCCGAGAAAGATGGTGCCCTGGTTGCGCACGATGATGGTCTCGTCCGACATCGCCGGCACATAGGCGCCGCCAGCCGTGCATGACCCCATCACCACCGCGATCTGCGCGATGCCCAGCGCCGACAGCGTCGCCTGATTGAAGAAGATGCGGCCGAAATGTTCGCGATCGGGAAACACCTCGGTCTGGTGCGGCAGGTTGGCGCCGCCGGAGTCGACGAGATAGATGCAGGGCAGCCGGTTCTCGCGCGCAATTTCCTGCGCGCGCAGATGCTTCTTCACCGTCATCGGGTAGTAGGTGCCGCCTTTGATGGTCGAGTCGTTGGCGACGATCATGCATTCGCGGCCCTCGACCCGACCGATGCCGGTGATCAGCCCGGCCGCGTGGATCGCACCGTCATACAGGCCATTGGCGGCCAGCGGCGAAAGCTCGAGGAACGGCGCGCCGGGATCGATCAGCGCCATCACGCGGTCGCGCGGCAGCAGCTTGCCGCGCGCGAGGTGGCGTTCGCGCGCCCGCGCCGGACCGCCGGCCGCAGCCTCCGCGCGGCGCTGCGCGAGCTCGGCGACGAGCGCGCGCATGCGCCCCGCATTGACGCGGAATTCCGGCGCGGCGGTGTCGATGCGCGAGGCGAGAATCGTCATGCTCCCTCCGTGCCTGGAGGCTGCCTCGGCGGCGGCGCAAACGCAATGGACCCGCCCGGCCGCTTTTCACGGCGCGTGGCGGAACCAAGCGTATCCCCCTCGCGTCTGCGCGCGTGTGAGGGTGCGCTGTGCACACAAATGGTTTCGCGCCTGCGCTGAATAAAAATTCATGTTGGAACCGGATCACATCGCCGTACGGCGCGTTGTCCAAATGCATTGCGGCCCTACCCTCAGCGCTCCAGGCGGAACTGGACGCGCATTCTCCCGTTTGCATAGGGGGACCTCTCCGGGCTCGCGCATCGCAGCAAGGAGGAAGGTCCGCAAGATTATTCAGAAGGAGGTTGGCCATGAAAGCATGGATGACAACGGCTGCAGCGCTGGCGCTGCTTGCCGGCATCTCAACCGCCAATGCTCAGAACCCGTCCGCTGGCACGAGCACCAACGACAAGGCGATGGAGCAGTCGCAGCCGTCGCAGAAGCCGAGCGCGAAGGCGACCACGTCGCGGAAGCATGCCAGTGCGAAGAAGCACAAGGTGCGGCATCACGCGACGACGACCGGGGCGGGCGGCCGCACCGGAACGATCGGCGGGCCGCAAAACGACCCGAGCATCCATCAGTCGATCCAGCGCGATTCGCGCGGCACCCCGAAGGGGCCGGGATCGGACTACAACAAGTAACACGCTGGCCTGACATCCAAGGAGGGAGAGGGCGGCGGGCCGCCCACTCCCTTTTTTTGGAGGGGTCGGGCGCCCGTCCGGAAAATCGCTGGCCGCAATCGCAACGCACAACAAATGCAGACGGTCGCATGTGCGCGAATTTCACAGGCATGGGTCGCCGAGTCCCGGAACGAACTCGGAGAGGCGCGCGTTAGCTGCGTGAAAAAACATACGAGTCATGCGCGGGGAGCCGGGGACCTAAACCTACCTCGCAAAGGAGAGACCACCATGAGGAAGAACACGCTGATGATATGCGCCGCGGTCGCGGCACTGACCGCAGGGTCAAGCTTGGCCTTCGCGCAAGGCGCGCAGGAACACCGGGGCGGCGCGGGCGCCGGCGCGGCTGAGAAGTCGGCACCGTCCGGCGGAGCCGCGCAGCATACGCCCTCCCAGGGCGCACAGTCCCAGGGCGCGCAGCGCGGCGAGCAGAAGGGGGGGTCCGCCAATCAGATGGGCCAGGCCCATGAGGGCAAGTCGAAGTCCGAGACCACCGGACAGGCGCCGAGCGAACGCGGCAACAAGAACGAGAAGATGGGCCAAGGCGCCGACCAGAACAAGTCGAAGGCTGGCACCACCGGCCAGGCGCCGAGCGAGCAGCGCGCGACGCCGAAGTCCGACAAGCTCAAGGGCGAGCACAATGCCAATGAGCGCAATGAGCGAAACCGTTCGACCACCGGGCAAGGCGCCCCCGAGAACCGTAACAACATGGAAAATCGGAACACGATGGAAAATCGTGGCGGCACCGAAAATCGTGGCGGCACCAGCACGACGAGCCGCAGCAGCACGTCGTCGAGCGTGAACCTGAGCAGCGAGCAGAAGACGAAGATCCACAGCATCATCGTCTCCGAGCGCAGTGCCCCGCGCGTCGAGCACGTGGACTTCTCGGTCAACGTCGGCACGGTCGTGCCGCGCGGCAAGGTGAAGCTCGCGCCGATCCCGTCAACGATCGTCGAGATCGAGCCGGCGTGGCGCGGTTACGAGTACTTCCTGGTGGGCAACGAGATCGTGGTCGTCGATCCGGCGACGCTGAAGATCGTCGCGGTCCTGCCGGCGTAACGCTACGCCATCGGCAAAAACGAGGGGCGGCCGTTTGGCCGCCCCTTTTTCGTGAACAACGGCGCTCGGGGCGAGCCCCTCAGGCCCTCACCTCCTGGCGCTGAAAGACGACGTAGCCCGCCACGAACAGCACGATCACGCCGGCGATCAGCGCGACCGCCTGCGGCCAGGCGATCGCCAGGCTCTCGCTGAGCGGCAATGGCGAGCCCAGCACCGCGCCCTGCAGCTGATTGAGATAGATCATTCCGGAGGAGCGGGTATCGGGCGCGAGCAGCGAGATCGCGGCGCCGTCGAACAGGTTGTTCGGCGAAATGCGCAGCAGCACCTGCTGCCACTCGGCCGTCGCCGGCGTCGGCAGGCCAAGAAGCTCGTAGCGCGGATCGGGCGGCGCAATCAGCGCCGCAAAGCCTGGCGAGAGCATCGGCCACAGCAGGGTGAGAAAGAGCCAGATGCCGAGCGCCACCAGCGCCGCGGTGGCGGCCGAGCGGAAGACCACCGACAGCAGCATCGAGAGTGCGAGCCAGGTTCCCGCATAGGCGAGCGTGACCAGCAGGAAGAACAGCGAGCGCGCGATCTCCTCGCTGCTCGGCGGCACGCCGAGGAAGATGATGCCGAGCCCGACCACCAGCATCCACAGGCACAGCAGGCTGACCGCGAGCGTCGCGAGGCCGGCGAGGAATTTGCCCGCCAGCAGCGCGTCGCGATAGATCGGCTGCGAGAGGATGCGCGACAGGGTCCGCCGGTTGTGCTCGCCGTTGACCGAGTCGAAGCCGAGCCCGATCGCCATCAGCGGAATGAGGAAGCCGAGAAAGGCGAACAGCGACGGCAACGGCGAACGTCCGACCGTGAACAGCTTGAGCAGAACGAACGGATCCTCCGCGGTGGTCTGGCGGATCTGGTCGATCGCGCCATAGAGCGCCGCGAAGGCGGTGAGCACGATCAGCAGCTGGAGCACGATCATGCGCGCGCTCGAGAGGTGATCGGAGAGCTCCTTCACCAGGACGGTGCCGAGCCCTTGCCAGGGAGAGCCTTCACGCCGCATTGCGGGCCCCCTCGGCGGTGCTGGACTGCTTCTGGAAGAAGCGCGTGTAGATGGCGTCGAGGCTCGGGTCGTCGACCGACAGCCGGCGCAATGCGCCGTTGGCGGCGACCACGGCCCGCGCCGCCTCCGGACGCACGTCGCGCTCGGAGGTCAGCCGGTAGCGATCGGGACCGACCCGGGTCACCGAGCCTACGCCCGGGATCGCGCCGAACCGCGCGTCGAGATCGGTCGCGGCATCGGCCTCGACCTCGACCACGAAGCCCGCGCCGAGCACCTGGCGGGCGAGCTCCGCGACCGTGCCCATGAGCACGATGCGGCCGGCCTGAAACAGCGCGACGCGATCGCACACCCGCTGCACCTGGTCGAGCAGATGCGACGACAGGAGCACGGTCACGCCCTCGCGTTTGAGGGCTTCGATCATCGCCAGGAACTCGACCGTGGCCTGCGGGTCGAGACCGGAGGTCGGCTCGTCGAGGATTGCGATCTCGGCGCGCTTCATGACGATCTCGGCGAGGCCGAGCCGCTGGCGCATGCCGCGCGAGAACGTGGCGACGCGCTTATCGCCGACGTCGTCAAGCCGCACGCGCTCGAGCGCCTCGGCGATGCGCGAGGTCCGCTCGTGCGCCGGGATGCCCATCAGTCGCGCCGTATAGGCGAGGTTATCGACCGCCGTCAGGTTGTCGTAGAAGCCGACCTGGTCGGGCAGATAACCCACCCGGCGCTTGACGCCGAGCGGATCGCGCACCGGGTCGTGGTCGAGCACCCGGATATCGCCCGCCGACACGTCGGTCAGCCCGAGCATCATCAGGATCGTGGTGGTCTTGCCGGCGCCGTTCGGGCCGAGGAGCCCGAAGATCTCGCCCTTGGCCACGGTGAAGTCGATGCCGTCGACGACGGTCGCCTTGCCGTAGCGCTTGGTGAGACCGCGCGCCGCTATGACGGGGGCGCTCATCGCCGACCGAACCGCACGACCGCGGCCACCATGAAGAGCACTGCGACGCCGATGATGCCGGCGCCGGCCATCACCCAGGTGGTGGAGCTCGTCACCGCCACCCGGAACTGGGTGTTGGCCGCCTCGCCGCGCGAGGTGGCGCGGATCGTCGCCTGATAGTCGCCAGCGAGCGAGGTCGCGGTCGGCGTGATCAGCGCCTGGAGCTCGGCGTCCTTGCCGGGATCGATGCGGTCGATGTTCTTCGGCTCGAAGCTGATCTTCCATCCGCTCGGTGCGGAGCCGGAGAGTTCCACCTCGTCGGCGGCCGCGCTGCCCGTATTGGTGACGACGATCGGCACCGACGTCTGCTTGCCGGCTTCCGCGCGTGCGCTCACGAGGCCATCGCGGCCCGCGATCATGAGCTGCGGCTGACCGACGATCTCGAGCGACAGGTTGGTCTTGGCGGTCGCGTCTTCCGCAGACATCGTCACCGAGACCGGATAGCGCTTGGCCTCGGCGGTCGACGGCGGGCGCACATGCAGCTTCACGTCCTTCGACTGTCCGGCCTCGATCGGGATCGAGGAGAGCTGCTGACTGCCGTAGTTCTCCGTGAAGTTGGTCTCGAAGTTCTTCGGCGCATCCGCAGCGAAGCTGACCGTGAGGTTGCGGCCGCTGTCATTCTTGATGCTGAGCTGATAGTCGAAGCTCGACTTCGGCGTGCCGCGCAGTGCCGGCAGCGGCGCTTCCACCTTGAGCTTCGCGGGCAGTTCCTTCGCGAGCGTCACCGCGATCGGCAGGGTCACGGTGTTCCCCTCCCCCTCGGCCTTGACGTTCAGCGTATGGGTGCCCATCGCCGCATTGGCCGGCACGTCGAGCCGCAGTTGCAGGCCGACGTTCGCATCGGTCGACGGCATCGCCGCCGCGACCGGCTGGCCGCCGCCGAGCAGCGTCGCGGTCCACCCTGGCGGGACGTCGGCGACCGAAAGCTGGTAGCGTTCCGGATTAAGGCCGTAGTTCTGCAGTCGCAACGAGATGGTCGACGTCGTCCCCGGGCGCACCGAGAGCGCCGGATAGTCGGTGAGAAGAAACAGGCCCTTCACGTCCTTCGGCGTATCGGCCGAGAACGCGGGGGCTGCGGCAAGACAAAAGGCGGTGGAAACGAGGGCGATGACAGATGCCCGCATGGCGACTTCTCCCGTGACAACGTCGAATGTTGCTTAGAGGCCGCCCCCGCCGCGGGGTACGAAACCTACCGTCGGCGCAGGCGGCTATGTCCTTCCGGATCGCGCCGAAATCGGTCCGGAGTTAAGGTTTTTTTGGGGCGAAAGCGCAAGTGCGACTTTGCGCCACGACCTCGCATGGTTAGCACGCGCGGTCACTTCAGGCGATCGCTTCAGGATGCGAGCTCCTTCATGATCGCGTAGAGCGCCGCCTGCCCCTCGAAACCGATGCCCGGCCGATCCGAGAGGTTAACGGCGCCGTCCTCGACCTTCGCATCGTCCGCGAAGCCGCCGAACGCGCCGAAGACGCCCGGATAGGATTCCGCCCCGCCGAGCCCGAAGCCGGCGGCGATCGCGAGCGACATCTGGTTGCCGCCGTGCGGAAACAGCGAACCGCGCGCCCAGCCCTCGCGCGCCAGCATGTCGATCGTACGGGCGTATTGTGCGATGCCATAAGCCTGCGGCGGGTCGACCTGGATCACGTCGCGTTCCGCCCGCAACCCGCCGAAGCGCACGAGATTCCGCACATCCTGCGTGGAGTAGAGGTTCTCGCCGGTGGCGAGCGGTGCGTCATAGACGGCGGCGATCTCGGCATAGAGCGCGAAATCGAGCGGGTCGCAGGGTTCCTCGAACCAGCGCAGGCGGAACGGGGCGAGCCCTTTGGCGTATGCGAGCGCCTCCGCGCGGTCGAACTTGCCGTTGGCGTCGACCGCGAGCGCAGCCCTGCCGTCGAGCGCCGCCAGCACCGCCTCGATGCGGCGGCAGTCTTCGGCGAGCGGCAGGCCGCCGACCTTCATCTTGACCATGGTGTAGCCGGCATCGAGATGGCGACGCATCTCGTCCTGCAGGTCTTTCGTCGTCTGGCCCGGCCAATACCAGCCGCCGCCCACATAGCAGAACACCTTGCTCGGCGCCGCGCCGCCGCCGTAGCGCTCGGCCAGCACCCGATGGAGCGGCTTGCCGGCGATCTTCGCGACCGCATCCCACACCGCGACCTCGATGGTGCCGATGCCGATCGAGCGTTCGGCATCGCCGCCGATCTTCTCGCGCTGGCGCATCACGGCGAGGATTTTTTCCGGATCGAGATTGTCGCCGCTCTCGTCCAGCAGTGTCTTCGGATCGGCGCGCAGGATGCGCGGGATGAAGCGCTCGCGCATCTGGTGGCCGCAGGCATAACGGCCGGTCGAGTTGAACGCGAAGCCGGTGACCGGCCTGCCCTCACGGGTGACGTCGGTGACGACGGCGACCACCGAGGTCGTCATCTCGGAAAAGTCGAAGCTCGAGTTCTTGAGATCCGACTTGAGCGGGATCGCCCGCTCACGGATGTCGACGATGCGCATCGACGACCTGGATCAAGCGGCCGCGACGTACGCGCGCGGCGCACGTGTGCCCTTGATCTGGGTGCGGTGCATGACGCGCCGCGTCGCCTCGTCGAACGGGTCGCGCCGGTGCATGGTCGAGCGGTTGTCCCACAGGACGAGATCGCCGACCCGCCAGCGGTGCTCGTAGCTGTACTCGGGCCTGGTCGCCGCCGCCCACACCTCCTCGAGCAGCGCATCGGACTCAGGCTGCGAATATCCTTCCACGTAGGAGTTGCGCCGGCGGCCGAGATAGAGCGCCGGCACGCCGGTCACCGGATGGCTGATCGCCGCCGGGTGCCAGGCGCCGGGCGCCTTGTGCGGATCGTCGCTGGGCGTCACGCCTTTGCGCACGAAACCGCCGCTGTTGTAAGTGCCGTCGTGCTTGATGCGGCGGCCCTTGAGGCGCGCCTTGAGCGCCTCCGGCAGCGCCGCCCAGGCGGCCTGCATGCTCAGAAACGACGTGTTGCCGCCGCTCGGCGGAATTTCCAAGGCGTAGAGCATCGACGCATCGGGCGGAACGTCCGCATAGCTCATGTCGGTGTGCCAGACCGCCTCGCCCGAGCCGAGCGCGCCGATCGGCGCCCCCTTTTCGTCGAGCACGTTGGAGACGACATAGACGTCCGGATAGCCCGGCGGGCTCTGCCGGCCGTGCTCCTGGTTTGGCGGCGGATCGAGCTCGCCGAAGCGCCGGCTGAACGCGAGGAGATCGTCGTCGGACAGCGTCTGCCCGCGAAAGAGCAGGACCGCGTGCCGGTTCCAGGCCTGCTCGATCTGGGCAAACTCGCCATCGGTCAGCGAACGCAGATCGACGTTCGAGACTTCCGCTCCGACGGCGGGCGTGATCGGCGTGACGGCGAGAGGCATTGTCGGCTCCGGCATCTTGCGGCGGATCGAAGCGCAACCGCATTCGCCCCGCGAAGCACCGATGATAAGTCGGTTTGACCATCCTGCCAATCATCCTCGTAACGCCTGGATTTTGCTACCCGACCGCACGCGCGCGACAGGAATATTTCTTATTTCCCCGCCACGACCGGTTTGCGCTTTCGGTCCACGCGCGGTTTTGGCAGATTTCTGCCCGTCGCGAGATCGCACGCGACCACTCTGGCCCGGAGAGGACTGCATGTCGCCTCATCTTGTGCGCGCACTCGCCGCCCTGATGGCTGCTCTTGCATTCGTGCGGCCGGCCGCCGCCGAAGTGAACGAGGTGCGCTTCGCGCGCCAGCTCGGCCTCGGCTATCTGCAGTTCTACGTCATGGAGGAGCAGAAGCTCGTCGAGAAGCACGCGCAACGGCTCGGCCTCGGCGCCGTGACGACGCGCTGGTTTCCGCTCGGCACGCCGACCGCGATCAGCGATGCACTGCTGACTGGAAATGCCGACATCATGGGTGTGGGACTGCCCTCTTTCCTCACCCTGTGGGACAAGACGCGCGGCAACATGAACGTCAACGCGATCGTCGCGCTCAACCGCCAGCCCGCCTATCTCAACACCCGCGTTCCGAACATCAAGTCAGTGCGCGACTTCACCGACAAGGATCGCATCGCGCTGCCGGCGCCGAAAGTTTCGGTGCAGGCGATCATGCTGGAGATGATCGCGGAGAAGACCTTCGGAAAGCACGACGTGCTCGACAGGCTCACGGTCGGCATGAGCCATCCCGACGGCACCGCCGCGCTGCTCGCCGGCCGCACCGAGGTGACGGCGCATTTCACATCGGCGCCGTTCCAGTATCAGCAGCTCGAGAACCCGGCGATCCACAAGGTGCTGACCTCATACGACGCGACCGAGGGGCCCAACACCTTCAGCGTCGCAGCAACGACCGCGCGCTTCCGCACCGACAACCCGCAGGTCTACAAGGCGGTGCTGGCGGCGATCGACGAGGCCAATGCCTTCATCGCCAAGAGCCCGCGTGAGACAGCGCAGATTTTCCTGAAGATCGAGAACGCCAAATATCCGGTCGACTTCATCGAGAAGCTGATCGTCGATCCCGAGTTCTCGTTCGCGCCCGAGCCCGAGAACGTGATGAAGATCTATCGCTTCATGCATCACGTCGGCGCGCTCAAGAACCTGCCCGCGACCTGGCAGAACCTTTTTTTCGATGACGCCCGCGGCCTCAATGGCAGCTGAGCCGGCCCGCCCGCTCACTCGATCCTGAGATTGGCGGCGTGCACGACCTTGGCCCATTTCTCCATCTCGGCCTTGATGCGCGCCCCGAACTCGGCCGGCGTGTTGATCACCGGATTGAAGCCGATCTTCTCGAGCCGCTCGCGGATCTCGGGCATCGCGCCGATCTTGACCATCTCGCTGTGCAGCTTCTCGACGATTGCGGGCGGCGTGCCGGCCGGCAGGACGAAGCCGGTGAGCGTATCGGCTTCCTGACCCGGTACGCCCGCCTCCGCGATGGTGGGCACGTCCGGCAGGGTGGGCGCACGCTTGACGGCTTCCACCGCGAGGCCGCGCAGCTTGCCCTGGTTGATCAGACCGATCGTCGGCGGCAGCGCCGTGAAGCCGATCGGCGGCTGATCCGCCAGCACGGCATTGACCGCAAGCCCGGCGCTGGTGAACGGCACCATCACGAGATCGAGGCCGAAGGTCTGCTTGAGCAGCTCGGCAGAGAGATGCGGCGTCGAGCCCATCGCGGGCTGCGCATAGGCGTACTTGCCGGGATTGGCCTTCACGAGGTCGATCAGTTCCTTCAGGGTTTTTGCCGGAAGCGAGGGATTGACGAAGATGACGTTGGGGGACACCGCCGCGAGGGTGAGCGGCGTGAAATCCTTGAGCGGGTCGTACGGCACCTTGGCATAGAGGCTCGGGTTGACCATGAAGCCCGTGCTCACCACCAGAATGGTGTAGCCGTCGGCCGGCGCGCGCGCTGCCTGGGCGGTGCCGATATTGCCTCCGGCGCCCGCAAGGTTCTCGACATAGAACGAGTGCCCGAGATTTTCCGACAGCTTCTGCGCGAACACGCGCGCGATCACGTCGGTCGGCCCGCCCTGCGCGAACGGCACGAGAACGCGGACATTGCGGTCGGGATAGTCGGCGGCCGACGCCGCGGTGGTCAAAGCAAGCCCCGCAAGGCATGCAAGAAGCCGAACGAACGCTGTCATGGCGGGTCTCCCTTGACGTTTTGTTGGTGCTATCATTACGGCAACCGCCAGCGCAGTAAACCGGCAAGCGGCTCGCTGCGCCCTCATGTCCCTCCCCGCGGCTTTCGTTCACGCCAGAAGGATGTCCCATGCCAGCACGCAAGCTCAACCGTCAGGACCTGCGCGACGCCGCCGACAAATACAAGAACTGGGGCAAATGGGGCCCGGACGACGAGATCGGCACGCTCAACTACACCAGCGCGGAGGACATCATCGCGGCCGCTGGCCTGGTGAAGAAGGGCAAGGTGATCTCGCTCGCCCTCAATTTCGACCATACCGGGCCGCAGGGCGCCAAGAGCAAGTATCCGACCATGGGCCGCACCAATCCGATCCACACCATGCTGCGCACCGGCACCGACGCCTACTCGGGCGTGCTCGATAAGCGCGGGATCCGCGCCGCCGACGACATGGTGACCATGCCGCTGCAATGCGGCACCCAGTGGGACGGGCTCGGCCACGTGTTCTATGAGAACT
>Ga0126384_10000501_pt1 | contig 21547 bp, 22 predicted proteins | sample PanSoiMetPlot_36_FD_92543 | JGI IMG/M metagenome (GOLD analysis project Ga0126384, IMG submission 92543) | Tropical forest soil microbial communities from Panama - MetaG Plot_36 | ecosystem: Environmental > Terrestrial > Soil > Tropical forest > Bulk soil | place: Panama | collected 2016-02-17 | reverse complement strand
AGCCGCGGTGCAATAGCAAAAGGGCCTCTCGGCCCTTCGTTATTCTTCCCTAGTCTTCCCTCGCGGGAACTTCGCAATCAGCGGTAAGTATTTGAAACGATTGGTTGCGGGGGGTGGATTTGAACCACCGACCTTTGGGTTATGAGCCCAACGAGCTACCAGGCTGCTCCACCCCGCAGATTCATACTATCAGTGCGATAGCCTTTTTGAAAACAGCAGCGACGTGCGAATCTGCGGTTGGGAAAATTTTCTTATGTCTACTTCGGAAGCGCTCGCATTGCGATGTCCGCAATCTTTCGGAGCTCTGCGCGGCTGGCGCCTCCGGCGGCCTGAACGGCGATTCCCTGGCAGACGCTGGCTACATAGCGCGCGAGTGCCACGGGATCCGAGTCTGCATGCAAATCGCCTTCTGCTTTTGCGCGTTTGAGCCGTTCGCGTAGCGCTTCCTCGCCTGCTTCTCGTCTTAGGGTTAGTTCCCGCTTCGCGCAGCTGGCGTCGTCCCCGCACGCTAAAGCTCCCTGAACCAGTAGGCATCCTTTCGGATTGTGGGCGTCGCTCAAGGAGTCTGCTGTGCAATAGAGGAGTTTCTGGATTACAGCTCTTGCTGTGGGCTCGTTCAATGCATCTCGCACGTACGCTGCGGGACCCTCTGCGTAGCGATCGAGCACTCTGCGGAACAACTCCGCTTTGTCGCCAAATGCAGCGTAGAGACTTGGACGGTTGATTCGCATTGCCCTGGTCAAGTCTGAGAGGGACGCTCCCTCATAACCCTTGCGCCAGAAGACTTCCAATGCCCGGTCGAGCGCCCTATCTACATTGAAGGTGCGTGGCCTTCCAGGCGTCCTGGCTTTTGGCTTTGTCTTCATATGTTATTCATAATACACGTTTGTGTACTTATCGGTACAATTATGCACCTTTCCACAGCCGGCATACATCTGTACCGTGCGGTACGAAATTCAACAAGGCGGGTGAAAAGGCCATGTCAGCAAAATTAGCGGGAAAGGTTGCAGTCGTAACGGGGGCATCGAAGGGTATCGGAGCTTCCATTGCAAAATACTTCGGGGCCGAGGGTGCGTCGGTCGTTGTTAATTACGCGTCGAGCAAAGAAGGCGCGGATCGCGTGGTGAAGGAAATCACCAGCAAAGGCGGAAAAGCAGTTGCAGTGCAGGCGGACGTTTCGAAGGAGAAGGATATTCAACGCTTGTTTGCCGAAACCAAGAAGGCGTATGGACGGCTCGATGTGCTCGTGAACAACGCTGGAGTCTACGAATTCTCTCCACTTGAGACGGTTACCGAGGATCATTTCCGCAAGCTGTTCGATCTGAACGTGCTCGGGCTCGTACTTACTTCAAAGGAAGCAGCGAAGTACTTCGGAGAAGAAGGTGGGAGCATCATTAACGTGAGTTCTGTGGTCAGCAGTTTCGCTCCCCCGAATACCGCGGTCTACACTGGTACGAAGGGAGCAGTGGATGCAGTTACTAGAACATTGGCGAAGGAACTGGGTCCGCGCAAGATTCGTGTAAACGCTATCAATCCCGGAATGGTCGAGACAGAGGGAGTCGTCTCTGCCGGCTTCAATGAGGGCGACTTCCGCAAGCAGCTTGAGGCGCTAACTCCGTTGGGACGCATTGGACAGGTAGAAGACATCGCTCCTGCCGCCGTTTTCTTCGCCTCCAAGGATTCTGCGTGGATTACTGGTGAATCGCTGGTGATCGCCGGTGGCCTGCGCTAACTTACCCCATCTCTGACGTTCCTTGTAGAGACGCAGCATGCTGCGTCTCTACCATAGTCTGGAACCTCTAGTCCCGGTTATCTCGCGGCCGCATCTAAACTCAGAGCGCATGAGTGGTTGATTTTCTCTGTAAACAGGCGAATGATAAGCCGTGTGCAGGGAGCATGCCGTGAATCTGAACGGCTTTCGCATGCTTCCCGAGGTTCCTATGATGTGGTCCCGATCTGTCCCGTTGATCCTGGCAGCGGCGATGACTTCGCCCTTTGCTTCTTCCTCTGATGTAAAGACCATCGATACTTCCAATAAGCAGCAGGCTGTGAAGGCTGAGCTGCCTCCTGAACTTCAGGGGCGTGCACCGGTAAGCAAGCAAACGAGAATCGAATTGATTCGGACTCTGCAGGCGGAATTCGGTTTCGCCAAGAAGCTAATTCCAAAAGGTGAAAAGGGTCTGCAGTTGACGAGTAATGGCCTGATTTCTCCGGACGATCAGTCTGTGGCGATGCAGGTTGCTACTTACGGACCCGCTGCAAAACCGGGCGACAAGCTGCAGATCACCGATGTCGTAATCAAAGACAGCCAAATCGTATTCGACATCAACGGCGGCTCAAAAAAGAAAGGACACTGGTACGACCACGTGCAGGTAGGTGGCGGTGGAGGAATGGTTCCGGTCCACCAAGAAAAGGGAATCAATAATCCGGGATGTACGCTTTCACTGATCTTTCCGAAATACGTTCCGGAGATGACGACAGCGGACGTCAAGAAGCTCCTGACTCCGCTGATTGATTTCACTGTGAAGTCGCCGACTCAGGCATACATCGATACGCTACCTCCGAAATTGAAGAAGTCGATCGAAAGTCATCAGGCGCTTGTTGGTATGAACAGAGAGATGGTGATTGACGCGCTTGGTCGTCCACCGAAACGAATCCGTGAATCCGACGGTGAGGTTGATTATGAGGAGTGGATTTACGGAGCGCCCCCGGCCGACGTCCAATTTGTCAGGTTCGTGAACGACGAAGTGGTTCGCGTGGAAAATATCCAGGTAGGAGGAGCAAAGGTCGTCAAGACTGCTCGCGAGGTGAAGGTGAACGCTGTAACCGGGGCGGCAACGATGATCGATCCAAACGGCCCAGAGACGGCTTCAGCCCAGGGTCCCACGGAAACTGTTCCGCAGACGGCTGAAGCAAAGAAGCCACCCAAAGCGCCTACGCTCCGCCGAGCAGGTGAAGAACCTGAGGAGCAGAAGGGAGCCGTGATCGGAAAGAATCCGGGCGAGCTCGGTTCAAAGCCGATTCCGACTTCGTCTGGACCTGAGCCTGAATGGGGAACTAAGCCTGCCTCGTCCACGACCACGAGTTCACCGCAGACGAATTCACCAGAAGCTCCGCTCCCGGGAGAGGGTCAGCTTCCGCCAGTCAATCCGAAGTAGCGGGGCACAAAAGTCATTTCGACTTTGGAGGTTCAGGTTTAGCCAAAGCCTTGCCAGCACGCATCTGTACGGACTCTCTTCTGATCACGTCAACACGCGATTCTTCGCGTAAAATAGATTTATTCAACTTCTACGGAGTTATTGATCAGAAATGGCAAAGATCGCCAAGACAGCCGACCGCAAAAAGGTCATGGACACTTCCAAAAGTACAGACTGCCCCAAGTGCGGCAAGCCTACCCGCATCGTCAAGAGGGTGAAAGACCGTGAGCGTGGAGTGAGCGGAGGAGTGTTTATCTCGTGCTCAGCTTGCGAGTTCTTCGAAAAACTGTAAAACGGTTCAGGCGGATACTAGGCCGGCTTATTGCCGGCCATTTCCATCTCTGGGCTGGGCAGCGATGCCGCGATCTCATCGATGATCGATTTCGCTGCCTGAAGTCGATTCGCTGCTCCCAGAATTGGACGGCCAACCACCAGGTGGGAAGCTCCTGCGCGGATCGCTGCTGCTGGGGTTGAAATCCTGGACTGGTCGCTGGCATCGGATCCTACCGGGCGGATTCCTGGGGTTACGATGGCCATTTCGCCGCCTAGAGCTGAACGTAATGATTGGGCCTCATGAGGAGAAGTCACCACGCCCCCGCAGCCTGCCGCCTGCGCCAGCGTGGCCAGATCCTTGACTTGGTTGCTCAGGTCGGTTTTGACCCCGGATTCTTGTAGATCTGCCTGCGAGAAGCTTGTCAGAACGGTGACCGCCAGAATCACTGGCGCATCGGGTTGACTGCTTGCGGCTCGTACAGCCTCCCTCAGCATTCTGCTTCCGCCAGCGGCGTGAACGGTCAACATGTGCACTCCCAACTCAGAGGCGGTCTTCACAGCTCCAGCGACTGTGTTCGGAATGTCGTGCAGTTTGAGATCTAGGAAGACCTTGCGCCCGGAATTCACAAGTTCGGAGACAATCTTTGGCCCTTCGGCGGTGAACAGCTCAAGCCCGACCTTATAAAAGGCCACCGAGTCAGCCAATTCGTAAACGATCTCTTGGGCGTCGACGGCGGTTGGGACATCCAAGGCCACTATCAGGTGATCTTTTGCGGCGGCCACGGCGCAATTCTAACTCGGAATGCTAACGAGCTCCCAGATAGAGTCAAATTCTTGTTTGTCAGGCGACAAGTGGAACTGGGGCGACTTACAGCTTTATTTCGCAGGGTAAGGAGGTGGGGTGAGCATTGCCATGTCTGAGGTCTGCTGAGGGGGCTGAACCAAGTCCAAACGAACTTTGGCAATGCCACGGCCGCTCATCTGAAGAATTCGGGCGGCACTGTATGACAGATCGATGATTCGCTCCAGTGGCACAGGACCCCGGTCATTGATGCGAACCAGAACCCAGCGCCGGTTGCGAAGATTTGTGACCTTCACCCAGCTTCCTAGGGGCAGAGTTCGGTGGGCGGCGGTCAGTTCGTACATATCGTAGGGCTCGCCACTCGCAGTCGTCTTGCCGTCGAAGTATTTTCCGTACCAAGAGGCCACTCCCACGGCATAGGCTTTCGGAACTTTTGGTGTATGGGTTTCGCGGGTAGACTGTGTCGAAATCTTCGAGTTCGTCTGTAACGCAACTACCGGGTAGTTCCCACCTGTAGGTGCAGAGGCAGCCATCGATCCGGTGACCAAGGCACCGAGAGCGATCGCATTCAGCACGAGTTTGTGTATCCGCTTCAACCTAAGTGTAGGCCTCCATCTTTCCTTGATTCGTTCCCATTAATTATAAGAAAACAAAGCACCTGTTCTGAATTTTTATTTTGGGGCCTTAAAATAGCTGTTGCATTTTGGCCCTGATTGTGAGCCTAAAAATGCGCTAAATTTTGGGGAGGGCGCGGACAGTTAGAGGGCTAAGAGAGTAGGTTGGTTGTCTGCTTCGAAACAATTTGCCGTTAAGCGTATAAACTATGTGTTTTTAGCAAGTTAAAGGAAATGTTAGAACCATCTCCGCAGATAATTCTCACTATGGCTGGTTTCGACCCGTCCTCAGGCGCTGGAATAACTGCCGACCTCAAGACGATTGCAGCTCATGGTCTGTATGGAGTCTCCTGCATAACGGCCTTGACGGTTCAGACGACGCGCGGCGTCCTCCGGGCCGAAGCATTGCGACCGGAGCTCGTTCGGGAGACTTTGGAGAACCTAGTTGGCGATACTGCTCCCGCCGCAGTTAAGATCGGAATGCTGGGTTCCGGGGCGATCGCGGCTGAAGTTTTAAGATTCCTGAAGGCAAATGCGCTCCAAAACGTCGTCCTTGACCCGGTCTTGAAGTCTTCCTCCGGAGCTGAATTGCTTGACCGAGAGGGACTCGGGATTCTTCGGGAAGAACTTCTTGGATTCGCAGATGTTGTTACCCCAAACCTTTATGAAGCCGCAATCTTAACGAATCAGGATGTCGCTGATGAGGCGAGCATGGAGCGTGCCTGCCGTGAGCTTGCGAAGTTGGGAGCACGGAACACGATAGTAAAGGGGGGTCACCTGGCAATGCCGGCCGACCTGTTTGCAGCGGCAACCCCAAGCGGAAACCAAGTGTTCACCTGGTTCCGGCATGAGAAAGTTAAAACGAGAAACACTCACGGGACCGGGTGCGCGTACTCCACGGCGATTGCGTGTAATCTCGCGGTTGGGAGGTCTTTGGGTGACGCCGTGCTACATGCCAGAAATTACGTGGCTGGCGCTTTGCGCGAATCTTATGACATTGGGAAAGGCACTGGGCCGATCAACCACTTCCACTCTGCCAAGCCTACGGTCTAGTGCGAGCCAGCCTAAGTACCGCTACGGACGAGGCTTCTCGTTCGTAGGAGGTGCGATGACCGGACGACCGGTTCTGCGCTCTAACAACACAGGCGCTTTTCCAGAACGACGGTTCAGCTCCTGTTGTGCCTGAATGCTGGCTTCGGTCTTGTTGTCGTTGTTGTTGGCCACTTCTTCCAACTTCTTCCCCTCGTCCTCGGCGCGCGTCGCCAAAGTGACATGGCGCTCGTGATTGTCCGCCTCCTTGGCTTTGGCGTAATAGAAGTTCGCAGACTCACGGTCCCCGTTCAGTTCGGCGACATATCCCATGTTGTTCAGGGCGAAGGCATCACCCGGATTGAGCTTGTATGCCTGAGTGAAGTACTTGAGAGCCTGAGCACGGTCGTTGCGGTTCAGCGCGGAAACGCCTTGCAGATTCAGACGCGCGACGCGGTCCTCGGTGCTCTCGCCATTGGCCAACGCTGATTGGACTTTTTTCGCATTGTCGGCAGCGACTTTGCTGATCGCACGTCCTCGCCAGGATTTGTTCACGGTGACGATGACGGGCTCGTCGGAATTGGCGTCAGCTGCGGCGCGATAGTAGTTGATCGCAGCCTCGAGTTCACCTTCCCGCTCCTTGGTATAGCCCATGTTATTCAGTGTAAACGGGTTTCGCGGATCAATACGCAACGCCTTCTGCAGAATGGCGTCCGCTTCCGAGACGCGATCTTTGTTCAGCAGACTGATGGCTTCCACGTTCAGGACGTTCGACTGAACATTGCCGGTCTGGGCGTGTCCCGCAACCTCGGCGACGGCTTTGCCCTTGATGTTGTTGCTACTCGCGCGGTCCACTGTAGCTTGCGACTTCTGGTCCTGCGCCAGTTGATAAAAGCGCTGCGCGCGATCCACGTCACCTTCAAGCTCCGCAATGTAGCCAAGATTGTTTAGCGTGAATGGATCGTCTGGATCGAGCAAATATGCTTTGTAAAAAAGCTGTTTGGCTTTCGCGTAGTCGTGCTTTTCCACGGCTCTTACCCCGTCGCGATTGAGTGCCTGTACGGGAGTCGGTTTGCTGCGTTTGGGAATATTGATTCGCAGCGTCTTCTCTTCAGCATGGAGGAATGACGCAACGAGTAGCGTCAAGACGGTAATTAATGAAATTCGAGAACGGGGACTTTTCACCAGGATCATGAGCCTCCGCATCGGCGTTGAGACAAGGCACAGCGGCCCCTCTGCCAGAGCAATTGATAGTGGGAGTAGCAGCTCGGATTTTTGGTTGCATCAGCGGAGCGCTGGCGTCACCGTCGCGTGTGATGCCTGCTGCTGCGAAACCCAGAAACTTTGTGACGATCAGCGTACTAGTACCCCGGCGAGGACGCCCCGGCGCTCCGTTCTGCGCACTGCGCAATCGGCGATTACCCGATTCTTGCTTTCTGCATCCAACTTGTCGTGGCGCAGAGCTGCTGCTCGTGTGCTCGTGCGTTTGCCGATCTCGAGACCTTGGGGAGAACGATGTTCCGTTTTGCTACCAACTTTTTGACTGCAGCCTTGCTCTGCGGAGTTGCGACCGCACAACAGCCGTCCGGTACTTCGCCCACACCTGCTCCGGGTGCCCACATGGATCAGTCGACAGTGCAAAACGTCGGAACTACGCCGAATGGAGCTGTCACACAATCAAAGCCGTCAGCTAATACCATGCCCACCGTAACAGCTCCGACCGTCGGTGCGGGAAATTCGATGGTTGCCAATCCTCCACAGCCTGTCACCAGAACTCTTGGAGGCGGTGGTCTTGTCGATCCTAACGACGTTGCCGACCTGCTGGCGCCGAAGCCGCTGGAGCCAAGCAAGCTCTCATTGATCGGCGGAACCGTCAAGAGCATCGATCAGATTCGCGACAACATGACGGTTCGCATTTATGACGCCGGAACCATGAAGGTGAAGTTCGATCAGCGAACGCACTTTTATCGCGATAGCAAAGAGACCACTCAGTTAACGGTGAAGAAAGGTGACCGCGTTTACCTCGATACGCAGCTATTCGAAGGCAATGTGTTCGCCAAGAATGTGCATGTTGAATCTGGGAGTCGCTCTGCGGACGCCAGCGGGCAGATCGAAAGCTTCAATCCCAAGACTGGCGAGATGGTTGTTCAAGATCAGCTGGCTGGAAGTTCGGTGACGTTCCGAGTCGATTCGCAAACGACGATCAAGCAAGGCGACGCGAAGACAACTGCGGGTGCCCTACGTACCGGCTCGTTAATAGCTGTGAAGTTTTCGCCACGCTCACGGAGCACCGGCACTGCCGAGGAAGTATCGATCATTGCTGCGCCGGGCACGTCGTTCACATACTTCGGTCGCGTAACGCACCTCGACCTTCATGCTGGGCTGCTCGCGATTGAGAACCAAGCTGACGGTAAGGTCTACGACATCCACTTCGATTCCTCGACGCGGATCCCTGAAAATCTAACCGTGGGAAGCCATGTCACAACAGTCGCGATGTTCCGCGGACGCGACTACGTCGCGCAGAGTATCGAGGTGAATTCCGGTCTGGAACGAACTGCTATGACTGAAACCGAAGAGGACACCGCTGCTGCCGCGGATAACGAGAAGCACGGGAAGAAAGATAAGGATCGATTGAAGGATGGTCGATCTAGGCAGAAGGACAAAGATCGCGATAAGGAGGAAGATTAGAAGCAGTTCGCTGCGCTGGACGCCTCTACCAAAATGAAAGGCCCGCCGAAAGGCGGGCTTTTTGTTCAAGGGAGAATTCTTACAGCTGCGGCGTCTTCCGATTGTTCAAGAGAATGCCGCAAACGAAGGCTACGCCGGCAGCGATGAGCCATTCGCCGCGCCAAATCTGAATCGCTTGCCAATCTACTAAGGTTGACGCGGTATAGATGAATCCGGTCGTTACGCCCGCTCCGATGCAGATCAGCCCCATAATGAAGCAGACCATGGCACCAACGCTCAGTCCCAGGCGTGTACGGAGCTGATAGAAATCCAATGCCTCCCAACGGCTCTTCTTCCGCCTAGTAGCGCCTTCGCGTGCGCGTCCACACATACGGCAGAAGGGTGAGTTGACAACAAACTCTGCGCCACAGTGCGCGCACAGATCATGTCGTGTCTGCGGTTCGGCGACCGTCGCGACAGGCTCGCTCGCTGTTACTGTTTTGCTCGCGGATTCGGGTGTTTCCTCTTCCCAATGCTCGTAATCGAGCACGGGCTTCCAGTAGCCACCTTCACGCCTCAGAGGATTGGTGCTCATTGGGAATGTCCTACAACAACATTCGCACGTCGAGAGCCAAAACTCGTTGCCCTGTAAGTCCTTGATTCTTCGCCTGTTGGATTTTTGCTTTCTTACCAGTCGAGCAAACGCAGCGTGAAAGTTTTACCGCTCCCTTTCAAAATCGTCCGTTCCGGTACCACGTAAGTTACGGGGTGGCATCTGGATCAGCTTGGGCTGCTCTTGCTCGAGCCAGAACTTCAGCAGGATGAGATCAGTTGGCTGAAAACTGACTGAATTGGGGCGGCTCGAGCCATCGTTGAACAGCTTCCGATCGAGAAGGTGATGGAGCCTGTCGACAGAGATCTTCAACTCTGCCGCTGCTTCTGCTTCGGTGTAGAAGTCCTTGGTGGTCCTGGCGGGCCTATGCATATGTCGTGGTTTCTCGATCCTTCCGGGGGCAGCATCTTTGTACCTGTTTCAGAGTACCCGGAGTATCAGGTAAACTTCGCAAGTACCCCGCCATGAAGCCTTACCCGCTTCTTAGCTCGCCGGACCGACTTGCAGTGGCGCTTCTACTGTGTTTACTCGGTGCCTTGCTAGTAACCAGCCTCTGGGCTCCCTTTACAGCGCTGGCCTCCGCGACAACCTCAATTCCAGCCACTTCTTATCGTGCCGATCAGGATCCCCAGGTAAGGTTAGCCCTCGACGACTTTTACAACCTGGAATACGACAAGGCAGTCTCCGAGTTTGAGCGCATTGAAAAGGCTCATCCAGATGACCCCTTCGCGGTTGTTCACGTCCTGCAGGCCACCGTTTTCCGCGAGCTCTACCGCCTGAACCTGCTGGACACGACGCTGTACGCGCACGATGGATTCCTATCCGGGAAGGCGGTGAAAGGGGATCCGGAAGTACGAGCCCAAGTGGATCAGCTTACGGTACGCACGGTTAAGCTCTGCGATGCGCGCCTCGCGAAGGACTCCAACGATGAGGAGGCGCTTTACGTCCGGGGGGTGGCAAGAGGCCTGAAGTCCACCTACATAGCCTTAGTCGATAAGAGTTTTCTCCCGGCTTTGCGGAGCGCAGTTGCAGCGCGACGCGATCATGAGCGCGTTCTGCAGCTCGATCCTAAGTACATCGACGCGAAGACCGTTGTTGGTGCGCACAACTACGTCGTGGGTAGCCTCCCGATGCCGGTGAAGGTGCTTGCCGGAATGGCTGGCCTCGGAGGAAACAGGAAACGCGGACTTGAGTATCTGCAGCAGGCTGCCAAAGAGGGCCGCGAATCGAGCGCAGATGCTCGCGTTGCTCTCGCCTTTTTCCTTCGAAGGGAAGGCCGCTACGACGATGCCAGCGCAGTAGTGGAGACGTTAACCAAGCAGTACCCACGAAATTTCCTCTTTGCTCTTGAACACTGCAATCTTCTTAAGGATGGTGGTAAGGGACCTCAGGCAGTCATGTGCTATGAGAAGCTGCTCGATGGAGCGAAGTTCGGAGAGTTTGCGAATCCCCATATTGAATTTGCTGCGTTTGGACTCGCCGAAAGCTTGCGCGGACAAAAAGACTATGACGGTGCGCTGAAGCAGTACGAGTTCACTGCGAATGTGACCAGCGGACAGCTCAGCCTGAGGCAGCGCGCCAGCCTCGCCGCTGGAGAAATGTACGATGCGCTGCGCAAGCGCGATCAGGCTGTGATTCAATATCAGGCCGTGATTGCGCAGGACAATTCCTCGGCGCAGGCTGAGATAGCTCGCAAGCTGCTGCGCGAGCCTTATCGTCCTCAGTAGAGCCAGCACGGGAACTTTTCGGCCACTGACTGCGTTTCTTTTACTGGAGGCCCTCTATGTACTGCAATTTCTGTGGACGAACGATGGCGGATGATTGTCTCTATTGCTCGGCCTGCGGACGGCAGCTAGGCGCGAAAGTGGTCCGTCGCCCGCTGGAGCGCGCGCGTGAAGGTAGGAAGATCGCTGGCATATGCATGGGACTGGCTCGCCACCTTGACGTCGATGTGACGCTCATCCGGCTGCTCACCCTCGTTGCCGCGCTGTTCACGGGAGTCGGATTTATCGCCTACTTGATCGCCTGGATCGTGATTCCTGAAGAGCCCGTTATGATGCCACAGCACCAGGTGGTACCGACCCAATCCGGGCCGCCCATGACCTAGATCTTTCGCTTCGAGCTTTAGCTTGGAGGAACCCTCATGTTCTTCGGCCGATCATGGAATGAATGGATCGCGCAGTATGCAGGCAGCCATCAGAATACTGTGAATCGTGTTTGCCACACGATTGGCATTCCGATGATCATCCTTTCCTTACTTCTCACGCCGGTAATTCCATTCGTCTCTGGTTTCTGGCGAGCTCCCATTTCACTCTTCGTAGTCGGCTGGATATTCCAATTTGTTGGGCACGCTTTTGAGGGCAAGCCTCCAGAATTCTTTCATGACTGGAGGTTCTTGCTCGTGGGTGCGCGATGGTGGGTGGCGAAGATGCGAGGAAAGGCTTAAAGACTCTAGAGCGAACACCCATTCGGCTCCGCCCAGGGCAGCCTCCGGTAACGAAGGAAACATCAAGGTCACGGAGCCGGCTGTTGCTGTGTAGCGCAATGGATTGCACCGAGTCCCCAGATGAAATCGCCGCAGTAAATACCTACTACGTCCCGATCCGAAAATAGCTCTCCGAGAACACTCAAGGCAACTCTATCGTTTGGATCATTGAACGTCGGAACAAGTACTGCAGCATTCGCTATGTAGAAGTTGGCGTAGCTAGCTGGCAAGCGTTGTCCGCGAAACCAGACGGGCGAAGGAAGTGGGAGCTCAATCACATTCAGGCGCTTGCCATCCTGGTCAGTTGCGTTCCGAAGGCGCTGCAGATTTTCTTGCAATGGCTCGTGGTTTGGATCTGAAGTGTTTTTCTCTACGACAGTGACCACTGCGTTCGGTGACACAAACCTCGAAATGTCGTCCACATGGCCGTGGGTATCGTCGCCAGCCACTCCGCTCCCTAACCAAATCGTCTTTGTGACGCCGAGATAGTCTGCAAACAATTTCTCCAACTGATCGCGGGTAGCGTTTGGATTCCGTTGTTGTACTTCGCTCAGCAGACATTCTTCCGTGGTGAGCATTGTGCCGCGGCCGTTCACATCAATGCTGCCGCCTTCCAGTACGACACGCTTAGGCTTGCCATTGTTTGCTAATTCGGGTTGCCAGGTTTCGACGCCGAACTTTTGCGCGATGAGTGCAGGAAGCTTTTCGTCTTTCTTGTAATTCGGGTATTTCGCCCAGGCGTTGAATTGCCAGTGTGTAATCCCGAGCTTAGGATTCTTATCTCGCGTGACGAAAATCGGCCCAGAGTCGCGCGTCCAAACGCGATCTGTTTTCCAGCGAAAGAACTCAACCCGATCCAGTGGCACGTGCGCGCGCTTCAGAGTGCGCTCAGCAGAGCGTTGATGAGCGACATCGTTGACGATGATCCGCACCTGCTCGCCACGCACAAGGTGGCGAACGATGTCGGCGTAAATCCATGGAATGGGCTGGAATTTTCCCGGCCAATCGTCGCGATTGTGTGGCCACGCGATCCACGTCGCCTCATGCCGCTCCCATTCGGCAGGCATGCGATAGCCGTGTGACGCTGGACTTGATTTTTTGCGCGTGTCCTTCATTGCGTGAGTTAGATATCAGAACAAAATTAAGCATGAAGCACATGAAGTACACGAAGGAAATAAGAGCGTGCATTTCGTTGCCTCTCAATTTCGCCGGAATCGCTTATTCAGAATCCTTCGTGATCCTTCGTGTACTTCGTGGTTTCATCCGCGTTTAGTCCAGGAATCGATGCGTAATGCCGCCGTAGCTCTCGATACGACGGTCACGCAGAAACGGCCAATTCCGCCGGATTTCGTCGATCTCACTCAAATTCACTTCGGCGCACAGGATTTCTTCCCGTTCGTGAGACGCCTCCGCGAGAACGCGTCCGAAGGGATCGGCAAGGAATGAGCCTCCCCAGAACTCGAGGCCGGCGCCTTTCGCCTCGTTCCCTCGGATGTTGCCAGATTCATGTCCGACTCGATTCACGACAGCCACAAATACACCATTGGCGATGGCGTGCGCACGTTGAATCGTGCGCCAGGCATCGTGCTGCGCGACTCCGTACTTCTCCTTTTCCGTCGGATGCCAACCTATGGCTGTCGGATAGAAGAGTACCTGGGCGCCCTGAAGTGCTGTGAGCCGCGCTCCTTCGGGATACCACTGATCCCAGCAGACCAGCGTGCCGATGCGTCCCATTTCGGTATCGAACGTTTTGAAGCCGAGGTCGCCGGGTGTGAAGTAGTACTTCTCGTAGTAAAGCGGGTCGTCGGGGATGTGCATCTTCCGATATAGACCTGTGATCTGTCCGTCGCTGCCGATTAGCACTGCGGTGTTGTGATAGAGGCCGCGAGTTCGTTTCTCGAAAAGAGAGACAACGACTACGGCTTTGGTTTCGGCTGCAACTTTCGACATTGCCTCTGTCGTCGGCCCCGGAATCTCTTCCGCCAGATCGAAGAGTGCGGGATCTTCGCGTTGACAGAAGTATTGCGTGCGAAACAGCTCCGGCAGGCAGACGATCTGCGCACCGTTCCTTCCTGCTTCTCGGACGCGTTGAACAGCCTTCTGCAGATTGGCGTCCGGATCTGGTGAGCAGGAAAGTTGAATCAGTCCGATTTGGAAACGATCTTGAGTCATCAAAAGCCAAGAGCGAACACGATGGTCACCAAGGTAATATCGAAGTTCACGAAGAAGTTTTCGTGTCCTTCGGTGTCGCCTTCGTGACCTTCGTGTTCGCTCCTCCGTTCTTATTCGAAAATCAAAATGGCTGCTGCGATCACAGTCGTCCAGCGACCGTGCTTGTCTCCTACCGCTGACTGTGTCATGTTGGCCGTGCGAACGATTTTATTGGAGATGCGATAGATTTCCTTCTTCTCGTCCCAGGACTTGTCGGCGTCGAAGTCGACATCGAGAGTTGTAGCGAGCATCTCAGCGGCGAGTTCTTCCGCATAGTCACCTGCCTGATCGTCGGTCTCGCCAAAGCTGTGGTGCTCGCTCATGTAGCCGTAAGTGCTGCGATCGGTTGGAATTGCGACACCGATACTGGAGGCGAGCAGGCGATGCGGCTCGCGAGTTGAATTCTCGGCCACGACGGCGAAAACGACTTCACCGTGGTTGAGATACTTCTGGCCTTCCTTGCGGGAAATCAATTTGCAGTGCGGCGGAAAAATCGAAGAGACGCGCACTAGATTCTGCGATGCAATACCGGCATCACGAAGTGCCAGCTCAAAGGAGGTCAAGCGCTCTTTGTGTTTTCCCACCCCTTTGGTGAGAAAGAGCCGCCTGGGAACCATGTCTTTGCCCAATTCAAAAATCCTCCGGAAAAAGGCGTAACAGAAAAAATAAAGCTAACAGAAATTGTGCACTGCGCGGGAAGGAAAATGTTTAAGCCGTATGAATTTCCCCGGTTCAGGAGTGTGCCAGTTTCTTTACGGCTTTTTTATGAACTGCGATCTCCATGAAGGCTCGGGCAGCACGGCTAAGAGTCTTGTCCTTGCGGTAAACCAGTGCTAAGTCGCGGGCAATCGGAGGATCGATGAAGTTCAAAGCCACAAGAGTTCCCGCGCGGACCTCGTCGGAGATGTTGGATCGTGCAACAAAGCCAATTCCGACGTTCGCGGCGACAAAGCGCTTCAGCAGTTCGCTGGAATCGAGTTCCATCGATACGTGCGGTTTGAGCTGGGCTTGCTGAAAAACGTCATCGATTGCGTCACGGGTGCGTCCTAGCTTCGGCAAAACCAAGGGATATTTTGCGATTTCCTCAAGACGTGCGTGTGAAAGCTGCGCAAGCGGATGTCCGGGAGAGGTAATCAGCACAAGCTCATCGTGGTGAATGGGAAGTGCCGCAAGACGAGCGTCTTTCACTGGCATTGAAACCACGCCAAAGTCCACGGTTTGATCGATTACAGATTCGAGTGTCTTGGCAGTCTCAGCTCGCTGAATGCTCACTGAGACTTTCGGGTACTGTCGCTTAAAATCCGCGAAGACTTCTGGCAGGATATAGAGACAGGTAGCCTCATTGGCACCAACAACTATCTCTCCGCGTGGCGTGCGCTCCATCTCTGCAATCGTCGTCTTGATGGACTTCAGTGATCTCTGTGCCTCTTCGGCGTAAGTCTGAAATGCCTTTCCGGCAACCGTCAGAGTTACCTTGGCGCCGGAGCGGTCAAACAGCTTGGCTCCGACTTCCTCTTCCAGCGCGCGAATCTGCGACGAGATCGCAGGCTGAGTGCGAAAGCAACGCTCTGCAGCTTTTGAAAAGCTGGAATGTTTGGCGACTTCGAGGAAGGAGTTGAGTTGGTCGAAATCCATGAGCCGGGTCAGAGTCTTGGTCCGTATCGTACCCCGGATTTCGAGATTTCGCAGGGGAAACGATAGACAGGTATAGATGAAGCATGCTGCGGCTCTGGCGTGCTAATTGGGGGAAGCGAAGTGCTTGCCCGGCTTACATTCTCCTAGAGACGCCGCATGCTGCGTCTCTGCCAATTGTTAGAATCAGGCGTGGCGCAATCACGAAATCTCTTGCGAGCCCACGCGGTTGGCCGCGTTTTGTGGAGGCTCAGCAACCGTCACTACGCAGTGAGAGGCGGAGTCGCTGCTGCCAAGAGCGTTGGCAAAGCGACTGCGCGCGCCACTCGAATTCTGGTTCTTGAAATTACGGGATTCTTCTTCGCAGTCTTTGCCGCGATGGGGCTCGGGTCGGCGTGGCGTCAATGGGAGAAGATTCACTCCGACCAGTCATCAGCGCCGATGTCGCATGTGATCGTCACGCTCGCGTTCACCGCAACGTTCATCTACTTTGCAGTCAATTCTTTCTGGCGCGCTCGCCGACATGCGGAAAACAAAAAGAGTGACAATGGCTGATTCCCCGCGTGCGGCGGGCGTGAAGCCTACCTCTCAATCCGAGCTGCGCGAACTCTACAGCGAAGGGGACCTGTCGCAGTCCAGCTGGGGTTACGACGAGCAAGTTGGATTTCCGGGACAATATCCATTCACTCGCGGCATTCAACCGACGATGTACCGCGGACGCCTCTGGACCATGCGTCAGTACGCCGGGATGGGCGACGCAGAGGAATCGAACCGCCGATACAAATATCTGCTCGCGCACGGCACGATGGGACTCTCCGTAGCCTTCGATCTGCCGACCCAAATCGGATATGACTCGGATGACCCGATGTCGCTAGGTGAAGTTGGCAAAGTTGGCGTGGCGATCGACTCCATCGAGGACATGGAGCGTTTATTCGACGGCATTGATCTCGAGAAGATCTCGACGTCGATGACCATCAATGCGACAGCGATTATCTTGCTGGCACTGTATGTCGCGGTGGCCAAGCGGAAAGGCGCCGATCCGCGCAAGCTGTCGGGCACAGTGCAAAACGATGTACTGAAGGAGTACATTGCGCGCGGTACATACATTTATCCTCCACAGCACGCGATGCGGATTATCACCGACATTTTCGCTTATGCGAACGAGCATCTTCCGGAGTGGAATCCGATTTCAATCTCCGGCTACCACATGCGTGAGGCGGGCTGCACGGCAGTGCAGGAAGTGGCGTTTACGTTAGGAAACGGCGTTGCTTATGTGCAAGCCGCGCTGAATGCGGGGCTTCATGTCGATCGCTTCGCTCCACGACTTTCGTTCTTCTTCAACGCTCACAATAATTTTCTCGAAGAGGTCGCCAAATTTCGTGCCGCGCGGCGAATGTGGGCGCGCATCATGCGTGAGCGCTTTCGAGCAAAGAATTCCAGATCGTGGATGCTTCGCTTTCACACCCAGACTGCGGGTTCCACTCTCACCGCTCAACAACCTGAAGTCAATATTGTGAGAACTGCGATCCAGGCACTCGCATCAGTGTTGGGAGGCACGCAGTCACTTCACACCAACGGGTACGATGAAGCGCTGGCAATCCCCACCGAAGAAGCTGCGCGCATTGCACTGCGTACACAGCAAATCATCGCATACGAATCAGGAGCAGCTCAGACGATCGATCCCTTTGCCGGCTCGTATGCAATAGAGAGCCTTACAGATGAGATCGAACTTCGAGCCGGCGACTATATCGAGAAGATTGAATCTCTCGGAGGTATGATCAGGGCGATCGAGCAAGGGTTCGTGCAGCAGGAAATTCAGAACGCGGCCTACGACGTACAGCAGAAAATCGATCGAGGCGAGATGGTGGTAGTGGGAGTGAACCGCTTTGCCATCGAGGACGAGAAACAGATTCCAATCCAGCGGGTTGACGAAGTCCTCGAGCGTAAACTGGTTGAGCGCGTGCGAGCTCTGCGCGCCGGCAGAGATCCTGCTCGATGGAGCAGTGCCATGAGCTATCTGAAAGACTGTGCCTCAAGCGGCTCCAATCTGGTCCCAGCAGTAATCGAGGCAGTTGAAAAACAATGCACAGTCGGCGAGATCTCGAATCAACTGCGCGAGGTTTTTGGCGAGCACCGCGAGACTGTCGTCATCTAAACTGACGGCATCCAATCGTCAGATATCAGCTAGGGAGAATGTTGGGCCTGAAGATCACAGGCTTCGCGGCACTCACGGCAGTAATACGCGCCGTCGGAGCACAAGCGAATGTCGTTCAATCCCTGGCACAAAATACAGTATTTCTCGCAGTCGCACCGTGCTTCTTCGCGGTCGCACTGTGAACAGATGAATTTCGTCGCCATAGCAAGAATGTATCGCGGTCGTGGCCATAGGGAAATGGCGAAGCGGACGAATTTGTTCTGAAGGAGTAAACTTTAGTACAGGTAAAAAGTAGAACTGCTGTCAGGATCCTGGTCAGTTGGGATTCTTTTCGATCCGACGCATCTCTTTCAGCAGTGCAGCCTCCACTTTTGCGGATTGGCGTTCCCCTCGCGCAACACGGCTGACGTAAGACGGATCGATTCCTAATTGCTTTGCGATTCTGCTGTAGATACCACGGTACAAGCTAAGTCGATTCAATTTTTGGTTTTTGGTATTATCCAACGTCATGTTTCGTGACCCGCTGTCCTGGTCAGCGCGGCGCGATGCTAGATCACGACCACCGAGGGACAAGGGTAAGTGCCCTTTTTCGGAGTTATAACTCTAATGTTAGTGAGAATAGCTCCGGCATCAAGCCCTGTCAAGAACTGATATGCGCGCTGGTACCAGGCTGGCTAGACCAGAGTGGGCTACACAAATCGAACGCTTGCGTGAGCGTCTGCACTTGAATCAGGCAGGGCTTGCGCGTCTGCTCAACGTTTCTCCAATGGCGGTTTCTCGCTGGGAGCGCGCCGTCAACGAACCGGAAGCCGCCTATTACATCCACATGGGAACTCTCTCCGGAGATCCCGATTGCTGGTACTTCTGGCAGCGTGCAGGACTGCCCGCCAGCGATCTGAAGCGCGCTCTGCGCAAATCGAGAACCAACAAGAGTCCGCAAGCCGCAGTTGCAGAATTGGAGAATCTCGCCGTTCCACTGCTCGGAGTCAAAGCGGGAACTACTGAGCCGGGAGACAACGATCCCAACATTGACCGCAGTCCGATCGTCGCCAGGGTAATGGCACCCAGCAACTGGAGCGACAACAAGCAGAGTGTCCGCTGTGTGCGCATTGTCGGCGAGGGCATGGCTCCCCTTATTTCGGATGGCTCTGTTGTTGCGGTCGATCTCTCGCAATTCGACTCCGCCAAGTTGAGCAACATGATCGTTCTTGCGTGGCATAAGGACCATGGTTTACTCGTTCGCCGTCTCAAGAAATTCGGAGCTGCTGAAGTGCTGGTTGCCGATGCTGATCGCAACGAGGCCAGCACGTTGACTGTCGATCACAACTGGCGTGTCCTTGGACGCGTGGTTTGGTGGTTGTCGCAAGCGAAGTAGCACTGTTCAGTCGATCGTTGTTGATCACCGAATTTCAACTTGAATCTGAGGCACTCGACTCCTGCTATTCTGATTGTTGAAGATCGTCAACAAGATTGCATTTGTTGCAGGTATTTTCGCCTCTGCCTATTTAGCTTCGCCCCCTATTGCTCTTGCATTCGGACTCGCCCAGGCGTTAGCGCTGGGCAATCCCTTTCCTGAGTTCACCTCTCGATCTTCGAAGTGGCTGCTGCAGATCTCTGTTGTGGGACTGGGTTTCGGAATGAGCCTCACTGAAGTTCTTCACGCCGGACGCACAGGTTTCCTCTACACTTTGATTGGAATCAGCTTTGCCGTCGGCTGCGGGCTTCTTTTGGGCCGCGCTCTTTCCGTTGAGCGGACACCCTCGCTTCTGATTTCAGTAGGCACGGCCATTTGCGGAGGAAGTGCGATCGCGGCGGTCGGACCGGTCGTTGATGCCGACGATCACGACATGGCGGTTTCTCTCGGCACTGTGTTCATTCTGAACGCCATCGCGCTATTTGTGTTTCCAGTCGTTGGCCATCGGCTTGCACTCACGCAAAACCAATTTGGGATCTGGTCTGCACTTGCGATCCATGACACCAGCTCGGTCGTCGGCGCCGCAGCACGGTATGGAGGCGTTGCTCTAGCCGTTGCAACAACGGTGAAGCTTACTCGCGCACTCTGGATTGTGCCTGTAACGCTCGCTGTAGCTGCACTTAATAAGCACAAAGTCCGCGTTCAGATGCCGTGGTTCATCCTGTTCTTTCTCTTGGCTTCAGTAGCTAGAAGTTACTCTCCGCAATTTTTCATTCCTGCTTATGGCTATTTGCTTATGGCGGCCAAGATTGGACTGGCAGTAACGCTATTTCTGATCGGCAGCGGATTGTCACGAAAGGCTATCGCCGAAGTAGGAGTGCGTCCCTTGGTCCAGGGAATTGTTCTTTGGGCGATTGTAGCGGCAGGATCGATGTGGTTAGTACGTTCGGGCCTGTTGTAACGAACCTAAATTTCTTGGCTCTAGCGCCGATAAATAGCCAAACCAGTGGCGACCTGCACAATTGATTCAAGACTCTTGCGGGCGGCTGATTTGGAGGCGCTGTTCGGCACGAACAAAACATCCTCGTTTTCCAGTGCGATATCAGGAGCCTTCGCGGCCATAATCTGCTTCAACTCAACGGGAATTTCCTCCAATTTGCCGTCTTTACGCCGAATAATGCGCACATTCTTGGTTGACGCCGTCGGATTCAATCCTTGCGCCAGCGCTACGGCCTGCAAGACGGTCAGATTGTCGTCATTATTCATGACGTACCCGCCCGGAGTTTTCACATCGCCGCTGACATAAACGATTCCGGCGCGAGACACCATAACCGTGTCCCCGGGGCGCAAGAAGACGTTTTGTGTCAAAGCCCGCTTCGGATCGCGCGATAAAAGAATGACATTTCCTTCGCTGGGATGTTCGCGGTGAACGATGTTAATCATCTTGCCAGCGCGATTAGTTGTCCCCCCAGCGGCAGATAATGCGTCGAAAAGCCGTGGAGAACCGAGTAACGGATAGATTCCCGGCTTCGCCACCTCTCCCAAAACGGAAATTCCCTGCGAAGCGAACTCTTTTACGAGGATGTTCACATGCGGATCGCGCAGAAAACCGCCGCCTACAAGCCGCTGTTCAAGGTCTTTCTGCGCCTGTTCTGCTGTTAATCCTGCAACTTTGGTGGCACCAATGAGTGGAATTGTGATCTCACCTTCGCCGCTTATGCGCAATGTTCCGCTTAGTTCCGGCGCGCCGAATACTCTTAATTCGATCAGATCGCCGGGTCCAAGATGCACCTCAGGCGGAGTCGAAAGGGTATTGTCGCGATCGCTACCGAGTCCGTTTTCTGCAGGATGAGCGTCAGGTACGGCGCCTATCGGCGCCGAAATTTGCGCGAAGAAAACTCCTTTAGCTGGAGGAAAAGATGCTAGAACTGCGCAGCAAACCATCACGAAGCGACGTGTGAGCATACGAAGTGCGGGATTCTAGCACGCGAAAGCTGCGAAGCTACGGCTTATGCCGCGCCTAATCCGCCGGTTCGGGGACAAATTCCGGCAAGCTAAGCTCGCGATGGTACTCGATAAATCGCGTTGCGCCTTCGCTGCCGAGATATTTCTGCAACGCTTTGCGGTCGCTATTGCGCAAATCGACGACGATAAGTCCGTCCAAAGTGTCAGAGAAACGCCCATCGACATTGAACGCAAGCACTTCGCCGCCCATCTTCAGGTACTGTTTGAGCAGTATTGGAATGCCTTTACCATCAAATTCGAATTCCGAAATGGAACCAGATAGCTCTTCCGGATCTCTGACAAGGCGGTTAAAAGCACTAATATCCCAGTGTTTGAGCCTTGCGGAACGGAATGGACGTCTTGGCTGCACCATTGCGGCCAGCGGATGCGTCGCAAATTGCGCCTGAAAGAACTGATACATCAACGTTCGGGACGCTGGAGCGTAGGAATT